>JAESFL010000553.1_pt1 | contig 24433 bp, 24 predicted proteins | sample 9269401 | NCBI WGS metagenome assembly JAESFL01 (sample SAMN14506025, study PRJNA617098) | algae metagenome | isolation source: Gloeocapsa sp. UFS-A4-WI-NPMV-4B04 and co-occurring heterotrophs from desert... | place: USA: Utah | collected 2006-10-01 | reverse complement strand
GTCCTCCGGTCCCAGCGCACAACCGCGCGACTGCATCGCGGTACCATCATGATCGGAAGAGCAGCCGGCTCCGACGCTGTCGGGCCAAAAGGGGCGACTCGCTCCCGCGATTACCCCATGTGGACGCTCCACGACTTGCGCCGCACGATGGTGACCGCCATGAACGAGCGGCTCGGGATCGCTCCGCATGTGGTCGAGGCCGTGGTGAACCACATGAGTGGCGCTGCTAAGCGCGGTGTGGCAGGTGTGTACAACAGAGCCATCTACCTGAAGGATCGTCAGGAAGCTTTGATCGCGTGGGCCGAGTTCGTCTCCAGGCTCCCGGATTGTGAGCATGCACGAGTGGTTGCTCATGGTCGGCTGCAGGTCGCCTGAATAAGGTCAGAGCGATCGGCACAAGCTCCTGCCTGTGATGGCCATGCCGGTCCTCGATCACGTTTGTTGTCGCCCATGATGCGAACACGTCTACAGGGGTATAACTGACCTGCGACAATTTGGTCCAAGACCCCCTAATTTCCCTAGTCCGGGTCTCAGAATTCGTGAAGATTCGACTTCCCAACAGCGCACAGAGCTGGATGACAACACGAATCAGCTGCTTATAAGACGTGTTCGCTTGCGGTAGAGCAGGAGTGAACAAGTGAGTACGAGTAAGCAGTACATCCTCCGGCGGGCGCTGCGCGTTCGTTTCGGCAATATCTCAGAAATGACACTCTGGCGCTGGGAGCGCGACGCCAAACTCGGCCTCCCGAAGCCTATCTCGATCAACGGTCGCAAGTACTACGACATCAGCGAAGTCGAGGCGTGGGAGCACGCTCGCCGGACTCAGACTGCTAAGCACAATTAGCATAGTAATTCACTGCAGGTCTTCGCCTCGTCCGCAAAGATCATTCGCTGCTCCATCGTGTGCAGCGAGGAGACATAGCAACCCAAATGGCGCAAGTCCGGCCTGCAGTCGATTCCTCACCCTGGTGCGAGGAGGACACCGGCACCAGCTCCTACAGATCCACTAGTAACGAGTGAGTATTCCCATGGTGAAAGTCGAAAGACTACCGGTGGCAAACAAACACGCGCCGGCTGTGCATCCCGCTGCTGATGTCTTCCCGATGATGGACGACGAGGCCCTCGCAGAGCTCGCCGAGGACATCAAGGCGAACGGGCAGCAGGTGCCCATCGTGCTGGACAAAGACGGTGTCCTGATCGATGGGCGCAACCGTCTCAAAGCCTGCCAGATCGCGGGTGTCGAGCCGGTCTTCGAAACCTTCAGCGGCAAGGATCCGGTCTCCTACATCCTCTCGCTCAACGTCACTCGGCGTCACCTGACCAAGGCGCAGGCCGCCATGGCCGCCGCCATGATGTACCCCGAAGAAAAGGACACAAAGGGCGGTCGTGGGAGGAAGGGATCGGAGAGTCAAACCCTGACAGAAACTGTCGGGGTTTCATCGGTCAGACTTCGACAGGCGCGCGCTGTCGTCAAGCATGCACCCGATCTTGCCCCGCTGGTCATGTCGGGCGCGATGCCGCTCGACGATGCCCATCGCGACGCACAGAAGCGGCGTGAAGACAGTGAGACCGAGGAAGGCCGCATGGTGCGCCTGCGCAAAGAGGCGACAGATCTCGCTGAGCTGGTGATCGAAGAGCGCATGAAGCTTCCCGAGGCGATGGCAGCGCTGCAGGGCCGCAAGGACGAGGCCGCTCGCGAGGCGAAGCTACTCAAAGAGCAACGGGCCACCGCGACAAGGAACCTGCACACGGCTCTGCTCTTCCTGTGCCCCGTCAATCACGACGAAGACCCTGATGCTGCAAGGACACGAGCCGAGCGGTGGGCGAAGGAGATCGATCTGGAGCAGTGGCTGCCGCACACCGAGGTGGATCCGAGTACGGACGTCTTCGCGGCGAGCATTCAGACGCTCCAGCACTTGAGCAAGATCCTCGCGAAGTGATCGCAGTGCCGTCGGGGGCGACAGCAGAGTGAGTAGCGTAATGAGTGACCTGAAAGAACCGAAGAGGAAGTGGTCGGGCCAGGAGATCGCTCAGGAGGTCGACAAGATCATCGAGGCGCGCATCGCAGCGAGCCCCGATGGATCACACGACAGCCAGGGGGATATTGAGGCCATCGAGCAGTGGCTTCTCGATCACCCAGGAGCGATGAAGCCAGGACGCCAGGCCCGTGCCCTTTGGGATGCGCGCGACAAAGCAAGGCGTCCGATCCTCGACGACCCTGAACTCTTCGACGGGGATGGGGAGATCCCGACTGGCGCAGGGCGTCGCGTCAAACTGAACAGCGCGACAATCGAAGACCTGAACGCTTGGCAGGAGATCGTCAAGACGGAGTACGCCGCAGCCACAGCCGCCTACGAGCTCAAGATGAAGTGGATCGCCGCACGGCGACGAGACATGTCGCGCAACCAGCGCTTCCGGACCCTCGGCCAAGTCATGGCCAAGAAGAGCGCGTGATCCATGCGGATCCTCGCGCTCGATGTTGCCACACGCACCGGCTTCGCCATTGGCAAGGCCGGTCGCCGGCTGCGCGTCGGTGCTGTGCGCCTGCGCCAGCCGCACGACGAGCTATGGGTCGACAGCGTCAATCTCGTGAATGGATTGCAGCGAGTAGATTGCCGCTGCTCTTGCTCAACACAAGGCCGAGCCATGACAGCCGAGATCCTACCCTTTCCTTCGTCGCGACGCCGCACCTTTGTTGCTCGTCATGCGGCGCACATCGCTTTGCTCGCACCTGAGGCCGGGGAGCGCTACCTCACCCGCCAGATGCAAATACAAGCCGAGACAATGAGCCGACGCGGCATCGCGGCGGAGCGCATCACCGCAGAAATCTCAGCTCTCAAGGCGAGCATCCGAGCCAAGCTCGTTCATCTGCTCCTCGCTCCTGGAGGTGCCGCATGACCAAGAGGTTTGAGAAAGCGAACCCCACAGGTCGGTCAGCTCCATACAAGGCGGACCCAGGCCAGGGCCCTAGTGTATGGGAGGGGCCCTGGACCTCCATAGGTGTCGAGCTTCTCGGGAGTTATGCCTGGCGAGCTCAATCTGACGTCTGCCGCCGGGTCGTGGACCGGGTGATCTTTGAGCATGCCATGCACCGCGGCAGCAGAAACGGCGAGCTGATCGTCCGCTATGAGGATTTCGCGAGCTGGGGCATTCGGAAGACATCGATCTCACACGGCATTTCTGAAGCGGTTGCGTTGGGATTGCTGAAGGTCGTGGAACGTGGCCGCCGCGCCTTTGGCGAGTTCAAGGGTCGTGCCTCCACCTATCGGCTGACTTGGTATGGGAGCGAGGCTGGCGAACCACCCTCGAACGAGTGGAAGCGGTTTCGATCATTGCAGGATGCACGAGCAGCAGCGAAGCGCGCTCGCGACGCCATCAAAGCCCAGTGGGGCACCCGACGCTCTCGTCGCACGATCGGCGATCAGCATTCTACGAGAGGAGGTGATCGTCGTGTCCTCGCAGCTGAATAAAATCAGAGCTCCAGTCACACATGCGGGACTGCTACCAGTCACGTCTGCAGGACTGTTTCCAGTCACGCCTGCGGGGGTAAACACCAGTCACGTCTGCGGGACTACTATCTATATCTCGGGTGAGGGCTCAGAAGGCAGTCATTTGCCTGAGCACCTCTGGCACGGGCGCCTCATGAGTACGGCTCGTGACTGTTGGGCTGCCGCGACTCGACGAGGTGAGAGGGAGGTGGCGCGTTCTGTCGATCCACTGCTTGAGCATTCGCGTGGCAAGATCCTCGCGCTCCCGGAGAAGGGGCATAGACTATATCGGGAGCTGGAGACGGACCCCAGCCCCTGGGACCAGGACGCCTTGATGCGACGGGCCACTGACATCTGTCAGAAGTAGACCGAGCACCTGGAACAAGACCTGATACAGGCTCATCGAGCCTTGAATGCTCTGAAGACGACGCTGCTCAACAGATGAAGGCCCTCCTTTCCCGATTAGAGGGCGTTGGGACTGAACTTGGCTGATCGGTAGCTACCCGGAATTGCTGGTGAGATCACTGCCGGTAGGGTTGAAATGTTCAGGGACCTGGTTAGCGGGGAGCTGAAGTTCCGCCGCGTGTCGTCCAAGGCGACACGTCCGTCCTGACCTGCTCCAACCCGAACCGGTGAGAACCTGCAGCCCCTCGGAGCGATCTGCGAGGGGCTCTTCACGTGTACCTGCAGAAGCCTCTAGAACCACCTCTGAGCGGCCTTGGATCATCGGCAAAGGGGGACAGCTGCCAGACAGAGAACAAGCCCCAGCGAGCTCCCTAGCGCCTGCGTGGATGCCTAGATATTCGCCTCTGGAGTATCGGCCTATTACCGAGCATCGGTACATTTATGCAATGTCGTCAGCGCCGAGCCTGAGGCAGGCCAGGTAGTCCGGGTAGCCCTCTCGGCCATAGGCTAGAGCGCGAGCGCATAGAGACGGCGGCGCCGGCAAGCGGCATTGCAGAACTTTCGGGGTACACCAACAATGGCTCTGCCGCAGTGCTCGCACGGCCTGCCTCGCAAGAGACTGCGAGCCTGATCGTTGGCTAGCTTCCGGCAGGCGCGGGAGCAGTACTTCTGACGCGAGGACACAGGCGTAAACTCTCCACCGCAGCGAGCACAACAGGCAGACGCACGCGGCAGGGCCAGCTTCCTGTCGTATCGCTCGTAATGCCCTCTGTAGTGCGGCTTGTGCTTGCCACGCTCGACGCACGGCTCGCAGAACACGCGCCTCTGACCAGACAGACCGCTGTTACAGACCCGGCAAACGCGCGGTGCGCCTCGCTGGACTTCAACCTGTTGCATGAACAACCGAAGAAGCGGTGACCCCATACATAATCAGCTGGTTATGGTGCATCCGTGCGGCAAGGGGCGCGGAAAAAGCACTCCTCAATCCGCGATATTTGACCCCCCGTGCGGTCGCCATCCCCACTGGAAATGTGGATTAACTGGACCCCCTACCCGGTGCTCCTAGCGTCGGTTTTGCGTCAGGAACAGGCCCCGTGGACGTGCCACGGCTGAGTCCGCTTCCCACCCTGGCTGTGTGAAAACGTGGCTGATGATATGATCTCTCAGTGATGATTAGGGGATCCGATGAGGCGCTTTATCGAAGGCGTGGATCGCAGCCAGATCACCCTGTTTCCCGATAGCCTGGAGGACTGGGTCAATGAGGATAATCCGGTCCGCGTGATCGATGCCTTCGTGGATGCGCTTGATCTGGCGGGGCTCGGGTTTGACGGTGTCGTGCCGCAAGCAACGGGCCGGCCCTCGTACCACCCCTCCATCCTGCTCAAACTCTACATCTACGGCTATCTCAACCGGGTGCAGTCCAGCCGCCGCTTGGAGCGCGAGGCGGGCCGCAATCTCGAGCTCTTGTGGCTGACGGGACGCCTCGCTCCCGATCACAAGACCATTGCCGACTTCCGCAAAGACAATGGGGCTGCCCTGCGTGCGGTCTGCACTCAGTTCGTGACCCTCTGCCGCACGATGGGGCTGTTGAGCGCTGCCTGGGTGGCGATCGACGGCAGCAAGTTCAAGGCGGTGAACAACCGCGACAAGAACCTCACCCGCGCCAAGGTCGATCGGCGCCGGGCGCAGATCGAGGAGAGTGTTGCGCGCTATCTCGAGCAGCTCGACACGGCCGATCGGCACGAGCCGACAGAGGCGCTGGCCGCCAGGACCACCCGGCTGAAGGAGAAAATCGCCAGGCTAGGGCAGGAGATGCAGCGCCTTTCGGAGTTGGAAGCTCAGATGTTGGCTTCCCCTGATCAGCAAATCTCGCTCACCGATCCGGATGCATGCTCCATGGCGACGAGCGGGCGCGGCTCTGGCGTGGTCGGCTACAATGTGCAGGTGGCGGTTGAGACCGAGCACCATCTGATCGTGGCCCATGAGGTCACCAATGTGGGCTCCGACCGCGCGCAGCTCTCCACCATGAGCAAAGAGGCGAAGGCTGTCCTGGGCGTGGAGAGGCTCGAGGCGGTGGCGGATCGGGGCTACTGGGACAGCGAGGAGATCCTGGCCTGCGAGCAGGCGGGAATCACGGTGACACTGCCGAAACCTATGACATCACGCGCCAAGGCGGATGGTCGGTTCGGCAAGCAGGACTTCGTCTACCTGCCCGAGGAGGATGCCTATCGCTGTCCGGTGGGTGAGAGGCTGAGGTACTACTACAGCAACGTGGAGCGTGGACTGACGCTGCGGCGCTACTGGACCACTGCCTGCCAGAGCTGCCCGATCAAGAGCCGCTGCACCACAGCTCCGCAGCGGCGGATCACACGCTGGGAGCACGAGGCCGTGCTGGAGGCCGTTCAGCGAAGGCTGGCTGAGAACCCACATGCGATGCGCCAGCGAAGGGAGACGGTCGAGCATCCCTTTGGCACGATCAAGATGCGCATGGGAGCCACCCACTTCCTGATGAAGAGATTGCCGAAGGTCGCCAGCGAGATGGCGCTGCGCGTGCTCGCCTACAATCTCACGCGGGTGCTGAACGTTCTTGGGGTCAGACCGCTGATAGCTGCCCTCAAGACGTAAGGGGGCTTCAGTCTTGCCCCCGGGGGCACCATGCCCCCAGAACCAGCTGCCCCTCAAGTGTGGGAGACTCCGACCAGCCCGAACCCAGCATAAGATCTTCTTAGCTGGCAGACAGCCTCCTGGCTCACAAGGAGAGCTGCCTCCATCCGCTCTCAAAGCGTTTCTACACAGCCAACACCCATTCTCGACGTTCAGGTCTGCGGACGAGGTCACCGCAAGCGGACGGTGGTTCAACCTGGCTGGAGTTTCTGATCTTTCCACCCACACAGCAGACATCAGCTCTGATCCTGGGGCGAGCCGCTTGATCGGCCCGGTGACCTCAGTACCATCTGCACCTCATGAGCGACGACAAGGTCAAAGGCCCTGCCTCCTACTTCCCTGCTATCGAGAAGAAATACGGGCGCTCCATCGCCGAGTGGAAGGCGCTTTTACGCGTCCGCCCCTCGGCCAAGCACATGGAGCATGTCGCCTGGCTCAAGGAGGAGCATGGTATGGGGCATGGCCACGCCAATGCCCTGGTTGCGCACACCCTTGCCGAGGACAAAGGCTGAGTCTTCGCGCCCGAGGGACAGGGTTCTGTGCTGCTGATGACTGACGAGACAGACATCCCTGGTCGCTTCGTCCATGTTCTTCCAGGCGACTTGAAAGACGCGCTGAAGCTCGATCCGGAAGCACAGGTAGCCTGGAAAGATATTACGCCTCTGGCGCGAAACGAATGGATATGCTGGATCCAATCCGCAAAAAAGCCGGAGACGAGGCGCAAACGGATCGAGTGGGGTTGCTCGAACCTGAGGGATGGCAAGCGTCGTCCTTGTTGTTGGCCGGGATGCCCTCATCGCGGCGACGCACCAAGGTCATAAAACTTCTGTCCGTTCTTCACTCATCATCGACTTTGAGCGTAGACCCTCTCGGCGCTCATTCAGGTCATTCAGCCGGTACAATCTGAATTTCCGAACCGGCCGTTCGTCGATGTCACCGGCGTGTTGACGATCAAGCGGCCGGCGATCCGCGCTCATGAGGGCGATGATTTGACGAAGTCGAGAAAGGCGCGAAGCGGCGGTGGTATGAGGCAGCGGCCGGAGTAGTAGAGGAATGGTCCGGAAAAGGGCTGCCACCAATCCTGCAGGATGGGCTCAAGTGCGCCGCTGACCAGGTGCGGGCCCAGCCAACCTTCAAACAGGTGAATGACCCCACTGCCCGCGACCGCCACGTCGATGGCGAGGTCAATGGCAGCGCCGACGCTCACCACCAGCGAGCCCAGCGGCTCGACGCGCACCACATCGCCTGCGCGCTCAAACTCCTAGGGGCTTGTCATCGTGCCGCTGGCGAAGCGGCCGCGCAGACAGGCATGGCTGAGGAGGTGGCGCGGGTGTTCGGGCCGGCCGTGCCGATCGAGGTAGGCTGGTGCGGCGGCGGTGGCGAAGCGCTGAAGGCGAGGTCCGATCGGAACTGCGATCATGTCCTGCTCCAGCCGCTCGTCGTAGCGAATGCCCGCGTCGCAACCCGCTGCCAGCACATCAACAAAGCTGTCGTCCGCGACAATCTCGATCTGGATATCGGGATAGGCGGCAAGGAAGCCGGGCAGGATTGCGGGCAGCACGAGGCGAGCGGCGCTGACCGGCACGTTGAGGCGCAAGGTGCCGGCCGGCCGGTCACGAAAGCCGTTCACCACGTCGAGCGCCGCTTCTACCTCACTGAGTGCCGGGGTCAGTCGGCCGATCAACCGCGCGCCTGCCTCGGTCGGCGTGACGCTGCGGGTCGTGCGGTGGAGCAGGCGGACACCCAGCTTTGCCTCGAGGCGCCGGACCGCCTCGCTCAAGGTCGAAGCGCTGGTGCCGTGCGTGCGGGCCGCATCGCGGAAGCCCCGCGCCTGGGCCACAGCAAGGAAGGCATTCAGATCGCCAAGGTCCACCTTCATTGTTCGGCTTTCTGCACAGCCCGTGCGGATCATGCCAGATTAACAATGCAGTCCGCAACGCCTAGCTGATGGTCTTCGAAGGAGTATGGATATGCAGACGATCGATCAGGCGGGCACCTTCAATCTTGGCAGCCGCTCCGTGAAGCGGCTCGGCTATGGGGCCATGCAGCTCGCCGGCCCCGGCGTGTTCGGCCCGCCGCGCGACCGGGATGCGGCGCTCACCGTGCTGCGCGAAGCCGTGGCGGCTGGCGTGAACCATATCGACACCAGCGACTACTATGGGCCCCACGTCACCAACCAGCTCATCCGTGAGGCGCTCGCGCCCTATCCCAACGATCTGGTGATCGTCACCAAGATCGGCGCGCGCCGCGGCGACGACGCGTCGTGGCTCCCCGCTTATGGCGCGGACGAACTCGCACGGGCGGTGGAGGACAATCTACGCAACCTCGGACTGGAGGCGCTCGACGTCGTCAACCTCCGGATCATGTTCAGTGCACACGGTCCGGCGGAGGGGTCGATCGCAGAACCGCTCGAAGCGCTCGCTGATCTCCAGCGACAGGGGCTGGTGCGCCACATTGGTCTCAGCAACGTCACGGCTGCGCAGGTGCAGGAGGGGCGCCGAGTGGCCGAGATCGTCTGCGTGCAGAACCAGTACAATCTCGCCCATCGCGACGACGACGCGCTCATCGACGCACTGGCGGAGGATGGAATCGCCTATGTCCCCTTCTTCCCACTCGGCGGGTTCAGCCCGCTCCAATCCGCGACGTTGTCCGAGGTCGCAGCGCGACTGAACGCGACGCCTCTACAGGTAGCACTAGCCTGGCTGCTGCAGCGCGCACCCAACATTCTGTTGATCCCCGGCACCTCCTCGGTCGTGCACCTGCGCGAGAACCTTGCAGCCGGATCGCTCGTGCTGCCGGATGATGCCATCTCAGCACTGGGCGGCATCGGGTGGTCTGAGGCCGCGGAGTAACCGGCGAGCAGGTGGACGTTGCGGGGGCCCTGAGCTGGGTCAGGTCCCTCGCGAATGGGGATGTAGGGCTCCGGTTTCGCGGCTGGGTCGCCGCTGCTTGATGAGTGCAGCTGGCGATTACTGTCGGAGCGCCTTGCCAAGAGCTGCGTCTACAGAGGGGTAAGCTCGTCCTCCCGGACGCTCTCCGCAATCAGCCGGCGGAACCACGCGGTGCCGAGATCGCCATGCGTGCGTTCGTGCCACAGCATCCGGTAGCCCCAAGGCTCGATCAGCGGAACGGTCTTCAACTCGACCAGCCCGAAAGGCCGAGCCAGGCGTTTTGCAACGCGCGATGGCATCGTTACGATCAGGTCGGAACTAGCAGCAATAGCGGCTCCGGTCGCGAAATAGGGAACCCATACGGCAATGCGGCGCTTCAGCCCATGCCGAGCAAGCTCCGCGTCGACCGGTCCAGTCGGCCCGCCGAAGATCGTGACCAAGACGTGCGAGCATGCGGCGAAGGCCTCAAGCGATACTTCTGTCTCGCCGCGACGGGTCGCCTCAAGGAGCGGGTGCCCGCTGCGCACCAAACTGACGAAGCGCTCCTGGAAAAGCTCGCGCATGCGGAACGAGCCTGAGACGGGATTGTCGCTGTAGAACAGGACATCGACCTGCCCGTCTGTCAGCAACCGGAACACATCCTGCGAGACGGGAACGATCTCGATGCCGGCTTTCGGTGCGTCGCGCGCCAGGCGCGGAGCGAAGGATGGCAACACTGCCAGTGCACCGTAGTCGGTTGTCGCAATCCGGAAAACGCGATCCGAAGCGGACGGGTCGAACTTGGGCTCGAGGAGGAAATCCTCAATACCTCCCAGAAGCCGGGCCAATGGCTCGGACATGGCTTCCGCCCGGCGTGTCGGCGACATGCCTTGAGCATCCTTCACCATGAGCCGGTCATTGAGGAGCAGTCGAAGCTTAGCCAGGGACCGGCTCACCGCCGGCTGGCTCATTCCGAGTCGTTCGGCTGCCTTCGTGACGCTCCGGGTTTGAAGGAGCATGTGCAGCACGACGAGCAGATTGAGATCAATCTTGCCCAAATCCGCTGAGTGCATAACGACAATCCGGATTATGACTGTTGTGCAAAACCACCGATGCCACATCTAGTGCCTGTGGCGCAAGTGCAGCTCGGAGGCACTGATGACGATGGCCAGCATCACCTTTAGAAGCAGCCGCGTTCGTACCCAGGATACGGGGATCGCGGAGATGCGCGGGACGCCAATCCGGCTTCGAAATCATCTTCGACCGGTTCACCGGGACGTAGACCACAGAGGCCGAGGCATGAGCCAGCGCGCCGATGCCGACCACACGCCGCCTCCGCGTGCCGCGCGTGGTCAGCTTGGTTGATTGTGGCCGTGTCGTGAGCCCGCGAACCCCACGCAGCCAGATACTGGGTGGCGTCGTCTGGGGCATCGGAGCGGCGCTGCGCGAAGTGAGCGAGATGGAGGAGCGCTATGGCGGCTTCCTCAATGCCAACCTCGCCGAATACCTGATCCCGGTAGATTCGGATGTCGGCGCCATTGACGTCGAGTTCATAGGCGAACCGGACCCGCTCTTGAACAGCGTTGGGTTAAAGGGTTTCGGCGAGGTTGCCATGACGGGTGTCGCCCTCGCGATCGCCAACGCGGTGTTTCACGCCACAGGGCACCGTCTGCGCGACCTGCCCCTCCGCATTGAGCACCTGCTCTAGAGGGACCTGAGGAACAGTGCGCGCAAGCCGGCCGCGAAAGATGAATACGGAGATTGTCACATGAGCAACTTTTCCATTGATCGCCGCTCTCTCATCTTGGCTGCCGCTGCGGCCGCACCCGCATTCGCAGCAAGTGGGCGCGCTGGAGCGCAGGCCCCACCCGCGGCCGCTCGCAATGCCGGCCACTATCGCTTCCGTGTCGGCGAGATCCAGGCCACCGTGCTCAGTGATGGGCTGCTCTCGGGGCCCCCTCGCGTCTATGCCAGCAATGCGCCCGAAGCTGAGCTGCGCGAAGCCTTGATGCGCGCATACCTCCCGACGGACGCGTTGACGCTCAACATCAATACCCTGCTCATCGAGATTGGGGGCGCCGCATTCTTATCGAGGCCGGCGCCGGAAGGACCATGGGGCCTAACGGTGGCCGGCTGTTCGAGAACCTGACGGCTGTCGGCCTGCAGCCTGACGACATCGACATCATTGTCATCTCGCATACCCATCCGGATCACGTCGGGAACTTGCGACGTGCTGACGGTGGGAGGGCATTCCCGCGCGCAACTGTCTATATGCCTGAAGCCGACTGGAACTTCCTCGTCAAGAATGACCCGGACCTATCCTACATGCCAGTGGACGCCGACTTCCAACGCCGGTTTGCGAACGCAATCAAACAGAGTGTCGAGCCGGTAGCCGGCGACGTCGAACTCTACCAGGCGGGTGCGGAGATCGTTCCCGGACTGATGACGCTCGCCGCCGGAGGGCACACACCGGGAATGGCATCGTTCCTCATCCACTCCGGAAACGATCAGCTCCTGCTGACGGCGGACCTTGCTTATCACCCGATCGTCAATGTCGACCGTCCCTGGCTTCCGGGGCCCGACCGCGACAAGGACACGGCGCTACAGTCGCGCCGTCGGGTCTTCGACCGAGCCGCCGCGGACAGGCTGCTGGTGCTCGGTTTTCATTTTCCGTTCCCAGGTCTCGGTCACATCGTGAAGACAGACGGCGGCTACGCTTGGCTCCCGGCGAACTGGCAATTTTGAGGGGAAATAGGAAAGCGCGTGTCGGGGGCGCTGAAGGAAGGCGCAGGCATGAGTAGCGGCGCAGACACCCTGCTTGAGGGTCGGGCCTCCCCCCGCACGCGCGGGGTCGCTGTCGAACGCGAAGTTGCAGCGGATCCACGGGAGGGCCAGCATCGTTCCCCAGCAGTTTCTCCGCCCGAAGGCGGAATGCCAATCGCATGGCTGCTGCCGCTGGTGCTGACGGCCCTCGTCCTCGTGGCTGTGATTCCAGTTGCGCTGCTCGGCTATCTTGGTGCGCGGGACAATACCGACCGCCTGATGCGCGACCGCAGCGAACTGGTCCTCGATGTCGTTGTGGACCGGGTTGCAGCCCATCTCGACCCTGTTCGGGCGCAGCTTGCGTACATCAGCGAAGCTGTGAGAACCGGGGCGCTCGACCCTCAGGATGAGGCGGCGATAGGTAGCTATGTCGCGGGCGCGCTAGCGGCCACGCCCCAGGTCACCGGCATCGCCTTTGTTCGCCCCGATCTCACCGTGCGACGGATCAATCGGTTCGGCCACGACAGCTACGAAGAGACCATCGCCATGCCGAAGCCCGTACGGCAGAGCGTGGATGAGGCACGAAGTGAGCCCGGCCTGCGCTGGTTCGGGCCGTTCTGGAGCCCACTTCTTCGGGAGCCGGTGCTTGGTCTGAGCGCAGCTCTGAGGGGCTCGGCGGACGACCACAAAGGGGTGCTCGTCGCTGTGGTCCCAGCCGCCAAGCTGTCGCGCTACATGGCCCAGTTGGCGAATGAGATCGGCCAGACCCCCTTCGTCTTGATCGGACGTGAGGACGTGCTTGCCCACCCGGCGCTTGCGAGGGCCAGCGCAGGGACCAGCTCCGAGATCGGTGAAGCGCTGCCGAGAGTGGAGCAATTCGAGGACGATGTGCTCGCCCGAATCTGGACGCGCGAGGGAAACCCCCTGACAAGCTCCCAGCTGTTCCGGCGGTCCCAAGGCCACTGGAGCTGGTTTGAGCCCGACGGCTTTGCAGCCAATGCGTATGTTTACCGCACAATCATCGATTACGGAGGCAAGCCCTGGACCGTAGGGTTTCACTATCCAGGGACCGAAACGCGCCGCGAGCGGTGGATTGTGGCAGGCATCGGCTTGGGAGGGCTAGCTCTGCTTGCCCTTGCGATCGCCGTCGCTGTTCTGGTCGGGCGGCGCCTAGGACAGCCATTGCTCAGTCTGGCCCGGGCGGCGGCACGCATTGAGATGCTCGACTTCGCAGGTGCCCTTACGCTGCAGCGGGGCCCCGTGCGGGAGATCAATCAGGCCGCCGGCGCAGTGGAGCGTATGGCCGCAGGACTTGGCTGGTTCGAGACCTACGTGCCGAAGACGCTGGTGCGCCGCCTCATGGCCGCCGGTCCCGGGTCGCAGCTCAGCGAGACCCGCGCGGTCACGGTGATGTTCACCGATCTGGAGAACTATTCCGGCTATTCGTCGACGCGGCCTGCAGTCGAGGTGGTGAGCTACCTCAACGATCTGCTTGCCCGAGTCGGCCCGATCATCGAGGCGAGCGGTGGCACGATCGACAAATACATTGGCGACAGCATCATGGCCTTCTGGGGGGCGCCCGAGGAACAGCCGGATCACCCCAAGGCCGCCTGCAGCGCAGCCTCGGCGATTGCTCGCGAGGTCGAGGCCTTCAACGCCGACCGCCGCAGGAGGGGCCTGCAGGCCTGCCGCATGCGCATCGGCCTGCACACCGGTGCGGTGGCAGTGGGTAACGTCGGCTTCATGGGCGGATGGACTACACGATTGTGGGACGCACGGTAAACATCGCGCAGGCACTGGAGCAATGCGGTCGGGAGGTGATGGGCCACAGCGAGGCTGTGATCCTCGTCTCAGTTGTGACGGCACGTGTTGCCGGCGAAGAGTTCCTTTTCGAGCCCTGCCCGCAGATCGTCAGCGGAGCGATCCAGGCATTCCGACTGAATTACAGCGACCGGCGTTGAAGGTTGGGGCGGCCGCTCAAGCGGCCGGGGCCGATCCGTGATGGCTGGTCGTGACCGCACAAACTGCGCTGTGACTGCGGCGTCGCACGGACGCCCGCAGCGATACAGGAAACAACGTCCGCCTACTCGTGATCTGCCTCGAAAGCTGCCATTCCGTTTCCGGCCAGCTTCGGACCCTGCGTCTATCCTCGCGCAACGTCCGACTTGGGGCGATTGTGTTGAGGAAACCCCTAAACCGCCGCTTCCAGCGGCATCTTCATACCGGATGTCGCGACCGCGCCGGATCAAGCCTTCAAAATTCAGGTACCCCGGGCGCCACTGGCGAGTTTGTCAATAATATCGGTCACCAGCGGACCTCGCAGCGCGCGTGCTCAAAAATGGCTAAGGCTGGTCGACTTTTATGAGCTTCGATCAAGCCATAGCCCAGCTTGCGGCGCGTGCTGCGGCCCCTCCCCTCTCACGATCAAACCGCAGGGCGCAGGCAAGCTTCACAGACCCGCACAGCCAAGCTCCCGAGAAGCTCGAGGAGAGTTGTTGCATCAGCACGGAAGTGCTCTGGCGAGTTGCTCTGTACGAACTCCAGCATATACAACCCCATGCGTCGTCATTCGACGCGCGGTTACGTCAGTCTGGTTCAATTCGAGAGATTGGCCGCATAGAATGCACAATGCTCTCCCCTAAAGCGAAGCAAATCCACGGCTGAAGGTGCCGCCCTTCGCAGCAGACCGCTCAATCTGTGTCGAAACGCTTCGCAGGACGCTCGTCACAACGGCTTCCGCCACCGCCACAAGGTCGTCCCGAAGGCCCTCACCCTGACGTCATCAGTCTTGCCAAAGCAGCGCTCAATAGAGTGTATCCGCTCAGACTGAGGTGTAGCGCATCATTTTCGAGAACGGACTCGCTGGAGTTCGAGAAAACCTGGTCGGCATTAAGATGATCTACCCGCTGCAATCGCCCGAGGGCATGATTGATCCACAGTCGGTCGACCTCGCGAAACTTCGGCGTTGGACTATCTCGGCGGGAAATTGTGACAAAGATGACGCGTGGGTCGGCCCAGATGGTCCGAGCCTGAGCAGCCGTGGTGGTGAGACCACACAGGATAGCAGGCGCCGGGTCGCCGTCTCCCAGGTTGTTCGTGCCGAGCAGGATCAGGACTGTATGGGGCCGGAGATGGAAAGTGTCGATCTCCTCAAGACGCCATAGTGTATTTTGCACCCGCTCCCCGGGTAAGCCGAAGTTGAAGATTCTCGTGCCTTGGGGCACCGCTAGCTCAAGAAGGGCCAGAGGCCAACCTGCCGCAAGCGAGTCGCCCAGCACGATAAAATCTGCCTCCCGTGGCACAGAGGCAACCAGTGCTGGAAGTCTCTTCAGGATTGCGGGCTGCCTCGGCGGCTCAGGAATCAAGGAGGCTCTGCCGGATCTTCTCGTCATGGTGTCTGGACCGCTGCCTTAGCATGGTGCCGGATTGGAAGCTCCAACTGTTCCAGGATGATTATGCCTAACAATGGAGTGAAATGAAGGTTATCAAGCCAGTATGCTGTCGAGCCCTGCTGGGCATCGAAAGGATGCTGCATGCCGAGGTCGGCAAAGTCCACGAACCGTACCCCCTGGGCTGTGGCTCGCATCGAGATATCCCTGCGCCAGTGGGCGAAATCATCCAGAAGCCCCGCATCGGACAGAACGCGCCGTTGAGCATCGCTGACTGGCGTGATGTAGACGTCAACCCGGCGGCCCTTGAGGCGCGTCAGGGCGAGATCGAGATGCGTCAGGGTCTCTGGCCTATAGCCTGCTATCGTTCGCCGACGCACAGCATCGTGGTCGCGGGTCTCCTCCGCACTCAGCGGGGGTGTAACGCGAAAACCATTGCGTTTCCACCTGCCAGGCGAGACGGCGCCAGTTACCGAGGCAACGCGGCTCGCTCGAAGAGCATCGCTGCTGACCACACTGCCGAATAGTGCCCGCCAGCGACCCGAGGGATGAGCCAGCGATGTATCGAGCCTCACAGGCACATCGTTGCGTGAGAACATGTAGTAATCCAGGCCGATCAGAACGCGCTCGACTCCGGGTCTCGATGCCACGAGCGCCGCAACTGTCCCAAGTTCTTCGGCGATGACCGCCGAAATTCCAATGTTGAATGCGTGGCCCGCGATTGAACCGTCAAGGTCGTCGGGATCGAGGCCGTGATAGGTTGTCGAACTACCGATGAAAGCAACGCGATACTCTCGCGTGAGCGCTTGCAGCGTCTTCGCGCGCCGAGTTTGGCGGTCGAGAACCTTGCTGGCGCCCTGCGTGGCTATGAACCAAGGCGGTTCAGCACGGAACAGCCAGTAGACATCGAACCACACCACCCAGCCTGCCGTGATGCCCAGAAGGGTGATACAGGTGACCGCAGTCAGGGCCAAGAAGCCGCGCCATCGGCTTGCATTGCTGTTTGCCGGCACGCCGGCAGATCCGTCTAGCGCAGCCGCTTTATTGCCCACAACGGCAGGCCATAGGATGGAGATCAAGCTGCATCGGTTCAGCAACGGTCTGTGAGGCGGCTCTCCATTCATGAGGCGACCACCCTTCGATCAGAATTGCAGATAGATGAAGTCATAGTTGTTGTCATTTGTGATGGCGAGCAGAATTGCGGCGAGACCAGCCCCAAGCCCGAGCGCTGCCAATCGGACTGGCCGCAGTGCCGAGACTAGGCTCCATGACGTGGGACCAAGGATTGAGATTGCCGCAGCTGCCAGGATAAGGCTCGGGTCAAAGCCAGTGCCGACGGGTGCAAGACCTATCAGAGATCCGTAGATCACGAGAGCGACTTCAAAGCTCGGGGCACGAAACAGAACCCAAGTCATCATCACGAACACGAAAGTAAGGAGCCAACCGAGAACAGGTGATATCCACATCCCGCCACGCTGCCAGAGTAGGACCACTCCAAGACCCAAGCCATGAACCACACCCCAGACCACGAAGGTGAGGCCTGCTCCATGCCACAGACCGCCGAGGGTCATTGTGGCAGTCAGTGCTAACAGTTGGCGTGCAAGACCATGACGGCTGCCGCCCATTGGAATGTAAAGATAGTCTCGGAGGAAATGCGACAGGCTGATGTGCCAGCGCCTCCAGAAGTCCTGAAGTGATGTCGCACGGTAGGGCGCATCGAAGTTTTGCGGCAGTATCACTCCGAACAGAAGCGCCGTGCCAAGTGCCATGTCGGTATAGCCAGAGAAGTCGAAATAGATCTGGAATGTGTAGGCCAGCACTGCACCCCAGGCATCGCTCGTCGTCGGGATTTGCCCTGCTGCCGCTGCCGCGAAGACCGGCGAGGCTATGGCCGACAGCGGGTCGCCGAGATACACCTTCTTGCTGAGACCAACCGCGAGAAGCATCAGGCCTCGCGCAGTCCGTTCGGCGTCGTACGGCTGACCACCAAGCTGTTTGACGAACTGCGGGGCCAATTCGCTCCAGCGCACCAGCGGACCAGCCAGTAACCGCGGAAAGAACGCTACGTACAAGGCATAGCCTACAAGGCTCGTCCGGTTGGCTCGACCAGCCCTTAGGTCGAAAAGATACATGATGTGCTGAAAGGTGAAGAACGAAATCCCGAGGGGCAGCGCGAGCTCGAATTGGGAGGACACTGCGACATCCACTCCGGTCAGGGACAGGACAAGGCCGGCAAGAAAGCCGAGGTACTTGAAGAGGGCCAGTACGAATAGGTCAAAAGCAACTGCGATGTTGATGAAGGATCGATGCTCTGTGCGCAGATATGCTTCCGCGAACAGCCAGTTGATGACGATCGAGGCAGCAAGCAGGATAGTGAAACGTAGATCCCACCAGCCGTAGAAGACAAACGACAGAGCAACGAGGAGACCGGGGCGCCAGTCCGGGCGAAGGCGTATGACGGCTGTGTGCAGCGTAAGAGATGCGGGCAGAAAGACGAGAAGAAAGCCAAGAGAATTGAAGAGCATTTGCTTTACAGCCTCTGACGGAGCTTTCCGGGCGATCCCCTGGTAAAGGTGGTAGGCTCACCGATGCTTATCACCGCTTTTCGAGCATCCTGACGCATACCGACTTGTCGTCGGTTTGATCGCCATCATATGCCAAGACAACCATTCTGGCTTACATGAGGAGCGGCAACGATTACTCATCCTGCGTCAGATCACTCTGAAGGTCACGTTAACTCTTCGGGCTGCGCCAAGAGAACTACTGCGGACCTGACTGGCAGTATCCGCATAAGACGACCTTTCAGTTTAGGTGGGCCCGTTGCCCCCTTCCAGTCGGCTACTGTTGGTCCAACTGCCTCAACCGTCGTGATTGCCGGTTCCGCCAAGCTGTCGACCGGTCTGGGACAGAACCGTGCAGCTTCGTCGTTCAGGTGAAGGGTGAGAACAGACCCTGTCATGCCGAGAACCGGGTATCGCTCGATTGTAGGATTGCTCCGGGTACCGCCAGTACCCGTCGGCCGAGGAACGGATCGGCAGTGACTGCCACGTGCTCCAAGTTGGTCTCCACACTCAGACGCATCGCAACGGATCTTGCACCTCCCTGAGATGCAAATTTCCGAGCCGACCGGAGATCGGACCGGACCCAGGCGTCGTACCAGCGGTCCCAAACGCCTCAACGACGCAGTGGTGGGCGGCTTGCATAGTTCCTTACGACGAATCGGCTCATCTTTGACTCCACGGCTCTTGCTGTCCTGGGCAGCAGTGCTTTGATTTGTCCGACCCGATGCTACCTTCGTAATGCTGAAGAGCCCTGCACCCATAGGCTGCGCTTTGCTTGATATAGCTATCTTCTTGATCTCTGGTGCGCTTGACTCAAGGAGGATGCAAAGCCCTGTTGCGACGGCGACGTTCTTGCCGAATGGCACGAATGATCTTGGTGGTACGACGACAGGTGTGTTGAGGATGACCTTTCCGCGCTTGCAGGCGTCGGTGAGATCCGGGTGACGATGTTTGCCGCATCGAGAGAGGTCGGCGTTTGCCATCGGAGGTTCAGACGAGCACAAGCCGAGACCTGCGTCATCGACAACGACCCGAATGTTATCTTCGCAGGATCATTTAGGATTGTCCGCTTCGCCTGCTGCTTGCCGCTTCAGATCCAGTAGATCGCTTTCAGAGCGAACGGATCGCTTCAATCACAGCAGTGTTGGAACAGACAGGTCCTGCTCCTTCCTTGGCGGCTCACTCAGCCATGTTCTGATGCGTTTCGAGCATTTCGAGGCAGAGATCGGTGGCTATATATGCAACACAGCCTACCGATCCAAAATCGCAGTTGGTTTAGCCGGCGCGCTGCCGACCCCGGCAGACGTAGAGAGCGCACTCCGGGTTGTCCCGGGTTCGCACCCAAGATGGCTCGGCGGTATTGCCACCGGAGCACCCAACCGCGCTGCTGACAAACGTGTCGTAGGTTGAGGACCCCGTGTTCATCAGCACCGAGGTTCGACTCGCCACAAAGCTTTGAGCTTGGGCACACGTCAGTGTCGTCGTCGAGGGCCTGATCTGCGCCACAGCAACGGACGAGACTTGAACAAGAGTGACAGCCACGACAAGAGCACGCATGGTCAGAGTCCTCTCACTGGGTTGGAAGCATAGATGACATCATGCCCTAAAGGATCTTGTTCAATGAGCGTAGAATTTACTATGGACGACATGTTTGTCACTTGCTCGGACTGATCGTCTGTTGGCTGATGATGCTTAGATCTAGGATGCGGTCGCCCCAGTGCTCTCAAGGCCAATCGCTCGTATTATGCGAGTGGGGACAGCGAGAGGAACCAGGGCATCAGCCAGCCCGCAGCATCTTGGTGGAGCTCGCCTGGGGCTGGCTGCGCTACCAGCCAGGCAGCCACCTGACCACCTGGTACCAGCAGAGCTTTGCGGGACGAGACCCGTTCGGGCGGAAGGTCGGGATTGTGGCCCTGGCCCGGAAACTGGCGATCGCTGTGTGGCGCTACGTAGAGAGTGGACTTATCCCGGAGGGAGCGGTTCTGAGCTCCCGATGAGGCGACGAGCTTTGGCCGCTGGCGCAAGTGGCTGAAGGTGGCGGGTCGGCGACCGGGAGTGATCAGGGTGCCTGAAGCACCGAGTTGTCGTTTGGTCCCGTCCGTCAGAGCGTGTTCGGCAGCCGTGAATAAGATTGTGGTGTAAGGCCTCTGACCTCGACGGAACGATCAGGAATTCTGTGTCTGGCCGGTCGGTTGCCGCTGTTTAGGCCAGGGCTCTCGCGAAGCGTTCACCGAACAGAATGGCGAACTGAGCCTTGGCCTTCTGCCATTCACGAGGTGGCATTCTCCACCCTTTCTCCTCCTGCATCAACACGAGATAGAGCAGCTTGGCGGCCGCATCATCGTGCGGGAAGTGGCCTCTGGCTCTGACCGCCCGACGCAGCTTCGAGTTCAGCGCCTCGATCACGTTGGTGGTGTAGACGATGCGGCGGACATCGTCGCTGAAGGCGGAGAAAGGTACGACCTCGCCCCAGACGCGGCGCCAACTCTGGGCGATGGATGGATACTTGCTGCCCCACTTGCCAGCCTCGAAGGCGGCAAGCGCCTTCTCGCCGGCTTGGGCATCCGTGGCCCGGTAGATCCCCTTCAGCTCGGCTGCGATGAGCTTGCGATCCGCAAAGGAGACAAAGGCCAGGCTCCCTCGCAGCAGGTGCACGATGCAGGTCTGAACCTGCGCCTCGGGGAAGACAGCCACGATCGCATCCGGGAAGCCCTTCAGGCCGTCCACGACCGCAAGCAGGATGTCCTCGACGCCGCGGGACCTCAGCTCGTTCATGACCCGCAGCCAGAACTTGGCGCCCTCGTTCTGCTCGATCCACAGCCCCAGGACCTCCTTGGCCCCGTCTGCTCGAACGCCAAGGGCAATGTGGATCGCCTTGTTGCGGACCAGGCTCTCGTCACGGATCTTCACGCGGATCGCATCGAAGAACACCAGCGGGTAGACTGTCTCCAACGGGCGGCTCTGCCAAGCGGCCACCTCCTCGATTACAGCATCAGTGACGGTGCTGATGAGGTCCGCCGAGACCTCGATGCCATAGAGATCGCGCAGGTGCCCGCTGATCTCACGCGTGCTCATGCCTCTGGGGTACATCGAGATGATCTTATCGTCGAAGCCGGGGACGCGTCGCTGGTACTTGCCGATCAGCTGTGGATCGAAGGTCGCCTGCCGGTCTCTGGGTATGGCAATCTCGAGCTTGGCCATGTCGGTCAGCACCGTCTTGGAGCCATAGCCATTGCGCCGGTTCTCGGCGTTGTCCTCGCGGCTGAGATGATAATCCATCTCGGCGTTGAGAACGCGCTCGGCCAGCGCCTTCTTGAGATCATCGAGCAATCCGCCCGGATCAATGGCTGCTCGGGCGTCACCGCCCGCCAGCAGCTGGTCCAGAAGGTCGTCCGGCAGGTGGGGTGCCTTGCGTCGTGCCATAACAGAGCTCCTTTGCTCCTATAATGACCGACCCGACACGAAATTCCCGACAGTCCCGACTTTGCCGATGCTGGACTGAACGCAGCTGACAGAAGACCAAATCAACTCATCGGGGTTAGACAAGCCGGCGGACAACATGAAAGGATGGTTCTCGGTACCCGCTGACTCAAGCCTCTGCACGCCACGATCATCAAGATTGATAGATGGCTCCAGCGGCACGATTCTAGCTACCGTCGCAAAGTCTCTCGAGCGGCCGACGCCTCAGGAAACCGACTCAGCGGCAGCCTTGATCGCTACTTCACGCGCATATTGGATGGCCTTAGAGGCAGCTGACTGGCGGAAGCGGGGCCAACTCAAGTTGCTTCGCCTCATAATTTCGATCAGAATGCCGCGAAGCTATTTCGGAAGTAGAAGTCCGAGGTAACTGCTGATGCTCTATGCGTGTTTTGTGAACGCCAGCTGTATGTCATTGGACTAAGCTTCGGACGCGCCTTGTGTGCCTTCAGAACTGAGCACGGGCACTCCTAGTACTGCTAACCGATCGAGACAGGCGCAGATGGGTCGAAGATGTCGCTGGCAAGCAGAGACCTTGCATCAATGGAGGATGATGTGTCCGAAGCATGTCGAAAGGTTGTCACGGCTTTTGCCGGCTTGCTGCTATCGTCCGTGGCGGCCTTTGCGGCCCCCAAGATCGTCTCCGGCCCCGGTCCGGATCCGAACTGCTTCAAGCCCTGGAGCGCCCAGACCAAGTACATGCAGTGGGACAAGAAGCCCGGGCCCTACCGCATCGCGGTGGTGAACGGCTTTGTTGGCAATACCTGGCGCATCCAGATGATCCAGACCGCGAAGGCCTATGCCGAGCAGGCGGGCGTCAAGGAGAAGATCAAGGAGCTCAAGGTCGTCTCGACCGGCACGGACGTGGCCGCCCAGCTCGGCGCCATCGAGGACTTCATCAACCAGGGTTATGACGCGATCATCACCATCGCGGTGGCGCCCGATGGGTTCGATCGCGTGATTCGCCTGGCCGACCGCAACAACGTCGTGATCGTGCCCTTCGACAACGTGCTCGATACCGACAAGGTCATGCAGGTCAACGAGGACCAGCTCGAGATCGGCCGCATGGCCGCCCGCCATCTCCTCAAGGAGTTGGGCTCGAAGCGCGATGGCAAGATCCTCGAGGTGCGGGGGCTTCCCGGCAACTCCGTGGACCGGGATCGCCATCTCGGCTTCCGCGAGGTCATGGAGAAGGAGGGCAAGTTCCAGATCGTCGAGGTGGTCGGCAACTGGGACGACGGCACCGCCCAGAAGGCGACCGCCGACGCCCTCGCCGTGCACGGCAAGTTCGTAGCAGCGTTTGCACAAGCTGGTACGACCGGCATGGTCAGGGCGTTCATGGACGCCAAGCACCCCTTCGTGCCTGTCTCTGGCGAAGCAGAGAACGGCTACCGCAAGCTCATCGCGAAGCATGTTCAGGATGGCCTCAAGGGATGGTCCTACGGCCAATCAGCGGGTCTAGTCGCAATTTCCATGAAGGCCGCGATCTCGGCGCTCGAAGGCAACCCGATGCCGCAACTCATCTCCGTGCCGATCCCGGTGGTCGACTACACGAGCCTTCAGGATGGGGTAAACTACTGGTCCAATCTCTCCGACAACTTCTTCGCCGCCAACGAATTTCCCGCCTGCGGCGTGAACGTCACGGCGCGGGAGATCATGGCCAAGGACGCCAAGAACTCACAGTAGGTGCACTCGTGCCGCGTGAATGGGATACGTAAGCCCTAAATTTGTCATCTGCGGGAAGTGGTCGGTGGCCACAAACACCGCCACTTGCGCTCGCTGGTGAGAGTTGTGGTCAGATGGGTGCCCCACATCAGATTCACCGTCCCGGGGATGATTGTGCCGTCATGCGTGCGTGGCCTTCGAGGCGCACCCACCCATGGGGGCGCAAGCAAATGGCCGTCGCGCATGAGGCGCAGCACCCGGCGCTTGGACGTGCGAAGGCTGGTCGCGCACAGCCTGCCCAGACTTTCCGGTGCGCCTCGCCATGAAAGTGGCTGGCGGCCAGGACACCCCGGATCGCCTCCACCAGGCGGCGTCATTCGCGTAGAGTAAGATGCCGGTAGACGCTCGCACACGAGGCTCTCCAGACCCGGCACACACGAGCCAGGTCATAGCGCCTGCCGCTTGCGGGCGAGACACGTCTAATCGAGATGTGATGTGCACCTGAAGGGGAGATATGCATGCCCCTACGCTCAGATCGAAACTCCGTCCGTGACAGGCCGCATGCTAATGCGATCCACATCTCTGTGTGGATGCCAGCTGGGGATCGCTTAGTTGACCAAGGAGGACTTCAGGACGCAGCCGGCTGGGTTGCATACCGCGGCCGACATGACTTACCTATGAGTACGACGTTCTGGACGCAGGAGCGGTGTTTGCCAATGGTTGACCGATCACCGACAGCAGGTGGGAAATGCATATCGAGCAAGCGATAGTCTGAACCAATCAGCTGTGGCTGACTGCCAGATCGTCCAAGATACCTGAGCCGTCCCAACTCGCCACGTGAATGGCCGACGGTTGAGGCCGTCTCTTCCAGACTGTCTCGGATCGTCCTCTCACCCAAGAGGAATCGAAGAGACCCCGCTGCGAAAGTCAATGACCATCGGTGTGCGAAAGGTCGGGGCTGGCAAGCCTCTGCGCGCAAGTCCGATCAATATCTGCCTGGCCTCTCAGTATCGACATGTCACCCCATCTAGAGCACCGGACTGGAAATCCGACTCCCTAGGTTTTTGGCTGATGCAATCTGTGATTCACTTGCTGGAACGGGAGGTGGATCATGGGTCATTGCTATTCTCTCGATCTTCGGGTGCGGGTGG
>JAESFL010000552.1_pt1 | contig 24450 bp, 23 predicted proteins | sample 9269401 | NCBI WGS metagenome assembly JAESFL01 (sample SAMN14506025, study PRJNA617098) | algae metagenome | isolation source: Gloeocapsa sp. UFS-A4-WI-NPMV-4B04 and co-occurring heterotrophs from desert... | place: USA: Utah | collected 2006-10-01 | reverse complement strand
AAGAACTTATACACAGTTAGACCAGGCAATCACAGATGCTCTCGCTGCGGTGACTCCTCAAGATATTATTGGCTGGTTTACCCATTGCTGTTGCTATGTTTCACCCAACTGAGAACTGCTGTAATCATTTGGTAGCGAAGCAGTAATAAACTAGAAACTTCATATCAAACCTAAAAATTAGAGTTGCCCTTACTACTCAAAAAATATTTTGGGATTTCCGTAAACGCCTCACATTCCTTTGAAGTAAATAAGGAGAAGTTAGACAGTTCTAACGATCTGTCTGTTGTAAACCATAAGCAAGAGGCAAATAAAGATGCTGGTTTTACCTAAGTACAACCTGAAAGAAGATGCTATAAAAGTTAAAAATGCAGAGACAGAAGAAGATTTGAAGGCTTTGATGATTGGGCCTAACCCAGGCAACAATGTGGAAATGGGGATCTTCAATGCTCCAACACAGCAAGGTCTACAAAAGCAACTTGAAACTAGCCGCAGACTCCTCAAGGAGGGGAAAGAAGTTAATGACGATACAAAGATATACACACAAAAACGTCTTACAGCTTTAGTTTACACAGCTGCCAGTCTCAATAACATTGAATTAACCTAGAGACTGTGTTTAGCATAGATTTCAAGCAACTGTAGTAGCCTCAACTAAATGTTATGAAAGAGGCTACTATTTTTAAATTTGCTCAATAGGAAATTCAAGGAGCTATTTGGTCTAAAGTTGGGGAAGAGCCAGTAATTAAGCTTGGTTCCTGATGGCTTTTACTAAATCTTACTTAAGTGCGCGAAACTCAATACAACCAAAGAATTACCCCAGTAGCCAGTAAACAAAAAATTCCGGCTACACCAGCTAAAGGTTTACCATGCTTTCCTGTTATCCCTTCGGGAATTTTACCAGTATAGGCTATTAGCCCAATTGTATCTAAACTTGCGATCGCCCATACCCAGCCTGTATGTAGTCCCCAAGCTAAACCCAAACTACCCCCATCTACAAAACGCGCCAGTACCAATACCATCCCCATTAGCCATAATCCGGATAACTGCGGTATTGTTTCTCGTCGTTCCCAAATTAAGTGTAGTAAGGCAAAAACCACGCTAGAAATAATTGCTGCTACTCCAACTGAGTAATCTTGCCTCAGTTGAGTTAAAAGAAAGCCGCGAAAGACTAACTCTTCTGTGCCACTAATCCACAGTGCTAACAGCCATATAGGTAGTAAGACGGATATTAATTGTCGCACCTCTACCTTTTGCCAAGTCAGCCATCCCAGCGCTGTTTGAATACCAAACAAAATTGCTAGACCTAACGCTCCTAAGCTAAAGCCTAACCCTAATGAACGTAATATCTCAAAATCCCAGGTGAAGCCGTAATCTGAGAAAGACACACCCGTTACTCGACTAGCTGCCCACAGAATAGGAGGGGCAATTAAATACAGTGACGCTAGTAAAGGTAGCTTTTGCTCTGGTTGTAGAGGCTTGGAAGGTTGCCATTTGATGGCGATCGCACATATAACCGCCACTGGCAACCAACACACCGCCCAAGCACCAAAAAAAGCGATCGCAGTAAGCAGCGAGAAAGGTATATTTGCCAGAAATGTGGCTGCCGGATCAAAGTTAGTGTTCAAAACAGCCACAGAATTGCCAGAATTTTATTTCAGACATTGACCAAAGCATGAAACGGCGGAGAACTCAATTCACATTACTGAAATAAGACAAGCCCTACCAATTCTTTTAATCTGAATTTAGTCCTCGTCTAAGTCAGTATCTGCCTCATCAGCGCCATCACTTTTATCACTATCAAGCTGAATTAAGTGAATGTGTTTGTATCCCAGCTTAATTTCAAACTCATCTCCAGGCTTTAAGCCCATTGCCTGGGTGTATGTTGAACCAATAACAATCTGACCATTTTGGTGAACACTAACTCGATAAGTTGGTTCGCGCCCACGTCCATCTTTTGGTCCTTCAGGACTTAGAGGAATTCCTCTAGCTGCCAGCAATGCGTCATAAAAATCGGTGAGATTGACGCGAGTTTGTTTATTCTTGGTAACGGTGTAATAGCCACATTGCTTTGCTCTTTCTCGTCGTGGTAAATGAGAAAGTTCTTTTACCTTTTGAAGCAGTGCCTTACCCATTAACGGTGCGGTTGCAGTTTCAGCCATTACGATCAAAATATCCTTACGATTTACAAACTGGAAAACAGCGTCTGATGCAAAATTTTTGACGTTATAAAAAATATATCTCCAAATCTCTACTTTTAGACAAAAAGTTTTTGCATAATTACATCCTAGCGATTAGTAATTTGGTTTTGCAAATTTTATCAGATCCTTAAACTCTTCTATCAGCACTGTTCAATTGTTAATAACCTCTAAGTTTTTTAGTCATGGCGTTACCTGCTACCCTAAATCTCGTAAAACGAAGAATACTTAAATGATTTTATTATTTCTATTTAACACTGCTATGGGGTTGAGGAGTGCTTATCTGATCCGGCTTGGTATTTATTAAACACTTTTCAGTTGCTGGCAAGCTCTTTTCTATCGGAAATCAAAAATTTAGTTGATTATATATAAACTTAAATCTACAACTATTGTATATTTTTGTACTAAAGCTTGACAACGAGTAGTTTTAACCCTCGTTTACCTTCAGGATCAAAGTGCTTTTAGTGTCAGATTCATCAATTGAAGCTTAGAATAAAAGCAGTGCCACCTTAGTGTTTACCGAGTTACTAAAACAAAACTACACTAAGCAAAGATTCAAGAGAGTGGCGCGCATGGATTAATAAGCGATCGTAAGCTGTGAAGCATCTAAGAAAGCCTATTTATATTGGTTTTTTGAACAGGAGCGGGGGATATATCATTTTTTCCTGACTTTCAAAATATGTAACTCAAATGCACGATAGCTTAATAATTTTGAGCTACGAGCAAATAAAATTAACAAACTTGGGTTGGTGGAAATGCAAGTGCTTTTTAAAATTATTCGGCAGACAAAAAACTCCCCTCATCAGGTTCAAACTTACTTGTTAGAGACAGAACCAGGGAATACGATTCTTGATTGCCTGAATCGAATTAAATGGGAGCAAGATGGCAGTTTGGCTTTTCGCAAGAATTGCCGTAATACTATCTGTGGTAGTTGCGCCATGCGAATTAATGGGCGCTCTGCTTTAGCTTGTAAAGAAAACGTTGGTAGTGAAGTCGAAAGGCTACAAATACAAAAAAACGCTGGCTCTCAATTAGATCCTATTCCAGAAATTATTGTTGCCCCAATGGGCAATATGCCAGTAATTAAAGATTTGGTAGTAGATATGAGTAGCTTCTGGAACAACCTAGAAGCAGTAGAACCTTATGTTAGCACCGATGCAAGACAAGTTCCAGAACGAGAGTTTTTACAAACACCAGAAGAGCGATCGCAACTAAATCAAACTGGTAATTGTATTATGTGTGGCGCTTGCTATTCCGAATGCAATGCCCGTGAAGTTAACCCAGACTTTGTTGGCCCTCACGCCCTTGCCAAAGCTTACCGAATGGTCGCAGACTCCCGGGATACCGATGCTGAAAGATTAGAAAAATATAATCAAGACACTGCGGGAGTTTGGGGTTGTACTCGTTGTTTATACTGCAACTCGGTTTGTCCGATGGATGTTGCTCCCCTAGACCAAATTACTAAAATAAAACAGGAAATCTTAGCTGATAAAAATGTGCCAGACAGCCGTCCGATTCGCCACCGTAAAGTATTAGTAGAGTTAGTTAAACAAGGTGGCTGGATTGATGAACGAGCCTTTGCATTACAAGTAACAAGTGATTACTTCCGCGACCTCAAGGGATTGCTTAGTATTGTACCTCTGGGGTTACGGATGTTAACTAAGGGCAAGTTTCCACTTTCGTTTGAGCATTCAGAAGGAACAATAGAGGTGCGATCGCTCATTGAATCTGTCCAACAGCAGAGGGGTCAGGGGTCAGGGGTCAGGGGTCAGGGGTTAGAATAATTCCCCATCTGCTTCACTGGGGATTGGTTGGCACGTTCAGGGGTTGCCCAAAGCGGTCATAAACTAAAATATCCCACTGCCCATTTGCACTCGATTCAAAGGCTATCTTATTGCCATCAGCGCTAATAGTAGGGTTGCGAACTTCCGCTTGCAGATTGGCTGTTAGATTCCTTAACTGGCTCGTTTCACGATCATATAAAAAGATTTCCACCCGACCTTGGCGACTAGCGGTGAATACAATATAACGACCATCTACAGAGACATCTGGATCAGACGCGATCGCATCAAATGAATTCAATCCAGGCAAGTTGATCAAATTCCGATCCGCCGCGTCGAACAAATAAACATCTTGACTACCAAAGCGGTCAGAAGTAAAAACAATATATCGACCAGCAATTTTAGGGGTTAACTCTGAAGCCGGACTATTCAAGCTTCGTCCCCCAGCATCAAAGGGATAGCTTAATAAACGGGGATAACCGCCACAGCCACTCAAAAACCCAGCCAAGGCGATCGCAAATAGTTTTAATTTTTGATTTTTGATCAAGTTAAAGACGCGCACCGCACACCTTAAACGGAGTATTAACCTTCCTGTTATGTCTGGAATTATTTAGCACATTCCATAGGTGAGGTCGAGGGCTGGTATTATCCAGCGCCCCTCCCCGTTAGATCCGGACGTGCCACTTTCGTACCATCCGGCTCCCGATTCAATTAGGCAGTGCCTTTGCTCATGTGTACATAATCATGGCAACTCTCATGTAGAGCCTCCAGATTGTTAAGTTTCCAGTTGTGGTGATTTCTGTCCTTATGGTGTAAGTGAACTCGCTCCTCGGATGTCGTCTTTAGTCCGCATCTGGCACATGAATGGTTTTGTCGTTTTAAGACTTTAGAGGTTATACCTTCGTAGAGCTTACTGTTACGTTCGCTCCAGTAGGTCAAATCGCCGTCATAAGGTGATTTATTTCTTTTGACATTGATGTGTTTATTTTCGGAATAAGGGACTGATGGGAATGCGTGTTTTATCAGTTTCCTGACAGTGTGGCGATTCTGGTTAGTTTCCTTATTAAATACCTTGGACGCTTTGTGAGTAATGTGCCACAGTGAGAACCGTGACCCGTTCATCTTACAGAAGCGGTGGTAATTCCGCCAGCCTCTAACTACCGGGGCTAAATTATTAGCTTTTGTGGTAGCGCCATAGTTACTATTGTTGATAATGTGTTTTACTTTCTGGCGAAAAGCTTTGAAATTGTCCACTGAGGGAACGCATCTAAACTTTCCGTTGCTTTGCACTTTAAAATGCCAGCCGAGGAAATCAAACCCATTTGTCGTAGCAGTTAGCCTGGTTTTCTTTTCACTTACCTTTAATCCTCGTTCTACTAAAAATTGGCTGATACGTTTAAGTATTTTCTCAGCATCGTCTTGAGGTCGGAGTATTATCACCATGTCATCCGCATAACGAATTGAAGGTTCTATATTCTTTCCACCAGCATCTTTCCCTATTAGCGCCAGTGTCAGCCCGTAACGGCTGTCTGATTGCGCCCTAGTTCCCAGCTTCGCTCTACCGATTTCCCCGAAGGTACTCTGAGTTGGTTCGGCGTGGGCAGATAAGGAGTCATGCCTGAGTTTGGCAGGTAGGGCTTTCACCTACATCAATCGAGAAGTTCAGCTTTTGTGACAGTAATCTGCTGTCGGGCTGGAGTGCCTATTTACGGACTTTCACCGTGATTTGACACCCAACGAATCGCACAGTAAGGCATGAACAGTCTAGATTATCCTATTCCCTACTCTTTTTTATTAAGGCTACGGCGTTGGAGATGAATTAACTGACACACCATCAGGAATATCCAATTCAATACTAGGGCCTCGGTCTAACACTTCAACATCCCATTGACCGCGACCACCGCTTTCAAACACTATGTAACGACCATCTGGGCTAATGCTAGGATTACGTATCCAACCTTGATACCATTGGCTGAGAGCTTGCGACTGTTGCGTGGCGCGATCGTAGAGTACAATCGTTGGTTTACCCTGCTGGTCACTCACAAGATAGACAATATAGCGCCCTGTATAACTAAGACTAGGGCTTTCAGCAATTGTTTCCCGCCGATTTAGTCGCGGTATCGGTATTAGCTGCTGTTGTTCCAAATCGTACAGCAGAATATTACGACCGCCATTTCGGTTAGATACAAACCCCAATAAGCGACCATTACCGCTTAAAGTTGGTTGCTCGTCAGTATAACGGCTGTTAAGGGCAGTTGAACCAAATAGGCGATCGCCTGGAGTACAGCTAGCAATCAAACTCGCGATACCCAAGCCAAGACCCAAATGTTTCCACCGCCAGAGCAAAAATATAGGCGTAAATGCTTTCACCTCAGATGTTGCCTGCCGCCACTTTTCTCCTGCTCAAATTTCGATTCGCCATACTTACCCTCACCAATTACTGGTTAAGGCTCGTCAAAATTTGCTGAGTTATCTGGTTCATCGTCTACCTGATCAATAGGTTTGTAATCAACGTAGTCAGTTGGTGTCGCTTCTATATCAGACTCTCGCCGAGACGAGTCTTGAGTCCGACGACGTTTTTTTGGTCTAGGCGTAACATCATTCCGATTTTCTAAACGCGAGGAGCCACTACTGCGAGGCGATTTACTTCCTCTGGCACTTGCAGCATCCCAGTCATCCTCAGAGCGCCTAGAAGAACTCCACTCATCGTCTTGAGTTCGTTCTGAGGGACGACTTACTGGACGAGTAGTACCCCGACGCGGGTTGTCTCCTTGTCTCATTCGTTCAGAACTACTGCTGCGATTAGATAATTGACGCGGGGGTTCATCGTCGTATTCACCTCGACGATAAGCAGGTCGAGTCGGAGCGTCATCCTCGTATTCATCGGTACGACCACGCCTACTCTCTTTGCTTCCTCTAATTCGAGGAGGACTATACTCTTCTTCTAGCGGTTCTAAATCATCATCTAGCTCCGCCTGATACGAATACTTTGAACTCACAGGTCGTTCTTCATCTACAATCCGCGTATTTCGCTTTGCCTGCTCAGTTGCTACACCACGTAGCCTAATGCTTTCAACCGCGAAAAAAACGGTTGCTCCGGTTAAGAGCAGTTGACCAAATTGTAAAATTGGGTCTAGCCGCCAACCTTGAAATATGAGAATGAAGCCGCAAAGTAAGCCTACAGCAGCAAAAAAGATGTCGTGATCCCGCGCTAGCTCTGGACGCACTGAGCGCAGAAAGTACAGTGCAGCACCGGATACAGCCAGCAGAATGCCTAAAATACTGGCTGATCCTCCTCCAAAATTTACCTGAGCCAAGAAGCTGGCTGAGTTCACCCCAAAATTTACCATTGCTGTTCTCTCAAGTATGTTTTATCGTAGCGAGTCACAGTAAAAATCACCATATAATGGGCATTCTGAACTGACGAGACAAGCGATTCACCGCCAGTGCCATCCACTTGAGCTAGTTTAGGTAGTCTGTTTGTATTCAGGGTTATTAGCGATCAGACAGTAAGTACCTCTGTTCTCAACTCGTCTTGCCATTATTTAAGAATTTAATGGGAGTCTGCTGTATGACTCCCCCAAGTTTTAAGAACGTTGAATCTTGTCCTTTTGGCTAACAAAAATTAGAAAAGCTGTTGCTGGAATGACAATAATCAATGTACCCGCCAGCAAGCTGTAAAAGAAATTTACTAAAGAAGGTGTCATGGATTTTCAACCTTTGTTTATACACTTCATCTTAATTTTAATCGTCTGCTACACGCTTGAGAAGCTATCAACAGCGCTGATTTATCACTGACATGATAAATCACGAGCGATCGCGATCTAGCCATGACAAACAACTCCCTTGAGCAAATATACCGATTCAGGTATTGGCTCTAACCTTTTCTGGCATTAATAGATACTAGCATTGCGTTAAAATATTCATTAGCTTTACAAAGCTTAAAAAATTATAAGTTGCAGTTCATATCCCAAAAAGTTGGTATTTATGACAGCAATTCACCGAATTTACCCAAAACATAATACTGCTACAGGGTTGTTCTGTAACGAGCGCATTGCGGCAGGCGATTTTTTGAAGTTAAAAGTCGATCCAATTTTTTCTTTTAGTTAGCGACAACCTATGACTGCTATTACTCTGACCAATTGGATTTTAGGCTCCTTTTTGGGTCTAATGATATTATTGTTTATTTTCCGGATCGTACTCACTTGGTATCCGCAAGTGAATCTTAATCGCTTTCCTTTTAATTTGGTTGCCTTGCCTACTGAACCGTTTTTAGTACCATTACGCAAGCTAGTACCACCACTAGGCGGCGTGGATATTAGCCCTGTTATTTGGGTTGGCATATTTAGCTTGCTACGAGAGCTACTTTTAGGTCAGCAAGGACTACTGATGATGCTCTCTCACCTGAATTAAGGCGAGAGGCTAGGGGGAACAATTAGGCAACTAATCTAGTTTTATACTCCCTCCCGTGTCCCCGTATCCCCGTGTCATTTTTCAATCTATCCACAACACCCCTAACCCCTAACCCCTAGTCCCTTCTTTGAGGCAGCATCACTTGTTCAACAAAATCGGTGTAAACCTCACCTTCCAAAAACTCCTTTTTTTCTAGAATTTTTTGATGGAAGCCAATCGTAGTTGGTAGCCCTGTAAGCGCACACTCCCGTAGGGCGCGTTTCATTCGCTTAATTGCAGCAGGGCGATCCGCAGCCCAAACAATTAACTTGGCAATTAAGGAGTCGTAATATGGAGGAATCTGATAATCGGTGTAAACGTGAGAATCCATCCGTACACCTGGGCCACCGGGGGGTAGATAACCGCTAATCCGTCCCGGCGCAGGGCGGAAATCGTGATCGGGATCTTCGGCATTGATTCGGCATTCGATCGCATGACCTCGAAGAACTACTTGGTCTTGAGTTAGTTGCAGTTTTTCACCTTGAGCAATTTTAATTTGTTCCGCCACTAGATCGAGTCCAGTAATCATTTCTGTTACGGGATGTTCAACTTGAATCCGAGTATTCATTTCCATGAAATAAAACTCGCCGGATTGTGCAAGTAAAAACTCCACCGTACCTGCGCCTACGTAGTTAATTGATTTAGCTGCCATCACCGCCGCAGTACCCATTTTTTCACGTAATTCTGGAGTGAGAGCAGGACTTGGGGCTTCTTCTAACAACTTCTGGTGGCGACGTTGAATGGAGCAATCTCGTTCACCCAAGTGAATAATATTGCCGTAGCTATCACCTAGAATTTGAAATTCAATATGGCGGGGGCGTTCAATGAATTTCTCTAAATAAAGTCCGGGATTTCCAAATGCAGCTTCCGCTTCACCCTGAGCTGCTAAAAACAGTCGGGCAAGATCGTTATCGTCTCGCACCAGCCGCATCCCGCGTCCGCCGCCGCCAGCTGTAGCTTTGATCATAACTGGATAGCCGATTTGACGCGCGATCGCAACTGCTTCTTGTTCGTCTTCAAGCAATCCATCACTACCAGGTATAGTTGGTACGGCAGCTTTGATCATTGTTTCTTTGGCAGTTGATTTATCCCCCATTGCCCGGATAGATTCTGGCGTTGGGCCAATAAAAACAATTTCGTGAGCGGCACAGATTTCAGCAAACCGAGCATTTTCGGCTAAAAAGCCATAGCCGGGATGAATAGCAGTGGCGTTTCGAGTCAGTGCGGCTGCAATGATTCTAGGAATGTTTAGATAACTTTGGCTACTGGGCGCTTCGCCGATGCAAACCGCTTCGTCAGCAAGTTGAACGTGCAAGGCATCGCGGTCAACTGTGGAGTGAACCGCAACAGTGGCAATTCCCATTTCTTCGCAGGCACGGAGAATACGGAGGGCGATTTCGCCGCGATTGGCAATTAATATTTTGGAAAAGTGCATCTTCCAGCTTCGATGTCTGTATCAGCTAGGATAGAGGCTAATGAGTGCTTCCTAAAAGATAAATAATTGTGAAACGCGATCGCTACTCACAAATAAGCTCATTATCTCCACAAAACGATTAATTCAATTAGGCACAGGCACTAGCTTATGCTACATTATTAAGGCTGAATACAATTTGCGGATGTGGTGGAATTGGTAGACACGCACGCTTGAGGGGCGTGTGGTTAACGCCTTGCGAGTTCGAGTCTCGCCATCCGCACTGACCTCCCTATCCTCATAGTTATAAGTTTTAAGTCTTAAGTTAAAAATAGAATTCCAGCTTAAAACTATCTAATCCTCTGCTATGCAATAGGTTTTATCGCCCAAGTTAGTTATATTTGATAGATAGAGTAAAGTTTTGTAAAGAACATTGACTGCAACTTTTAGTTCGGCAAATAGTCTAGCACTACCAACAACTTGGCATCGCCTCGTACCGCTTTGGCAAGGTGAAGAAAACACTGTTCAACAAGGCTTGCCTCATACTCAGCTAGCGCCAGCTTGGCAACTGTTACTTCTAGGAGATGGTTCCCCGACACGACACCTGCAACTGCTTACAGGTGAGGCAACGGAAGTAGATGTAATAGATATGTCTAATATTGGGATGAATTTAGATGCTGCCCCTAACTTAATTCAAGCTGTACCAGGGCCACGACTACGACGACAGGTGTGGCTACGTACCACCTCTGGTCAGCGATTAGCATATGCTACCTCATGGTGGGAAGCTAGTCATGTAGATGAATATTTGCAAAACCGGAATTTACCAATTTGGGCTAGCTTAACTCACCTACGTACAGAGTTGTATCGCGATGTCCAAGGAATTTACTACGGTAACTGTGTTGCTTTAGAGGTAGCTTTTAAACAGTCGGGCCCTTTTTGGGGTCGCCACTATCTGTTTTGGCATCATGGGCAGCCATTAACGCTTATTTATGAGGTCTTCTCGCCTTACTTAACTAAATACTTAGGCCCGATGCAGCTAAATTAAGTTATTGGAGGTGGGACTCATCGCCAATCCAAAATTCCTACTTGCTTGTGCAAGATGTAGTAGGCGTAGGTCTTCTTCCTTTTTCTTTGGTTGACTCTTTAGGCAAGACTTTTACGATGGTACACTTCTCTAACTTCTTGAACCTAGAATGCTCACCAAAGCCACTTATCTTCTATCAAGGGAAGTCGGATCTCCAAATATGAACTGCACGTTGCGCTAGATATCTCTGACGTGCAGCAAGAGTATCTGGTGTCCACTCTTCAGCCGTAATTCTTTGCGTCAAAGTGTAAACGCTTTGCTGATATTTGTCTCGCTTGACCTGATAATTCTGTTGACCAATATCACGATTGAAGGATGATTCTAGAGGGGTTAGATTGCCAAGTCGATAAACCATCTCCTCTACTTGAGCATTAGTAAAGCTCTGTAGCCATTCATCAGTTGGGACTTCAGGTAAAATGTGCTCAATCGAGAAACTATCCTCATCGTCTCTTCTACTAGAAGCATCTGCCTCTAACTTTCCAAGAATATATCGAACCAGCTTACGCTTTTGTCCTCTTGTGGAGATCGAGAGTAAGGAAAAGTCCTGCTGAAACTTTTCATCCTGAACATATACCGGACGTAGAGTGTCGAAAACCTGTCTCGGATTAGTTATATTTCCACCCGCAATGGCAATTGCAACCTTGTTATAAAGCGTCTCTAGGTCATTGGGATTCAAACTGCTGACAATGGTATAGCGAAAGGAGAGCACAACGACAAGTTTCAATAAACGAGTAAAGTCCTCTTCCGAGAACTTCTGATAGCCAGCAAATAGAGTTGGATACGCCTGCTTTACTCGAAACAGTTCAAGCTCACGAACATGAATTCGATTGTCTGGAGTATCACGCCAGAACTCGTCATTTGAGTTACCAAAAGCTATAAAAAGACCACTGTAATTCTCAAGTTGATCGAGCAGATCAAATGCTTGTTGAGCATTTTTGACAGATTTTTTAACTAGCCTAAACAAGCGTTCGCGACGCACTCCATAATGCTTGAGACTGAGATAACAATAAAGAAATTCAGTAAACTTCTCCATCTGAACTGTGTTTCTGATGCCCTTCCATTGCCGTTGGGCTATCTGTAAATCAGATGACCCTTGAAAGAATGAAAAAATATAATTCGTTAATATATCAGTAGAACTTAGCACTACACCCCTAGCATTCAAAGTCTCAAAAATGCTATAGGCATTCAGTTCATCTTGAACATTAATTTGTATAAAAAGAAATCGTTGAGCAATAGTATCGGTAAAAAATTTGCATAGTTTCTCTCCGTCCTGAATGACCTCTGAAAGTTTTTCCAATTGCATGGAGAAATACTCAAATGCCTGCCAGAGAAGTTGATTGGATTTCGACAGCGAACGGATATTCAGAGGTCTTCTAAGGTTAATTAGATTACTTTGATAGAAATCATTGTTGTTTTCATTCAGAAGAAGTTTACTGGAGTAACGAAGAGAACGTGGATCTCTATCGCTTAGATAAGTACGTTTTAGAATTTCCTGCCGCTCTTGGTTAGCTTCAGGCTCCTTCGCCTGCTCTACAAGTAGTCGAATCTTTTCAATGACAGCGATGGCAATAATACTAAGAGTGGCTAGCCGCTGCTGACCGTCGATGATTGTAAATTCCTTTTCAGAAGTACTAGAGCTTTGCAGGACAAGCGCCCCCATATAATGGCTGGCATCAGAGTTAGTATGTAGCGTCAGAATGTCCAGCCAAAGGTCTTCCCAATTTTCCTCCATCCAGGAATAATCACGCTGGAAGGGAGGAACTCGGTAGAGCTTGCCATTGCTGATTAAGTCACCGAAGCTGGTGGTACGAGTATCCAATAGATTAATTCGAGCCATAGAGCGCAAGAATAAACACTAAATTAACTAGCTCTGATTTCTCTAAGGTATCAGCAGCTAGTCTATGTGTAATATCTGCTAGAGAGATAGCCACATGTTTAAATCTAGGAGTTGAGGTTAAAAATGTGGGACCTTTTGCATAACACTACTGCACCTAACTGCTCGATAACATGGTTCTCATGCAGCCTGGCTCCATGATGTTGGATACTACTTGTGGGCAGTAAGTGAGCCAGCGTTAGGATCGTAAGCTAGCAGAATCCGCCACAAAGCTTGGTGTTGCTGATTTAGTAATGATTAGCGATAGTTGTATACTTGGAAGTTCTAATTGTAGCGTAGGCTTAACATTGAGTTTCATTACATTTTCAGCAACGCCCAAAGCTTTGCTGTGGCGGTACGAAAGATATCAAACTGCTGAGTGCTCTAAAATTAGCTTTGAGCGCTTGACTAACTCAGGAACTGGAATCGGGTAATCTCCTGTAAAACAGGCGGAGCAGAAACTATTAGGATCTTCTTGGGTCGCTTTCAGCATCCCCTCTTTGCTGAGATAAGCCAGAGAATCTACCTCAATTTGTTTAGCAATTTCTTCCACAGACTTAGTAGCGGCAATTAGCTGATCTTGGGTATCAGTGTCAATGCCATAGAAGCAGGGATGTGTCACAGGTGGCGAAGAGACGCGCATATGTACCTCAACTGCGCCAGCATCACGCAGGGCTTTAACAAGTTTGCGGCTGGTTGTACCCCGGACAATTGAGTCATCTACAATTACAATCCGTTTCCCAACTAGAACATCTTTAAGCGGATTGAGTTTCATGCGGATACCTGACTCGCGCATTGTCTGAGTTGGCTGAATAAAGGTACGACCTACGTAGCGATTTTTAATTAGCCCTTCAGCGTAGGGAATGCCTGAAGCTTGAGAAAAGCCAATAGCAGCGGGAATACCAGAATCGGGGACACCAATAATAACATCGGCATCAGCCGGAGATTCTTGTGCCAATTGCCGCCCCAACCGCAGCCGATAGCTATACAAGCTCTCAGCGTGCATAACGCTATCCGGCCTAGCAAAGTAAATCATCTCAAAAATACATAGCTTGCGTTGTGGCTGTTGCGCCCAATGAAATGAAGCTAGTCCTTGTTCAGTAATCCAAACCAACTCCCCTGGTTCTACATCCCGCAGATAATCAGCGCCAATAATGTCTAAGCCACAAGTCTCAGAGGCAAAGACGTAGCGTTGCGGATTACCGTCTAGAGTGCCAATTACCAAGGGACGGATACCGTTGGGGTCACGCGCTCCCATTACACCCTCTGGTGTACCCACGACTAAACTAAAGGCTCCTTGGCAGCGTTGGAAGGCACTAATAGCTCCTTCTAACCATTTTTTGCCAGAGTTAATTTCTTCAGCGATCGCAAATGCAATTAATTCTGAATCTGTGCTAGTAACTAAATTGCAGTTGCTTTGTAGCAATTCCTCGCGTAACTGCGGTGTATTAACCAAGTTACCATTGTGAGCCAGAGCTAATGTTCCTAAATCAGTTTCTACAACAGCAGGCTGGGCATTAACAACGCGGCTAGAGCCAGTAGTCGAGTAACGAGTATGACCTACAGCCAAATTACCAGGTAGCTGGTTCAAAATTGATTCATTAAAAACTTGGGACACTAGCCCCATTTCTTTGTGGAGATGAACTTTTGTTCCCTCAAATGTGGCAATTCCAGCTGATTCTTGACCCCTGTGTTGAAGCGCATACAAACCAAAGTAAGTTAGTTTGGCAACGTCTTCTTCTGGTGCAAAGATTCCAAAAACTCCGCAGGCTTCCTCTTGCTTGTCAGGACGAAATTCGATATCAGTAGTCGTGTCTCTACACGACTCTGTGCGATCATCCAAGGAGAGGCGATGGTTGGGAATCATGCTAGGGCTTTGCTCCTGAGGGGGATTTTGACTAGGTGGAATTTATACTCTGAATAGCTAAATTCAGAAAGATTGACTAAGCTTAACAAATTGTTAACTATTCCACTATACAGTAACGTAATAATACTTAGTCATCGTCCTCATATATTTAGAGGGCAGCTACAAGGCTAAACGCTTGGGAATTGCATTGTAGTAGCGATCGCTTATATCTTCAATCCTAACCTTGATTAGCGAGTAGTTGTCAGCCGTAGAAACTCGCAAAGGTGTATCGGCATTCTCAACTGAACCAATTTTTTGCCAATTGTTCCCTAGCTGCTGATTTAAATAAGATTCCCAAGCAATTTGGTTGTCTAGAGAAACAGAAACAACAATTCTCGCCCCACACTCACCAAACAGAACTTGATCCCATCGCTGTAATTGGTCTGAGGCTAGCCCTAAATTAATTTCTGCTCCTAATTGACTACTAATACAAGCTTCCGCAAGTGCGATCGCAAGTCCACCTTCAGCACAATCATGGGCTGATCGTACCCAACCTTGCCGAATTCCGTCACGGCAAGTGGACTGTACACTCCGCTCCAAGTCAAACTCTACTAAAGGCGGCGCTCCGGCGACTGTACCGTGAATTATGGCTAAATACTCCGAACACCCAAGTGTTACTCCTTCTTGCTCCTCTAGAGGTCTACCCAGGAGATAAATTAAATCGCCTTCTGCAAGCCATCCTTGACCACAAATACGATTTAAGTCAGGAATCAACCCTACCATACCAACAACTGGTGTTGGGTATATGGGTTGCGGTTGTCCAGCTGAATCGAGAGTTTCATTGTACAGAGACACATTACCGCCCGTGACTGGTGTTTTGAGTTCCCGACAAGCTTCTGCTAAACCTCGACAAGCTTCTGCTAATTGCCAGTAGCCGACAGGTTTTTCTGGACTACCAAAATTAAGATTATCGGTAACTGCTAGAGGTTCTGCTCCTACACAGCTAAGATTACGGGCTGCTTCTGCTACTACTGCCTTAGCACCTTCATAGGGGTCTAGATATACATAACGAGGATTACAATCTACTGTTGCTGCAACACCCTGTTGCCGATCCCCCCTTTGTGCCCCCGTGTTAAGGGGGTTTTGAAGGGGATCTGAAGGACGTAACCGAATAACAGCTGCGTCTGCACCACCAGGGAGAATTACCGTATTGTTTTGTACTTGATGATCGTACTGGCGATAGACCCAGCGTTTAGAAGCGATCGTTGGCGAATCTAGTAGAGTTAGTAAAATGTCATTCCAGGTCTGAAAATGCTTTGCAATTTCAATTCCATCCGGTGTGCAGTTAGGTAGAGACGCAGATGCCCACTTACTCGCTTGACGAGCATATTCTGGTGGTTCTGTGAGCAATTCTCGGTGATAAAGCGGTGTATTTTCTGCCAAAGCTTCAGCTGGAATTTGAGCTGCTACTTCACCCTCGAACAAAATCCGCACTATTGGCTCTGAGATAACTGTTCCAGCGACTACTGCATGAAGTCCCCAACGGTGGAAAATATCAATTAACTCCTGTTCCCGTCCCTTGTGGGCAACAAATAGCATCCGTTCTTGAGATTCAGAAAGCAGGTATTCATAAGGAACCATGCCAGTTTCTCGTACTGGAATCAGGTCTAAATCCAGTTCAATTCCTACGCCGCCTTTAGCAGCCATCTCTGATGTGGAACAGGTGATACCAGCTGCTCCCATATCTTGTGCTGCAACTACAGCACCAGTTTTAAACGCCTCTAGGCAAGCTTCAATTAAGGATTTTTCTAGAAAGGGATCGCCTACTTGCACTGCTGGACGGTCTTGTTCTGACTCGTCGCTGAGTTCTGCACTAGCAAAACTCGCGCCGCCCATCCCATCACGGCCTGTTGTGGAACCAACGTAAAGCACTGGGTTTCCTATACCAGCAGCCCCAGATTTAACAATTTCCTCTGTTTCCATCAACCCCAGTGCCATCACGTTCACTAAAGGATTACCGGAGTAAGCTGGATCAAAATAAACTTCGCCACCAACTGTGGGAACTCCGACGCAGTTACCATAATGAGAAATTCCTGATACTACGCCGTTGAACAAGCGCCTCGTTCGAGCATCTTCTAAAGAACCGAAGCGCAGGGAATTAAGCAACGCAATGGGACGCGCTCCCATTGTAAAGATATCTCGCAAAATGCCTCCAACTCCGGTTGCAGCGCCTTGGAACGGTTCAATTGCTGAAGGGTGGTTGTGGGATTCAATCTTAAACGCTAGTTGTAGTCCATCGCCCAAATCTACAACTCCAGCATTTTCTCCTGGTCCGACGAGAATGCGATCGCCTTCTGTGGGAAATTGTTTGAGTAATGGTCTGGAATTCTTATAACAGCAATGCTCCGACCACATCACCCCAAACATACCTAATTCAGCTTTATTAGGATGTCGTCCTAGCCGCCTAACTATTTCTAGATATTCTTCCGGCTTTAAACCTTCATCAGCAATTTCTGTAGAGGAAAAAGGAGATTCTGAGGTAGCAGACATAGCACAGGGCGAGAAGCACAAACGGGACAGGCTTAATTGTAGCTATGATTGTCGGCTTTCGGAATTTGGTTGCTGATTTCTTACCCATTCCCGCAATTGACGCACTGATGTAATTACACCTGTGGTTTGACACTGTTCTATAAATTCTTCTACTTTAGTTGCTGGAAGTAAGGGGAAAGTGGGGGAGTAATCGCACTCTGTATACTCTTCGTTTTGTAACTGATATATTTTCAGCCTCCGTCCATCAAATCTCCATATTTCAAATACACCTAAATCTGCATACAGAGCTAATTGATTTAAAGAACTATTAGTAATATCTATTTCTATTGCTAAGTCTGGTGGTGGATCTTGAGTCAAATCTATTTCAGTTTTCCCTCTAACTCGTGCTTCATTCTGGATGTAATAGCACGAGTCTGGTTCTTTTCCTACACTCATATCTGAACGTTTGAGTGTCACAGAACCGCCTGGATTAAACTCAAGGTTCAGTTCTTCTACTAAAGTTGAAATTAAGCGTTCTATCAACCTATTGCGATTTTCATGCTCCCACAGTGGTGTCATTAATTCTAAATTTCCCTTGTGATAAGCTAGCCGGGTAGAACGCTGCTCTCCCATTTCTAGCAATAGGCTTTCAAACAGTTGCCAACTGATATTTTTTAATAAAACTCTTTGTTCTATTGGAGTTGATGTTGTTACCATAAGACTCAACTTAAGTTTTAAGCACTCAGTCTTTAGCGAGTTTTTCTCACTTTGTTAGATATAAGGGGCAGTCAGCCAATTTTTGTTTTTGATTATACTTTCCCGAAATTAGCTCTAAACCAATAATTGTTGTTTTTCTAAGCTGAATAGGCGGTCTTGTATTGTCTAGACGCAGCAAGTAATGTTCGCTACCTTCAAATAATAAGCTCACTGGTTTTGACCAGTTACTTAATAATTTACCTGAACTACAAGTAGGGATTCCATTTTGTCTAATTGTATCAGCTTGCTCTTTTGCAAAGAGAATTCGGACTTGTCTTGGTTCTCCACCGCCAAATTGTTCAGGGATTTTGGGATAAATCACTTGGGTGAATAGTCCAAGGTATACATAACCACAAATTATATACAAAATAACTAAAAATCCGAAATTTGTATAATTATCTCTTAAGTTTAAATTTGCAGGTTTCTGTCCTGGCAAAAAGAGTTTTCTTCTAGGAATAACAGTTGATAAGAAAGGAATTACAGATATTAGACCTAAAATTAAATTAATGCCATATAGATATAATGAACTACTTAATAAATTAGGAAAACTCAAGTGGTTTGCATTGCTTTTACTAACAAAAATAAAACAGGCTATGAAAGGAACCACTACGAGCAATAAGGCATTAAATATATTACCTAATTCAGAAAACTTCTTGTTTCCTTTAAATAAAGCTTTAATAGAGTAGCGTGGAAATAGTGAATAACCAACGCTGATTAGTAGAAAGTTTAAAATAATAGAGGTTACTACTAAACTTTTTGTAAGAATGAAACGAGGTTTGAGAAGTGAAAAGTCCGAAAAATTAAACTGCTGCAAATATAAATTAGTTGTTATAAAGCCGACAATATAGAATAATATTGTGAAACAAACAATTAATTTAGTAGCTGTATCAATATCCAAAAATGTCCGATTAGATACTTCTTGATTATTTTTAGTCATATACTTACCTCATAATCATGTGTTAACAGAAAGTACGATCGCTTTGCTAAAACTCTACAGTATGCTTGTACTACTGACAACAAAATATCCCTACTGGTGGCGATCGCCCTAACAGAAATTCTGCTAGATTTAGCCGCCAACAGTAGGGAAGCGAGTATATATTAAAGTGCTGGAATTTTATCAACTAATACCTTGGCGCTGAATAAAATATCCAACCTAGAGAAGCATTAGGACATTCCCTGAATGATATAATCAAAGTAAGGCTCTGCTTCGGCTGCGTCTTCTGCGCTTAATAAGTCTAGAGAGGCTTGCTTCAAACACCGGATTGATTCAACCATTCCTGGCACAGGTACACCTAGCGAGTTGTACATTTCTCGTACTCCAATCAAACCAATTTTCTCAATCGGCCCGATGTCGCCAGCGAGTAACCCGTAGGTGATTAAGCGCAAATACCAGCCATAGTCGCGTAAACACAGCGCCCGTTGCTTCTCTCCATAAGCATTCCCACCAGGCGCAATGAAGTCCGGGCGTTTCTGCCACAGCTGTTTACTAGCTTGTTGAACAATCTTTTTCTCATTTTCGGCTAACGTGGCGGCAATTCGCATTCGCTGTTCGCCTGTTTGCAAAAAGTCTTTGATGTTTTTGAGTTCGCCGCTACTGGGATAACGGAGTTCGTCGTCGGCTTTGAGGATAACTTCGCTAACTACGCTCATGATTAATGGAATATCACAGATTATTATTTGTAGTTTAACGAGTGTATGACACACAAAGAAAGAGGAATAAATAAAACTATGTCGATGCCAAAATTATCTGATTGGGTTGTCGTGAATCACCCGCAATGGCAACAAGGTCAGTTAGTTGAGGTAGCGATCGCTGACTTGAGTGATACTGGAGACGGCGTTGGACGCTGGAACGAGCGGGTGGTGTTTGTCCCAGATACAGTTCCAGGCGATCGCGCTTTGGTGCGGCTAGTACATATTAAGCCTCAATACGCTCACGCTAAACTACACAAATTGTTAACAGCATCTAGCCAGCGTATCCGCCCTAGCTGCATTGTTGCTGACAAGTGTGGTGGTTGTCAGTGGCAGCATATTTCTTACGAGTACCAGCTACAAGCAAAACAAAATCAAGTAATTCAAGCCCTTGAACGCATAGGTGGATTCAGTAGCCCTCCAGTCGAACCTGTTTTAGCGGCTTCCTCGGCTTTGGGCTATCGTAACAAAGCTACATATCCAATAGGAATTTCATCAACAAATCAAGTGCAGGCTGGTTATTACCAAAAAGCTAGCCATCAGCTAATTAATTTAAATCAATGTCCAGTGCAAGACTCGCGCCTAAATCCACTGTTAGCTCAAGTAAAACAGGACATTCAAGCGCGAGGTTGGACAATTTATGATGAAAAGCATCACAAAGGACAAGTACGTCACCTAGCGCTGCGGATTGGTCGTCGTACTGGGGAGATGCTGCTTACTTTGGTGGTGAAAGACTGGGATTTACCAGGAATTGTAGATCAAGCCCAAGAGTGGTTAAACTTTTATCCTCAATTAGTAGGTGTGTCGCTGAATCGTAATCCTGCTCGTACAAATGCCATTTTTGGCTCTGAAACGAGTTGTATTGCTGGACAATCTTACTTGTTAGAAAACTTTGGTGGACTTGAGTTTCAGGTACGACCTGATACTTTTTTCCAGGTTTATACAGAAACGGCAGAGGCACTGTTAGAGATGATTATGCAATACCTGAACTTGCAAGGTGATGAGGTGCTGGTCGATGCTTACTGCGGTATTGGGACATTAACCTTGCCACTGGCGCAACGAGTTCGAGAGGCAATTGGCTTAGAGGTGCAACCAGAAGCGGTGCAACAAGCCCAGATAAATGCCGATCGCAATAATATTACTAATGTGACGTTCCAAGCGGGAGCAGTGGAGAAGTTGCTACCACAACTGGGAATTGCGCCGGATATTGTACTGCTCGATCCGCCGCGTAAAGGATGCGATCGCACTGTAGTTGAAAGTTTGCTGGAATCTTCACCCCGACACCTTGTCTACGTTAGTTGTAAACCTGCTACTCTCGCTCGTGACCTCAAACTGCTCTGTCAAACAGGGAAATATCATTTAACTAAAGTACAACCAGCAGATTTTTTCCCGCAAACAAATCATGTAGAATGTGCTGCCTTTCTGACACTATGAACTTGGATTTAATCCGCTTTTACCTGCAAACTTTTACAAGTAAGTAGAATTACTCTTTAAAAAGATGCTAAACTAGAAATGTGGCTGCTTCACTTACTAGAGCAACACAATTTACGTGAATAAACAGTCAAATTAAATAAGTTTGGCTGCTTTGTTTATGGATTGGCAGATATCCTTGAGGGGCTATGCTTTTGAAGACTAGAAGCTTGATTCAATCGCCTGACTGCACAATCAAAATCACGAATACCAGCTTTAAATGTAGGCATTTTATTGAATCACAGTAAAAGTTTCCTGGCGCTTCGCTTAAGTCTTTAATAGACACAAGTTTGAGATCAATATGACCAGATTAAGTAATGTTTAAGGTCATCAATAAGCAAGCTGATGTCTTTATAGCTAAAAGCTACGGGGTTTTACAGTGATTACCATCTCACCGCGTCCAGTTAAACGTAACTGGAGTACGATTAGCTTTGCCTCAACTCTTTACCTTTGTCCAATCCTTGATCTGCTGCTAGCAGAAGTGCCGTGTAAATTACACGCAGAACTGCGGCTAGGTCTTCAAGAAGCTTTAGTAAACGCTGCTAAACATGGCAATAATCTTGATCCCAGTAAAATTGTTATAGTCCGCTTTTCTCTAGAAGATAACCACTACTGGTGGGCAATTTCAGATCAAGGATGCGGGTTTACTCCTCCTTGCGAGTATCATGCTGACAAAAGCGCATATTTACCCCCTGAAGAAGCAGAAAGTGGTCGTGGTTTATGTATTCTCCACGAAATCTTTGATCGCGTTCACTGGAACTCACAGGGTACTGAACTCAAACTTGGCAAGCAAGTAAATCGCTTTCGGCTTCCTTTAGTTAGCTAAGAATGAGGAAGGAGATTTAGTTTCCAGCAAGAAAAGAAAAACTTTAGGTAGAAATACTTTTATATGAAGATGTAAGGGATGAAGCTTCTGTACTTCTAATCCCTGATCCCTGACCCCTAATCTTTGCTCCCTAGTCCCTTCTCTGACCATGCGTAGGGCAAGGCGGCGCAGAAATAGAACGATCTAACCATCCAGACGCTTGTTGAAGTCTAGCAAGTGCTTCCTCTGGGTGTTCCTTGAGGAGAAACACAAGGGCTGCTGCTGCTTGTTCACTAGCGCGAACTTTGCGGTTAGACTTTAAGCGATGCCAATCATTAGGCGTAATGGTGAGTCGTTCCATCAAAGCTTGGGCAAGTTCCAGGGTAGTTAGTTCGTTCAGGTTTGGAGTTGAAAGCTGGCTAGATTGAGGCATACTGTCAAGCATATTAGTTTGTATCACTACTTTATCAAGCATAAATGCAGCCGCCTCAAGATTCAGATTTACCAGATGCCCAAATAGCAGAATTTGAGCGATCACTTATAGAGGTAGAACAAGCATTTGTTGACCTCAAGCAGCGTTATGTCCAAGTGCGGCAGGATCAGCAGCGCCAAGTTCAACTGGAGAAACGTTTAAAGCAAGTTAAGCAGGAATTACGTAATAACAAGCTACCTCAGCTTAAGACAGAATTACAACAAATTAAAGAACAGCTAGAAGCAATAGAACTTAATTTAGAAAGTCAGTTGTTTTCTTGGGGCAGTTTAAAAGAACCTTTTTGGCAAGCAGTTCGCTTCGGAGGACTGGGCATTGTTGTAGGCTGGATCTTAAAGTCTTGTACTGGGTGATATGGTGAAGCGACGCATTGTAGATATTTTGAGAAATGGTCAGCCTGATGAATCTCTGACAATTCAAGGCTGGGTACGCACAAAACGCGACTTGAAGGGATTTGCCTTTATTGAAGTGAATGATGGATCGTCTCTGGCTAACCTGCAAGTGGTAATCAATCAAGAACTGCCAGATTATGAAGTCATCCTTAAGCAGTTGAATACAGGGGCTTCCCTGGAAGTGGCGGGGGTACTTGTGCCATCTCAGGGTAAAGGACAAACAATTGAGTTGCAGGCGCAGACAGTGAAAGTCTACGGCGAGGCTGATCCCGACACATACCCGTTGCAAAAGAAACGCCATTCCTTTGAGTTTTTGCGGACAATTGGGCATTTGCGATCGCGTACTAATTCTTTTGGTGCAGTTTTTCGGGTACGTAATGCCTGTGCTTACGCTATTCACCAATTCTTTCAACAACGAGACTTTTTGTGGGTTCACACACCGATTATTACCCGCAGCGACTGTGAAGGTGCTGGGGAACTGTTCACTGTTACGAGTTTGGATCTTAAACAAGTTCCGCGTACAGATCAAGATGTAGATTACACTAAAGACTTTTTTGGTGGCCCTGCATACTTAACAGTTAGCGGACAATTGGAAGCTGAAATTATGGCGATGGCTTTCAGTAATGTTTACACTTTTGGTCCGACATTTCGGGCGGAAAATTCTAATACTTCGCGGCATTTGGCAGAATTTTGGATGGTAGAACCAGAAATGGCTTTCTGCGATCTTGAAGGAGATATGAATTTAGCGGAGGAGTTTCTCAAGTACGTTTTTAAATATGTGTTAGAGACTTGTCCAGAAGATATGGAGTTTTTTAATCAGCGAATAGATAATTCTGTATTGGTAACTGCTGATAATATCATTAATAATGAATTTGAACGGATTACATATACAGATGCGATCGCCCTACTAGAAAAAGCTAATGTTTCCTTTGAGTATCCCGTTGAATGGGGCTTAGATTTACAATCAGAACACGAGCGCTATCTGGCTGAACAGCTATTTAAAAAACCAGTGATTGTCACTGATTACCCAGTCGAAATCAAAGCATTTTATATGCGCCTGAACGATGACGAAAAAACCGTTCGCGCTATGGACATTTTAGCTCCCAAAATTGGTGAAATTATTGGCGGTTCTCAGCGAGAAGAGCGCTTAGACGTACTAGAGCGCAGAATTCAAAATCAAGGGCTAAATACAGCCGATTTGTGGTGGTATTTGGATTTACGCCGTTATGGCACTGTTCCTCATGCTGGCTTTGGTTTGGGGTTTGAAAGGTTAGTACAGTTTATGACAGGAATGGGAAATATCCGCGATGTAATTCCGTTCCCGCGCACACCATTAAGTGCAGATTTTTAAATTCAAGTTTCATCGTATAACTGCCTTGTTTCTATATTCGGCAGTATATATAGGAGTAAAATTTTTATAGAAGTTTAACGTGCTTGAAACTGAAATTAAATTAATAGAATATTTTTGTCTTCTGAGCTAGAAAAAAACAGCGCGAATTTGATTTATTAGTATTTGAAAGCCTAATTTTGGATGTTCAAACAAAGAGGCATCGTGTAATAACCCAAGTTGCTAGTTAGAAGCGGAAGCGGGAGCAAACCAAATAAAATCTCTCCAAGGTCTTGTAACTCTTGGAGAGACGAAAAAATGATTGCTGAAATTATAGCGATTTATGCCATCAC
>JAESFL010000551.1_pt1 | contig 24476 bp, 30 predicted proteins | sample 9269401 | NCBI WGS metagenome assembly JAESFL01 (sample SAMN14506025, study PRJNA617098) | algae metagenome | isolation source: Gloeocapsa sp. UFS-A4-WI-NPMV-4B04 and co-occurring heterotrophs from desert... | place: USA: Utah | collected 2006-10-01 | reverse complement strand
CCGTTAGGGTGATGATCGTATGCCGGTAGCTAAGGGTGAACTCATCCGGCAAGACGAGAAGCGCCCCACCGGGCTGGCTTGCGAGGCGTTCCACCACCGGCTCAATGCCAATCGCATCGTGAGCGTAAGCAAGGATCGGTTCGAGCGAGAGTGAAGATGCTGTCTCCTCGAACTCACGAATGAAAGGCGAGGCTTGGTTTGGCGTGGTTTCAGGATTGCACAACACGGCAACGCGCTGGATCAGCGGGTCGAGCTCTTTCAGGAGCTGCAACCACTTGCCTGTGAGGGACGGCTCGAAGGTGGTGAAGCCGGTTGCGTTCCCATCTGGGCGCATGAGGTTGTTGACAAGCCCATTGCCGACAGGATCTGAGACCTCGAAGAACAGCACTGGGACGGTGCGGGTCTCTCCCAGAACTGCGAGGGCTGCCGGTGTGCCGGTGGTGACAATCAGATCAGGCCCGGTGGCGACCGCCTCTTTCGCCGTGGTGGAGAACTGGGCCGATCGTGTGGGCACGTAGATGTCGGCCCATATGTTGCCACCCCTGGTCCAACCCAGCGGCTGAAGCTGCTCGGCGACCGCTCGCCAGTTGTTCGTGCTTGGCGGACCCCGCTCCCGGTGCGCCTCGATCCACCCGATCCGGCGGACCGGGTCAGCGGCGCGTGGTTCATCCGATATGAGGGGGATCACAGCTCCCGCGCCGAGGAGCTGGACGAAGGTGCGCCGCCGCATGGGACCACCTCGCTCGCGCAATGCTAGCCAGGAGATTACACCCTCCTATCAACCAGGGGCAGATCTCGTGGCTACAGAACCCGCTCGATTTGGCGGGCTTCCTACATGGAATGGGCCTCGTCACACCTGCCGGACCGGAGTAAATTCGGCATCCCCTCGCCCGGTCCAGCGAGGTGGTCGAATGATACGGCACGATCTGCCATAAACAGGCATCCGTTCTCATCAACGCAGGGGCGATCGAGCACCACAGCCCATGAGGCGCGGGCAGGAGGCGCTCAGGCGAGCCCCTTGACCTGAACGACCGAACCGGCAGTCGGACTCGAGCAGCGGGCCGGAACCATTCTCCCGTTCCCCAAAGCCGCACGGGGAGAGGTCCGGCCTGTGTGGCCTGGCTGCCACAAGCAAGAATTAATTTTGGTAGAACGCGCCTGCTGCCTGCGTATTACGCGCGGCAGAAAAGGAAAGTACATGCCACATTGTGGCCCAGATGCCAGATGATAGCCCTGCTGCACCACAATTAGTAAGTTGACCTCCTCCTTCATGAACTAGCCTGTTCCTACTAATCAATCCATCCAAAGCCTGACAACAGAATACATGCCACAGTAACTGGTGCATCTTCGGCGAATTCCTTCGTTGAACGGGTGCGCTGGAACGGATGGTCGTGACCACCGTCCAGCGTGAGTTTCCGCGTCGATCTGCGTGGCATCCGACGACCGTGCTGGCGGCCGAATGCTTTCGACTGGCCAGAAATCATCCTCCTGCCGCTCAGAGCCCCAAGGGCCGACGGCCGAGACGACAAAAAGGGCACATTCGATGACTTACTTCGAGCCGAAGACGTATGAGCTTCAGAGCGAGAACCAGCCGTGGAGCTATGCCACGGACGGGGTGAACCAGCGCTTCGAGGTGCGCTCGGGCGACAACTGGACCTGGGACGGCACCGCCAAGGAGCGCTCCGAGATCGCCTCCTACAAGAAGCTGGCCTTCGATCAGACCTACACGATCAGCTACAAGTTCATGGTCGAGCCGGGCCAGACGAACAGCGCCGACTGGCTGCTCGTCGGCCAGGTGCACCAGACCGAGGATCCGGGCGAGCCCGGCATTTCGCCGCCGCTGGCGATCGAGATGGCCGGCGAGCGCCTGCGGATCGTGGCGCGCTCCAACCCGGAGGCGACCTCGAGTTGGGCCACGACCACGACCAAGACCCTGTGGAGCGATGCCGCCGCTCTCGAGCGCGGGCGCTGGTACGACATGAAGCTGGAGGTGCGCTTCGACCCGTTCGGGGGCGGGCTGCTCAACGTGTGGCGCGACGGCCAGAAGATCGTCTCGTATGCGGGCGCGATCGGCTACAACGACCAGGTCGGCACCTACTGGAAGCAGGGCGTCTACCGCGAGGCCGCAGCCGAAACCTTCGCGGCCAACTTCTCGGGACTCTCCATCACCGAAGGCACGACAGCGCCGACCGACCCATCGCCGCCCAAGGCAGATCCAGTTCCGACGCCACCCCAAGACGATTCGCCATCAATCATCGCGCCCGGCGGTGATGATTTCCTGGATGGTACAAGGGGCGCCGACCGCCTCGTTGGCGGGATCGGCGACGACACCTACGCGATCGACCATGTGGGTGATGAGGTTGTCGAGCGGCCGGGTGAGGGCACGGACACCACGAATGCGCACATATCGCTTGTGCTCAGCGACAATGTCGAGAACCTGATTCTGATGGGCACGACTCCCATCAACGGTACGGGCAACGCCCTCGACAACACCATCAACGGCAACGAGGCCAATAACGTGATCCGCGGCGTGAGCGGCGACGACAAGCTGCGCGGCAACCGCGGAAACGACACAATCAACGGAGGGAGCGGAGACGACTACATCTCCGGTGGTGCCGGGAACGATCGCCTTTCCGGCAACGGCGGTTCGGACCAAGTCTATGGCGGGGATGGAGCCGACGTGTTCGCGTTCCGGAGCATCGCCGATTTCGGTCCAGCCGGAGCGCTCGATCGTGTCGAGAGGTTTTCGGCACGCGAAGGCGACAAGATTGATCTGTCAGGACTCGATTTTGGTGCAACAAGCCGTGACAGGTCCCTCACGTGGATCGGTCTTGAAGAGTTCGGGGGCGTTGCGGGTGAGCTTCGGGTCGTTCGCCTGAACTCCACGGAATGGCTGGTCGAGAGCGACATCAATGGGGACAAAGCTGCCGATTTCCAGTTTATCGTGGACTCCGCGGCCGCGCTGACCAGGACTGACTTCCTGCTGTAACGGTTGGCCTCACGCGCGGGGCCAATGGCTCGGCTCCCGCGGACGATCGCAGAGACCTTGTTGAGGGCACCTCGCGACGGTCGGACAGATGATCGGTGCAGTCACTCGTTGCAGCGGCTGGCGAGAAGCCTGTTTTTGGGACCCCGTCGATGCCCGGCCACTTGGCCGAGCATCCGCCAGCCTTTCACCTCGGCCTTGGCCAATGTGTCTGTGACCGGTTAGGATTGCACAAGACCGTCGCTCCGTCGGAGGCGTTGGCAGTGACACTTGTGGAATGGCGTTCCTTGCGAGCAGACCAGCTGCGTGATCTGGCAGCGAAAGACGCGGTCGTCCTCCTGCCTGTGGCATCGACCGAGCAGCATGGGCCACATCTGGCAACCGGGGTCGATGACATCCTCTGTTCGGAGGTCTGCCGCAGGGCCGCCGTGCAGCTCCAGGAGGAAGGCCATCCAGCCGTGGTGGCTCCGACCCTCTGGGTAGGATTGGCTGAACACCACATGGCCTTTGGCGGCAGCTTTACCCTCACCCTTTCGACCTATCATGCCCTCCTGCGGGATCTCTGCGGGTCGATTGTCAGGGCTGGCTTCCGGCGGGTTTTGATCGTGAACGGGCATGGAGGGAACATGAGCGCGCTCAATGCCCTCACCACTGAGCTCACCCGTGAACTCGACGCACCGATCGCTGTCACGACCTATTTCACACTTGCCGAGGGAGCCATCGCCGAGATCCTCGAGGACCAGCGAGGCGTCATGCATGCCTGCGAGGCTGAAACGTCGATGATGCTGGCTCTGCGGTCGGATCTCGTCTCCGCCGAGCGCCTCCCGCAGGCGACGGGTCCCGGCGCGGGCGATGCACGCGCGATTTTGAGCCCGCCGCTGCATCGCTGGCGTTCCTTCAAGGAGATGTCCCCAACCGGTGTCTTCGGAGATGCACGCCGCGCGAGCCCGGAAAAGGGCGAGCGGCTGTTTCAGGCTGTCTCCGATGCTCTCGCTCACCGCATCGCAGCCGGCGAACCTTGGCACTGAAAAGCGGGGGGTCCCTGAGGGATCTGGAGACGGACGGACAGTATCCATTTGTGCGGACCAGGGTCATGTCTCCTCAGCTGTCGTCGGCCCCGACCTGCTCCAAGACCTTGCGGATCCCACCGTCTATTTCCTTAATCGCGCAATCATCATGCGCTCTGGGTCACTTCCATGCAGAACTCAACCAATCGGCGTTGGCTCTTGGCTCGGTATCCCGAGGGCACCCCTGCCCCGGATACGTGGATGCTGGACACACAGCCGGTACCTGAACCTGGTCCAGGACAGATCCTCGTGAGGGCGAAGTGGCTCTCCGTCGATCCGTACATGCGGGGCCGTATGAGCCCGGGCACGAACTACGCCAAAGGCGTGGAGCTGGGCCAAGTCATGCACGGGGGCGGAGTTGGTGAGGTGGTGGTCTCGAACCACCCTTTTTGGAAGCCCGGCGACCTTGCCGAGAGCATGAGTTTCGGCTGGCAGGAATGGGCGGTGCTCACGCCTGATCTGCCCGGAGCAGCCGGCGTCAACCGGATCGATCCATCGTTGGCTCCCATCGAGAGCTCCCTCTCCTGGCTCGGGATGCCGGGACTCACGGCCTATTTCGGTCTGCTCGACCTGGGAAAGCCCCGACCCGGAGATACCGTCGTCGTCTCCGCAGCCTCCGGTGCGGTGGGTCAGCTCGTGGGCCAGATCGCCAAGCTCTCGGGCTGCCGGGCGGTTGCCATCGTGGGCTCGGACGAGAAGCTCGCCTGGTGCCGCGAGATCGGGTTCGATGATGGCATCAACTACAAGACGGCCGGAGACCTCCCGGGTGCCGTGAAAGCAGCCTGCCCAGAGGGCGTGAATGTCTTCTTCGACAACACGGGCGGACCGATCCAAGATGCCGCAATCAAGAATTTAGCGCTTCATGCGCGGGTGATCGTCTGCGGACGGATCTCTCAAGCGGCCAATTTCGGCAAACCCGAGATCGGTGAGCGTCTGCTCGGCACCCTCATCGTGAGCCGGGCCAGCATTCACGGTCTGCTGGTGTTCGACTGGTGGCACCGACGCGAGGAGGCCGTCAGGCGGCTGTCCGCCTGGAGCCGCGAAGGGAAGATCAAGTTCAACGACGACGTCATGGACGGAATCGAGACCATGCCGGAAGCCTTTCTGCGGCTTCTGGACGGCAGGAACTTCGGCAAGCAGCTTGTGCGGCTCGCAAGCTGATGGACGACGAGACGCAGATCGTCGTCATCACAGGGCAGACCGTGGTGATCGCCTACGATCCGGAGGCCGGGATCTGGTACGTGCGCAGCAGCACCGTCCCTGGCCTCGCCGCCGAGGCAGCAAGTGCGGCCGAGCTGATCGAGGAACTGCAGGTCGCAGTCCGGACCCTGAACGTGCCCTGATCGCCGCTCTTGGGGCCAATGACATCGAGGTGCCGCCGATCAGCGACGTTACGCTCCCGGAACCCTGGCGATCTGGACAGGGCCTTTTGCCAATGTGGCTGCCCAGACAGGCGGGACAGATGTTCTCCCCGCAGGGGAGAGTTCTCCTTTGTGGGACAACGAGGACAAGACCGATCCTTGGCCCCAGGTCATGCCAGCAGAAGCTGTTCCGCCCCCATCCATCGACTTGGCGAGGACGACCGGGTCAGGCTTGGGGCGAGTTCGACCCCAAGATGGTCAGGCAAGGCTAGAGCATCGATCGGGATCGACGTGGTTCCGGTTCCGGGGGGCACGCATCAGGCAACGATGAGCGCTGATCCCAGGCACGGGAAACGATTCTAGGCGTCATCTTACCCGGCGATCAGGACAATATCGGAGTGCGCACTCTGCAGGCGGATCGCCTTGATCGGCTGGTACTCGGGGCTGTCATAGAAGGCTTTCGCCGTCTCAAGGGACGGGAACTCCAGCACGATCAGCCGCTTGAGTCCGAGGTGTCCCTCCAGGTCCTGAACCTCTCCGCCTCGGATGATGTACTTTCCGCCGAAGCGGTGGATCAGGGGCACGACCTCCTCTCGGTACCGCTGAAACGTGGGCTGATCTTGGATGTCCAGATTAGCGATGAGATAGGCCTTCATCAGTTGTTACCCCGAACGATTGACGGGCCAGCATAGGTGCGTCCGGACCGAACGTCAGCCAAGTTGTGCGGCTAGGCAACGGCGATGCCTTCAATCTCGATGTCGAATTCTATAGGCCAGGAAGCCGGCCGACCGTGACGCGAGCCACTGGTTCAGGACACCAGATCCCCTCGGCAGGGCACCTCAGGTGCCGGCCCCGCCGACCATGCTGACGCGGTTGTTTGGTCTCGCGTCTCCAAAAAATACAGGACATCGAGCGTCCTCGAGCGGGGCTCTGTCCCGCTGCTCGACCCACCTGACCGGGAGGGGCCGACCGCAAAGTCCAGGCCGCGGGGTGGCCCTGGGTGAAGACACCTCAAGAGAGCCATAGCGGTTGTTCCCTTTGACCTCTACCCTCTCTGACACGGCCTGCCACGCCCGGCAGGCCACAAGCACTCCCTGTGGAGCACAACAAGCCCGTGCAGCTCTGCACACCCACAGGGGGAGTACCGGAGGAAACATATGCGAACCACAACACTTGCAACGGCCCTTGGGCTGCTGTGCCTCGCCAGCCCTGCACTGAGCCAGCAGATCTCGGTCAAATTGGGTGTTCTCAATGACCGCTCGGGCCTCTATGCGGACATCACCGGCGAGGGCTCGGTCATCGCGGCCCGGATGGCGATCGAAGATTTCAAAGCCGCCGAAAAGGGCTTGAAGGCTGAGGTGATCTCAGGTGACCACCAGAACAAGCCGGACGTCGGCGCCACGATCGCGCGGCGCTGGTACGATCAGGAGAACGTCGACGTCATCCTCGACGTGCCGACCTCCTCCGTTGCGCTTGCCGTAAGCCAACTCACCCGTGAGAAGAACAAGATCCATATGAATTCCGGCGGCGGCACCTCGGACCTGACCGGGCCTGCGTGCTCGCCCAACACGGTCCACTGGACCTATGATACGTGGGCCCTTGCGAATGCGACAGGAGCCGCCATGGTGAAACGCGGGGGCGACACCTGGTACTTCCTGACAGCCGACTATGCCTTCGGCCATGCTCTCGAGCGCGACACCTCAGCGGTGGTGACGAAGGCCGGCGGCAAGGTGCTTGGCTCCACAAAGCACCCTCTGTCGGCGACTGACTTCTCGTCCTTCCTGCTCTCGGCCCAAGCTTCCAAGGCGAAGGTGATTGGTCTCGCCAATGCCGGAGGAGACACGATCAACTCGATCAAGGCTGCCTCCGACTTCGGGATCGTGAGCGCTGGGCAAAGCCTTGCAGGCTTGCTGATCTTCGTCGCCGACATCCATGCTCTGGGCCTGCAGACCGCTCAAGGGCTGGTGCTCAGCGAATCCTTCTATTGGGACCTGAACGACGAGACCCGTGCCTTCTCGAAGCGCTTTGCCGAGCGGCAGGGCGGTAAGATGCCCACAATGGTGCATGCCGGCGTCTATGCCAGCACGCTCCATTACCTGAAGGCGGTGGACGCACTCAAAGATAAAGACACCACCAAGGTCATGGCCAAGATGAAGGAGATGCCGACCGATGACCCGCTGTTCGGCAAGGGCCAGATCCGGGCAGACGGGCGCAAGATCCATCCCATGTACCTGTTCGAGGTGAAGAAGCCCGCCGAGTCGAAGGCGCCCTGGGACCTCTACAAGATGGTATCCACCATCCCAGCCGACCAGGCGTTCCGGCCCCTCAGCGAAGGCGGTTGCCCGCTCGTGAAGAGCTAAGCACCTCGCCGTCGTTGCTGCTGCTTCTGCGAAGCGTCGATGCCGCGATAACGCCCTGTGGCATCGGCGGTTCTCCGGAGGCGCCGATGTCCTCGCTCTTTACGCCGACGCTGCATGCACCATGAGACTGTTGCCGCGTCAGGCGTGACGACCACCGCGTCCTGGCGCTTGACCATGAGTCCGCCACGCGCGGCGGCAAACATAACCTGAGGCAACGCGTTCAGGCCGGGCCTAGACGAGGGCTGCAGGGAGTTCCGGCTCTAAGGGAAGAGAGATCATGCAGAAGGTTGCCATTGTTGGCTCAGGCCTCATCGGACGCGCATGGGCTACGGTCTTTGCCTCGCATGGCTGGCGCGTTGACCTGAACGACGTCAAGGCAGGCGCAGCGGAAGCGGCTCTCATGCACATCGGTCAGGCCCTCGACGGGCTTGCCGCGCACGGACTTGTGGCTGACCCAAAGGGCGCCCTGGCTCTCGTCGAAACCCCGAGCACGCTCGCTGCCGCCCTCGAAGGCGCTGGTCTCGTTCAGGAGAACGGCCCCGAGGTCGTCGATGTCAAGCGTGCCTTGTTCAAGGAGCTCGACGCCCTCGCCGGACCCAACGCCATTCTTGCCTCCTCGACGTCGTTCATCGGGGCCTCCCAATTCACCGAGCATCTGCAGGGGCGGCATCGGTGCCTTGTCGCGCATCCGGTGAACCCGCCGCACCTCGTGCCGATCGTCGAACTCTGCCCGGCACCATGGACGGCGGCTGACGTCGTCGAGCGGGCACGCGCGATCTACGAGAGCGTCGAGCAGGTGCCAGTGCTGGTTCGCCAAGAGGTTCCCGGCTTCGTTCTGAACCGACTCCAAGCCGTGCTCATGGCCGAAGCCTTCCGCCTCGTGGGCGAAGGAATTGTGAGTCCTCAAGATCTCGACAAGACGATCCGTGACGGGCTTGGGTTACGCTGGGCCTTCATGGGGCCCCTCGAGACGATTGAGCTCAATGCACCGGGCGGCATTCCGGATTACTGCGCGCGTTATGCCTCCTCCCTCAGCGCCTTGGTGGAGGATGCGATCGGCGACGCGCCCTTCAGCGCGCATAATGCGGCCGCCATCCTTCGTGGATGGGAGGGAGCGCAGGATCCTGAACGGATCGATCGCCTGACCCGCTGGCGTGACGCGCGCCTTGCGGCTCTCAAGGCCCACAAACGCCTGGCATCCCGCAAGCCCGAATGACAGTCCGAGAGGAGAGCTGAGCCATGGCCCGAAAGGTTATCATCACCTGCGCCGTGACAGGAGCCATCCACACGCCATCCATGTCGCCTTATCTCCCCGTGACGCCCGAGGAGATCGCAGATGCTGCCATTCAGGCAGCGGAGGCGGGGGCGGCCATCGTGCACCTGCACGCCCGCGATCCGGTCACCGGTCGGCCCGACCAGGATCCGGGGGCGTTTGCTCCCTTCCTGCAGGTCGTGAAGCAGCGCTCCAACTGCGTCATCAACATCACGACGGGGGGAGCCCCAACGATGCTCGTGGAGGAGCGTGTCCGGCCGGCGGCAACGTTCAAGCCGGAGGTCGCCTCGCTGAACATGGGCTCCATGAACTTCGGGCTCTATCCCATGCTGGAGCGCTTCAAAGAGTTCAGGCACGACTGGGAGCGGCCCTACCTCGAGGGTTCACGAGACCGCATCTTCCGGAACACGTTCGCGGACATCGAGTACATCCTGACAACCTGCTCGGAGAACGGCACCCGGTTTGAGATCGAGTGCTATGACATCGGGCATCTCTACACGTTGGCTCATTTTGTTGACCGCAAAATCATTCAGCCACCCCTGTTCGTGCAGAGCGTGTTCGGGATCCTCGGCGGCATCGGTCCCCATGCGGAGGACGTGGCTCACATGAAGCGCACGGCCGACCGGCTATTCGGCGACATCTACCGTTGGTCGGTGCTGGGTGCCGGCCGGCACCAGCTTCCAATCGCGGCCATGGCCGCCGCCATGGGCGGCAATGTCCGGGTCGGCCTGGAGGACTCTCTCTGGCTCGGGCCGGGCAAGCTCGCCCCGTCGAATGCGGCCCAGGTACAGGCGGCCCGTCAGATCATCGAAGGGCTTGGGCTTGAGATTGCCGATCCGGATGATGCCCGCGAAATCCTGGGGCTCAAAGGCGGGGATCAGGTGAACTTCTGAGGGCACGAGCTTGCATGCTGACAAGGTCAACCCAAACTGCGTTGAGCCATGCCCTGAGGTGTTCCTCTGCTCCCGCCCATACGCTGCGTGGCTCTTGCCTACAGCCCTCCAAGAGAGCGTGGAGAGGGCGTCAGCGGGATGTAGTGCCACAGCTGACCTGGGAGGGCATCGAACAGCGGCGGCAACTGAATGCCTGGGTCAGGATCATGGGGGAGCTGGCGCATGAGGTAGGATGATGCCACACCGCAAAGAAAAAGCGGCTGCTTTGGGGAGCAGGCGCTTGGGAGTTCCCGACCTGTGGGGGCCATAAGGTCGTGAGCCTCTACAACTCACGTCGCGGAAGCGCTGTTCCAGTTAGTCGTTCCCGCGGGTGTCGCGCTGGATGGGCGGCTCTGAGCGGACGGTCACGGTCGCCTTCAGGAACGGGTACAGGGCCTCTCTGACCCGCTTGCGAGCCCTGGCTCTGGCGAGTTCGTCCCCACCCTTAATCCAGACATGGACCTCGGGTGCAGAACCGGTCTGGCGCACGCTCTCGAAGTTCGTCTCAAATCGCGTGATCACTCGCTTCAGCATCAGCCGGTTCAGCGCCGCTGCCGCATCGCTTGTGACGCTAAAGCCCTTCGGCACTCACTCAGCCTTTGCTGTTAGTGCTCACCCTGCAATAAGGGCTCCTCCGGGTTTGAGCTCTTCAGCCTGTCGAGCGTCTGCTCGATGGATTCGGAGAGGTTCGCGCGCAGGTCTGCCCGGTGTTCGACGTCTTCGTCGGTCACAGACTCTCCGTCGAGCAGTTCATCCAAGGCCGCCATGATCTCGATCTGGTTCATCAGGACCAGTCGCAGCATGTCTTCGAGTTTCTGGGTCATAGCGTCCTTGGGCTCCTTCGGCACATGGGCAGGGCGTCAGTCATAGCGGCCTCCTGGCTCCTCGGGCTCGGCGGCCTCTGTCGGTACCATGACACCGAAGTGGGTGATGTACTTGGAGAGAAACCGCGCCATCAGGGCGGCATCCTCGGGGCGGACCTCGTCTGTGGGCTCCAGGAAGAAGACGGGGCTCTGCTCGGAAACCGGAACACCGTCCTGGCTGAGGGTCAGGGTGATGAGACGACGCCCCTCGATGGGGTCGAGACCGTGAAGGTCACGTCATAGCGGGTCAGGCGTGGCTCGGGCATGTCCATTATCTCTCATCTGACCCGAGGTTCGGCGTGCAAATAGCCCCCCGAGCCGCTGCAAAGCGCCTTCGAGAGGTGGGGCTGAGGAATTTGCGGGAAGGCCGCCGTTTCTTGTGATGTCACCCAGAGACCACCATCAGGGCGGACGACAGCACAGACGCTGCGCCCGGTGCGGTTAACGAACCACGAACGGCCGTTCCGAGGCAGGGCAAACAGCAGTCGATGAAGCGGAGCGAGTCCGGCCTCGCCCGCGCCGGCGGCTGATATTTGATGACAGAGCCCATCAGGTTCCTGTTGGCTCGTCGTCCCTAAGGTAACAGGCGATCTAAGCTGCAGGGCGAGGTTGTCCAGGGCTGAGTTTTAGGGATCACTGGAGAGAGTGAAGGCCCCCATGTGGGGTTGCAGGACCCTTCTCCCCTCTGTCGAAGGGAGCAGTTCCTTATGGGTCGTGCGCGAGCCGCGGGCCGACGCTGCGCATCTCCTGATCCCTTGTCCAGCCAAATGGAAGCATCCTTGGCTGTGCTCTCCGGCACAGCCAAGGCTCGCCGGCCACCTCTGATCTTCTCCTTGAGCGGCTCACGACCCGCCGCTCAAGAGGCCCGGCCGCCTCCGCAGCGGCTCGGTCCTCGGAAGGCCCGGTGCTCGCGCTCCGGGCCTTTTGCTTGGGTCGCGTTCCATAAGGGGATTCTGCGAAGTTGGGTGGCGCCTTTGCGGGTGAGGCTCTTAGTCGATGACCCTGTCCGTGCGGGCGAGAAGGGTAGCCGGTACCTGCACGCCCAGCTCGCGGCCCGTTCTCACATTGCTGACAAGCTTGAGGGTGCCCACCTGCTGGACAGGCAAGCCCTCCGGCCTGTCACCTCGCAACAGCCGATTCGCGTATGCGGCTGAGCGCACTTAGATGGCCCGCTGATTGGCCCCATCACTGGCAAGCCCTCCTGCATTGCAATACTCCCACCAGCCAAATATCGAAGGCAGGCGGTGGGCCTTCGCAAACGCAGCGATCGTCCTCCCGATGCACCATGGTGACGCCCTCCGGAGGGACGAGCAGCGCATCAGCTTCTGACGTCCGTACTCGCTCCGGCGCACCCTCCAGCTCAGGCGCAGAGCCAAACGGCACGTAGGCTATCTGGATGGATAAAGCCCCCGCTGTAGCTCGTGTCGCATCATGCTCCCACCGCTCGCCGGGATGGTTGGTGTTGGACAGAACCGCCAATATGCCGAGGTCTGGCAGCAGTTCCTTGAGCAGTTTTAATTGCTTCTCGACACGCTCCATGGGCATGAACGTGCTGCCGGTGAAGTTCCGTCCCGGACGGGCGAGGCTATCAGCAATGCCAAGTTTGACTGGATCGCCGCTGATTGCGAGAGAATGGTTTAGTTATCGGCCACCTTCATGGCCTGGGTGTGCCACGCGTGATCGACGGCTTGCTTGAGGAAGGTATACTCGATCACGTCCTCGGGTTTGATTTCATCCGCAAGGCTGAGGAAGAGATCGATGTACTCGCGCCCCTGGACACCTAAATCTCTTGCGCGGGTCTCCAGATCGCCGCGAACTGTCGCTGGGATCCTGCGCGGCAGCTTCAGGCCGTCTGAGGAAACCATCTCGCCTCTCCAGGTTGGTTCTGACACCTATGAAATGAGGCTGCCCTAACACAAAGTGCGAACACTGTCCTTTCAATCCGCCATTCCAAGAATCGTTTGCTCCTGGGAAATCGGTATGGTCCGCATACTGGGATTGACGTCGACTGGTCGCTGTCCTCCCGCCTAGACGACGATGACAGCTAAAATGGAGAGTATCATCGTCAGGGTTGGCCCCTAGCTTTGCCGCCGCAGTCGCACGCCTGCACCCTCGCCATTCTCCGGAATGAACATAACGCCTGCGTTTTCAAGGGCGCGCTGCAGGGCAGCGATCGTCGATTCGTGAGCGCTCAGGGCTCCAGGCCGAGTTTCTAGTCGCTTTATACTAGGCAGCGACACACCTGAGGCTTCTGCCAAATCCCTCTGCTCCCATCGAAGCAAAGCCCTTGCAGCTCTGATCTGCTCACTGGTTATCAAGAGCATGCACTCTAAATTTAATACCTGAGGTATTGACTCCGACAGATCAAAACGATACTTTAGGTATCAGGTTGGTGCTCGGAGGAACCGATGATGAAAGAGCCCAAGGAGACGCAAGACCGTCGCACGTACATTGGTGGCTCTGACGTGCGGGTGCTCATGGGCACGGACGCCAGAGCTCTCCACAGCCTCTGGCGCGAGAAGCGCGGCGAGGTGGCACCTCGTGATCTCTCCCGCGACCTCCCCGTCCAGCTCGGAACAGCCACCGAGCCCCTCAACCGGCGCTGGTTCGAATGCGAGACAGGGCACACCGTCTCAGCCGTGCAGCGCTTCCTGCGCCACCCCACGCAGAACTTCATGGCCGCCACCCTCGACGGCCTCGTCGAGGACGCCTCCGGCTCAAGCGCGGTGTTCGAGGCCAAGTTCATGCTGCCCTTCCGCTTCTCCGAAGAGAGGGCGGCAGAAAAGCACATGCCCCAGCTTCAACACAACATGCTCGTGACAGGCACGTCCACAGCGTACCTGTCGATCATCACAGGCGGTGGCCAGTGGGTGCTGATCGAAGCTGAGGCTGATCCGCTCTACCAGACCGTCCTGCTCCAAGTGGAACGCATCTTCTGGAGATGTGTGTGCCAGGGTGAGATGCCGACACCCTTCGGAGCTGATCCGCCCAAGCCCAAGATGCAGGCTGTGCGGGTGGTGGACATGAGCACCTCCAATGCCTGGGCCGAGCAGGCGTCCGTGTTCCTCGCCACCCTTGCCGCGCACGGGCAGCACGAGCATGCCAAGGCTGAGCTGAAGGGCCTTATGCCAGGGGACGCTAAGGAGGCTGCAGGCCATGGGCTCAGAGCTCGTAGGTCCAAGGTAGGTTCGATCAGCTTTGACGTGCTAGCGAACGGAGGCTCCCATGCTGCCCTGCAGTGAGAGCCTGGGTCAGCTTGCGGGGGCTTTGGCACGAGCCCAGCTGCAGCTCACGAACCCGCTGAAGACGCTGACGGCTACTCTGGATCAGCCTGGAAGAGGAGGATCTCGGCAGACCTACCGCTATGCCCCGCTCTCCTCGGGGCTGGAGATCATCCGGAAGGCTCTGGGGGAGCAGGAGATTGCGGTCCTGCAGACCACGTCCGTGGACCAGGGCCGAGAGGCCCTAGAGCTCACGACCACGCTCGTGCATGGCTCAGGGGAGTGGGTGGCCACCACTTGGCCGGTGTGTCGGGTCTGTGATGTCTCAGACCCGAAGCTCATGGGGGCGGCTCTGACCTATGCCAGACGCTACAGCCTATTTGCTCTCGTCGGCATCGCAGGTGAGGACGATCTCGATGCGCCGGAAATCGGGGGAAGCGCGGGGCACGGGCGGGCAGCCGGTGATGAGCATGAGCAACCCGTTAGCTGGACCGTTATCCATGCTCCGCGGGGCCGGAGGGCCTGTGGAGGCAAGCCCCTCTCTCACGTGAGAGGTCGCGTGCATGGACCGCCGTCGACCGAAGCTCCCTCCCCTGCTCCTGGGGTGCAAGCGGAGAACTCATCACTGTCGGTGTCCGCCTCAGACCTCCTGGCGGGCTTGGAGGCGGTGCAGGATGAGGCAGGGCTGCTCCAGTGGGTGCGCGATGCCATGCCGCTTCGGGTCACGCTGGACGCGAGCGAAAGAGCCTCTCTCGATCAGGCTTTTCTCAGGCGAGCGGAGGCATTTGGATAGGGTCGCGAAGTTCTGTCGACCCTCTCACTCCAGGGTAAGGCCGGCGTGGAGGCCCTCCCTTTCACCCTCAACCCGGGAGGCGCCGATGCGCCAGCCGCCGTTTGAGCGCTGCCAGCGGAAGATCCTGCCCCAGCGGCTGGAGGCCGAGATCATGCTGCGGCAGCAGGGGTGCTGTGCCGATTGCGGCGCGCGGCTGATCCTCGGCTTCTTCGTCTTCGATCACCGGCCACCGCTGGCCTTGAGAGACAAGCACGAGGACGCCAACGACCCCGAGCGGCTGGCCGCGATCTGCTGGGCCTGTGACGAGAGGAAGACACCGCAGGACCTGAAGGAGATCGCCAAAACCAAGCGGCTGGCCGAACGCCAGCAGGAGCACCTCGAGCGACAGCAGGCCAAGGTGCCGGGACGACGGCTGCCCTCACGCAAACAGTGGCAGCAGATGCAGAAGGCCTTGGATCAGCAGAACGGCCCACAGACACCACGCCCGCTTCTGATGCGCTCCAGCATGAAGAAGCCGTCTGAGTAGCCATAACACCAGATTGGATGTTGAAATCGCCCTGACGCGGGGTGCGTGACCAGCGCTGGGCCTTGCGACAGCCAAGATAGACTGCGCCGCTGAAGCTCGTCATCACGCGAACACCGACGAATGTGAGAACCAGATTCACTTCGAGGCCAGTGCTCGCTTAGCGTAGAGGTATAGTTCGCTACTCGCCAACCTAACTGCCTGCGCGTCTGGTTCCGCGCGGTCAGAAAAGAAGGAGGGTCGCTGGAGGGAGGACGCGGATTGAGCCCTGCGCAGCATCAGTCTGCGGTTCAGGAATCTCCTGGTTCGGTGGCGCCCTTCGAGCGGAGGAGGCCCGCCAATCCCCAATTTGACCTAGGCCGACTAGCCGACTAGTGAGCAATTCAGCAATCGTAACCTTAGAGCGCTGCCGTCCGGCGGCGGTACGCGCGATCCAGACGCGGATTTCACCGTTATTCGAGAGGTGACCACCGTGGAGGCAAGCCACGCGCGCGCAGCAGACCTCTTGAGAAAGCTTGAAGATCTCGAGCAGGAGAACACCCGCCTCAAAGGCGAAATCTTCACGCTTAGCCAGCGCAGCAGGGGTGAAGAGACCGAGGCTCACTACCGCCTGTTAGCCGAACATGCCACGGACATCATCATTCGGACCGACCTGGAGGGTTTGTGCCGCTATGTTTCACCGGCATGTCGCACCATTCTTGGCGTCGAGCCAGAGGAGCTCGTCAGCACTCACTTCAAGGACAACCTCCACCCAGACGATCTTGTCGCAGAGACTTCGGCACTGGAAGCGCTGCTGTCAGGCCGGCTCGACCAGAAGTCCTCGACGTTTCGGATGCGTCATAAGAGTGGGCACTGGGTGTGGTTTGCGGCCCAGCATCGGCTCGTCCGCGACAAGCAGAGCTCACCACTCGAACTTATCAGCGTTCTGCGCGACATCTCCGATCGTGTTCACTTAGAAGATCGCCTCCGGCAAGCCCAGCGGATGGAAGCCATGGGGCAGCTCACCGGCGGCATTGCACACGACTTCAACAATCTTCTCACGGTCATTCTGAGCAACGCTGAGGTTCTCGTTGAGGAGAGCACTGATCGAGATTTCTCAAGCACCTTGGCGCGCATCATCCTTGAGGCGGCTGAGCGCAGCGCGGAGTTGATCCGGCATCTGCTTGCCTTCGGACGGCGTCAAGCACTCAAGCCCGTTCGCGTCAGTCTTGATCATATCGTCCGTGGGATGATGCCGCTGTTGCGCCGGACGCTGGGCGAACACATCGAGTTGAGCACCAAGTTCACCCACAGTGGGCTCGCAGCTCTCACGGACCGCGCCTTGCTTGAGAGTGCCATCCTGAACCTTGTCGTGAACGCCCGAGATGCCATGCCTCAGGGTGGACATCTCACGATCGCGACGGGGGAGCGAACGGCCCAGGCACACGAGGGCTCGCTGCCGATCGGTCAGCCCGTGGTGTTCGTGACGGTTTCCGATACCGGCACGGGCATGACGCCTGATGTACTCGGAAAGGTCTTTGAGCCGTTTTTCACCACCAAGGATGTCGGGCAGGGGTCGGGCTTGGGATTGGCGATGGTGTACGGGTTTGCCCAGCAGACGGGCGGCTTCGTCACTATCGCGAGCAGCCCTGGTGAAGGAACATCCGTGACGATCGTGCTGCCTGGCGTCACGGGCCCAGTGATTGAACCAGAGGCCGAAGGGCGCGCGAGCACATCAGTCACAGGCGGGAACGAAAGAGTTCTCGTAGTCGAGGACGAGCCGCAGGTCTTGCAGTTCGTGGCCTCACAACTTGTCAGCCTTGGCTATGGCGTGACGGCTGTCTCAAATGGCCCAGACGCTCTCGACATACTCGGCAGCGACCAAGGCTTCGATCTTCTCTTCACCGATGTCGTCATGCCCAGAGGCATGAGCGGGGTTGAGCTGTCCCGCCTTGCGAGAAAGATCAAGCCTGACTTGAGTGTCCTGCTCACCTCGGGTCACTCCCAGGATATCTTCGAGCGCCATGGGCGTCCTGATCCGGATATCGAGCTGCTGCGCAAGCCCTACAAGCGCAAGGATCTCGCAAAGGCGATCCGTGAGGCCTTGCCAAAGGCTCGCTCGGCTCATGCCCGGCAGGGTCGGATTCTGGTCGTTGATGATCAGCAGCACAATCGGGACGTTGTGGAACGCGTGCTGGCTGGTGCTGGGCATACCGTCGACACAGCAAAGAGCGGAGCCGAGGCTGTGCTAGCTGTTCAAGGCAAGCCTTACGATCTGGTGCTTATGGACGTTCAGATGCCCGTGATGGACGGCGACAGCGCGACTAGAGCAATCCGGCGCCTAGACGCTCCTGCCAGGGATGTTCCAATCGTCGCTATGACCGGGAACGTTCAGCCGCAGCAGGTTGACTCGTTCAGCGCGGCTGGCATGAACGACTACCTCGGCAAGCCCTTCAAGCAAGTCGAACTCCTCGAAAAGGTCAATGCGTGGCTTCGGCAGGAGCCGCCGGACGAGCCTCAACGTCCCTTGCCGCCCTCTCCGAAGCAAATGGTCAGGAACGGAGCACTCGCTGACCTCACTGAACTCATGGGGGAGGAGTGGGTCGCAAGCGGTCTCATTCGGCTCAGGCAGGAAATCGAGAGCACCTTTGCGAATGAGGCGGCAGCCCTTGCTGACCAGCGCCAGCTCGCCCGCAGCGCTCATGCCCTGGTCTCCCACTGCGCTCTCTTGGGCTTCTCGGAGCTGTCGCAGCTCTGCAGTGCCCTTGAGGATGCCTGCCGCGCAGGTCGCGACGTACGGACGCGATTCAGGGCGGCCAGAAAAGTGGCCCGCTTGGCACTGGAGGAGCTCAGCGCCACACAAGCGGTCCGGAGCGGCGATCAGCGTCTGACACACTGATGCCTCTGCGTGGGCTGCGGCAGAGATAGCGCACGTACCCCTCATGTTTCATGATTTGGGTCGGCGACCCAGCCACTGAAAGATGTAGAACCCCCACGTAGCGCACGCAAACGCGGCTACATCGTCGTCGAAACCAGGCGGACGAGGGTCACGTTCATCGAGATACTCGGCAATGGCCCACTCATCCGGATCCAGTTCTTTCGGGAACGGGGCTCCATCGACAACAACACAGCACATACCGGGACGCTTGACTCGACGGTACATCTGATAGTTCGCGAGGTGCGGATTAGAACTCATGGACTATGTCAACTGGCCTATGCCATACTCGTTCACACCTCCTTCTAAGGTCAAGCTGCGGAGTCGCTCGTAGGGTCACTCCCGGTGCCAACCGCCGGGCTTCCGTGTGCCTTGAGGCCCTTCCTTCGTCGTGGAAGCGGCACCAGGTGGGCGGCTCTGCCTGTCGCTGCGCCTGAGTTCATGAGCCTCTACGCGCATCCTCCGAAGGGGCGGGGCGGTCGGCAGGAAGCCTGCAAGAACCAGATGATCCCCATTGACAGTATCAATGTCGGACAATTAAATTGCGTGCTATCTAATTGATCGCATCAGGTTACCAGTGTCTGCCCAGGGCAACCCGGCCTGATCCTCACGTCCAGCTAATATCCTCCTGGTGAGGAATGCGTGCCGTCACACGCCACTGCGTGACGAGCCTGCCGAGCGTTGAGACCCTCCAACAGCCCCGCCGACTGGCCAGGCTGAGGTCCGCTCATGTCACCCCTTCCTTCCAAGGTGCCGGTCGTTCTCGTCGTCGAAGACGACGTTCTGACCCGCATGGATGCCGCCGATCTCCTGCTGGATGCGGGCTGCCGCGTCATCACACAAGCCAGTGCAGACCACGCTCTTGCCGTGATCGCGGTGCGCTCCGACGTTGATCTCCTGGTCACCGACATCAACATGCCGGGCTCGCTGACCGGCTCAGCCTTGGCCCGGATTGTTGATCGGCGCTGGCCGGGGCTGCCCATCATCGCGACCTCTGGCCAGGGAGAGCCTGCGCCCGGTGAGCTGCCCAATACGGCCTGGTTCCTGCAGAAGCCCTACCCGCCCTCAGCCTTGGTCGAAGCCGTGAAGGCGGCACTGTCATCGATTGAGATGCGCCGCATGAACGTGACCTCCTTCTGCTCCGGGAGAGCATAACTCGTGTCCATCTCTCGACAGAGTGCGGCTGCCGAGTATCGGCGGTAGGCGCAACGGGCCCGAGACGTGGCGGCCTGGATGTCCCTCAAGGAGGTCCGGCATCAACTCCTGGCGACAGCAGCCCATCTGGAGGTAATGGCCGAGGCCGAGGAGCGCCGCGCCCAGGAGGCAGGCCCGTCCGATGGCAATGAACACTGGTCTGTCACAATCCGCAGCTAGGGGCGGGTAGACGCCTGCCCTCGTCTGATGTGATGACAACAGCCACCCATTACCGCCAGCAAGCCGCGCAGTGTCGTGCCCTCGCGGCCGAGGCGTGTTCACACCAGGACAGAGACGACCTCCTGCGGCTGGCTGCTGATTGGGAGGCGCTTGCCATGAGCAAGGAAGCCGCCTTGCGGCGGCATGATCCGCCGCTTGAGGAGACGAGCGACTCTCCGGCGTCGTAGACAAGCGCCGGGCGACACAGCCACCGTGTGAGGTTGCTACCGCAGGGCGACAACGATGCCTTGGGTGTTCAGGCGACAGCTGATGCGGGCCTGCTTGACTTGGCTCACCCGCCCGCGTGCATAAACCACTCGCGCATCGATGGGCACCGTCGTGATCCCCCGGCTCGTCCGGGTAGCAGGACCGGCTCCGACCGCCTCCACCTGCTTTGCCCTATAGGGCGCGGCCGCAGCCTGGATCATGGCACGACAAGCCCGCACGGCATCAGGCGGAGCGGCAGCAACGGCTGGAAGCGGCCGTGTCAGTTCTTGCAACACAGCTGGACTGCCCTGCACCGGCCCGAGCCGAGGCACAATGAGCCCAGCCGTTTTCTCGTCCTGATCCGCTCGATCGGAGAGCGGAAGCAGCACCGGCGGGAGTCCCGGTCGTAGCGCTGGATCGACAACTGCGGGGATCACCTCCTGAACGGCAGGTCTGGTCGCAAGTGCCGGTGCGGGGCTGCGCAAGGAGCCGCCGAACAGCCCTCCGAGAAACCCTCCGAGGGTGCCGGTCGTGCTCCCGTTGGTCACGCCTCCAGCATTGCTGCGGGCATTGCTGCCAGGACTGCTAACGCTCCCGCTTGAGACGCCGCCCGGATTGCTCCCTCCTTGGTTCGCGCTTGAGCCTCCAGAGATGCCACCTCCGCCTCCGGCGTTGCCGCCCGGATTGCTGCCCCCGCCGCTCGTGCTGTTCCCACCTCCAGAGTTGCCACCTCCTTGACCGCCTCCGCCGCCGGAGTTGCCCCCACCGCCGTTCCCGCCACCATTGCCTCCGCCTCCGCTGCCGGAGTTGCTGCCGCCGTTACCTCCGCCTCCGTTCCCGCCGCCTCCGTTCCCACCGCCATTGCCGCCCCCGGAGTTGCCACCGGAGTTGCCGTTGCCTCCGCCGTTCCCACCTCCCGAGTTCCCGCCGCCATTCCCTCCGCCGCCGTTCCCGCCTCCAGAGTTACCGCCGTTGCCACCGGAGTTGCCGCCGCCATTGCCTCCGGAGTTGCCGCCTCCGTTACCTCCGCCGTTCCGTTGCCGCCATCACCGCCGTTCCCGCCGCCATTGCCTCCGCCACCCCCACCTGGAGCAGCTTGTGCAGCATCTCCTGTATCGATGAGTGTGAGGGGTAGCGATGTGGAGAGGAGGAGAGCGGCGAGGAGGAGCGACTTGTACATCGAGGCGAGGACCATCTGAACTGACTGACGTTACGTCAGCCTACGATCTGCCGCGCTTGAGCACTATGTCGAGTGCTAATCGCCCAACTGGGAAAAAGTCGCAGCCGTACTTGGTGCTCCAGAGCAAAGCACACACGATGGCTCGGCCTTACTCCACGCCGACGATCCGCGACCGAAGCTAGGATCAAGGCATGTTCCGCGCCCATGCCGGTGCCGGGTGACTGTTCAGCCTCAACCCACGGCGCTTCGCCGACCTGTGGTCGGTGCCGGTGCTGACTTTCTGGCTCAGGGCGCGGATGGGCAAAAGGCCCGGTGCTCCCTTCAAAACACCGAGCCTTCCGAATTCCCTTCCTGCAAGGCAGAAGTCGCTGGCACCACAGGAACCGGCTACGGTTTTGATCCACCCTGGTCCTCGAAAGGTTAGGTCTCCTGCTCTGCATTGCGCGTTCCTGAACCTGCTACCGGGGCTCCTAGCCAGACCCGTACCTCTTCCAGACTGGCGAACGTGTGCTCGGGCGCGGTGAAGGGGGCTGGCATCTCGCCCTGACCTGGCTCCACGAGGAGTTCAGCCGTCCATATCGCATCATCGGTCTGCCCGCTGCGAACGAGGCTAGCGATAATCTCGCCGTTTCGCCACACGTCGTAGCTGCCTGGGGCCAATTTGGTGAGACGGTAGGTCATGGCTTCTGGGCCTCTCCTTTCGATGACGACTCGTAGCAGACGTACCCCTGGCCTCAAACGTCTGAGAAGGTGACGCCAGATTGCCCAAAAGTGGCGCGGATCGTCGCGAGACTGTCAGCCAGAGCGTTCGAGAGGCCATCCACCTCCTCCATCCGTTTGATCGTCACGGCCGACGCGCCACACCCGAGAGGTTCGAGAGGCTCAGCGTCGCTCCCGCTGGCTCGGTTCGAAGCGGCAGAGCTGGTAGCGGATCTGGTCGCCGTTCACCTCACCCTGCGCCTCCCACACGCCCTCGGGGTCCGCCTGCCAGCGATCAATGTGGTCCCAGGCGAGGTGCACAACTCCACCCGCGTACGACAGCCGTCCGGGAAGGAGAGCATAGGACAGTGCGGGCCAACTGATGAACAGATGAGGGGTCTGCCCTCCATCACTTCTATCCACGACCGAGGTCCTCTGGTGGAACAGCGCAGGCTGTTCTCCTACCAGCCTGATTGTATTCTGTTTCTACACCTTCGGCGAGGCGAGACCGGGCCAAGGGAACCTCGGAGCCCAGGCGCGCAGAAGGCCCGGAGCTCTCTTCTGTGAATTGCGATGGGGCTTCGCGCATGACCCTAGTTGCGTGACGCCGCTTTGCTCAATCCTGTCTGGCTGTGAGATGATGTCCGCGGAAACCTCAGGCGCCTGGCATCTCACACCGCGTCAGCGGCAGGTGCTGGGGCTGATCACGCAGGGCAAGTCCAACCGCGCCATCGCGCAGGAGCTGGGCCTGTCGGAGAACACCGTGAGAGTGCATCTCGTGAGCATCTTCAAGGAACTTCGGGTCTCAAACCGCCTGGAAGCCGTGCTCGCTCGATCAGGGCACCTCAACAGGAGGGTCGACAAGCTGTCCTGAGGGGCGAACCAGTTCATGGCCAGCCTTGGTCGAACTGGCACCCGGACCTCCCCAAGGGCCCTCATTGTTCAGACGCGGGGTCGAGGGCGCGCCGCAGGCCGAGGAGATCCAGGCCTTTGACAGGCGTGCGTCCCGGTGTGTTCCGTTGCATTTCACGCCGCTCCCGGGAGGCGTCATATTCACCGTCGCGGTGACCGCTGGCTGGTCCCCGAGCGGCCCGTCCGGGCCGATACGGGTTAGGCCAAGAGCCGAGTTGCCCCTCGATCTGCCGTTCGGTTAGCTGACACTGCCTGTGGGGGCATGGGCCGCGGGGAGAGCAGGGCACAAGCCCGCCTCCCTGCATGTCTCAGAAAATGTTTGTCCCAGAAAATTCTTGAACCCATATGGCACTCGCAAGGTGCTCTGCGTTAAGCTGTCGATCTCCGGCCTCTTTCTGCCCCCACAGGCCGGACGCCTCGAGCCCCTTCAGGTGAGACCCTGGAGGGGTCTCTTTTTGGCCTTGTTGGTTGCGTCCGCCCCATGCGAACGGTGTGCGAGCCCTCTCACAGCCGCCGGTCTCTCACAGCCGCCGGTCCTTCGGCCGATCCCGAAACAGGTAATAGCCCTGAAAGTTGCTGGAGAACCGGGCGACCGCTGGATCGAAGCCCTGGAGCGGCACGCCGTCAGCGGTGATGAGCCCCGACGGCTCCCAGCGCTGCGCTCCTCCCGGTAACGAGCGGTCCAGATCGAGAGGGATGGCACAGAACAGACCGGAGACGGTCAGGTGCCGGAAGAGCTTGTAGGTCATCACCGCTGTCCAAGCCTGCATCTGTCGCCCACAGCATTACCTATGCTGGCAGGGGGCTTGGATCCGTATGGCAGCTCACAGTCGAGACGGTCATGCCAGGAACGGCTGAAGCGGGGCCTGTCCCGACGAGAGAGCCTCAGGGGTGTCGCTCGGTAGCGGGTGGACGAAGGCCTTGCAACGGCGAACCTTACGTAACGTCGTGTCATGCCTCAGCCCAGCCCGAAGGATTGGTTAACAGGCATGGTTAACGGATCGTTAGGTCGACTGGCCTAGTCTGCCCTGTATTGCAGCCAGTGCTGCGTGGGCGGTGGATCATGCTCAAAGTCGCTGTGGGTGTGCTTGGGGTCTTGTGCTGCGGCGTTGCAGGCTGCGCAGACCTGCGCCTGCGGCACACGGCCTTGTCGCACGATGCGGCTCCCGCCGTGCCTGCCGTCAACCAGCCGGACCCGCTGTATCTGGCCGAGCAGGCCTCCTACGTCGCCGAGTATGCCCCCTGGCGGGTTCGAGCGCGCCGGCGGGCTGTCGAGCAACTCACCCCGCGTGAGGCTGATCCGCTATCTGAACTGGAGACCAAGCGTCTGCTGGAGCAGGGTCCGGAGGGGCTCGCTCTCGTGCTCCAGCGTCGGCGCGAGGAGAACGCGAAGGTGAATGCCGCTCAGGCGAAGTGGCTGAACGAGGTGGAGAAGGAAGCGCGCGAACTCATTGCGAGCATCTGCACGGGCTGTTGAGGTCCGTTGCGGGAACCATAGGTTGACTGCTGCTTGCTGAGAGCCAGCTTAGGTGCCGAGGTTCTACTAACCGGGCCAAGACAGCCCGGGCCAAGACAGCCAAGGTCGCACACAAGCGGCCAACCCGATGCTTTGGCCGAGAGTGAGAACAAGAAGGCCCTCAGCCATCATCTAGAGCACCGGACTGGAAATCCGACTCCCTAGGTTTTTGGCTGATGCAATCTGTGATTCACTTGCTGGAACGGGAGGTGGATCATGGGTCATTGCTATTCTCTCGATCTTCGGGTGCGGGTGG
>JAESFL010000550.1_pt1 | contig 24484 bp, 29 predicted proteins | sample 9269401 | NCBI WGS metagenome assembly JAESFL01 (sample SAMN14506025, study PRJNA617098) | algae metagenome | isolation source: Gloeocapsa sp. UFS-A4-WI-NPMV-4B04 and co-occurring heterotrophs from desert... | place: USA: Utah | collected 2006-10-01 | reverse complement strand
CACGCCGACCACGAGCGCCTTGCGGCCCTGCGCCCCGGCAGGGCCGAGAGCGACCACGAAGGCGAAGAGGAGAAGGGCAGCGCGCAGCATGGGATAAGCTCCGGCTCGGTGCGCAGAAGCAACGGCGCGAGGCTATGCGCCGTTCCGGACGATCAGCGCTCCGAGGCCGCCGAGATCGCGACGATCGCGACGAGGAGGACCGCGAGGCTCCCGGGATAGCGGGTCACCGCCGCTAGGGTCGCGGGCGCAACGGAGGCTCCCATCGTGACGCCCGAGATCAGCATGGCGCCGTCGACGAGCGGTGCCGGCATCGGCCGCGTGTGGCGAAGGAACCCCCACAGCACGGCGCCGATCACGGCCCCGGAGAGCCAAGCCGCCGGCATGTCGAGGATGTGGAAGACGAGGCCCCGAGGGCGGCCGCGAGGAGCTGCGCGAGAGGGGCCACGAAGGGGGTCCGGTTAGGGGCCTTCCCCCAATTCACGATGTGCTTGGGGCCGCGCACGACTGTGTGTGGATTTAAAGGGCAGGATGCCGCCGGTGGCGAGTGAATTGAATATTATCCGGATGGCGGCGAGCCGCTGCTTCATGATCGGGGCGGCATGGTAGACTTGTTGAGGCAGTCATAATGAGCACGGGCAGACAGCCGCTCTCTGAGAGTATGCAGGCGGTCGAACCGGTGCTTTCACTAGGTCTGACGTTCCTGGGATAGGGTCTGGGGCCTGGAAAGATAACGCCCCGTCGCTGCGGCGAGGTTGCGTGTCGGCTCCATTTTGCGCTTCACGGCTGCCGTGCCCAGGCCAAAGGATGATCAGCCTGGCAAGAACGCCTCCCGATGATTTCGGACAAAACCCCGCCCGCCCTGATAGCTTGCTCTTCCGACCGAATCGGTGCCGCGCCTAGGAGGGTATTCGATGGCTGCGTTTATGCTCCAAGAGTACTACGACGTCTCCCGCTGGATGTATGGCTCTCCCACGGTCTACGATCCAGTGACGCCCCCGAAAGGCTTCAACATTCTGTCAGATTCAGGGCTGATGGAAAGCGGGCTTCACGGCACTGCCCTGGTAACAGACGAAGCGAACCCCCAGCTTATCATCGGGTTCGAGGGGACAGACGCCTCTGGATATCAGGAACGCCCCCTATTTTTATTGGCGCAGATCGAGGCTGATCTATACCTGTATCGCGGGGTTGTCCCTCAAGCCTTGCGAGATGCTTACGAGTTCACCAAGCAAGTTCTTGCTGTTACCGATGCACGACAGATCCCAAGGGACAACGTCAACATCACCGGGCACTCTCTGGGTGCTGGCGTGGCGGCCTATGTTTCTGCGTGGTACACTCTTGATGGCGTGACTTTCGCGGCTCCTGGTCTGCCTCCGGGAGCTATTCCGTCAACCGCCCGGGCGCCAACCAAAACCGAGTTACAGAACTTTGTTGAATACGGCGATCCGGTAGCAAACTACAGCGCCACTCCAGAGAACTACGAAGGGGCGTTCCTCTTCCATCCTGGCATCAGTCGCTATGGTGATCCGATTTATATCGGCGAAGAGTTTCCGCGAGCGGCTCTCGAAGCTGCCGGAGTCCTTTTCGGCTCAAATCCACCCGAAATACGAGAAGCCGCGCTAGCAGCCTTTGGGCTCTTGGCCGATGAGTACCATCCGCTGATCAAGTACGGTGCGGACCTCGGCCTGAACGCGGATTCACCTCCTGGTCCGCGGCTCTCTCTTAGCGCTAACCAGATGCGGCTGCTCTACGATGACATCGCCGACCGGAACGTGCTTGTCAGCGATGCATACTACCAAATCACAAATCCCGATGTCTTTGCCGCTCGACTGGATGCCGAGGCGCACTTTGACCAATCCGGCTGGAAAGAGGGCAGAAACCCCAACGCTTTCTTCTCGACAACGGGGTACTTGGCCGCCAACGCAGACGTGGCGAAAGCCGGTATCAACCCACTGTCCCACTTTGATCGGTTCGGCTGGAAAGAGGGCCGCGATCCATCAGACGGCTTCGACAACGAACTCTATCTTGCTTCTAACCCGGACGTGCAGGCTGCTGGCATTGACCCTCTAACCCATTTCCTAGCTTATGGCCGTGGAGAAGGTCGTAAGGCTTTTGCAGCCATCGGCAGACCTGCAGATATCGGACAGGCGCAGGGATTTGATGCTGCGTACTACCTTCTATCGAACCCGGATGTAGCTAAAGCAGCGCTTGTGGCCGGTGGGGACAGCTTTGCCATTGCTCTCCAGCACTACAATCAATACGGCTGGCAAGAGGACCGAAACCCGAATGCGGTTTTTGACACCGAAGCCTACCTGGCTGCCTACAGCGACGTCGCTAGTGCCAATGTCAATCCGCTTCTACACTATGGCCAGTATGGCTGGAGGGAAGGGCGTGACCCATCAGCAAGCTTCGACACCACAAATTATCTGACTATGTACTCCGATGTGAAGGCTGCCGGAATTGATCCCATGCAGCACTACCTTCAGTTTGGAGCTATCGAAGGTCGCAGCTCGTTCTCTGATGGCCACTTTAGCTAGAGTAGAGTCCGAAGGCAGCATTCCTCCGCTCTACAGACGCATTTGCTCTAGGACGCGTACTCACGGTAATATAGTACCACACAACCGATAGCGGAGGATGCAATGGCAGCGGCCCTGCAGCTGGTGAATAGCCATGTCGACGAAGCCACCCCCGCTGGAAGTGTGGATCGGCGTCCAAGAGGGACCCACGCATCTTTTCCAGCTAAGCGTTTGAGCTTTCAGTAAAACCCTTTGCCAGGTGGGTTCCAATTCGGCGCCGATCGATTTTGCGGTTGGAGTAGAAAGTCTCATTGCTTGCAGTCACTTACTCTCAGAACAGGTTGGGTCCCTCTTGGACGCTGATCCACAGAAGGCACACTCGAGAACATTCGGTGTGCCTAACGCGCCGGTGCTATCCTCAGAGGCGGCTGTGCCACTTCTTCGATCGTTTCCAGTAAGGATTAAACGCGGTTACGAAAGTACTCGGATTGGTTGAACGCGCACTCCGCCCGTGAAATCAAAATCCCAGGGTCCGGGGGCGGATAGATTAACCCCAGGTTTACCCCACAGCTCTGGTGGTATGCAGCCGGGTCATCTAACTCCCGGATGGCATCGGCTTTTTGTGTTCTCGAGCTACTTACTGTGCATTAGTGACTCTCGGATGGCTGTTATCGATCTAGACCCAATCTCCCTGCGGGCTAGAGGCCATTGTGCCAACGCGAGCAGGGCCGGTCTGCGCAATGATACTTTCACTCGTGTCGGACCATAGTCGCATCACCGGACCGGCGGGGGCTCATGTTTAAGACTGCGTTGATCGTCAGCGGGATACTGGCTGCCATTGCGCTGAGCGCGCCCAGCATCGTGACGCTCGGCCTCTTTTTACTGATCATACCCGGACTGGTGCTGGCGCTGGCACCCACCGTCTTCGTCTATCTGTTGCTGATCGCCGTAATCCGCTGGCTGTTGCCGCTGCCGCCGGGTCCCCTTGGCTGGGTTGCCTCCGTGGTCATGGCGATCGGCATCGGCTGGGCGGTGATGCAGCCGATGCGCTGGATCGAGACCCGCAAATGGGAGGCGGAACTCCAGCCCGACGTGCTTCCGCCTGCGCCGCTGCCTCTGGCGGGCGAGATCGCTCTCGACTTTCCCGCCCCCCTCGGAGGCAAGCGCGCAGCGGAAGCTTGCGATTACCTCTGTGCCGCGCTGCTCGATACGCTGGGCCTCACCGGAGTGATCCTGGGCGAGGGGTTAAGCCGCAGGCGCATCAGCCTGGCTCCTCGAGGCCCTGTGTCTGACCGCGGACTGCGGCCGACGGAGCCGGAGGCCATTCTGAACCTGTTCGACAAAGTCGACGCGAAGCGCGCGCCGGGCGAGAGACCCAGGCAACGCTGGGAGGAGACTAAGAGGATGCGTGAGGCGCTCGCCGCGGCCTGGACGTTGCGGCTCAATACGGAGCAGACGTTGGTCGCCACTCCAGTAGATAGGGACACGAAAGCTGATTGGACAGTCCGAGCGATCAGCCTAGCGGATCGAGGCATGCCGAACGTCCGGCGCCTAGAGATCCACGACCGAGAAGGTGAACTGCGGCTGCGCCGTTCGCTTGTGACCCATTCGATCCTGGCACCAATCTTCACCTTCGAGTTTGTTGGCTCGGTCGAGAGCGCCCGTTTTCGCGTGGCGCGGACACAGCTTTCCAGCGCTGGCCGCTACGCCGAATTCGACCCTGCCTTCGAGTTTCTCGCCCATAGCGTCATCAGGAGGCCATCAGCCCCCCCAGAGGCTGAGGACAATCTGCGCGGAGCAGTCGTGGCGGCGCTAGACGATCCTGCGGCGAGCCCGGAGCGATTGCTGGCAGCGCGCGATTGGCTCCAGCATCTCGAATACAGGGTGCCCGAAAGAGACGAAGGGCTGGTGCTGCGCATCGTCGAGGACCGGCGAGTTCCTGATATCGCTAATATCCTCAACCGCTTCTATCACAACAGTGCTCCGGTGGCATTCCGCCATGCATTCGTTCGCCGGATCCTCGATCCGGCCACGAATGCTTGGGATCGCGATTACTACGCCCGAATGCTCGCCCGGATGCCTGTGGGTACCTTTGCTGAGCCCACGCCAGGCGAGCTCGATATCTGGAACGATCCTAAGCTCTACACCGAGGCGGCGCCGTTCCTCGAGCGGCTGGCTGACACCGGTGCTCCTGGGCTCGCGCGGATCACGACACTGCTGCGGGAAGCGGCGGCAATCCCCTCTTGGGCGCAAAGACGCCCGCTGGTGCGGGAACTCCGCCGCGGATTGGCTCGGATGGGGCGAGACGCGGCTCCGGCGCTGTCGACGGTGCTCGAGTTCCTTGATCGGCGGGGCTCTCCGCTGACGAATGTGTGGCAGGAGAGCCAGGAGTGGTACAAGACCATGGTGCTGATGGGTCTTCCCATCGAGCAGGTGCCGCTCCCGAACAGTTTTTCACCCGAGCAGATCGCTCGTGAGCGCGAGCGGCTGCGCGAGGATGTAGCGCGCTACGATCCCGATAAGCGCAGCGGGTATAACTACTAACAGCAGGCGGCACGTCCGCTTCCTTCCCATTGCCCCTATTCGCCAGGCGCATGTCGAAGCGAAAGCTGAGTTCCTTTCATGCGCGCTTGAGCTGCTCCCTACCGGATCGCACAGGTAGACATGTCCGCTTCCAATACACACTAGACCCAAGCAACATCAATGCGGGTCACACAGGGTCGCGCTACAAGCTGGATGGTTCCGAGTTCCTCTGCGTGGCTTCGTCGGCTGGAGAGTCGGTTTCATCAATGGCATTCGAACGTCGTCCTCGTGGCCGCCCAGTTCCGCTGTGCGAGATCGGCGGGCGAGATCCAGAACTGATAGACGCCGTTGTCGCCGAAGCCCCAGTGCATCAGGTCGTCGTGCGTCAGCTGCAGCAACATGATGTACTCTTCTTCACGCATCGCGGAGGAGTCGCCCTGGATCTCGATGCCCCTGCCGAACATCTGATGCCATCCGCCGACGGGCAATAGGTACTCTCGGTTGATCAGCGTTCTGACCGCTTCGGGCAGTGCTGCATATCCTCGGGCGTCTGCAGACACCATGGTGACGAGCGTTGTGGTTTCCAGATCCTCTCGGCGGTGCGGTACGTAGGACGCCGCCAAGTCCCGGAACTCCTCACGGGCGCGGTTCATCTGTGTAACAAGATGTTCAACGTCGGCTGGCGCCATCAGGCTCCAGGGATCGCGGCCTCGCGTCCAGTCGCTCACCTCCTCGACGAACTGTCTGAACGCGACCTCAAGCCGGGGGAGCTTTGCGAGCTCGGCCTCGACTCTGGCAATCTCAGCTTCGAGCTTCGTCACGTCCTCGCTCTTGGGGTTGGTCATCCGGCGAAAGACTGCCAGCGCGTCTCTTGGCTGTAGCTCGTTGAGCCTCTTGCGATAGGCCGCAATGCTGTCCATTCGCCATTTCGTGGCAGTTGGCTCGCCGAGGCGTGCCGCCTCCTGCAGGCGCTTGGCAAAGTGGACAGCCATGAACCACCACTGCGGCCGCGGCGCGCGCTTCTCTTGGATCAGCTGGCGGACAGGCGCGGGGAGCGCCGCAAATGCGGGCGTGTCGGAAGCTGGGAGCGCCTTGAACATCTCGCTCTTGAGATAATCGAGCGGAAACCTGCCCTGATTGTGGTGGAACAAAGCGAATTCCGGATTGCGGGCCCAAAGCGAAGCCAGATGAGCCTTCTCGTCCACGTTCATCAAGGCCCAAGGATCGCGGTCCCTGCTGAAGCTTGCAACTTCGGCCGCGAATCCAGCGAGGTTAGGCTGCAGTTGGTGCAAGGAGGCAATTTTGCGCTCGCAGAGGGCGACATACGCTTTGGCATCGTTCAGCTCCTTGGGACCTTTGGACTGTGCCTCCTCCACCTTCGTGCGCGCGTATTCGAGTGATCCTTGCTCGCGCTTGATCAGGTTCGGAGCATTGAGAAGCGCCTTGTCCAGATATACCGCATAGTAGATGGCGGTCTGCCACCAATCCGGGATCGGTGGGCCTGCGAACGCATGGTCCGGGGTCAAGATGTACTTGCGGCGCGAGAAGAGCTTCGCGACGGCTGCGGCTTCGGCGGCCGTGAACTCCTCGAAAGCATCGTCATCTTCGTCGCTTGCCGGTGACGTGACGTCCAACACCGCGAAGTCGACCGGCCAGTAGGGAAAGAGCGGCCGCCCGGCAAGGTCGGTGCGCCAGTCGGCATCGCCACCGCATTCGGTCAAGTCGGGTGCGTCAGCCGGCGGCATGACCAGAGACCCTGCCTGACCTTCAGGGACAAATACGGTTGCGCACTCGCCGCCGATGAAGAATGCAAGCGAGCCCTGGTCCGGCAAGGACGTCTTACCTGTTGTTGCGGCGACCTCGGCAAGGTCGATTTGAGCCATGAACACCAGCGGCTGAGCCTTCTTGTCCCGTGGCCAGGGCGTGGCACCAATGCGCGGAGCGCCGCCGAGCCAGCTCCGAGCACTCGTCCAGTCGACACCGACCTGACGTGGGCGACGAGACACGAGAAGAGTAGGAAACGATACGCCCATACTTCCACCCTGTGATCGACTGCATTGATCCACAAGCGTGTTAATACTCGCTCAACGCTATCTGTCGCTCTGCGAAGCGCTGGCGCCGAGGAGGAACACCCTCATGCAAGCACCCCGAAGGTCAGCCCACCCGCCGCCAGTGTAGCCCGGCGCGTTCCAAAGCTTGCCAGTGCGGGCTGGCCTGAGCACGCGTTGGCTATTGCCGCCAAAAGGGCAGAGCCTGAGCCCTGAACCCGGCGACCGCCATCGACCCAGGTGACCGCGGCTTGGTCATGTTGCTCTAATGGAGCACTACCCCCGCGGCGCTCGACTGCCGCACATCTTGTGCATGTGGTCGGCTGGGCAGATGCCTAACTGATGAGGTGCTCTGCACCGGCACTTTGAGCAGCGTCCGGCCCTCGCTGTCAGTGATCTCGAACTCCAGTCCGTACACGCCGTCTAACGGGACGATGGTGTTCCAATTGGCCTTTTGTGTCCGGTCGAGGGCTGCCGGAAGGTCGGGCAGGTCCGTGCCTTCGCAATCCTCCAGCCAGAGGTCTTCGTTACGCAGGTGGAAGAAGTACCGCGGCACCGGAGGGTTCCTATCAAGAGGAATTAGCGGGATTGACCCAGAGTTAGGGCTATCAGGAGAGGCTCTGTGCGATAGAGCCCAAGCTGCCCAGGCGGGGAACAGGGCGAGTTCTATGAACAAAAGATTATCTTCACAATAGACCGTTAGATAGACGTCAGATAGGCCGTTCGACAGCATCCGTCAGAGTGACGAAGGCGCCTCCTGAGACGATCCTGGATCCGAGAACCGGCCTCACCGTCACCATCGACACCAAGCCGCGCGATTGACGAGATATGCCCATGGGTAAAGTTCACAGCCGACAGCATGGCGAGCAACAAGCAACTTATGTCTGCGGATATCTGGTTGGCAGCTTCAGAACCCGGAGGCCGGTGGATTTCTACTGCAGCGACGGTCCCGAGAACCCCCGTCCGGATGCGTGGTGCGCGGCCTGCGAGGATGTGCAGGAGCGTACCGGTGGGGAATGGACGGACGGATCCGAAGCCTTTGCTGACATTCGGTTGTTGTGCGGAGCCTACTACGATCTTGCCAGAGCGCTGAGCGCGGCTCGCGACTGAGACGAACGTCCGGCTTTGAGGGGAGCGCATGCTCCTCACGCGAAGATGCAAGCACGCGCCTGTAGTCTTGTGACGCTGTCCACGAGCGTGACGCTCATTCGTGGTAGCCCGAGCCCTCTCGGAAGAGGGATGCCCCACGTCGGGCAGCCACTCCATCTAATGGAGCTCCGACCCATGTTCGCGAGGGCCTCGGTCTCGTATAGTGACGCCGAGGCCCCATTCACTCGCGGTCAGCCGGGGCGCGTGCTCGCAGCCTGGGCGCCAGCTCTACGATCGGAGAAGCTTTGGGGTAAGTTGCAGTAGCAGGCGCCGAAACACTGGAGGCCAGTTTGGGGTTAGAACTGCGAAACTACTGGCGGGTCGGCAATGTCTCGTACCGGCACCAGGATTATGCCATCTGCGAAGTGGAGCAACTCAACAAGGTGCAGACTGTCCTGGCCACCTTCGAGGATGCAGAACAGGCGATCAGGGCCGCGGAGGAGCTTGGAACGGGCTATGCGGCGTGCAGGCGCATTCGGCGCGGAGATGACGTGAGGCCGCGTGAACTGCTGAGCCGGGACGACCTACCAGTTCGGCTCGTAGGCGATGCGCCGGCACCCTGAGCATAGGCTCCAAGCTCAGGCACAATCTGCGAGCGCCTCTGCAGGAACCAGTCGATTGTCGCATCCACCTGCTCGGGAAGCTATCGTGCCAGTGGCTAGGGCCATGGACGGCACTCTTCTGACCGGCGAGGCTGTCGAACTCCAGTTGAACTCATGCCCGAGGGTCTGCGAGCCAGCGCAGTGAACGGTGAGACCCTAACGCGGTGGAACGGCATGAGGGACATTGTTCGCACGGACGAGCACGTGTTCTTCTTCATCTCGTCTTGAATAGCGTTCATGGCTCCTCGGCCGGCGTTTGCCAGCCAAGCCGAGTTCAACGCCTTTGTGGACAAAGCCGTCGAGCCTCGCGACCGAGGGGCGGCGTCCGCCCCGAACTGATATGGTTACACTGGGCGATGCTGACCTGAGGACAGGGGAGGACCTGGTCATCCTGACCTGTGTTGCACGCCGATGTTGCTGCCCGGCCATAGACGGCGGAGCGGCAGGTCCGTAAGGTGCTCGAAAAATGCGGGTACGCGGGGCTTGCAAGTGAAACAGGCTATTCTGAGCGTGGTGGCGCTCGCTGTCCTCACACCGGCAGCTCTGGCTGCCGGAGAGCCGGTTCAGTACCGCTATGAGTACGCCTATCCGCCTCAGCCGCACGTCATGGCCTTGCCACCGGTGACCGTGCAGCCACAGCCGCCGATCGTTCAAGAACCCTCGCTGTTCGCTCCCACATCTGCCTATAGCTGGACCGGCTTCTATGCGGGTCTGCAGGTCGGCTATGGCTTTGGAGAGGACGAAACCCGCTTGAGTTTCGCAGGAGCTGCCATACCGCTGCCAGTCTCCACCCGGTTTGAGGCTGATGGCTTCCTCGGCGGTGCGCACGCAGGCTTCAACGCCCAGCTCGGAATGGTTGTTGCAGGCCTGGAGGGGGATCTCGAATTCAGCGACGTGAGCGGGATGCTAACGCTCGCCCAAGCTGGCATCCCGTACTCGGCCTCCGCCAAGACGCAGTTCAACTGGCAGGGCTCCCTTCGCGCTCGCCTCGGCATCGCGGTGCATCGGTCCCTGATCTACGTCACGGGGGGGCTTGCCTATGCGAACATCGACAATGTCTACAGCGTGAGGCTACCCACCCCAAACATTCTGGGCATCCCAGGGGGAACTTACTCCGAGACTGGGGCCGACAAAGATCACTGGGGCTGGACCGTTGGCGGTGGCGTGGAGGACAACTTCTGGGGCAACCTGACGGCGCGCATCGAGTACCGCTACACTCAGTTTGAGCGGTACGAGAATGCCTCTCGCTATCTTGCTAACGGCGGCTCTGCCTCGCAGGAGCCCCACGTCCACACCTTCCGCATCGGTGCAAGCTACAAGTACTAGCAGCGTTGGCTCGCTTAGCCCTTGGCCCTGACAACGATAGGGCGGCTGATGCGGACGGCTTTCACAGGAGCGCAGGTGCTCTTGAGCCCACCCCAGGGCAGGTCCACGTGCCGGTTGGGGCCCAGCCCACCCCAGGGCAGACCGTAAGCGCCACAGGAGCCACAGTGCTGCTTGTAGGCCACTCGGGTGTGGGTGGGGAGCACGTCCTCGTCCTCCAGCAGCACCTCAGGGACCTCCACGTAGGAGCCACCGAGTGAGAGATCCGCCGCAGCGGCGGGTCCAGTCATTGCCAAAGCCAGCACCAGTGCAGCAAGTGAGCGCATCGCAAGCTCCTCTCCTTTGCTCTCAACGCACAAGCTTAGCTTTGGTGCCGATGCAGCGCCAACCCATTGCAGAGCGCCAGCGGGTGACGAGCCTGTCCTATTGAGTGCCCAGCCGAACCGGCAAGGATGCGCGCTCTACCCGATTGAATACCATCGGCCGGAGATGCTTCCCGTGCGCGGACCCAGCTCTCAATTCCTGGGTAGCCGCAGTCTCTTCACGTGAGCCGCATCTCCTCACTCGAAAACTCTCCGACTGTTAAGGGTCTGTCGATCTCCTGTGTGGCGACGATCCTGATCCGGCCGCCCGCCAAGACTGTCGCGCACCCTCGATCCTCACGTCTGCTATATCCCTCAAGGGCCGCCAGTCCTCTCCAGATTGAATGTCGAAAAAGTGACGTTGATGAGCGTTGGCAGTCACATGAAGGAGCGGCCCGCCAAGGCCAGCCCGCACCTTAAGCCGGATCAGCTTAATGGTTCCATCGGCGGTAGGGAGCGGCGGCACGTCGGACCAGTCTACGACGCCTCGGCGAACCCGGTAGAAGTGCAGTCCCCGCCACCCTGTACGTCCGCTCCTGCTGTTGAGGACGAGGTGGCGCTGCACCAGTGTTGCCGCGTCGATCTGGATCTCTACGGCTGATCTCAGGTGGTCAGGCATGGCACCGACAACGGCATGCAGTAGCGCGATCTCAAACGGCGTGAGAGTGGCGCTGTGACCTGTCAGCCGCTGCCACCAGCTGCCAAAGACCGTCTTCATGAGGTGCAGGCTTTGCGAGAACTAAGCACGATGGGTCTCTGGCTTGCCGAGCCAGGCAATGGCCAGGACAATGAGGGGCAAGATACTTGCAATGAGACCCAGCCATAGGTTCAACGCAGCAAGTGCAAAGGTAGACGCCCAGCCGATAGAGGAGAAGGCCTCCGCAAACGTCGCCAGCCGTGAGGAGGTCTGCCGGCTCCTGAAGTGCTTTCGCTTTGCCTGAGCTCGGAACCAGAGCTGGATCAGCGTTGCACAGCCTGCCGCCACAACGATCCCAATCGCAGCGACCCCGGCCAGGCTTGGCGCCGCTACTGCCAGCACAAAGATGAGAGGTGCAAACACAAGGCCGACCGCACCCATGACGGCCTCGACCTTTGCGGCAAGAACCCGGACCGAAGCAACGGGAGCTGTCGCAACGAGGTCAGGGGCGTCCTCGCCTGAGACAGCAAGCCAGGCAAGCCCGCCAGCGAGCTGACCAGCCGCCATGACCAGAACCGGGACGAGAACGAGCAGAGTGTCGCCTTGCCCGTAACTCCTCCACAGCAACAAGGCAGGTGGGATCAGGTACAGAAGCTGCATCAAGGTCTGAGACGTCAGCCAAGGATCTCTCGTCAACAGAATCCACTCTTTGCGGCGGAGAACAGCCCGGGCAGATCTGCGCTGAAACGCTGGCCGAGCCGAGCGGCCCTTCGATGGTGTATGATCCACGCCAGCAGCCGCGACAGCATAGGTTCCAAATGACTGCCCGAAGACAGCGATGGTGGCGCCAAGTAGGAGGGTGCCTACTGTAACCGCGGCAGCGAGGGGAAGCCCCTCTCCGGTTGCAGCTCGCATGGGCCACCACAGGACGCTCTCCGCTTCAGGGGCCCAGGCCATCACCGCTTCCGATTGGAGAAGGTTGGCTCGAGCAAGGGAGCCATAGGAGAGGATGGCTGCGACCTGGATGCCGATCACGAAAGCGGCTCCGATCACGGCTGAGGCAATCTGCGAGAGCAGACGGGTCCGTTTTGGACCTACAGTGCTGAAGAGCGCCACCGTGAGAGCGACTGCGACCGCAGTAGCGATCATGCCCATCGCCAGAACGACACCATAGGCGCTGAGCCATTCGAGCCCACCCGAGGCCGCGAGCACGTTGATGAAGGGTGCAGCGAGCAGCAGCGCCATCCCGGAGACCGACACCGCAACAGCTACGATCCGGACAGTGAAGATCGTTCGGGCCGAAACCGGAGAGGACAGCAGAAGGGCGAGGTCGCCTCGCGCGTAGAACGCTCTCGTGACTGACTCCAGAGCCTGCGAGAGCATCAGGAACCAGGTCAGCATCGCGCTCGCGCCGAGAGCAATGAGGGTGCGCTTGTCGGCTGAACCGAACGACGGGATCGAGCCGATCATCGCACTGGCGAGCAGGTGCATAAGTACACCCATAGTCACCACACCAGCGAACGCCCAGCGCGTCCGCTTTGGCTTACCGGCAGTCAGCATCCCGACCCAGTCGCGCCATGCCAGGCGCAGCTCATGTCGGGTAAGTTGGATGAGTATGGCCATCGCTCAGGTCGGGTCAGAGGCTGGAGCCACGAGGCTCAGGAACACATCCTCCAGGCTCGTTCCACGTCGGCCGGCCTGCCCACGTAGCTCCTCAAAAGTTCCCTCCGCGATCAGACGCCCCTCGGCGATGATGCCGATGCGCTCTGCGAGGCGCTCTGCAACATCGAGGATGTGAGTGGTCATGAGGACAGTTCGCCCGGAGCGCACACGCTCGACGAGGAGGTCCTTCACCTGACGGGCAGCGGCCGCATCAAGGCCAGTGAGCGGCTCATCGAGAACGATGAGTTTAGGGTCATGGACGAGTGCGCCAGCAAGGGCTACCTTCTGGCGCATACCCTTCGAGAATCCTTCACATCGTTCGTGAGCGTGGGAGCCCAGTCCAAGCACGTGCAAGAGATCATGAGCTCGAGCCTCAGCCTCGACAGTATCAACAGCCCATAGCCCAGACACGAATGCGAGGTACTCGAGCGGGGTGAGCTTGTCATAGATCATCGGCTCGTCCGGCACCCAGGCCATAATCTGCTTGGCGGCAAGAGGATCCCGCAGAGCATCGACCCCAAAGATTGAGATCGCCCCGGCATCCGGTTTGAGGAGACCAGCGACCATTCTCAGGGTGGTTGTTTTGCCGGCGCCGTTGGGGCCGAGGATGACGTAGAACTCGCCCGCGCGCACGCGCAGGGTCAGGTCAGCGACGGCAGGGCGGCCGAAGCTCTTGGCGAGGCCTGTGATCTGAAGGGCAACAGGTGGCAACGGACTCATGGAGGGCTGATCGAAAACTGGAAGGACCTCTGAACCTGACAAGCCAGACCTGTCACCCACCCCATTAGTTCTAGGTCGTGTAGTGGCTTGCCCCCTAGCTTTGCCGCTGCGATAGTACGCGTGGGGTTCGACTCCCCATTGAGCTGCTCCTCGTTCGCGCGATGATTACCCGGTCACGGCCAGCGAAAAGAGGGACGGCTCCGGATTGGTCTCCGTTCTAAAGCCTCTTGGCACCGGCCGAAAGGCAGCCAGGGAGAGGCTCTGCGGGCCTCGTGCCCCCGCCTCTCTCTCGTGGTGCCAAGAGGTGATCAGATCCTCCTGAAAGCCTGTTCATGCGCGCCAGCCTGTTCGTGTTTGCCACCATTCTGCTTCTGGTCGGCCTAGCTTGGTTTGCCCTGCGGCTCTGGCAGATGCTGATGCGGCCAGGAGCGGTGTTCACCACGGTGTACGACTGGCAGCATGCGCTCTTGTATGTGGATGGACGCTTTGAGCGCATCCTACCGCCGGGCCGCTACCCCAACTTCAGCGGCCTGACACGGCGCGACATCTACACCTTGCGCAGATCCGAGCAGCTCGAGACCATTCCCCAGGTTGACGTGACCAGCGCCGACAAGTTCGTGTTTCGCATCTCGGCAACTCTGACCTACCAGGTTATCGACCCACGCGAGGCGTTCGAGAATGCCCACCTTGAGAAGCTGAGGCTTGCCGCCTCATCGGCACTGGTAGCTCTGGCCTCGGAGCGTACCCTTGAGGCGTTCCTCTCCGAGCGTGCGGCGCTAAACGAGCAGCTGCTGGCAAGGATGGTCTCACCAATCTGCGGGTGCGAGATCAAGAGCGTCACCATTGTTGCAGTTATCCTCCCGCCGGAGGTACGACGGCTGCTGACCGAAGTGGAGCGCGCCAAGCTAGAGGGGCAAGCCTCGCTAGAGAGGGCTAGGGGCGAGCAGGCAGCTCTGCGCTCCCTGGCCAATGCTGCTCGGATGCTCAAGGGCAATCCCGAACTGATGAACTTGAGAATGCTTCAGGTAATGTCTGGCACGAGCGGAAAAGCACAGCCGACCCTGGTGCTGGGCCAGGGCGCGCTCCTGCCAATCAGCCGTGACAGCCCCCCATCTCACAATGAGGCTTGAGCGAGTCTCCTGAGAGAGCATGTTCCCGATGCGGCTCAGGTCAACGGTATGGGCCACTGCGGTGGTTCTGATCTACATCCTCGCCGTTTACGCGCTCCTCCTGTACAGGGATGGCGGCTTAGGGGTGTGGTGGCATGATGGCTCGATCTTGATGGCGCTGTGGGCAACGGCCCCTCATCTGGTGCTGCTCCTACTGGTAAGCTGGATGGGAGGAGGCGCAAGTCGAGGACTCGCGCTCGTACTCCTCTGGCTCTTTGCAAGCGTCGGATTGGCCACCCTCACGTGGGGCCTCGCCGTTGATCCAGGCGATTACAACCATCTGGTCGTGATCTTCCTTCCCCTCCACCAGTTCGAGTTCCTCATTGTGGTCGCCGTGGCAGCTGGACTGGTACATCTTATCCGCCGCGCATTCAGAGGCACCACTCAAGAGGTTGAACAGCTTCGCCGAACAGGAGTGTAGGCGCCCTAGGTCGATGGTGGGCAATGTGTCTGACCACTCCGTCCATAGCTGAGGATTGTGCGCCAGGGTTCGTCGACTGCGCCAAGGAGGGTAGGCCGCACACCCCACAGCCCAAGTCGCCTTGAGCGCACGTCTCGCCGGCAGATGAGGAGAAGAGAAATCCTGAGCGTGGGTGCGCCCTCTACCGTTGCGAACGGATGCACCTGGCCTGTTATCGGCTCCTCTCCGTACTCCACGACACAGCGGTCTTGCTCACCTGTCGTCTGCCCCTGAACGAACCCTCGTCCCGAGGGCCGCCCGATGCCGGCATACATCCAGCGGCGCGATCCCTGGCTCGTGCAGTGAAGCACAATGGGGAGGCCAGCTTCGCTAGCTCGGTGATCAGATCGGGCCCATTGCACCAGCCCAGCTTCTTTACAGAGGATGACGCCAACGAGCGGCTCCGCCGCTTGCGCAACACCTTCCCAGCGCCATCGACGCGGCTCAGGGTACCAGTCGCCGACGAGCGAGACCGGGAGCTGAGTCAGGTTTGCGCCTTGTGGCACGAGCGCTTGGGTGAGCATGAATGCAGCGGCTGATCAGATGGCGATCGGCGATGAATGACTGTTCTACCCGGGAGGACACGACCAATACCTACCTGAGGTGACACTTGTGACGAGTGTGACGACGATTTGCCTGGCCGACGACGCATGCTACGGAGGGCATCTATGTCTAGTGCGGCGGAAGTCGCCTGTCTCCTCTGATCGTCACAAGCGTCATGACTGTCACATAGGTACGCACCACCAGACCCATGCCCCGAGCCCTGAAGCCGAAAACCCTGGCCCGCGTCAGGCCTGCCGAGAGGGCAGCACCTACCACCTTGAGATCGAAGATGAGGCCGGCAAACGCGTGCTCTTTAAGCTCACGGAGCTGACTAGGCCTTACTGCTGGCCGATCGCCTTGACGGCCTCTTGGCCGATGAAGAGGAGGAACTGGAGCCCCGGCCTGCAGCGGCACAGGCTGCTTTAGCGGCGCCCGTGATCACGCTCTCGTTGCCGACCTTCTGCATGGCCTGAGCGATCATCTGACCGACAGCGGCGTCACCATTGGCCGAGATGGTGCCGACCTGGGCAATCTCGTCGTTGGTCGCAACCCTTCTGGCACGAGCCTTCAGGTCCATCACGGTGACCTTCTCGCGGATGCGGGTCTGAAACCGCCGCGCCCAGGCCTCTACCTCAATCGCTACAGATGTGCGCCCAACACGTCCGACCCGCGTGTAGACACAAAGCACATCGCCCACCCTGACTGGGCGGATGAAGTGCATGGCATCGACTGCCGCCGTGACGACGCGGCTCTGTGCCCGCTCAACTCCGGCGATGCCACCTGCCAAGTCCATTTGCGACATCACCCAGCCACCGAAGATGTCTCCGTTTGCATTCGTATCCGCTGGCATCGCGCTGGTGCGAACCGTCAGTTCGCCGTGTGGTTCAGCATCGTCCATCATGGTTCGCCTTCACCGCCCATTCACGCGTGGCCACGCCCAACAGGCTGAGCGCTCCTCAGGAGGCAGTCAACACTCCCTGAGTGGGATCGACAGCACCAATACCGGATCAGAGGCGGCTCACCCCCACAGGAGCGGGTTGTAAGAGAGATACAGCCGGTTTCGGCTGCCCTGCGCGGGAATGCTCTATATCGAATCGTCTAGGCATGTGCGCTGGCACACAGAAACCAGCCCCGCTCGGCAGTATCTTCCTTCGTGTCAGTTCTGGAAGGGTGGCTATGTCGATCAACGATCAGGAAGCCGACGAACTCTTCGCCCAGACATGCCGCGCTGTGCTGCTGTTTGGGGTACTGGCTCTTATTGCTGCTGCCGGCTTTGCGTCCGTGGTCTTCAGCCTGTTTGCCGCCTGACTGCTAGACAGAGATTCACTTTTTAGGCTTTAGCGGCGGCTCCTCTGGGAGTTGCTCCACAGCCCGCTGAAGCTCCTCCGGCAAGGGCTCCTCGATGACATCATTGTAGCCCTCACGCAGGTCGTACCCGATCTTAGCCAGGACAAAGGGCGAGCGCGGCCCGAGCCTCTGGTCCTCGAACGGGTTGGGTTGAGGTTTCCGCCTGAATAGGGATCGAAACGCCATCCCCGGCAGCCTTTTTGATACAGCCCCTTCACTTGAGACAGCCCTCTCAAAAGCAACGGTCGGCCGTGAAGGTTGTTCGCAGCCATCATACGGCTGGCCCTCCTGCTCCGGCATCCAGTTACAGGGAACAGGCCGCTCGACCATGTGGACGAACGTCTCGATTGATGTCGAGCCTGAGTGCCAGCCGAAGGCTTTGGCAAGGTCGCTGTTGCGGAACTGGTAGTGCACGCGCCCGTCTGGCAGGAGTTGCACCACACGAGCCACCTGACCGTCGACCGTGAGGTAGCACTGGTCGGCTTGGATGCTCTCGCACGACACGGTCATTGCGGCCCCTCCCGAACCTCTCAACGTCTTAACGACCTCCAGCCGAGAGGGTTCGCTGAGCACGACATCCTGCTTTTGCCCTTTGCAGCGTTGGGGACAGGGAGCAGTTCAACCCTTTCTCCGTTCGCTTTTTGTTCTAGTTCTCCCCTGTATGAGTGAGCCGAGACGTTTCCCTCCCCCGTGGCATGTCGAAGAGCACAACAAGGCTGTCTTCATCGTGAATTTCGAGGAGGGAAGGCGAGCTGCCATGCAGGGTCCCTCTCACGAGACGAGGCCCTTAAGGTGGCGAACTGGATCGCGAGGTCGCCGAGCCTGAGGGGCGCAATCTCGGCCGAGAGTTCTTGAAGCATTTTGTGCGGCTAACCTCGCGTGAGACTGACTCCATAAGGACGAACGAAAACCAAAAGCCCCGCGCGCCACATCCGTCTATGCGCTTTGGGCTGCGGCGGTGCTGGGGTCAGTCTAGCAGCAGGGACTACGGATTAGGTGATGCGAGTGAATTGTGCTGTTCACCTAGAGCCGTGATGTGAAGGTGTCTTAAAGGCACTTTCATGAGCCCAGTTGCAGTTATTCTGTCAGTGATCTGCGGGATGGTCTTGGCCGCGATCATTGTCGGCCTGCCTGGGTCCACCGTTGTTGAGCCAAAGCGTCGTGATCGATGGCTCCACAAGGTACTTGCAAAATCCCAGTCGGATGTCCCGCCAGGATAGACCGACGAGGCAGCAACCTATCGCACGTTCTATTGCTCTGGCGTCTGTCACAGCATTAAATCGCCTCTACACCAAGGCGGCTGAGCGTGGACAACTATCTCCTTCTTATGGCGTGCTCGATTGCAATCGGTACGATGACAGCGCTGCTCCTCGCCCGCCCTTGGCGGGGGTGAAGGCATCCGCTCCGGCTTCCCATCTGCTTCCCAGATCGCTCGCGCGGCTCCTTATCGGCCACCTGCGGCGGCCTTTTCGCTCTGCCTGCGCTCTGTAGGACCCTCTGGCTGATATTCAGAAGGTCGTGAAGCGCACGACGTAGATCAGCAGCATGGCCCCGCCAGTCGCCATGACGGCCATCGTGGCAAGCCCGAATACTTCATCGTTCTGCATGACTTGATCCTCCCGGGTGGGGAGGAGGACACATAATCAGAGGTACGTCCGTGTGTCGGCGCACATGCTGGCCTATGCTCGTGCGCTGGACCCCGACGCCGTGCCCAAGCAGGGGCGACTAAGCTGACCATGGGCAACCGCTACCACGATTCCCAGCGATACCGCGAACAGCCATGGAAGGCCTGGTACTCGCGAGCGGCATGGAAGCGGGCAAGGCAACGGCACCTCGCCCTAAGCCCCTTATACGAGCGCTGCAGCCGGTCTGGCTTCGTGGTGACTGCCGACACGGTGAACCAGTTGATGCCCTACTCAGAGCATGAACAGGTACACCGCCAAAGAAATGGCACCCAGCGTAAGGGCAGCAACAATCTCCCACTGCCTGGGTGTAATCCTGCTTACCGGATTGTCGTTGGCGTGGCGCATTGTGCCCCCTGGGCTTAGGCTGACTCGCCTACGCCAAGCTAACACTCTGGTAGCGGGAGGGAAGGGAAAAGCTGGCAGCGCAAGCGGCCAGATTGGGCTGAGCAGAGGACGCGACGCTATGAACGCCACCTAATCAAATGTGGAACGAGGGCGAGGCCAGCGGCCCCCGGTTCGCTGACAGCCTGCTTAGGGCTGTGTTTCTGTGACCTCTTCTCTGATCTTCCAGACGCCTGTCTGATCCTTGCTCCAGGTCTGAGCGAACGGGCTGGTGTAAGCCTTCAGGTGCGAATGGCGCTGAGCCGTGACGCTTACATCGCGCCCCTTGGGCGCTACTGACACGTCCTGATAGCTGTTGCGGTCGCCACGCTGCTGCGCAAGCGGCATGGCTTGCCGGATCAGTGCCTTCCATTGGGAGCCTGCGAACGAGAGAACCTGCCTGCGACCGTCAGGCATGACCCTGGAACTCCGGATCGCTGCATCGTCCGCGTAGAGGTCCGCCACAGCAACATCGAAGCGGTCTGAGCGGGCCATGTACTCGTTGAACCGGGCACGCACGTTTGCTGTGTCATCAGCATAGGCACACGTGACGGCAGACAGGACCATGAGCATGGCTGAAGTTGTGGAGGCGAAACTCGTCATGAATGGCCCTTGTGTTTCGCGACCTTACCGCTGCCCATAGGTAACGCTGGTATAGTGCAAAGAAAAAGCCGCCCTTGCGGGCGGCGGGGGGAGTGTCAGAAAAGGCTATTGACTAAGCGAGCCTCATCTAACCCTGTTTGACCGCTCCCATCTATCTATCTGACGGTCTAGTTGCGAGCCCATAAGCGCCAAGCCAACCGTAACAGTACCGCTCTCCCTGTTACCATTATGGCTCCAACCGCTGCTCCCTCCCAGCACGTGCCTTCCTTTGCACGCGCCTCCCTCGGCTTTCTGAGTTCAACCGCTATCATGGCCGCCGTCATGGTGCTGATGGCTGCGCTGTAGGGCTTGGTCGCCCGTGCTCCCTATGCGACGCCTTTCGCCCTTGGTGGTGTGAGTCATGGGCAGACTGCCGAGTGCATGGTTAGGACTTCGTTACCCACAATGCCTCATGAAAGCAGCAAATGGAGCTTGTTCGATGATTGCAGGACGTCTCGCTGCGTACCGGAACTCTATGCGGGGGCTCAAGGCAGCAGCACGGACCGAGCACGCGGTCCAGCTGGAACTCGCGGCTCTGGCATTAAGCATCCCGGCAGCGTTCGTGTTATCTGACAGTTTGTGGGTCTTCGTTGGCCTTGTTGGCGTCGTGCTATTCACACTGAGCGTCGAGCTACTCAATACAGCTATTGAGAAACTCTGCGACTATGTCTGTCCGCAGCACGACCCAATGATTGGGCTCGTCAAAGACATGGGGTCCGCTGCCATCTTATTCGCCTTAGCTCTCGCCGGAGTGGTGTGGTGTGCCGCGCTCTCGGAGGCAGCCGTCCGATGGACCTCAGTTGTATAGTTCTCGCCAGTATTCGCGGCCACGCCTCCGCCTGCCGGAGAGCCAGTTAGACTGAGTATGTACTGCAGAGGGGCAAATTTTCCCCTCTGGTGCTTCCGAATACCCTCTGGAGAGGCCCTTTTCGGTTCCATACTGCGGCTTATGTCTTGATACAGCCTCTTCAAAGTCAACGGGCAGCCGTGAAGGTGGTTCGCAGCCATCCTACGGCTAGCTCTCCCGCTCCGGCATCCGGTCACACTTTGAGCGGCGGCGGTGCTGAGGTCGGTGTAGCGCAAAGAAAAAGCCGCCCTTGTGGGCGGCGGGGGGAGTGTCAGTGTGGATCGGCATCCAAGAGGGACCCACCTATCCTTTCCAGCTAAGGTTTTGAGCTTTCGGTAAAATTCCTCGCGAGGTGGGTTCCAATTCGGCGCCGATCAATTTTGCGTTTGGCGTAGAAAGTCTCAGTGCTTGCAATCAGATCGCGCATCATGAGGAGAATTGACGTCTTTCCCGCGCCCCATGGCGCATGAAGGTGAGCCGCAAAGCCGTCTTGGCCTCCCTTCTCGTAGAGCTTGTCCATGCGTTCGACCAAGGCCTGAGCGAAAGGCCTGCGACCAAGTTGGTCATTTGTGGTCGGCTCGTCCGATTGTGGTTCAACCGACTCAAGTCTGCGTGACTCGTCCGGTCGTGGTTCAACGGACTCAAATCCACTTGACTCTTTATCGAGCACAGTTCCGGACAGCACCGCCTCATCTAAGTTCGCCCCGAGGAGGTTCGCCTTGAGGAGGTTCGCTTTGAGGAGGTCCGCCCCGCGGAGGTTCGCCCCACTGAGGTCCGCCTCGCGGAGGTCCGCCTCGCGAATGTGCGGGTTCTCGAGGCGCCATGCGTTCCAGGCGTCGACTCCTTCCCTAATCAGCGCGAGGTGCTCTTCGTCAGCCATGCGGCGCCCCCTCTCGGAAGCGCCAGTGTCGGCGGACCGGGGCGGCGCGGCAATCCTCGCGCGAGAACGCCCGCGCCATTCGCAGAAACCCAAATATGGAACCCAAAACGGGCTCTCTGGATGGTATTCGGAAGCAAACCTTCCCGAGGTCGGGAGATTTTCAGTACATCCCTAGTCTAAGCCCCATCAGGCGCGCTGTCGGCCCGTGCGGCAATACTGGCAAGAACTTTCACCGTAAAGAGTATGAAAAGGTCTTAGAGCCCGGACCGAAACTCTCGAGCGACACGGCTTCAGGTGGCGCAGGGTAGGATTGATAGGCTCCTCCCCCTGCATTGAAGAGGTCGCAGGAGTCACGAGGCTCACTCTGAACGCCATCAAACCGACCGCTGCCGAAATTTCGGTCCGGGCTCTTAGAGAAACGTTTGGCAGAGGCGGATGACACAGGGCGGAGGGTGGGATGAATGACCGGCTGATACTGAGATTTCGACCCCGTGAAGCCTGTCCGTGCGGCAGCGGGCAAATCTACGAACGATGTCACGGTTCTCAAGGAAAGCTTCCGGTGAGCACCTTGAAACCACCAGTACCTCCAGGCCCTTTAACTGGTTACAGCCATCCGAAGTGTTATATGAGCTCGACAGGGAATTGCTCGAAGACGCTTTCACGCGAGCACTGGCTCTCGCGGTCCGTTCTGGAGCAGATGGGACCAGGGAATGGAAAGGTCCGCATTTTAGGTCTTCCAGGAGCCAGGGACGAGATCAAGGAAGTCAGCATCAACTCACTGACTGCCAAGATCCTCTGCGAGCGCCATAACAACGCATTGAGTTCTTTAGATACAGCGGCTGGCCATGCCTTCAGCAACATCACTCAAGCAATGTCCCATGTGAAAAATCCCGGACGTGCTCGCAGACGCCGCCGCGACTACATCATTGATGGTTTTGCGATTGAGCTTTGGGCTTTGAAGGTCCTGCTAGGAGTGCACTTTGGCGGGATCTCAGCGATAGAAGGCGGGACGACACTCTCTACTTTGCGCTTCGATACCGAGAAGGCTATCCAGCACCTTCTAGGTCTTCCGCTTGAGAGGCCGCTTGGTCTCTACCGTCTTTCCACATGGTTTGAGGGAGCCGCCGGAAGTTTTCAGACATTAGGTTGTAGGGGTGAGCTTGCAGGGCTACTGCTTGGTCTTCAGGAGTTCGCCCTTCAGTTTATTTTTGCGATACCGAACGGGCCGCAAGAGTTCAATACAGCACAAGCTTTGCGCCATCCGGCCATCATCGAGATCGCTGCCGATCACGCAACCAGCTTCCTCTTTTTTTGCTTGGCAGGGAATGGAAGTGGGAGACAGTGCCATCAAGGTACCCTGGCCGCCTCGGTATCTTTAACTGCCTGTACAGTTTCACTGTTGGACGGCCCGCCAGTTCATCCGTGGTCGCGCGTTGCCCTTTCAGACGTGAGCCAGGGCACATCGTGCCGCTGCGGACGGCGTAGGCTTCCCCTCAGCTTCGGCTTCTACCAGGGGCACTGCCATGATGATCCTCGATCCGAGAACCGGCCTCACCGTCACCATCGACACCAAGCCGCGCCGTTAAGCGCCAGCCCTGACGACGGCTGAGGCGTTTGGCTATTCCTGGCTGGTTCGTCTGATCACGAGGATCTCGCGAAGCTCAAGACAGTGCCTCGTCCGGCTCGCCCGCACCGTGCAGCGGGCGCGCCGGATCCGGGTCCGGCCCGACGAGTCCAGGAGCCAGAGGGTTTTGGCAGTCACCCGGTGGATCACACACCAATGGTCGGTGGCCCCTGTGATGCCGATCAGAGCCACACAGGTTGGCCCCAGCTCTTCGTCCAAAGCAGCCCACAAGCCCGGCAAGCTGCGGTCTTTGCCCTTGAGCCGGAGCGGACGAGCCCCAAAGGCCAGCTCCCGGTCCTCGAACCGGCAGCGAGCGGCGGCCACCACCAGGCCCTTCAGCTTCCGGAAGCCGAGACCCCAAAGAAGGGTCTCCTGAGCGCGATGGCCTTGGCCCAGAGCCCGGATCAGCCTTCGAAACATCACCTCGCACTGGTTCTCATTCAGCCGCTCGACGTGGCGTAAGGCATTCACGAGGGCGTAGACGCCGCACAGCCCGTCCAGGTCCCCTTGCCGATACGCTCGGGCGCGGCGGGATGGTTCGCAGCTCTGCTGAGGAAGCTCACTCATGAGGGGCTCCTGAAACAGCAAAGGGAGCCCGGAGGCTCCCTGGAGTATGCGGTTGGAGGTCGGCGACGAGGCTGACCGTGGATGCGGTCGACAGCGACCAGCCTCGCGATCCCTGACGCTGGCTAGCCGAAGCGAGCAGCGTGGCTGGTGATCACTGAAGCATACCGATCCTATTAGGAAAATAAGCCCTTGTCAAGTGAATATGCCGATAATGCCAAGCTAATGGCCCAGCTAACAGCTGCCAGTCAGAGGCCTACGCCGATAGCGAAAGCCACATCGCGTCGAAGGACCAAAGATGGCACTGAGACACGGGTTTGACGGCTCAGGACGCCGATTTTCGCCACCCTGCGAGGTCGCGCCGCCATTCGCGCCCCGGCTCGCGCCAAGCGTCTCTCCTCAACCCGCAAAGCCAACCCCCGAAAGCCGGGCCCCTGCACTCAGCCGCAGGAGCCGAAAAGCGTGCTCGATAAGTTCATCGACCAGCACCTCCAGCGCCAGCGGAATGCTGATCCCAAGCCGTTGGGCTGTCCTTGTGTTGATCGCCAGCGTGAACTTTGTCGGCTGTTCGATGGGAAGGTCCCATGGCTTCGTCCCCTGGACGATCTTCCCGGCGTAGGCACCTGCTTTGCGCAAGCCATCGAGGAGGTCAGCCCCGTAGCTCATCAGTGCACCTCTCTTATGACTGTGGTCAAGGGGAACAGATGAACGGCTTCGCCCCGGGCCTGCAGCACGGGTTTGATCTTCACCTTGATGGGCAGCACGGGGACGGGATGGGCCTTGAGACGACGGTTGATCAAGCT
>JAESFL010000549.1_pt1 | contig 24485 bp, 46 predicted proteins | sample 9269401 | NCBI WGS metagenome assembly JAESFL01 (sample SAMN14506025, study PRJNA617098) | algae metagenome | isolation source: Gloeocapsa sp. UFS-A4-WI-NPMV-4B04 and co-occurring heterotrophs from desert... | place: USA: Utah | collected 2006-10-01 | reverse complement strand
CCCCACTCCTCCTTGGGCTACCGGCCGCCTGCGCCTGTCACCCTGCAGACCATCGCACGCCAGCTACCCACACCAGCTGCCATGCAGTAGTCTCACTGGACCCGGTCCAAAATCCCGGTCAGGCCACTTGCGATAACGCAAATCTCCGTGAGCCTCGGTATCTGGCAGTTCACGCCTACAATTCGCGCACGACAAGCTTTGCCGTTTCAAGCACTGTGAATCACAGTACGGTGTGTTCGCCTGCCTCTCGTCAGAGGCTGGCTGCCGTGAACTGCACGCGCCTGCTTTTGATGACACTACGCTGACATGGTTGCGGACCGTAGGGACCGCAGGGGGGTGATCCTATGCGCAAGCCTTCTTTGTTCATTCTCGCTGTAGTCGTTGCCGCAGGGGCGTTCTGGGCCACGATGCTGACGACGCCACCCGCCACTATCGCGTCCGCGTTGCCTGCAAGCGGCGGCATCAACGTCTACGACATAATGACCGGCGTGACCCTACCCGAAGCCGAACCGGCTCCAACTCACTAAGCCGGGGCGACACAATCAACTTGTGACGGCCCGTCTCAGCGGAAGCCGGAGCGTTGACCCTTGCTCCGGCCCTGAGAGGCACGTGCGACTGGACCATCGCCGTGTTGGCGGTGCGTTGCATTGAACCTGTATCGGTCCCCTTCGTCACGCTGCCATCTAACCAAGGGAGTTTTCTGTGAAAGTATTATCAGGATTGCTCGCCGCGACAGTGATCTGCATTGCGGCAACGCCAGCCTCAGCGAACCCAGAGCAGGAGGTCCGGGCCAATATGGCGACCTGGGCACAAGTTTATTCGGACGGCGATCAAAGCCGCATGTCGCAGTTGTACGACCGCTTCGCGCGTGTGCGGGGTGCTGACACCGCAGACCTGATCGGCCCTGAGACCGTAAGCGAGTACCACTACTTTGACATCTGGCACCACAAGTTCCGCTCCGTGAGCCTTGACGGCCTCGCGTGCCAGACCTTCGACGATGCGACCGCGATCTGCACGGGTGACATGAAGTACGTCCTCACCACGCGATCGGGTGAGCGGCGCAGCCAGCCGTCTCAGTTCGGCTTTGCGCTTGCCTACTCCCATGCTGAGAGCCAATGGCTGATCCAGGATCACCACGAGGTGCGCGGGACGGCTGTGGCACTCAATCCAGTTGATCTGATCGCGACCGGTGCCGTGAAGCCGTCCTCTGATGTGGCCCCAGCGAGTGTTGCGGTTCCCAGTAAGTGAGCGCCTCAAGGCAGGAACAGGTCAGTCTCACTGCGTCAATCATGGCGCAGTGTGGCTGCGAATTTGAGTACTCTGGCAGGAACGACGGTGGCGGCTTGACGGGCCAGCGAACGTCTTCACTTGACGGAGCAGCCGTTCGTAAGCCCCGGTCCCATCTAAAGATGGGGGTTAACCCATGGCTCGGACTACTCGACTAATTGGAGCAACGATCGGACTTGTTCTCGCGTCCGGCATTGCGGGCGGTTCCTGGGCTCAGGCTATCGACCCGCTTCTGGAACCGATTAAGGGACACGTCTCGATGTCGGCACCAGAGTGCCGATTTTTCATCGTGAAGACAACTCACGGCTCCTCATTGGCACACATGCACAATTACTACGGGGTCACCGTGGGCGATGAGGTGCGTGGATTGCTCTACTACTATGGGTCGGCGGGAATCGACATATTCGGGAAGACGACGTTGAGAGCCACAGTTGAAGATGGGGGCCTCGACGACAGCGACGCGTCGCATACCTTCCTTCGGCTCTGTGACTTATCGTCAAAGCTGCCCAGCCGACCACCTCCTGCGGCGGCATGTACGGCATGGCGCGACCATATCAGTGAACTCATCGATCAGCACCGGATCGCCAAGGACATTGATGACGAGGCACTCACTGCCATAGTGATGCAGTTCATTTCTGCCCGCGACGCCTGCACGCCCGGTCGCTATGAGATCGGACTGCAAATGTATGAGGCTATCTCGATTGGACGGGTTCGTGGGTTTCTAAAGTAAGGCTAAGGACAAGCCTTGGACCTGCACGTCCGTTCGATGGGTTCCAAAGCGGAACGCCTTGCGAAGTCTGGGTTCATATCCGCGTTTAGTGAGGGGCGCAGCGCTGTTTCGGCAGTGTTTGCAATCCGACCCCCATGCTCCGTGATCAGCCGGTCCATGACCTCACGACGTGCTGTGAGGGTGCGCAGGGTGCCAATCTCGTCCTGGCTCATCAGCCGGGAATAAGCAGCGACATCGGCGGCGAAGATCGCTGCCAACCTGCGCTCGACCCGCTCCCGACCACCCGCCACAATCCTAAACCCTCAATCAGAGGGGTAGTTTGACTGGTAGCAGGACGGAGGCAAGGGCTTCAGAGGGTCTCCGCTGGCACGGCTCCCCCAGCCCGAACCCTCCCGGTCCGCGCCGTCTTCGGATGGGCCGCGCCGTTCCTTGGGGTGATGAGCCGGGGCGGTGAAGGTGCCGGTCTTGTTGGTGAACCCACGACGGGCACCTCCTCGATCCGGGTGGTCCAGCGCGGGCTCCTCAACTCGAATTTTGGGGACCACACTCGTTTTGACGGCAGTCCCGCTGCGGCTGGAACAACCGCTCCTCGCCGCCAACGCCGGTTGCATCTGTCGAGTGCCCTCATCAGTGCACCCGATCGTTCCCGACCCAGTGCCCTGATGAGGGCTTGCCGCGCCCTGACGACACAAGCCCGGTCGTTTCCAGCCATCCTATCTCTTCTTCTATTCCCTAACTCTGATCCCCGCCTCAAGCTACAGTCGGACAACCAGAGCATCCGCTGTAAGCGACCGACACCACGCCAGCCGTCTTGCGGCACTCGAAACCCGTGTAGTGGAGCAATAGAGGCTGCCATGAGCCTGGACGACCGGTACGACAAGGCGCTCTCTGCCGCTGCAAGATACGCGGCAGCTTTCAGGTCGGGCCTGGACCAGCGGGCGCAGCGCCCTCGCCACAACTACGATCAGGCGCTTTCCGCGTTCGACGAGCCGACACCCAAGCAAGGCAGCGATGCGGTTGCAGTCGTCGAGAGCTTGGTCGAGCGCGCCATGCCGGGGCTTCACGCCATGGCCGGGCGGCGCTTCTTCGGCTGGGTGATTGGAGCCTCACACCCGGTGGGTGTTGCCGCCGACTGGCTCACTGCCGCCTGGGGCCAAAACGCAGGCAACCACACGGCCTCTCCCGCCGCAGCGGCTGCGGAAGCCGTCGCAGCGCGTTGGCTTCTCGACATCCTCGGCTTGCCCGCATCGGCATCGGTCGGGTTCGTCACCGGGGCGACGGTGGCAAACTTCGTCTGCCTTGCCGCAGCGCGCGGCGAGGTGCTGCGCCGGGCTGAGTGGAGCATCGAGGAAGATGGCCTGTTCGGTGCACCTCCCGTCCAGGTACTGGTCGGGGACGACGCCCATACCACCGTGTTCTCGGCTTTGCAGTATCTCGGCTTCGGCGATCGCAGCCTCATACGGATCATGACCGACGAGCAGGGCTCGATGATCCCTGCCGCGTTCGCAGGGTCGCTTGCTAAAGTGAGCGGGCCTGTGATCGCGATCACCCAAGCTGGGCAGATCAACACTGGAGCTTTCGACCCCCACCCCGCGATCATTGCTGCCGCGCGGCGTCATCCAAACTGTTGGGTGCATGTGGACGGCGCATTTGGCCTATGGGCTCGCGCCTGCCCGGATCGCGTTGCCCTGGCCTGCGGCGTAGAGGAGGCTGACTCCTGGGCAACGGACGGGCACAAGTGGCTTCAGACACCCTACGACTGCGGCTACGCGATCGTGCGGGAGGCACAAGCGCACAGGCGCGCGATGACGATCGCTGCCAGCTACCTGCCGCCTGTAGCAGAGGGGCAGCGCGACCCCTCCCACTTCGTGCCCGAACTGTCGCGCCGGGCGCGCGGCTTCGCAACTTGGGCGTTGCTCAAGCACCTGGGGCGAGAGGGCGTGGCCGCGATGGTTGAGCGTCACTGCCGCCTCGCCCGGCTCATGGCTGATGACCTATCCTCGGAGCCCGGCGTCGCGGTCCTGAACGACGTGGTTCTGAACCAAGTCATCGTGCGCTTCGGGGCGGATCAGCCCGACACGGTTGGCGACGACCTCACATTGAGGACCATCAAGGCCATTCAGGAGGACGGGACCTTGTTCGCAGGTGGGGCGAGGTGGCGAGGCCGCTGGGTGATGCGGCTGTCTGTGATTGGGGGCGAGACGACCGAGGACGATGTGCGCCTCTCGGCGGCGACCATCAAGAATGTTTGGGGTTGCGTGCGACACGCCTGATCGGCAAACCTGAGAACGGAGGCTGCCAGTTCGCCTCGATCCTCACACGGCAGGAAATGTTGGTCTCGCAAGGCAAATTGGCCAGCCTCGTCAAGCGCTCGTCCGGGTGACGCCATACCGCTACTTCATGTGGCTGAGGTTCCAGGGCCTGTAGTGCCCCTCAACCGATGCGTCCTCGCCCTCAGCAACAAGATTCGTGTGGAAGTCCTCGCAACGATGCGGGCACGGTACGGGGCGGGCTGGCCGTACGATCTGGGTCGTCGGTGCAGGTTGAGGGCACTGGTGCGGAAGGCTCTCCGGCAGCGATATAAGCTTTGATCTACGTGGTACCCCCGAACGTCACCGCAAGCTCGTTCGGCTCCAGGCTCCTGGTCCGCTGGCGAAGTAGAACAGCAAGCCACCCACGATAGCGAGCCGCTCGAATAACTCTCCGTTCTTGGTCGGTTGGAGCATCAGGCCCAGAACGGACGACCCATACGCCAGCCAAATACCTGTCGCTGTGAAGATAACGAGCGCCATTGCAGTCGCGCGGGGCCACAGGCCGATGATCAGGGCGACGGGGCCGACGAACTCGGCAGCCATTATGACCCCGGCGATCACCTCAGGATGTCACGCGGCTGCCTGCACCTCCTCCAGATGCAGGTAGGTGGAGTCGAACTCACCGGTCTTCTTCAATCCCTCCCAATCCAGCGCCTCAAAGGTGTAACCATTCAGGCTGATGAGCCCGGCTCTCCTGAGTTCTTGCAGGGTGCGGTTGGCGTGCACGTTGGAGAGGCCAAGCGCATCTCCGAGTTCCATCTGCGTCATGGGTGAGGGTCTGGAGGGAGTGGTCCATGGTCTTGAGGTGCAGGCTCTGGAGGTCGGGCACATCGCCTGGGATGTGGAACGACATGATCTGGCGCTTGCCCTCGACCGTCATCTTGTAGCGGCAGGCAAAGCCGTCAAGCAGAAGCAGGAGACCCGGTCACCCTCGCGCACGATGTCCTGATCGGCCCTGAGGTCCTGAACGTGCATGGGCAGGCTGACGAGGGCCTGCCGCTCCTCATCGGAGAGACTGACGATGCTCTCCAGCTTGCGGACGAGGGGATGAGATCGGGGGTGACGGGCGTCCATGACGCGGCTCCCTTGGCCCGAGGCGGGAGCACACGCGGTCTCTCAGTCACCCGCGCCTGGATCAGGGCTGATGATGACGGAACATTACACCTGAATGCAAGGTGTTACACAACATGGATCAATGCTGCGCATGACTTTGACATCGTTCGTCTTGGTTCTTCGTACGGTTTCGAACAGTGCAGGGTACGTTTTCACGGGTGAATGCTGAACCTCCCCCCTCGTGATTTATGGGGCTATGGTGGAGGAAGGGGAGAACACCCTATGGCTGAGCCACGCTACCGGTATGATCAAACCAAGCTCGACCGGCTGATCAAGGCTGCGTCGGTCGAGGGGGTACAGGCCGACCACCTGTCCATGGAGGAGATCATCGCTCGCGCCCATGCAGCCGGTGAGGTGGAGGCACGGCTGGCCAAGGCGATTGAGGCCATGAACGCCCCACCCCGCTTCTTCTTCCACTTTCGCTGGAGCGAAGGTTCCACCCCTGACTACTGCGGGATCGAGTTGCCCGATCTTGCTGCGGCTCGGGCATGGGCCGAGACCGAAGCACGCCATCTCGCAGAACCGGAGTGGCCGCTCGGGTTCGATCCGATGACTGGCCTCATCACCATCGTAGACGAGAATGGCGCGATGTTAGACCGAGTGGTGGTGCGGGACGTGCTGGGCTCTCAGGCGTGACCTCCGTCCGAGCCCTTGTGCGAACCTCCGATGGTCAGCAGGGGTGTTGGTCGGCAGGCTTGATGTACGACAAAGACGCAGACTGGACAGTGGCTCAAGGTCTGCAAGTCATTCGATAAAGAATAGGGTTCGGTTGGCAGGTCGTTCAACCGCGCCGTCTCGACCACAAGAGGAGCAGGGAGGTTTCCATGATGAACCTGAACCAGCCGGTTTACTCGCGCGGGCGGCAGTGGGCGGTCACCGGCTATGGCATCGAAGCCCTGAGCGGCCTCTATCACATCCCCTGGTGCAACTTGGAGGACGAGCCCTCGCGCCAAAGACTGCTGACGGAGTTGCAACACCACTACTGGATTCACCGCGATGACCTAAAGGCGGCACTGGCCGCATGCCGCTCCAGGATCGGGGCGAAAGAACCGTCACATTAGGCGCGATGCGCTGCTTAAGGCGAGGTTGAAGGGCAGGCGTGCGCTCCAGGCACTACGCTGCTCCGGGCGTCACGTCTCAACTCTGTCGGCGATGGTGTCCGAGAACGGCATCTCCAGCACCAAGGTCCCGCTCTCGTCGGTGACCTCGAAGGTGCAGTCGAACCAGTTGCGGATCGTGGTCAGACGCGCTCCCGCGATCAGGTCTCGTGCGGTCTGCATGGCATGGGCCTGGACTGCTCCGCTGTTAGGCAGTTCATCCCCTTCCTCGTCTACGTAGAGACGATCGCGATAACGTAGGTTCATAAAGTAACGCGGCACCACGTTAGGCACTCCCTGCGACAGGCGCGGCCATGACCTTGGCGTACTCAGCTTCCGAGTAGCCGTAGGCTTCGTCCGCCACCGCTTCGAGCCCGGACCGGTCCAGAACCGTGATGCGCCCGCGCTTGGCGCGGATCAGGCCGGTGCCCTCCAGGACCTGCACCGTCACCGTCACACCGGGGCGGCGCACGCCCAGCATCATCGACAGGAACTCGTGGGTGAGCGGCAAGTCCTTGTCCTCGCCCAGCCGGTCTTGGGTCATCAATATCCAGCGGGCCAGCCGCGCCTCGATGTCGAAGCCCGCATTGGCGTACGCCGTCTGGGTGACCTGAACCAGGAAGGTGTGGGCATAGCGCAGAAACCCTGCCTGCATCGTCGGGCTCTGGTCCAGCGCCAACCTGAAGTCCTGGGCTGAAATCCTGTAGCCCTCGCCAGCCGCCTGAACCAAGTAGGTGTGCGGGCTGTGCTCGATCCCGAGCACGACGGGCAGACCCGCCATGCCCTCAGGACCAATTAACCCAACCTCGTAGCGGCCCGCCGAGGTGTCGGCGAGAACGGATATGATGCCCCGCTCGATGAAGATGACATGCTCCATCGTCTGCCCCGCTTCGACCACGAACTGGCGCAGGTCGAGAGAGACAGGCTCAAGGTGGGGCTGGAGGAGGTCGCTGTCGTCCGGTGACAGGCCCGTCAGGAGACGATTGCGGAAGGGTACTTGCTGAGGCTGAGCCATGCTCTGCTCCCGTTCTGGGGCAAGAGCCGTGGCCTGGGGGCCTTCTCCCTGCCGCTTGCGCCCGAAATCGTCGGCAAGCGATGGGTAGTAGATGGCCCCTATTCGGGCCTTACACAAGGTAGTGGTCGGCGAACTGTCCGCTTTCAGACCGTACATCTTCGCGCTCTTCTCTTTCCACCTCATCGGAGTTTCATAGACGATAGTCCTTTTTGCTGAAGTGAGCTTGGACGCCGATGATCTCCCAGATCACCTACCTGCTCGTGGAAGACCAAGCCCTCATCGGCATGGCCCTGGAGAACTACCTCGAAGACGAGGGCTTTACGTGCTTTACGGCCTCGTCATCGTCCGATGCCATCACGTGGCTGAAGGACCACAACCCGTCCGTGGCTGTGCTCGACTACAAGCTCAAGGATGGACCCTGTGCTTCTCTGGCGACAATGCTGCGGCAACGGGGCGTGCCGTTCGTGATCTACTCCGGCTTTCCCGCTGGCGCGGCTTGCCGCGAGCTACAGGGGGTCCCCTGGATCGACAAGCCTGCCGCACGAACCACCCTGCTCCAAGCGGTTGTCGCACTGGCGAGCGCGTCGTCGGCGCAGGTTTGAGGTGACGATCACACCCGCCTTGATCGTCAGCCTGCTTTCCGGGCTGAGCGATGGGCCAGCGTCTCCGGCACAAGCCATCCCTCGCCGTTCGGACGGCGGAAGCCTGGACATCGTGCGACGGCTGAGGGAGGTCTACGCGGCGCTGCGGACCGAACCCATTCCCGCTCATCTTCTGGCGCTCGTTGAGCGACTGCATCGGGAGCGTTCCCCATGACCCCTGACCACCCGGACACCCAAGAAGCCCTCCTGAAGGCCATCCCGCATCTACGGGCGTTTGCGATCTCGCTCACGGGCAGCTTGGATCGGGCCGACGATCTCGTGCAGGAGGCGTTGGTGAGAGGCTTGAGCCATCTCGATCAGTTCACGCCTGGAACGAGCATGCGGGCGTGGCTCTTCACGATTCTCCGCAACCAGTTCCATACCACCTTCCGCAAAACAGCACGGGAAATCGAGGACCCCGAGGGCACCATCGCTGGTCGGCTCTCCAGCCTACCGGAGCAGCACGGCCATCTGGACCTCGCCGACCTGCAAATCGCCCTGGCCAAGCTGCCCGTGCACCAGCGCGAGGTGCTTCTCCTTATCGGTGCCGAGGGGTTGAGCTACGAGGAAACGGCCAGGATCGTGGGGGCGAATATCGGCACCGTGAAAAGCCGCATGAACCGGGCACGCGCGCGTCTGGCGGAACTTCTCCACATCACGACCGAGGAGGACCTCGTGACCGACCGGGTGATGCAGGCCGCTCTGACCAAGGAGGGTACGCAGCAGAGTGTCCCTCAGGTCGCGCAGGCCATGCGGCCTCAGGCCGCCGTGGGCTGACCTCATCCTGGTTCATCAAGCGTGAGAAACCCGCAACAGGACGGAGGCAAGGGTTCAGTCCGTCGCCGCCCTACCGACCCGCGCCGTTCTCGGAAGGTGCACACAGTCGAATTCGGCCAGCATGCGGTCGCTCATGGGCTCGTCGGCCCCGACGATTGCGCTCATATTGCCGAAGGGAGCCGGGCTGCTGGGCGGTGCCCACCCGATCGAAGGCAATCCTGCCGCGCAGGAAGGTATCGGCGTAACCCCCGTCAGCCCCTGGTTCGAGCTTCCGATTCGACACCCTGCGCGCCGGACCCTCCAGGTTCCCGCCGACTGACGCTTGGGGTAGACAGGTTCTCAACAAGCGCCAGCAGGCCCGGCTCCTCGATCAGCCGCGCGACCTCATGCAGCCGAAACCACCTTTGCTGCCGCTGACCCTTCTCGCGCCATGTTGCGAGTTCCTGCTCGACCTCCAGCAGATAGACATCCACCCGCACCAGGACGAAGTGGTCGTCGAGACGCTTCCAGGCATCATAGGAGCCGACCGGTGTCTTGCTGATCCGCCCTACCAGCCCGGCCTCCTCCAGCGCCTCCCTGGCGGCAGCCTTGTGGTCCTTGAGACCCTCTACGGGCCAGCCCTTCGGGATGATCCAGCGCTTGGTCTCCCGCGAGGTCACAAGAAGTACCTCCAGATCGCCGCCCACCGTTTGGCGGATGGGAAGGGCTGCGACTTGGTGGTCCTTGTGGCCGCTCTTTGCGTTCCGTCGTGGTTTCCTCGCCATCTCGCCTAAGAACCGCCTGACCCTCGGTTCGGGTCCAAGCGGCCCGTCATAGCCTGTGCTGCATCCTGTTCCTGGAGACCGGATTGGCGCTCCACCCGCGATCAGAACCTACGCCAAGTTTGTCCACCTGTACTTCAGGTCTGTGCTACGCTCGCCCGATGCCGATCCCTCGTAAGCCCTACCTGACCCCCAGAGACTACGCCCGCCACATGTTCCAGGAGGCGGCGCTCGCCGAGTCCCGAGCCGATCTTCTGGGCCGTGCATCCCAGGACGTTGAACGGGCTGGTGACACTGTTCAGGCCGACGCGATGCGCCACACGTGCCGCAAGCTTAGGGTACAGGCCCTCTTCGACCGATGCAGAGCGGTCGCTGCCGAGGTGAAAGCAGGCAAAGAGCCTTAACCGCCATCATACCAAGACATGACCCAGCCACCTTCGGCATGAACACAAACTAACCCTTGGAGGGGAGGATGCCGATGCGGCTGTCGAAGGCCATGGTCTGACCGACGATGGTGGCACTGGTTTGCTTTCTGACGGCGCAACGCCACTTCGCGCCAGCCGTTCCTCAAGCCCTATTTCATCTCGGGAGTACATCCCCTGAGGGGTACCTCACCACCGCCTGAGAGGTGAGGTTAGTCGAGCGGCCCGATCAGGCGGCGGTATTCGGCCTCCGGGACGCCATAGCTGTCTCCAGCGACCTGCTCCAGCTTCTTGCGTTTGAGAACGACAATATTGCCGCGCTCAGCCCGGATGATTCCCTGACGCTCCAGAATGTTGAGAGCCTCCGTCACCCCGGCCCGGCGTACCGCGAGCATGATGGCGATGAACTCGTGCGTGAGGGGCAGGTCGTCGCCATCGAGGCGGTCGTGGCACATGAGCAGCCAGCGGGCGAGACGCTCGTCGATCTTGTGGCTGCCATTCGACAAGGCTGTGTGGGAGGTCTGGATGGTGAAGACCTGTACGTAGCGCAGCAAGAGGGCAAGAACGGACGGGCTCTGCTCGATCACCCGCCTGAGGTCCCGGACCCTGATCCTCAGCCCAGAGCCTGCCACCTGCATGAAGGTCTCATGCGGGGTGCGGTCCACCCCGAGCAGGACAGGCGTACCCGCCAGACCGTCTCGTCCGGTGAGGCCGATCTCGATGCGCCGCCCGCCTTCCGTATTCGCCACCACGGAGGTGACGCCTGCCTCCAGGAAGGTGACATACTCAATCGACTCATTGGGCGTGACGAGCACGTCTCCCCTGTCGAGCGTCACCGGCTCCAGGTGCGGCTGAAGGAGGCTGAAGTCCTCGGGCGGGAGCTTGGACAGCAGCAGATTGCGGACAGAGGGTTGAGAGACGGCAGGCATTCAGGCGAGGCGAGATCAGGAGAGCTTATGGGTTTTGGGGCTTCGTAGTGTCCGTCTGGATGTACTCCGAAATCGGTCCGGTTCAAGTTACACAGCCCAAATGGAGTACGCCCTGCGGCAAATGTCCGGTTTCGTACATTTCTTCTGAACCCCTGCTCAGACTGTGCGTTGGTGGAGACGCGGCATGGCGCGGGGGGGCACCACAATGCGTACGGGTAACGACGGGAGCGACTATCCCGGTGAGGTCTTGCCGTTCCCGTGCCTTGGTCAGGACTTCACCCCAGGGATCAGTCGCCGCTCCCAGGACCAACTCGGGATGTCTCTGCGCGCGATGTACCAGGAGTTGGCTGAGCAGCCTCTGCCGGAGCGCTTTGTCGAACTTCTTGCCGCGTTGGATGCGGAGAAGCAGGAGCCTTCATGAGCGTTGAGCCTGATCTGCGGGCCGACATGCTCGCAGCCCTGCCGAGCCTGAGGGCGTTTGCGCTCTCCCTCGTACACGACCGCCACCGGGCTGACGATCTGGTGCAGGACACCATCGTGCGGGCCTGGGGTGCCATCGACCGGTTTGAGCGCGGCACCAACCTGAATGCGTGGCTCTTCACCATTCTGAGGAACCTGTTTCACTCAGAGTACCGCAAACGACGGAGGGACGTGGCTGATCCTGAGGGCTCCTACGCGGCCAAGCTGAAGGCCATCCCCGATCAGCAGTCGCATCTCGACTTCGAGGACCTGCGAGCCGCCTTGGCCCGCATCCCAGCGGATCAGCGCGAAGCGCTGTTGCTCGTGGCTGCTGAAGGTCTGTCCTACGACGATGTTGCGCAGATCACGGGTGTGGCGGTGGGTACGGTCAAGAGCAGGGTAAACCGTGCCCGTACTCGCTTGGCCTCGATCCTCCATCACGATCCAGCGGACGAGATCGGGCCGGATGCGGTGACGAAAGCGGTACTCCAGGCGACAGGATGAGGAGGGTGGATGATGCCCGAGAGTGACAAGCGCCTGCCGGAGAACTCCAAGCAGAACCTCGACCGGAAGCTCGATCATGCGATCGAGGAGACCTTCCCGACGAGCGACCCTGTGTCGGTTCAGGTCACCAAGGGCGGTGCCATCGACTATGATGATGCTGGCAATCCGTTGAGCCAGGGTGGAGCGGACGCTCCAGGGTACGTGGCGCAGGCCACAGAGGCCCTCGGCTCCATTGCAGGCAGCGCGTCCGAGATGGCGCAAGGAGCCTATGATCAGGGTCGCCGCTATGCCCGTGAGGCCGCCGACCGCTACCCCCAGGCGGAACGCGTCTATCGGGAGGGCAACCGCGTGGTGCGGGAGTATGCGCCCGAGAACCCGATGCTCACTCTGCTGCTGGGAGCGGCTATCGGCTACGGCACGGCCTGGATGATCCATCACCGAAACTGGCGCGAGGAGCGGCATGTGCCCGACTACGCCAGTACGCGTGACCGCGACCGTCACGCGCCTTCGCGATAGCGGCACATAATCCTGACTATCTTGCTGCGGCGGCAGATCGTGTGACGAATCACGACCAGCAGGGGAACATTTCGAGACGCTTGCAGCGACCTTCAGAGCGGCTGGGCCAGCTTGGTATCGCGCAGGGTCAGCCTCCAGCCACCGAGACGCAGCCGCAGGGCGATGCTCTGGCCCTGCGTCGGCTCAGGACTGGTCGCACTGTGAACGATGATCATCCGCCCCAAAGGCTCGGACTAAAGGCGAGAGCGGTATCGATGGCCCAACCGGCCAGTTCTTCAGCCGGTTTGGATGGGAGGCAACAGCTATGACCCGCTACTACGTCGAGTTCTGGAGGGGTGTCGAGCGTGATCCCGACTACCAGGGTGATGAGTTTGACAGTCCAAAGGAGGCTTCGGAGCACATCAACGATCTGCTGCACGAGATGATCAGCGATCCATGGGAAGAAGATTGGCCGGGATGTCGCTTCCAGGTGATGGCATCGGGCGGCGAGAGAGTTCTTGCCGTGCCGGTCCTCGCCGCCATGAGCGCCCTCGCCCGCAAGGCAGCACACTGAGGTGGGGGTGCGTGGAAGGGAACCGACCCGCCACACGAGGACCTCCATTCCCATCCCGAACGTTGCACAGAAGGACAATGTCACCGGATGAGCACGAAGATTGATCAGCTTTGCGAGCAGCTTCGCATCAAGCTGCATGGGATCGACCGGCGCTTGGAAGCCCTGAAGGCCAACAACGTCGCTACATGCGAGAAGTCGCGTCATCTGGTGGAGAGCCAGATGGACAGCGTGCAGCAGCGCATCTTCGAGCGCCGCCATGCCGTCGAGGCCGCGAATGCCAATGTGGCCGCTTGGATCGAGAAGCGACGCGGCTTCAGCGATCAGGTCTCAAGATGGAAGACCAGCGGGAGCCTCTCGCGATTGGGAACCCGTGCTGAGGAGGCGGAGGGCTACGCCATAGCCGCGTTCGAGCTTGCCGTTGCTGCGGCGGACGAGGCCACCCAGGCTGCACTGGAGGCGCTCCTGGCGCGCGACGATGCCGATGTTGCCGGTCTCCGGCAGGACAGTGCTGAAGGCTCAGTATCAAAGCAGGCGGGCGCGAGGTAAACGTGCCAGCATTGGATCGCTGGATCAGAATGTAAGGAACAATGTAGTTTATTTGAGAACAGTGGCAGCTAAGATCGTCTGAACGCCGAACGATATGCCTTGCCCCGTGTTGATCCTATACTCACAGAACCAAGGACACGTGCTATGACACAGAGCTTCTTGTATTGGGTGTCGCAGCAGGGTCAGGCTCTCTCCATAGCCCTCCTGGCGTTTCTCCTCGGCGGAGCGCTGCTGCTGGGATATCTTTGATGCTATGCCAAACCCTGATCGCCATCGTGCTGACGATGGCCATCGCGATGGCCTCGACCGTCGTCGGAGAGGGGTGAGGTCAAGAATAACCCCATGAAGGCATCGCAGTACGGTGGTCGCAATCGTCTCCTTCCGAACTCGATACTGCAAAAGGAAGCAAGAGGCCGAGGAGCCAAAAGGAGGCTATGTAGCCATGCCGAAAACGGCACCAGACCAGCAGGTCCGCCTCAACTATGAAGATATGCGGACCGCTCTTGCTAAGCTTCCACCCCGCCAACGCGACGCTCTCCTTCTCGTGGCAGCCGAGGAGTTCTCCTATGAGGATGTCGCTGCTATGTTTGGGACGATAGTCGGGACCGTAAAGAGCCGGGTGTATTGTGCTCGACGCAAGCTTCCTGGCCTAAGCCACTACGAGGTGGCTGAAGAGATCAGGCCGGATCAAGTGACGAAGGCGGCTCTACAGGGCTGAGGACATGGCTGGCTATCCGCGCTGAACCGAAGTTGGAGCCGGGAGTGGGTCGATGATGTCTGACCTTCTCCTGTTTGTTCTGATCGGCTTCGCGGCTCAGATGGTGGATGGTGCCATCGGCATGGCCTATGGGCTGGTCTCTACCAGTGTGCTCTTGAGCTTCGGCGTGCCCCTCACCACGGCCAGCGCCAGTGTGCATGCCGCTGAGGTGTTCACAACCGGCGCATCGGCCCTCTCGCACTGGCGGCTCGGGAACGTGGATCGCAAGCTCTTCCTGAGACTTGCGCCTGCTGGAATGGTCGGCGGCGGGCTCGGAGCGTATGTGCTGACCGCCGCGCCAGGAGAGATCATGCGACCTCTGGTGAGCGTTTATCTCGCCATCATGGGAGGAGTGATCCTCTGGAAGGCGCTCCGAGGGTCACGATCACAGGCCAATGCCCCCAGGCACGTGGCGGCACTGGGTTTGTGCGGTGGCTTTGTGGATGCTGTTGGCGGCGGCGGGTGGGGGCCGCTGGTAGCGGCTACCTTAGTGGGTCGGGGCGCAACAGCACGTCTGGTCATTGGCTCGACCAACGCTGCCGAATTCCTCCTGACCCTGACGATCTCAGCCACCTTTGTTGTGACCATAGGTCTGGAGCTATGGCCCGTGATTGCTGGGCTCGTTCTGGGCGGGGTTCTCGCAGCCCCCTTGGCGGCTTATGCGACCCGCTGGCTGCCAGAGCGTTCACTGATGATCATAGTCGGCCTCGTGATCGTTCTTCTAAGCCTCAGAGAGGTGCCCCGCATCTTGCGAGTCTTCTCCTCAAGCTGAGGCCATGGCCTGCCAATGTCTTGAGGAGCGCGACCGGCAATGAAGGCGCGGCTTCGCTTGAGTTCGTTGATGCTGATCACGCGGGCTAAAAGCTCCTGTAGGACCTCTCGCTCGCCCTCTGAAAGCGCAACCATAACCCGATCCCGCACCGCGAGGATTGCAGGATACAAGAGCTTGAAGAGATCAAGCCCCGCTGGTGTGAGGCTAAACAGGCGTGGGCGGCGGCTCCCCTTGTCCTGAACCCAACACACCAGCCCCCGGCGTTCGAGGGACTTCATCAGGCGTTGGATACAGCCGAGATCAATGCCGACCCGTTCGGCCAAGCGGCGTTCATCAATTCCCGGAGCATCATAAAGAGAAGCAAATACCGAGGGCGCAACCGGGCTCAGCCCCTCCAGTTCGGTAACGTCGCGCAACGCACTCGTCAGAACTCTATGAAAGCGTCGGGCCAAGTTAAACTCATTGCGGCGGTGAACGGGTGGCACTCCCCGTGACAACAGACTGGCGGAGCGATGCGCGAGATAAGCCCGGACGGGTGCGCTAAAGTTCTTACCTGCTTGGAGGCCAAGGTCGTCGAAAGTCAATGGCAGGGCATGACGGGCATACTCGTGAGCGGCGTCCGAGAGACAAACCAATCCGGGCAGGGCCAATTTCTCCATCTGGGCGGCGATGTTCACCCCATCCCCGAACATGTCACCGTTCCTGATCATCACCTCTCCAACGTGGACACCGATGCGGAAGATGACACGGCGGTCCTCAGCAATGTCTTCGTTAACGGCAGCAATTCGCTCCTGAACGCCCATCGCGCATAAAACAGCATCGACGGCGCTCGGGAACTCGGCAAGGATGCTGTCACCAGCGGTGTTAGCGATGCGACCGCCGTGTTGAATGATCTGCCGATCCATCATCTCACGATGAGCGTTGAGCAGGCACAGGGTTCCCGTCTCATCGACCTTCATAAGTCGCGAGTAGCCCGCGACATCGGCGTAGAGAATGGCTGCGAGGCGGCGTTGGATGACTGCGGGGCGCTTGTTCATGGGCAGTGCCCTTGGTGGGACTCCCCGCTGCACTCCACGGAGGAGTCGATCCCGCAATGTAACACAAAATATTACGAGAAGGTGAGCAATCGGTTTGTACATTTCTTCGATGATTTACATCGCTTAGAATAAACAATGAATACTCGATCAGAAGGTCGATTTCACCGGCTCAAACTGTGGCCTCACTTGGAATATACATGGCTTTATCTTAGTAGGTCCAACTCCCCCTCCAGTGTCACAGGGGCGGGCAATCCGATTTGTTCAGTATCGTACAGAGCACGAATCCGGTAGATATCAGGCGAGTGAACGGCTGCCACTCGTGCAGCCGTCCTGAGGCGCATGGCCTCCCGCCAGAAGCGTCCGCCAATGTTGGCCTGAGGCAACATTCATCCTCGGCCCGGAGCGGAGCCATGGGCCGATACCAAAGCTTTGTCAGTCCCATTCAACCAGAGAGCCGCGATGCACCCCATTGCAGTCGTTGCTTCATGGGCTTGGGAACAGCGACTTGAGCCTTTGCCATAGGGGCCGTTGAACGGGGAGGTTACCATGGGTGGACGCGATGTGATCCTGGTCGTGGATGATCAGCAGGCGGTGCTCGCCATAACCGCAACAATGCTCAGACGATCCGGCTACGAGGTCTTGGAAGCCTCTGGGGGCCAGGAGGCGCTCCGCACGTTGGCGAGCCGACCGGAAATCACGGTCTTGCTGACGGACTGCGATATGCCGATTGTGAGCGGCCCAGAGCTTGTCAGGGTTGTCTTGCAGCGATGGCCCCACATCAAGATCGTTGCCATGTCGGGACAGCCACGGTCAGACGAGATGCCTGACGAGGTTGCCTTTATTGCCAAGCCATTTCCGACCTCAGCCCTCGTCCCGCTGATGAGAGTGGCCTGCATCGATCAGGTTGATGGAGCAGCGGTGTATCCAGCACCTTTCCCGTCTTCAGCGTCGTCCCTCGTGCAGAAGAGACAAGTGCCATGACCGGTTACCACATCGAGTTCTGGCGGGGTCACGAGCGCGTCTTCGGTGATGAAGGTGGAGAGTATCGCAGCCTGTACGCGGCCAGTCGGCACATCCATGAACAGCTTCGAGAGATGATGACCGACCATCGGGCAGAGGATTGGACGGGGTGCTGCTTTATGGTGACGACGGAAGAGGGAAAAAGGGTCTTTGAGGTCCCTGTGCTCGCCGAGATGAGCGCCATGGCCCGACGAGCGGCCCATTCAGGTACACACGCTGCACCAAGGGTGCGTACCAAAACCCCCCAGATGAGCCGGTCGCATCAAGGCTCACAGAATGAAGCGACTGTGCCAATGGCCGATCTCGGAAATGCTCCTTAGGCATCACACTCGACCTCGGAGAGGTCCGCTGGTGCAAGGTGATGCTGATTGCGCTGCCCTCTCCCGCAGAAGGTTATGATGTTATCTCGCTGCTATGAGGATCGCGGGGTAACGGCCTGCAATGACAACAGGCGCTCTCCGGGTCACAGGATCGATCTGTTCCGCCGAGACATCGTCGCGTTAGCTCTTGCTACCAAGGGCAGCATGCTGTTGACCTATCTTGCGGACGGAGTTTTTGTCATCTCCCAGGGGCCGGTGGTCCATCACGTACCTGTGCTGACAAAGGATCATCATTGAAGAGTGCTCAAAATCATTCTTACGACGATGGCGGAGATTGCAAATCAGAGGTCTAATCACCATGTATAGGTGATCGTTTGCTGAGCCTTCCGGGCGCAAGCGGCTGAGAGTAGCAAGACGCTCCCGCCCCTATCGAGCGGGACCACCATGCCTCAGCCCCGTCGTCCATCCCCATCCAAGACTGGCAAGTTCTCTGCTCCTTGCAATGTCCTGCTCCGGGGAGCAGTGGGCCATGATAGAGCGTTGCTCCTGCGCCATCTGACCCTGGTCTCGCTTCAGAAGGGAGACGTGCTGGTCCACCCCCACCGACCCATCAAGCAGGTCTACTTCCCTGAGAATGCCCTCGGCTCTGTTGTCGCGCTCACTCGCGAGGGGCGTCGGATCGAGGTTGGGTTGTTTGGCCGCGACGGCATGTCGGGCACTTCGATCCTGCACGGAGCAGATCGCTCGTCTCTCGAAACCTTCACACAAGTCGCTGGACCAGCCTTTCGGATCGCTGCTGCGCGCCTCCGGGAGGTCATCGGGCAAAGCCCATCCTTTGCAGCCCTTCTGCTGCGCTACGTCGAGGCATTCAACGTGCAGGTTTCCCATACGGCTACCGCGAACGGCATCTACACTCTTGACGAGCGACTGGCCCGCTGGCTCCTGATGACCCACGACCGCATCGACGGAGACGACCTGCCGTTGGTGCAGGAGTTCCTGGCCATGATGCTGGCCGTGCGCCGGGCTGGTGTCACTGAGGCGCTTCAGACCCTGGATGAAGCCGGGGTGATCAAAACAGCGCGTGGGCTGATCACCATCGTGAACCGGGCACGGCTCGTAGAGATCGCAGGTGGGAGCTACGGGCAGCCTGAGGCGGAGTATCGGCGTCTGGTCGGAGCGCTGTGAGGATGCGCCGCAAGACCTTCAGGAGAGCATGCGGTTGAAGGCGTAACGGACAGCCAGAACTGATCCATGGGATTCCTCCCTCGGAAGCCTTGAAACACACCACACCCCGCCCAATCACTCTACTGATCTGTATTCCAGTACGGCGGCTCCCTTTCAGGGTGTAGATGCCGCCGGTCCCCTCAGCGCACCGCTTCGGCAACCCGCTTGGGACAGTCTTGATCAAGTCCGACGCGGCGACGAGGGAGTGCCCCCCGCCCCCGCTCGGACGCGGAATGCTTGAGACCGTCAATTGGTATGTCCGAGTTGATCAGGCTGGGTGCAACGGAGCGGACCAGTAGGTCTGCCTCACAACACACGACAAGGTCATCCACCCATCAGGCGTTCATTCCCGGAGTGTGACACTCCCATCATCGGCAGGGTTGAGCCCTGGGTTCCACGCGACTTCCCAGAGATGGTTGTCCAGGTCTGAGAAGTAGCCTGAATAGCCGCCCCACACAGACCGATGAGCCCGCCGACGAATCTGCGCGCCAGCGTCTCGCGCTGCCGCCATGACGGCCTCGACCTCTGCCTTGCTCCGCGTGTTGTAACCCAGCACAACCCCACTGAAGCCCCAGCCTTCCGGTGGGAAACCAGCCTCTCTCGCCAGGACTTCGCGCGGAAGCAGCGATAAGACAAGCCCGCCGAGTTGGAACAGGACGACTTCTTCCGTCATCCGCTTCGAACATCTCCAGCCAAGTCGCTCGTAGAAGGCTTGGCTCGCGGCAAGATCGCGCACTCCGAGGGTAATGACGCTGACACGCGGCTCCATCGCAAATCCCAACTCCGAGCCGTGCTGCGGCACGACCGAGCCTTTTCCTTTGCGAGGCCACTCGCACAGATTGGCTTCCATGAAAGCAACCGTCGCGAGGTGCTCATTGGCTCGATCCATGATCTCGATCCGCCAGCCTCGTCGATCTTGGCCCTTTCGGTCGCCAACCTTCAGACTGCGACGAGCAAGTGTGAGGGCCTCTTGAAGAGCCGACGTGAGATCGGGCAGCGTGGAGCCCTCCGGGTCCTCCTTGAAGGTGCGATCCGATCTGATGTTGAAGTAGTAGAGAGACCCCGCTGGCTCAGGTGTCGGGGCAGTTCTCTTCGCCCGCAAGCGGCGGGCTGCCCTGGGTGCACCACCTTCATTGTCCCACCGACTCAGGCTGGTGTCTGTTTGAGAGGGGCACATGATCAACGTCCTCTCTGCTGACGACCAGACGCGGCGGAAACATCGCCGCTGACGATCCATGCCGTCGTTGCCTGGATTATGCGCCGTATCCGGGCCGGGGGATACAACGATCGTCAATGGTCACGGTACAAGAAGGCGAAGGATTGACTGAACACTTACTTTATTGGTGCGCTTTCGTACAAAGTTATTGACCCTTTTCTACATGAGGCGCAATGTATCTCGTGACCAGGAAGTGCAGGTGCCGCACGTGGGTCACGATGGCTCCACAACTGCGACAGCCCTGTTGGTAGTGATAGACCACACAGGGCATTGAGAGGCCGCTATGACGGTCGAACCTGCTTTGCGTGCCGCGTTGCTGGAGAGCCTTCCGGGCCTGAGAATCTTTGCGCTTTCCCTCGTGCACAATCACGATCAAGCCGATGATCTCGTGCAGGGTACGATCCTCAAGGCGTGGGCGAACTTCGACCAGTTCGAGCGCGGATCAAACCTCGCTGCATGGCTGGTCACGATCCTGCGCAATCTCGTGCGCAGCGAGTACCGCAACAAGAAGCGGGAAGTGGAGGACCCTAATGGCTCCTACGCAACACAGATGTGCAGTTTACCAGAGCAGCAGTCTCATCTCGACTACGAGGATATGCAGGTTGCTCTGACAAAGCTGCCGTTTCGCTCAAGGGAGGCGTTGCTGCTGGTGGCAGCCGAGGGCCTGTCCTACGACGAAGCAGCGGCGGTGTGTCATGCCCCGGCTGGGACCATCAAGAGCCGGGTGAGCCGGGCACGGGCTCAGCTTGCCAAGCTTTTATCTCTCGACAATGGCGAGGAGACTGGGCCTGACCCCATCACGCGAGCCGTCCTTCAATCCTCGTCCTGAGCCGTAGTGCCTGCTGGAGCACTGAGGCTCACAGCAGGACCAGAACGGCAACACCGCATGCCTCGTGATCGTAAGAGGTCGGTGGCGCTGTCACACGCACCCTTGCAGGGTTCTCCTGGGAGAGTGGGCAACGATGGGGGCAGAGCGGTAAGCACCCGCCAGTCCCGCAAAGCTAATGCCGAGACATCAGGAGTGTGAGGACAATGAGAACGACACGTGGGACTGTCACCTTCGCCCATCCCTTCTCGCTGGACGGCATCGACGGAGTGCAGCCAGCCGGGACCTATGTCGTTGAGACTGATGAAGACCTGATCGAAGGTCTGTCGTTCATCGCCTATCAGCGTGTCGCGACGACCATTTACCTGCCACTGGCATCAGGCGGCGCATCCGTCCAGGCCATCAGGGTCGATCCTCGTGAACTCGACGCTGCGCAGAAGGTGCAAACGGGAGCATCAGATGGCAATAGCCGTAACTGACAAGTTTTGAACTCCACTGGTTCCGGCAAGGGCAACTCCTGGCGATGCGGGACCAGCAGAGGCACAGTCATGGCGCTTGAGCCCTCTGTGACAGGTCGCGAGGGACATCAGCAAGGACGCAAAAGCAAGGATCGATGGTTCAACACCGCTCCGACGCCTTGCTGACGTTGTGCCCTGGATGCAGATGCCAAGCTTTCCTCATCGCTGCCTCGGCTCGACATTGCTCGTCGGCTGGCGGCACCATGATGCCCTGGTGTGTGCTTTGAGATAGCAGCAACGAGGGTTTTTGCACTACGACGGGGCTGAGCGCTGGTATCTGATGCCGCTCGTGGTCTTCCCGGACGCTATTGCCTTAAGCGCATCAACGAGCGCTGACGTTACTGGCCTCGCGTGCGAGAGCCTAAGTCCTCGCGAAGTTCGTGCTCTTTGACGATCCGGTCATGCGTCTCGTCCGCATTTCGGATCGTGTACTGCGCCTCCCCAGGGATAAGATCAGGCGCGTTGACGATCTCATAGCCGCCCTTCCACGTCTCCGGCTTGCCGTCTTCGGCATAGGCAATGGCCTGCCCAAGCTCCAGGTGAGCGTAGTGCGTTGCGGTCATCGCACCCGCTGCTGGCTGACCGCCTTCGATTGCTTGGCCTTCGGGTAACGGCTCGCGCTCGATTTGGTCGTCTCGGGTAGGCTCGGGCGACGGTACAGTGTGCTGCTCGGCGGGGGGCATCGCCCACTGGAGTACAGTGCGCCCGCCGTCATCCATCACGCGCACGGCGTCGGTGTTCATCGGCCACGTGCCGGTTCCAACACGGCTTCGGACACGCGCCAGAACAGCCTCTTCGTCCTCAGCCTGAACGGGGATCGTGCGGATCGGTTCGGGCACCCCACGTCTGAACCGGATGAACTGGACGAAGTATCTCATGGGACTCTCCTCTGCGCGAAAGCGGCAGTCTGTCGGTCCATCGAGCCTCACGGCTTTGGCGTGGGAGTGCCATCGTCTCCATAGCCCCGCCGACCGGCAAGCTTCACACGGGCTGGCACAGGGTGAACCAGCTTGGCACTGCCGGAGGGACCCAAAAGGGCGGCTTGGAGGCGTCGAGCAAATTCAATAATGGGGTTCACGTTCATCTCCTTGCTTCAGGGATCAGCCTTATGTGGCCCATCCTTCTCGATCCGGCCCGGTGAGGTTCGGCAGTTTTCGCTTCGCCAGTGCTCCATCCGGCGCTGGCTCAGGCTGCTCTGCTCAGTTCGTGCTCACGGGCGGTGCGCTCGGCAGGGCGGTTTGTGGACTGGATCAGGTAGCGCAATTCCAGATCACCCGGCGCAATGTGGCCGACGACCACGTACTCCGCTTTCCAAGTCACGCTCGCACGATGATGCGTAAGGAAAACCGCCTCTCCGATGGCGTAGCGATCCGCGTGCACCACAATAATCCCCACGTTGTGAACAGGTCGAGTATCGCGGGCGACAAAACAAAGCCCTGATCGTGATGCAAGAGCATGCGCCTTCTTCAAGCGAATAGCTACAAAAATACGCTGTTCCTCAGAATGTTTATCTTGATTTTACAAGATATTTGGCTTGGCTGGCGGAACGAGCATCATGGTGATCCGTTGGCCTTGGTCACTCATGACTATCAGCGAGGGCACTATGGACAACAATCGCGTGAAGGGCTCAGCCACCAACATGGGTGGCAAGGCCAAGGAAGCTGCCGGAAACCTCACCGGAGACACCAAGCTCCAGGGCGAGGGCAAGGCCGATCAAGCCAAAGGCAAGATTCAGAACTTCATCGGCGGCATCAAGGACGCCCTCAAGGGCAAGTCGTAGTTCGCCCCTTGGTCGGCCCACTCAGGGCGTGGTGAGAGCATGCCGCGCCTGACGAGTTCCCTGTCTGAGTGATTTCCCCGTGGGGACTATCAACGAACACAGGAGACCTCGATGAGCCCCGTCATGCCATTTATCACGTTCATGGTTCTGAGTATCACATCAGCAATTGCGAACACCGTGACGACAGTGCCTTCAACTACCGGAGGTTCGCCTTCCGTAACGGCCCTGATGCGGGCGGATGGTGGTCTTGCGCAGTATTGGTGGATCGTCCTGGTGGCTGCCGTAGTAGCGGCAGCGGGCTGGTACTTCATGCGCCACAGAGCCCGATCTGTGTAAAGCCGGAGGAAGCGGACGATGAGGATTGCGTTGGCCGAGAGGCCGCTTACTGGACAAGACGCAAAGTGCAGTTCTTGACACGTCCTGAGAGGTCCCGATGAACGTGTTTGTGTACAGATCGACTGCTGAGCCGGACCTCTTTATCGTCACTGATAATCCGTCACGAGCGACCTTGCCGAGGAACCATGAGCCTTGGCGGTTCTGGAGGTGGACCCAACTCGATCCCGCTCTCATGGGCATCAACATGGTCGAGGCTGATGCTGACCTCAAAGCCAGAGGGTATCATCTCTGGCGCGGCGTGTAGGAGTCCGGGCTCCACTCAACGCTCGCCGCGATTCTATTGCGCAAGCTCCTGCCTCTTGCAGTGTCGCAGGGCCGGACAACGCGAGATGCGCTGTATCGTACAGAGTAGGACCAAAGTACACTCTGTCCGAGTGAACGACTGCCCGTTGTGCGGTCGTCCTGAGGCGCACGGCTTGTTGCAACAATGCGTCCATCATACCCGACCAGAGGCAGGTTACCGCGCCCAATCACCCGGCCATGAGCATCCCGCGTCTCGTTTAGACGAGGATCATACATCCCCAGCAGGACGCCTCGATGATCCCGCAGGACGAATTGACTGGTGAGGCGCTGGTGCTCGATCTTGCCGATGATGGCCCCACGCCGATCCCGCAGAACTTCGCGAGCCGGGACGCCGAGGCATTCAGGACTACTGTGCGGGGTGACACGCCCGCAAATGCGGAGAATCTCACAGAGGATGGCGTGGGTGATCCGGGCTCGTGCTACGCTGCCCTTATGTCGATACCTCGTAAGTCCTACGACACTGCCTGAATCGGACGCAACGAGACCTGTCGTGATATCGGGTATCAGGCGTCCTCCACCTGAGGCTAACGGCGGAAGGACGCCTGCGGCCAGTGGGCAGGAACGAACCGGAACAGGATCATGCCGACCAGCATGGCTGCCACAAAGATGAAAACCTCAGCCGGACCGAAGGTCAGCCCAACCAGGGCCGGACCA
>JAESFL010000548.1_pt1 | contig 24536 bp, 26 predicted proteins | sample 9269401 | NCBI WGS metagenome assembly JAESFL01 (sample SAMN14506025, study PRJNA617098) | algae metagenome | isolation source: Gloeocapsa sp. UFS-A4-WI-NPMV-4B04 and co-occurring heterotrophs from desert... | place: USA: Utah | collected 2006-10-01 | reverse complement strand
CTCCGGCCGCTGCAGCCGCAGCACCAGCTCGATCAGCTCTTCCTTGCTCAGACGCTCAAGATCACTGCGGCCCATGAAGGCAGGGAATCAGCGATCCGCCTGCGTCGCAAGGGGCTGGGTAATTACACACAACGATCATCTACACAGACGGCGCTTGCATCGGAAACCCCGGTCCTGGCGGCTACGCGGCACTGATCCTCACGGGCACTGAGGAGCGCGTCATCACCGGGCATGATCCCGCAACCACGAACAACCGCATGGAGATGAGTGCCGCAATCGCAGCCCTTGAGGCCTTGGCTCCCGGCAGCACAGCAACCTTGCACAGCGATAGCGAGTACGTCGTAAAGGGGATCAGCACATGGATTACGGGTTGGAAGGCGAGAGGCTGGCGTATAGCGGCCAAGAAGCCTGTGCTGAACCAAGAGCTATGGGAACGGCTGGATAGCCTGAACACTGAGCGTCAGATCACCTGGCGCTGGGTGAAGGGCCATGCCGGGCATGAGCATAACGAGAGAGTCGATTCCCTTGCTAATGCTGAGGCCGAGAAGGCAGCGCAAGCGCTCGGTTGGACCGAGGGGGCTCGCTATGGATTTAAGCCCTTGGGAGCTTCCTAAGACCAAGCCCTGACTGACGACACCACACGATAGGTCAAGGGGAGGCACGCCCCACACAGCCCCATTCTCGCGAAGCAAGGTGGATTAGCCCGCCTGAGCGACATTCAGGGGCTTACCTGACACGATCACGTGGCGAGTAGGGCCATAGTAGGGCGGCGTCGGAGGAGCAGGCCCAAGCCGCGCCTAAGGCTGCCGCCCCGGGGAGCCGCATCGCACCCATTAGGTACTTAGAAGGTATCTCAACGATAACAGCTTCCGGCGAGGACGACCCCCTAAATCTCCCTATTCCAGAACTTGCCCCTTTAGGCCGAGATTTGCGCATCGAAGCACAGTCTATGGTCTATGGTTCACGGGGCCGTATCAGGGGCCAATGCTTTGTCAATGCTAAGCTTCCGTAACGTTCCCACTCAACAGACAATAAAAAGGCGCTTCCCGTCTGATCGCCATCATGCAACGTTCTCAATTAGAACGATAACACCTCTGGGAAGGAACCTGCCATGGCTGAGCAATTTGCTCTCAACGTCAACGGGAAGGACCATACGATCGACGCCGACCCTGACATGCCGCTCCTCTACGCACTGAGGAATGACCTAGGCCTCAACAATCCAAAATTCGGCTGTGGCTTGGCCCAATGCGGTGCCTGTACGGTCCACATCGACGGCATTCCGGTCCGCTCCTGCGTAACTCCGATGTCAGCGGTGAGCGGCAAAATCGTCACGCTCGAGGGGCTCGGAACGCCTGACAAACCCCACCCAATTCAGGCCGCCTATGTTCAGGAGCAAGTGCCCCAGTGCGGGTACTGCATCAATGGCTGGATCATGTCTGCAGCTGCCCTTCTAAATGAGAACAACAAGCCTTCGGACGATCAAATCAAGGAGGCACTCACCGGCCTCAAGTGCAGGTGCGGAACGCATATGAGCATCATGCGCGCGGTCAAGCGCGCCTCCGAGATGATGGGCTGAGGGAGGGGATCATGACAAAAATAGATAATCAGACAGCCTTTACCCGCCGTTCAATCCTGAAAGGCGCCGGCGCCCTTGTTGTGTCCGTGGGAATGCCAGTTAGCCTGGAGACGGTGCTCTCAATTAGCTCCGCCGCAGCACAAGGATCCAAGCCCCCACTCGTTCCTGCCGAGCTCGACTCCTACATCGCCATTGATGCCGATGGCAAAGTGTCCGCCTTCTTCGGCAAAATGGATATGGGCCAAGGGCTTTTCACTGCGATCGGGCAGATTGTAGCTGAGGAACTCGATGTTCCATTCAAGCAAGTCAAAGTCATTATGGGTGACACCGGCACTTCTGTGAACCAGGGAGGGGCTTCTGGATCCACAGGCATCCAGAACGGCGGCAAGCAGATGCGGGCCGCAGCTGCCGAGGCCCGCCGCATTCTCAACGAGATGGCTGCAGCAAAGCTCGGTGCGCCGGTCGACAAGTTGATTGTGGTTGATGGGATCGTGCGCGTCCTCGGCGACCAGGACGCGGCTCGGACAGTCACCTATGCTGATCTTATTGGCGGACGCTACTTCAACACGCAGCTCGAGTGGAACAAGCAGCTCGGCAACAATCTGTATGCGCCGGGCAAGGGTCGCCCGAAGGCAGTAAGTGAATACAAGATCGTTGGTCAGCCGATCCCGCGAGAGGACATTGCCCCGAAGGTCTTTGCTCAAGAGGATTACGTCACCGACATCAAGGTGCCCAATATGGTGCACGGTCGGATGATCCGCCCTCCTGTGGCTGGCGCAGTTCCTGTCAAAATTGACGAAAGCTCCGTCAGCGACATTCCAGGCGTCCAGGTCGTCTGGCAGAAGGGGTTCCTTGGAGTTGTCGCCGACAAGGAGTGGGACGCCATCAAGGCGTCTGAGAGGCTGAAAGTCGAATGGTCGGATGTGAAGCCGCCGTTCCCGCAAGAGGCAGATCTTTACAACCACATCCGCAATGCCCCTGTGGTCCGACAGGAGGCCAACGGCAAGGTTGAAGATCTGGAGGCAGCATTCAGAAGTGCTGCCCGGGTGATCGAAGCTGAATACGAGTGGCCGTTCCAATCGCATGCAAGCATGGGACCAGCTTGTGCTGTGGTCGACATCAAAGGCGACGAGGCCACTGTCTGGACTGGCTCGCAGAAGCCGCACTTCGTCCGAGACGGCGTCGCATCTGCTCTTGGTTTGCCAGCCGAGAAGGTGCGTGGAATTTGGGTCGTGGGACCTGGCTCTTACGGCCGCAATGATGCTGGCGACGCGGCAGCCGATGCGGCACTGCTTGCAAAAGCGGTCGGGCGGCCGGTTCGGCTGCAGTATACCCGGGAGCAAGGCACCGCATGGGATCCAAAGGGCCCCGCGTCCATTCACAAGGCGCGAGCTGCTATTGATGCCGAAGGAAAGGTGGTCGCCTACGAGTTCACCAGTAAAGCCTTCTCGCGGCTGGATGTAGCCAGCAACGAGAGTAGCGCGAAGGATACCCTAGCGGGCCATTTCACCGGGGTTAGCCTGAAGTCTGAGCCGGCCTTTGGTGTGCCTGCCGAGTCTTATGAGTTCGGCGTCAAACGCACGGTTTGGGAGACTATACCGCCTCTGCTCGATCGGGCCTCGCCACTACGCACCTCGCACCTACGCGATCCAGTCGGGCCACAGATCCACTTCGCAAGCGAGTCCTTCATGGATGAGATCGCGTCTGCGGTCGGTGCAGACCCCGTGGAGTTTCGCACCCGCTACGTCAAAAACCCACGTGATGTAGCTGTCATCCGAGCGGCAGCTGAGCGCTCGGGCTGGGAGCACCGATCATCGCCGCGGCGGGATCAAACAGGCCAGCAGGTCAGTGGCAGGGGCATTGCCTATTCACAGCGTAACGGCACGCGGGTTGCTGTTGTCGCAGAAGTCGACGTGAACCGTGAAACCGGGAGGATTTACGCTCGCAAGTTTACGGTGGCCCATGATTGCGGGCTCATCATCAATCCTGACGGGCTCGTGAAGACCATCGAAGGCAATATCGTCCAAGGCCTCAGCCGCACTCTATGGGAGGAGGTCCACTTCGATAATAGGTCGGTCACGAGCGTGGATTGGATGACCTACCCCATTCTCGACATCACTGACACGCCAGCCGAGATCAATGTAGTCCTGATCAACCGGCCCGACGTCGAACCATCTGGCGCCGGTGAACCGTCTATGCGCCCTCTTGCAGCGGCTGTGGCCAATGCCGTGTTCGACGCAACAGGGGTTCGGATCCGGCGCGTGCCATTCACGCCAGACCAAGTCAAAGCTGCTCTGTCCTCTTAAGAGGCATCAGAATTGGTGAGTGTGGGGCAGTAGTCGCCTCGCGCTCATCAATCTCGCAATCACCGCAACTTCACCATGAGCCTCCATTCATGAGGCCTGCATCTGGGCCCATGGATCTTCATCGCTTAGGCAGCGTAGGGGAGGTTTTCTCTTGGTATGATTGTTCGATATCAACAGCCTGCTTTCGATGGCACCTTCAGCTAAGATGAGAGCTCACCCCTATAGTCTATGAGGTGCCCAAGGCCTGCATGCTCCCGCAAATTCAGTGGCTTAGCTGACGCACCCACGTGGTGAGCAGGTTCATAGTAGGGGCGGTAGGCGCAAGCCGCGTCCGAGGCTGCCGCCCCGGGAAGCCGCAACCGTAACCTTTAGGTACTTAGAAGCCAGCGCAACGATAACAGCTTCCGGCGAGGACGACCCCCAAATCTGCCTATTCCAGAACTTGCCCCTTTAGGCCGAGATCTGCGCATCGAGGCACAACATCGAAAAATTATGAACAGCCAAGATTACGGGCACGCAGTTGCCCCTGATGAATGGGCCATGAGCCAGTAAGCAGCCACCATGGTGCACGGGCAAGGGCTCATGGACTGTTCAGTATGCAGCCAGTCGAATCCTACACGCCCGGCAACGCACTTGCTGCCTTCCATGCGAGCCAAGTCTCACAATGAACTGCTCGAGCCAGCGCCAGAGCAAAGCTCCTATGTGCTGCCCCCGCAAACACGTTTGTCAGTGAACTTAAATCGATTAGGCTGCAGGCACCCAAATATCCTGTCGAGGATCTGATCTTGTACGCTGCACCACCCGAGATCCACACTGAAGTTTTCTCAAGAATTCCAGAAAACTTGCATTTCCGTGGGGAGCCCACTGATTGGGTTAAGGCCACGCGGCCAGGTATGCGGCTGCACTCATTTCTCGAAGGACCAGCCTTCGATCGTGGTGGCAACCTATACTGTGTCGACATCCCGCACGGGCGAGTCTTCCGAATATCGCCGGGCGGGGAGTGGACAGTCGCCTGTACATACGACGGTGAGCCCAATGGTCTTAGGATCCACAAAGACGGGAGGATCTTCATCGCCGACCACCGCAATGGAATCATGGTTATGGACCCCGGTACACATACCGTGCAGCCGCACTGCACCCATTCCAGCTTGGAGAGCTTCAAGGGTTGTAATGATCTGTGCTTTAGCTCGAACGGCGATCTGTACTTCACTGATCCAGGTCGCAGTAATCTCAATGACCCGACTGGGCGAGTATTCCGGATTCGGACCGGCACCGATACTCCTGAGCTTCTGTTAAAAAACGTTCCCTACCCGAACGGGATCACACTGAACATCGCGGAGACGCACGTGCTGGTCTCGGCGACACGGGCGAACGCGGTCTGGCGCTTCATGGCAGATACAAACCCGAGCCGCCAGATGGTTGGATTGTTTATCCAGCTTTCGGGGGGCTGGGCCGGCCCAGACGGACTGGCAGTTGATGAGGATGGGAACCTCGCCGTTGCTCACGCGCAGCATGGTTCTGTCTGGCTCTTCGACCCTTACGGTGAGCCAATTCTCCGCGTGCGATCCTCGTCCGGTCGGGCTTTGACAAACATTGCTTACGGCGGCCCTGACCGGCGGACGTTGTATATTCTAGAGGCAGAGAGCGGCTCAGTACTAACTGCACGCATGCCAGTGCCGGGCCGCCGCTTGTACTCCCATCTCTAGCTGGCCATTTCCATGTCGCAATCCTTTTCGGCGTAACTGGAAGGACAACGATTCCAAGATGATGCTATCGAACAATCCTGAACTTGTTCCCGCCGAACGCGGTCATTGGAAAGCATGAGGCTGGCATGAGGCGGCGAGTAACACTTCGTGACCTGGCGAACCACCTGGGTCTCTCGACGGCGACGGTGTCACTGGCCATGCGCAACAAGCCGCGCGTTTCCGATGAAACACGGCAGCGTGTCCTCGCTGGAATGCGCGAACTCGGCTATGTTTACAATCGTGGGGCTGCGAGCCTGCGGACAGAATCAACAGGCGCTGTCGGCGTCGCAATTAACGACATCACAGATCCCTACTTTGCCCAGCTGCTAATCGCTATTCAATCTGAGCTTTATTCGAAGGGTCGAATGGTGTTTCTCTGCCACTCGACGGAATCGCCCGAGCTACAGGATAACTTCATCGACGCACTTCGCGAGTACAACGCTGATGGCTTAATCATTTGTCCCGCAGTTGGAACGGAGGCATCGACGCTCCATCGACTGACAGAGTGGCATATGCCGACCGTGCTCGTCACAAGGTCCATCGCTGACGCATCGATAAGCTTCGTCGGAAACAACGACGAACGCGGAATGGAGCTTGCGACAGAGCACTTACTCCAGCTCGGTCATCGTCGGGTGGCAATGATTGGTGGCGATCCGCGGACGTCAACCGGGCGAGAGCGGCTCGCTGGCTATTTTAAGGCTCACGAACGCTACGGTCTCTCGGCAGATCCATCGCTGATTGTTCACTGCCCAAACAACCGCCGCGGGGGAATAGCTGCTATCGGAGACCTTCTGGCCGCGACCGACCCTCCGACAGCGGCCGTCTGCTTTGCAGACATTGTCGCGTTTGGCGTTATGCTTGAGCTATCGCGCAGAGGTATAGCCGTTGGACAGGACTTCAGCGTCGTCGGCTTTGATGACGTCATCGAAGCTGCGTTATGGAATCCGCCACTGACAACTGTCGCGGTTCAGCGGCACACGATGGGTGTAACGGCAGCCAGGTTGCTAACAGAACTCATCGAGACCGAGTCACTCTCACCTAGGAGAGTGATCTTCGAACCAAGTCTCGTGGTCCGTGCGAGTTCTGGTCCCCCGGCAACGCAAGGGGCACGAGGTATCAGGCGGCACGATCGTCACGCCTAAATTTCGCGTTCTTCTTTTAGCGAGCGTATGCTCTGACGGAATGCTTGAAGCGTGTGGTCTAAGTCCTGCGCGTCGTGGGCGGCTGAAACAGGCCCGCCAGGCCAGCCAGAGAGATCAACCCCGTTCACCCTCATCGCGAGACGAAGCTTCGTAGCGAGGGACGTTCCTCGCTTCCCCTTAAGGGTCAAGTAGTCGTGCTTTAACGGATCGAAAGACCGCGGGTCCACGTCAACGTTGGCCGCATTGGTAAAAATATGGAAGCCAGAATAAGTGCCATATACGGACCAAGCTACCCCCTCGTCCATGAGCAGCTGGTTCATTTCCGTTCGAAGCCGCTGTGCATAAGCATTTGCACGCTGGCAGACATCCGTGTCCCTAATGAGCTCGAGCGTTGCGCATCCTGCAGCGGCAGATAGGGGGTTAGCATTGAACGTACCGGGATGCTGGATCCGGTCTCGTCCAGCGGCGGCTGCACTAGCATGATCGAGGTGATCAAGAATGTCCTTGCGGCCGACCACTGCCCCGCCTGGAAGCCCACCCGCAAGTATCTTGGCCAATGTGGTAAGATCTGGAATTATTCCAAGTTCGCTCTGCGCGCCGCCTGGTGATACACGGAAGCCCGACACAACCTCGTCGAAGATGAGGATGACGCCGCGGCTCCTAGTGAGGTCCCGAAGCGATCGAAGGAACGAAGGCTCGATCGGCACTTGGCCAAAAGTAGATCCTGTGGGCTCCAATATCACAGCCGCGATCTCATGTTGATCCATTACATCGCGAACGCCTGATAGATCATTTGGGTCGGCGAGTAGAACGCTTTCAGCAACACTAGGCAGCACCCCAGGGCTGGGGGAGCCATCGAAATGATCGGAGTAGCCGAAAGCCATATTGTCATTCCAGCCGTGGAAGTGACCCCTGAACCGGATTAGCTTTGACCGTCCTGTGGCTGCTCGTGCCAGTCGCAAGGCCATCATGGTTGCCTCAGTACCAGATGACGTAAATCGAACGCGCTCTGCAGACGGGATTAGCTGCTTCACAAGATCAGCCCATTGCAGCTCCAGTTCGGATCCGGCCCCGTAGTGTGTCCCCTTCTGCAGCTGTTCTGTAACTGCTTCCATCACTTTGGGGTGTCGGTGGCCGAGCAGAAGGGCGCCATGACCGCCCTGATAATCAACATACTCGTTTCCATCGACGTCCCACTTCCTGCCACGCTCGGCACGCGAGACATAGATAGGGTGTGGAAGGACATAGCGTGCATCATGAGTGATCCCGCTGGGGAAGAGTGCTCCCGCTCGTATGTAGTTCTCACCAGAAGCAGCAGTTCGCATGCGGTAGTTCGTAACGATAGGTGAGTTGGTCTCGGTGGCGGTCATCTTAGCTCCCGATCATACTGGTGCTTGGGCTGAATAGGCCATGTGAAAGCAAGATCGCCTATGCGGCAGCTGGGGGCGCTGACGCTCCCAAACTGACCCCGTAGATCTTGGCGGCGTGCTGAGGAGTAATTTTGCCCAGACGGAGATCTTCCTCGACGGCGCGAAGATCTCGGTCGAGGGGCTGCCCGTGCCCACCAGATCCAGGCATCTCGGCGCGGAATACGTCCCCCGCCTGCATCTTTGTCAGAAACTTCGAAGGGAGTACCTTCTCCGCAGGTCCAGGATTCAAAACGCATCGGCCTGGTGCCCCGGGGAGACCACCGGCTAGACCCCATGGTGCGAAGCGCTGACGATCGGACCGCAGTTGGACGGTTGCCTCACCAGCTAACAGCCGGTACTGGCGAACGATACCAAGAGCGCCTCGGTGACAGCCGGGACCGCCAGTGTCGGGGAGAAATGCATACTCCTCGATCTGGATCGGATTCTCTGCCTCGATGATCTCAACCGGGACATTGGCTACGTTCGTCAAGCACCACGGGCCTGCATCCTGTCCGTCATCTGAGGGATAGCCCCCAATACCCGTGGTGTTGTGGAACTCGAGAACCAAGAAGGGCTTCCTGTCGTCACGGTATCCCGAGAAGACTATGCCAAATTCTGACCCGCCCGGGCACGCTGGCATACGCTCCGGCATGAGCTGCGCGAGCGCGCCGGAAACGGCATGCCGAATGCGATAGCCTGAAAGCCCTCGAGCGCCAACAGGGGCCGGGAAACGTGGGTTGACGAAGCTACCCTCAGGAGCGCTGACCGAAATTGCTCGGTAAAGCCCCGCGTTGTTCGGTACTGCTTGATCAACAACAGAGCGGATGGCTGCGTATGCGCAGGATGCGGTGAACCAGAAGTTTGGGTTTATTGCGCCGCTGGTCTGAGGCGACGTTCCGGTGAAGTCAACGTCGATCTGGCCCTCAGAAATGGTAAGCTTGACGCGAATCTCGACTGGTGAACTCCCGACGCCATCATCATCGATCCAGTCAGAGAACTCTGCAACTCCGCGAGGCAGCTTCGAAATTGAGGCGCGGGTTAGTCTTTCCGTGTAATCAATTAAATCGGCTGCCAGCGCTTTGAATGCTACAGGACCGTACTCGCCGACGAGTTTGGTCGCCTCACGATCTGCCATTTCAAGTGCAGCGAGCTGTGCTCGAAGGTCGCCCATCACCTTGTCAGGCACTCGAACGTTGGCCTCGATAATGTCGAGCAACGTGCGACTTGTTTGGCCCTCCTCGACTATCCTGCTCGGTGGAATTCTAAGCCCCTCCTGAAAGATCTCTGTGCTATCTGTTGCGTTCCCGCCAGGTACGCGCCCGCCCATATCGGTGTGGTGGACGACGATACAGAGGAACGCAACGCGTTCCCCGTCAGCGTAGATTGGCTTGAACATATAGATATCGTTGAGGTGGCTCGCACCTGCGTAAGGATCATTCGAAGCCAAGATATCTCCAGGTCTAAGGTCGCCTTCAAAGCGGTCAAGACACCCCTTTAGTGCCGGCATCATCGAGCCTAGATGCGCCGGCAGCGCCAGACCTTGAGCGATCATCTGCCCCTCCGCGTCGCAAATCGCGGAAGAGAAGTCGAGACTGCTCTTAACGACTTCCGAACGCGAGGTGCGTACGACGCTCACAATCATGTTGTCCGCGATAGTCGTGAGCGCGTTTCGGAAAAGCTCGCGCCTGATCGGATTGACATCAATGTGTTGATGCTTTTCCGCCGAGGGCACCTGGGGATCGTCAGCGTCACGCCGAAGCACAATGTTGTTCCCGTCACCGCGGCTTGCTGACCAGCGAGGTCGGACTACGACGGTTGTGTCGTACTCCTCAATTACCATCGGTCCTAGCTTAGGTTCTGCTCCAAGAGCCTGTCGATCTAGGACGGGGGTCTCAAGCCAGCCATGCTCAGGCCCGAAGTAGACATTCCGCTGATGAGGTTCGGCGCGCTTGTCATGCCTGTGATGAATTTCGGTTGGTAGGCGAGGCCGATCCACTACACCGCGCCCGATAACCTTGATAGCGACCGTCCGCTTCTGTTCCGCTGGAGAATTGTAGCTATACTGCTGGAGGTGCTCATCATCGAACGCCTGGGCCAGGTTCACTAGCTCGTCATGCGAGACTGGATAATGCGGCAGCTTGAGGCTTAACGTCGAACCCTGTCCAGCGTACTTCATTTCAAGCCGTATCTCGATGTTTCGACTCTGAGCCGATGTGAAGCCGCCTGTCTCGAGAAGCTTCTTCACCTGCTCTATCATCGGGTCAGCTGTGGCGCTGAGAGTGTCCACTGAAATTCGGGTAAATGGGTGATAGAACGCGCGAACGAGGTGATGCTCGACGTCTGCCGTCAGAAGGCCAAGTGCGCTGAATACGCCTGCTACTGGCGGTATGACGACGCGCCTGACACCGAGTGTCTCGGCCAATTCGCAGGCGTGAATTCCTCCATTCCCTCCCATTGCAAGAATTGCAAATTGGGAGGGATCCTTGCCCCTTTCCGACGAAACGCTACTGAGCGCTCGCATCATGCTTGCATTGGCAATCTGATGAACACCGTATGCGGCATCGATCGGATCGAGCCCGATCTGCGATCCTAGTTCGCTCAATGCAGCCCTGGCTCGTGCCGCATCAAGAGCCATTTCGCCCCCCACGAGGTGGCTAGGATTGAGATAGCCAAGGAGCAGATTGGCATCGGTAAGCGTTGGCTGGTTTCCGCCTCGCGCGTAGCAAGCAGGTCCCGGTAACGCACCAGCACTCTGAGGTCCAACCTGTAGCCCGCCAGCTGCTGTCGCAGTAGCAATGCTGCCTCCACCCGCACCAACTTCTGCTAAGTCGATCGTTGGCACCTGGACTGGGTAACCCGCACCGGGCATCAATCGATGTCCAAGCAGTGCGTCGCCCCCCACCTCACATTCAGGCATCACAGAAATTCTATCGCCCCCTACGATCGAAGCTTTTGCCGTCGTCCCCCCTACATCGAGCACCATGAGATCACCGAGACCGTGCCGTGCTGAGAGGCGGTGTGAGCCGACAATCCCGGCCGCTGGGCCAGATTCAATGATGTAAACTGGGTTCTCGCCTGCGACCTTAGCTGGCAGAATGCCTCCGCTCGACTGCATAATCATAAGAGGGGCTCGAATTCCCAGGCGGTCCAGTCGCCGCTCGAGAGTTTGTACGTAGCGCTCGATGATAGGTCGAAGGTAGGCGTTGATGACTGTAGTGCTTGTTCGCTCGTACTCCTGAATCTGTGGCAACAGTTGGCTGGAAGTTGAGATTGTTATGTCCGCTGATAGGAGAGACCTGAGGTGGCTCTCTGCAGCGACTTCATGCTCTGCATTTAGGTACGAATTTATAAAACAGATCGCGACAGCACTAACTTGACTCTCTTTCAAACGAGCAGCAATGCCATCTAAATCTTCTAAGACAAGCGGACGAATGATTTTGCCGTCGCCGCTTATGCGCTCCCTCACCTCGAACCTTAACTCTCTATCGACAAGAGGCGGTGGCTTTCGGAAGCCAAGGTCGTAGAGTCTGGGCGAGCGAAAGCGTCCCAATTCCAGGACATCCCGGAAGCCCGCGGTGGTTAGCAAAGCGGCTCGAACCCCCTTGCGTTCAATTATCGTGTTGGTCGCAACTGTCGTACCATGAACAAACTCCACGACCTGACTTGCTTCGACCCCTGCCTCTTGGAAGAGCATCTTGAGCCCTTCCTCGATACCAACGCTGTAGTCATCAGGCGTCGATAAGACCTTTTTGTTCAGCAAAGATCCGTCGGATCCGAGTGCAACGATGTCCGTGAAGGTGCCGCCGATGTCGACGCCGATTCGGTAGCTGGTCATCTGAACAAAATTCCTAACGCTAGGTCTGAGCTGTCTAATCGTTTAAGCAGAACGCAGGATCCTCGCCTTGTCAACCAGCCAGCCAAGCACTGGAATCAGAATAATATTACGTATGTGCGGCGATAAACGTGCGAAAAAGGCAAAAAAGCATACGCGAGCAACCTATTGACAGGTGCAGACGAGACCTTCAAGCTTAATCGGTTGAGCGAACTGGGCAGTTTCTTGCAATTGGAGGGGTAGCTTGGACAGCACCTTGGGAGACATCGAGCGTCCTCCGTCGGCGACCACCCGGATGTTGTCGTATTACGATCCGTATGGATGGCTGGCGAAAATCGGCCTCATCGTGCCGTCATCCAACACGGTGAACTCACATGAATGGAGCCTCCTCGCGCCTGAGGGGATCTCGATCCATACGGCTCGTGCGATGCAGTCGGGGCGGTCTAGTCAGAGTTCGTTCGAGCAGATGGCTAGGAGTGCCGAAGAGGCTGCTGAGCAACTCGCAACTGCGGACGTCGATATCGTAGCCTACGGCTGTACATCTGGGTCGTTCATGTGTCCCCGTGACGAGCTGATGGAGCGCCTCTCTCACCGTGCGAAATGCGAGGTCATCAACTCGGCGGACTCAGTACTTGCTGCCCTGCGAGCTCTAGGCGCACGGACGGTCGCCCTTGCAACCCCATATCTTCCATACATCAATGAGCGCGAGGTTAGCCTCCTAAAGGACGAGGGGTTTGCCGTCTGCGCTTCTCTAGGGCTTGGCCTGGGGGAAACAGAGGCGGAGCGCTTCGCAATCCGTAAGGTACCGCCGGAGGCCATCTTTAGAATGGCCCGCGCGATCGACCGGCCCGAGGCAGACGCAATCTTTATCAGCTGCACCAGCCTGCCAACGTTGAAGCTCATTGACGCTATTGAAGAGCAACTTGGCAAGCCGGTTGTAACTAGCAATCAGGCCACGTTCTGGAATGCCCTGCAGAAACTTAAGCTGCGAGTTCGGGTGCCTAACGGCGGTCGCCTTCTACGCGGTACCTAACCACCTTGAAAGTGGGACTTTAGAGTGCTTCCGCTGACCGAAAGAGACACGATGAGAGTAGCTCAAAACATTGCCAAGCAGAGACTTAGGGAAGGCAAGCTCGTGCTTGGACTGGGACTGCGGCAGACTCGGACAGTCGACATTGGTTTGATCGCCCGCACCTGCGGGTTCGACTACCTGTTCATCGACTGCGAGCACAACGCGATGGATCTATCAGTCGCGTCAGACATCTCTGTCGCAGCGCTCGGACAAGGTGTTACCCCGCTAGTGCGCGTCTCAGGAAAGGAGCCTTTTCACTCAGTGCGCGTGCTGGATAATGGTGCTCAAGGAGTCGTCATTCCGCACGTTGACAGTGCTGACGAGGCTCAGGCGCTTGTGGATAGCTTGCGCTATCCCCCAGCCGGGCATCGGTCTATTTCCAGAGCGTCCCCATTGGTCGCGTTCGAAAGCGTGCCGCTCGAGCAGTTTATGGGCGAGGCAAATGACGAGACTTTGATCGTGGCGATGCTCGAGAGTCCAGCCTCGATCGATCAGGCCGACGCAATCGCAGCCGTTGAAGGAATTGACGTTCTACTGATTGGTACGAATGACCTATGCGCTGAGATGGGGCTTCACGGGCAGTTCGGACACCAGCGTGTCGCCGACGCCTATGCACGTATGATCGAAGCTTGTCGTGCGCACGGTAAGTTCGCGGGTATGGCTGGCGTCCGTGAAGATGCGCTCATGGAACGATACATCGGAATGGGAGCTCGGTTCGTACTCGCCGGTGTCGACCTCCCCTTGATGATGGAGGCAGGCAAAGCCCGCACGAAGTTTCTTCGGAGCCTAGAAGAAGAGATCTAGCCCTCATCATTACGGAGGACACAAGCGATGTTCAAAAACAGACTAGAACAAGCGCAGATGAAGGGTCTCGTAGCTTCTCTCGGGCTTGCGTTCGCACTTGTTTCGCAGCCGAGTTTCGCCCAGCAGTACCCCTCCAAACCTGTGACGATCCTCGTGCCCTTCGCGGCTGGTGGTGCCACGGACATAACAGCCCGGCTCATCGCAGAGGTTGCTTCGGAGACCATTGGTCAAAGAGTCATCGTCGAAAATAAGCCTGGAGCTGGCGGCGGCTTGATGGTCGCACAGCTCGCTAAAGCTCCTCCTGACGGCTACACGTTGGGAGCGCTCACAGCCAGTCCTGTTCTCGTGCGACCTCATGTGGTTTCAGATGCAGGCTATGATCCGCGCAAAGATATCACTTTTATTGCTCGATACCTCCTCGCGCCCCAGCCAATCGCAGTTCCGGCTGACAGTCCATGGAATTCGTACCAGGACCTTATTGCGTACGCCCGCCAGAATCCTGGGCGCCTCCGATACACAGCAGTCGCAGCTCGCGGGGGTGCACATGTCGTCATCGAGACCGCCTTCCGCAAGGAAGGGGTTCAGGCTGTTCACGTCCCGTTTAACAGCGGGCCGGAGGCGATATCCGCTTTCCGTGGCAAACACATCGACATGCTGGCAGCGAGCGATTATGCAACGCTACTGGACGAAGGAGTGATCAAGATTCTGGCGGAGACTGGGCCAGAGCGCCTTCCGTCCGCTCCACACGCGCCTTCGTTCCGCGAACTCGGATACTCTGTGAGCCCAGCCATCTTCTACGGTATCGGCGGGCCTGCAGGCTTGCCGCCAGAAACAGTTCGGTTGTGGCAGGACATCGTCCGTAAAGCGACGGAATCCCCTCGTTTGGCAGAGCTCATTGCTCGCTTCAAAATGATTCCCAGCTACGCGCCGGGCGATCAGTTCCGGCAAGAAGCTCTCAGCGACTACGACCTAATTGGCGCAGCCGTAAAGCAGGTGCAATGACCAACATGGCGCACTGGGCCGGGATCGCTGCTCTCCTTGCAGTTGGTATAGTTTCGGCCGCGCGTTCGCTGACCTATGGGATCTGGGTCGACGGAGAACCAGGCCCTGGCCTTTTCCCCCTCATCGCAAGCGCCCTTGTTGTGGTGCCTTGCCTGATCGTCGTCCTCGGAACTGCCTTACAACGCAAGGATGACGCGATTCCTGTAATTAGCGCACCCACAACACCAAAGCGCCTTCTCACTTACTCGGCCGTTATAGTGACATGGCCGCTCCTGCTTCAGCCGTTAGGTTATGCCCTCGCGAGCAGTATAGCGCTCTTGGCACTTCTACGCGCAGGAGGTGTTGGTTGGGTGCTGTCCGCTGCGGTCACAGTAAGTGCCGTTGGTGGATCAATCCTGCTGTTCCAGAAGCTCCTTGAAGTGCCACTCCCCACCGGCGGCTGGAGCTGATCCCATGGAAATGTTCAGCGGCCTGGCGAATGGAATGAGCATCGCCACAGAGCCGATGAACCTCTTCTATTGTGCTATTGGAGTGTTCGTGGGCACCGCTGTCGGAGTTCTTCCTGGCCTCGGTCCGACGGCCACAATCTCCCTCTTGCTCCCAATCACGTTCCGGCTGGACCCGACCGGATCGATCATCATGTTAGCTGGGATCTACTACGGAGCAATGTACGGTGGCTCCATCACCTCAATCCTATTCCGGATACCCGGCGAGGCTGCATCTATCGTGACCTGCATGGACGGGCATGCCATGGCCCGCGCGGGACGGGCCGGACCAGCGCTCGGAATTGCCGCATTCGGATCCTTTCTCGCTGGGATCGTCGCTACGGTTGGCATAGCCGCCTTGGGACCTGCGATTGCGAGCATCGCATACAAATTTGGCCCGGCAGAATACGCAGCGCTCGTTCTTCTAGGCCTCGTTCTGATAACGCAGGTGTCCGGTGATCAGCCACTTCCTCGTGCTGTGATCATGATCGGAGTCGGTTTCCTGGCCAGCACCGTCGGTCGAGACATGATTGCAGGATCGCAGCGGTTCACAGCGGGCAGTCTCTACCTTGAGGATGGCCTCTCAATCGCAATCATGGCCATGGGTCTCTTCGGCGTTTCCGAGGTGCTAATCTTAGCGGAACGGCTAGCCGCAGGCGGTGAGTTCAGGGCGCAAACTGGCGGGATCCGAAATCTTCTGCCATCGCGGCACGACTGGCGCGAAAGTCGCGCACCCATTGCACGGGGGACCATCCTAGGTTTCTTCCTCGGACTGCTGCCAGGCGGCGGCGCGCTCATTGCATCTTTCGCCTCCTATGTGATGGAGCGGCGTCTCTCAAGCACTCCAGAGCTGTTTGGAAAAGGTGCCATTGCCGGTGTGGCTGGCCCTGAAGCTGCCAACAACGCGGCTGCGCAGGCAACTTTCATCCCACTGCTCGCTCTCGGCATTCCGTCGAACGTTGTTCTTGGAGTGATCCTCGGAGCTTTAATGATCCACGGGATCGCGCCGGGGCCCTCACTTATGAGCACCCATCCCGATCTCTTTTGGGGCGTGATCGCGAGCATGCTCGTTGGGAACGCGCTTTTGGTCATTCTGAACGTACCTTTGCTGCCTCTGTTTGTTGCATTGTTGCGCATACCACAAGCGATACTCCTCCCATTGATTCTGCTCTTTTGTGTCGTCGGGGCTTTCAGCATCAACAACAATACGCTTGATATCGTGGCAATGGGAGCGTTCGGCTTTGTAGGATATGTCTTGCGCAAGAGCGGATTTGATCCAGCACCGCTCGTTCTTGCGTTCGTCCTTGGCCCACTATTCGAGCGCTCTGTTCGGCAAGCACTGCTCATCGGTTATGGCAGTCCAACTATATTCGTCACGCAACCAATCGCGGCGGCGTTCGTTGCGGCAGCGACAATCGTTCTGCTCTATCCTGTGGTAAGGCGCTTGTTGTCTATGCGAAGGGTGGACCCATCATGATGCAATACGACAAGATCCTCATCACGGGAGCCGCGGGTAAGCTGGGCCGACACCTTCGTGCAGCCTTAAAGCCGCTCACACGCTCCATGCTCCTGACAGACATCGCCCCACTAGCGGCTGCTGGAGAGAACGAAGAGGTGCGGAATGTCGATCTCGCAGATGAAGCGGCGGTATTCAGTCTCATGGAAGGAGTTAGCGCGGTTATCCACCTCGGAGGCATCATCGTCGAGGCACCGTTCGCCGACATCCTGCGGTCTAATATCGTCGGCTGCTACAACGTATGGGAGGGGGCGCGCCGTGCAGGTGTCACAAGGATTATCTATGCCAGCTCATGCCACGCAGTTGGAATGTACCGCCGGGACGAAAGGCTTGACAGCGCCGTACTGCAACGACCTGACAGCTTCTACGGATTGAGCAAGGCATTCGGAGAGGATCTTGCGCGACTTTACTTCGATCGGCATGGAGTCGAGGCTGCATGCCTTCGCATCGGGTCTTGCCTGCCGGAGCCGACGGGCGAACGGATGCTGGCTACCTGGTTGTCCCATGCAGATCTGACAAGACTTGTAAGCGCGTGCCTCACAACACCCTACCTTGGCTACGCTATCATCTATGGAATGTCTGCCAACCCGAACTCGTGGTGGGATAACTCTAAGGTCGACTACATCGGTTACCGGCCTCAGGACTCGGCCGGGGCATTTCGCGACAAGGTTTCCGCCAATCCCGGACCACTGGACCGTGACGACCCGGTCGTCCGCCTGCAGGCTGGCTTCTTTGCGGAGGGCCTAACCCGATGACTGCCTCCCGATCCAGTGTTCGGAAGTTGCTCTGGAAAACGCGTTCATGGAGAGACGGCGCGATCGGTTTCGTGGTGTTGTTCACAGGATGGGAACTGGTGGCGCGGCTTGCACAGATCCCCCGGTACATCCTCCCACCGCCGAGCTCAATCTGGACTGACTTCATGGCACGCTATCCCCGCATGCTGGATGCTGCCGTCACTACCGGTGGTGAAGTTGTAGCAGGCTATATCATCTCAGTTCTCGTCAGCATCCCGCTGGCTGTGCTGATTACCTACTCCCGCCCCATCGAGCGCATGATACTCCCAATCATTGTAGCGCTACAAATCATACCTAAGATTGCGATCGCACCGCTTTTCATCATTTGGTTTGGGTTCGGCTTGGCCCCTAAATTGCTGCTCGTTTTCTTACTGTGCTTCTTCCCTATCGTAGTGAGCGCCACTTCAGGATTGAGGTCCGTGCCGTCGGACGTTTTGGATCTTGCTCGCTCGACTGGCACAACTGAGCTCCTCATCTTTCGTAAGATCCGCTTTCCCCACGCGTTGCCGAGCCTTTTCACAGGGCTGAAGGTTGCCGCAACGCTTGCAACGACTGCCGCGATCGTTGCCGAATTCGTGGCCTCAGATCGGGGCCTTGGTTACATGTTGCTGGAGTTCAATGGGAACCTCGAAACTGGGCTCGTTTTCGCAACGGTGATCATTCTAAGTTTCATAGGCGTAGCCCTATACTTCACCGTAGAGTTCATAGAGCGCAGAGCCGTGTCCTGGCACGTCTCACAACGCAGCCGAGCGGGCGAGAACCCACTAATCGGCTCATAACCAGGACTTGGAGGAAAACATGAAACCCATTAACCGATACTTGGCATCAGCCATCATTTCATCGACCATGCTATTCGCACCAGCTGCGATGGCGGCAGACGCCGTTTCGTTCCGTCTTAATTGGTACCTTAGTGGCTGGATGGCTCCGTTCTTTTATGGGCTCCAAGAGGGGTACTATAAGGACGAGAACATCGACGTAACCTTCTCAGAGGGTCGTGGATCCGGCCCCACTGTTCAACTCGTGGGCACCAAGTCCGAGATGTTTGGCTTTGCTGACATTGCGACGATGATGCTCGCGGTTGCAAAGGACGTCCCCGTCAAATCTGTGGCGTCGATTCTGAACATCAACGATGCGGGAGTGATTGCCCTCGAGGGCGCCGGGATTAAATCGGCTCAAGATTTAATTGGAAAGCGGATCGCGATGACTGCCGGCGACTCCGCAACAGCCTCGTTCCCAGCGATTCTTGCTGCCAACAACATTCGGCGCGACCAAGTCACGATCGTACAGGTTGACGCTGCAGCTAAGCCGGTGGTTGTCATGGAGAAGCGGGCTGATGCTCTACTTGGTGGCCTTAGCGACCAAGCATTTCTCATCCGCGAAAAGGGCTTCAAGACGGAGGAACTCACGTTCGCCCAATTAGGGGTCAATCTTCTTGGCTTCTCCGTTATCACCCACAATGACACGATCAAAGACAATCCGGATCTCGTCCGCCGCTTTGTAAAAGCGACGTCAAGATCCTGGGAGGCGGCACGCAAGAATCCGGAAGCGGTTATGCCCGCCCTTAAGAAGGTTAAGCCCGACTTCGACACTGAGCGCGGTCTCGGCCAGTTGAAGGTTATGATCGCCTTGATGGACACGCCAAACACGAAGGGCAAGCCGGCTGGATTCCACGCTGAGAAGGATTGGGCAGACATGCTGGCCCTGCTGAAGAACTATCGAGACCTGAAAACAGATCTCCAGCCGACGTCCTTCTTCACTAACCAGTACGTCCCAGCACAATGATGCTGCAGCCCGTAGCTAAAAGGCCCTCCGGGCCGAGCGACGGTACGCGGCCCTGTGTCATCTCTGTCGAAGGGGTCACACAGGTGTTCACGCGTGGCGACTCGCAGACGCGGGCACTCGACCCGGTCGACCTCACGATCGGCGCGGGCGAGTTCGTGTCGGTTGTGGGTCCGTCCGGCTGCGGGAAAAGCACGTTGATGCGCATTATCTCGGGCCTTCTGGTTCCGACCACTGGGCGAGTGCTTATCGAGGGCCGGCCTGTTGCCGGTCCTCACACCGATCTTGGTATCGTCTTTCAGAGCCCGGTTCTACTTGAGTGGCGTACCATCCTACAGAATGTGCTCCTACAAATAGAGCTGCGGCGGCGTTCGACTGCCGATTACCTTGCACGCGCTAAGGGTTTGTTGGAGGGCGTCGGTCTTGGAGAATTTCAAGACCGTTTTCCATACGAACTCTCAGGAGGCATGCAGCAACGCGCCGGTATCTGTCGCGCTCTCATTCATGATCCACCTCTGCTGCTGATGGACGAGCCATTCGGCGCACTAGACGCTCTTACCCGTGAGCAGATCCGTGTGGACATTGAGGAGCTTTGGCTCGAAACTCGCAAGACAGTGATCTTCATTACTCATTCGATTGATGAGGCTGTGCTGCTGTCAGACCGGGTAGTTGTGATGTCGCCACGCCCTGGCAAGGTGGAGCGGATCATCCCTGTCCCACTCCCACGACCCCGCGGCTTAGAGGCCAAGCGTCTCCCAGAGTTCGCTACTCTTGTCGAAGAAATCACCGAGATCTTTCTGGCCCGTGGTGTCTTGAGAGGCGGGCGATCAACCCTTCGGCGGGTGGCGTACTAATTGTCGTTGGTGCATCAAATCTTGTACTTGAGCCTCATGTCTATGAGGGTTTCGTTTCCCGCTCGAGCACCTGTGTCGTGAGGCGATACAGGGCCTCAGCGCGCTGGGGAGATGGACCAATACAGACAGCGCCGAGTTTGCCGAACTCCGACAGAGCACCAATCTGTGGACGCGATCACCGGTCATGCCCGAAAGAGCGTTGCCGATGGTTACGGGGAATACCCGATGGCAGCTCTCAGGCGCGAGCTGATGAAGATCCCATATATAACTGTCGCCGAGCCCAAGCCCCTTGATGATGGCGATAGCAGACAAGTAGCAGTCGCCTAAACCGAAGGTCGGAGGTTCGAGGCCCAGCCCTGACTAACAGTTACATCAAACACTTAGATTATGTCTGTTACCGGCTAACCGGCAGTTGGCGGCTGCTGGGTGACAGGTGGGGTAACAGCGGCGGAAGCTTGATCCGTTCGCCTGCCAGACTCGTTGGAGAACAACCTACGTCTCCGAGCCTGAGATGTCGGTTTGCGGCCATAACTCAATCTGAGCTGCGCTGAGCGCGCGCTTATCGGATGCAGCACGTGGTCGCCTAGAGCGCGTGATTCGCGTTGGTGCGTTGCTGTGTTCTAAGAGGAAATCAGGCTCAAGCCCAGGCAACAGGCGCTGGGCAACTGGCTCGGCGGGGGGCTCAGCCTCCGCCTGCTGCTCAGGAACAGGTGCTTCGGGTGTGGGTTCGTGGTCGTGAGGATCCTGCAGGGAGGAGCCCTCTAGCGGCCCGGCCCTGATCTTGAGGCGGCCTCGGTGCACAGCCTGAGCATCAGCCGAGTCCTGACCATGCTCCTCAACGTGAGCCTCAGCCCTTGGGCCGTCTGGTGAGTGCCACTCCACCTCATCCTCTCTGATGTCCCGCATCGGAAGATCATCAGGCGCGATCCCGTCCAGGGGGTAGTCATCCCCCGCGTGTTCCTTGGGCGGTCCATCAATCCTGCCGCTCTTCACGGGAACCTTCGACGTGGCTTGACGGCGTTGCATCTGTCCCCTGGCTCGTTAGGCCACCTCAAAGTGCCCCTGAGGGGACTCTATCGGAACTCCCCGTATCCACCGCGCTGTGGTGCACGCCGGTCCCACTCCTCCGGGCGAGGATCATCCGTATTGCCACCTGGGCCAAACACCGCATCGCCTACCTGAACCACCGCCGCCCACGCGCCCGCGATCAGGGGCCGGGCCGATGGACCAAGCGCAACCGCCAAGGCAAAGCCCAGCACGAACGGCAGGATCCAATGCCGGACCATTACCCACAGGACACCCAGGACCAGGAGCGGGACGAGAATGGATGCAACGTGTTCAGCGTACATCGGCAGAGGTGACCTCCAGGAGATGAAGTGCGCTCCCCTGGACGGGAACCATGGCGATCATCTGACAAGCGACACCTGATGGTGGCGCGCCGCTGGGATGCAGTCGTGAGGGACTACCGTATCCCCCGGCGAGAGCCTGAGCCGCCCTGGCCAAGTCAGGCCCAAAGCGGGATAGTGCAATAGCCTCACTGCACCCGGCCCAAAATCCCGGTCAGGTCATGATTGGCACCAGGGTTAACAGCCATTTGACGAGCCTGCCACAATGCTTCCCGACGATGTTCGCGCACTCGCGCTTCTCCTACCCGAGGTCATTGAAGGTGCGCACATGGGCCACCCTGACTTCCGAGTGGGGGGCAAGATCTTTGCGACGCTCTGGGTAGACGAGGACCGGGTCGTCGTGAAGCTCACGCCAGAGGTGCAAGCCATTCTGACAGAGGCTGAGCCGAGCGTGTTCGAGCCGATCTCCGGCTCGTGGGGCAGGCGGGGCTGGACGAACGTGGATCTGGTCGAAGCTGACGAGGAAACCCTCCGAAGTGCCCTGATGACAGCGTGGAGGACTGTTGCACCACCGGGACTCGTAGCCGATTATGCCGTGGCCTAATCAGGAGTGCCGCCGGTCGGCGTTGGTTATGGCGGGACGGTGCAGTCGGGGGTGAGAGCAGGATGGCTGGGCTAAAGGATAAGCGCGGCTTCATCGACAAGGACCGACTCGACCTCTCTGAGAGAAAGGCGGTGGAGTACTGGATGAAGCGGTGGGGTGTAACGCGCGATCAACTCGTAGCCGCACACCGCAAAGCCGGTCTCATGATCAAGGACATCGCTGCAGAGCTTGGAAAGAAGCGATGATCCTCATCGCGACAGCCTGATGACAGTTCATGGGCGGCGGCACCGCTCGACCAAGACCACGCCACACTCTACGATCCAGCACACCCTCGTGCTGCGCCGGGTTGATCCCGGCCACCTCATGGCCCGCTTCTACATGCTCGCCATCGAGCGGGATCTGTTCGGCACCGTCCGCCTCGTGCGCTGCTGGAGCCGGATTGGCACCCGAGGCCGCGAGCTGGCCGAGGAGTTTGAAACCGAGTTAGAGGCCGCCGAGGCGCTGGAGAGGCTTGCAACCACCAAGCGCAGGCGGGGATACCAGAATCTGTGAAGTATTCCTCGCCGTCATTTGATCCGGTGAACACAACAAGAAGCCCCTCTTGGATTGTTCAGGAGTGGCCTAAGCAGGTGCCAACCCTTGAGGGCTGATCATGCTCGCGCACGATGTGCTGCCTGCCATCACGGTAAAGACCCAACGTGATGAACGGCATTCCGTCCGCAGGGCGAAAGGACGAGATGACCGCCTCATGCACACTCGGGACGGGCTCACACTGAGCAACGGGTTACCGCACCTGAGCGGTCAGGGTCTGGCGCTGCGCCGTCCAGCGACCCGAGCACCCCAGCGACGCCACAGTCCAAATTCCTGAGCCCGAAGTACCCGACAGCTTGCCGGAGGCGGAGCCCTGGACACCCGTACGCTGCAGGGCAAGGCTGACGGAGCCGCTCGGCCCAACGTAGCCTGATACGCTCACCCCCACGCTGCCCGCCCGCACACTGCCGTTGTGGACCATGAGGATTTGATTGGTCCCGCTGCCACACAAGCCGCCGTCCGCCACCAACTGCACGTTCCACGTTCCATCGAACTTGGCTGGTTCAGCAAAGGCTGAGCCCGACAGCATCGCACCCGTGGTCAAAGCGATCAAGGCACAGATGTTCTTTGCCATGGCGCGACAATCCTAGAATATGTGAGGGAAAGCAGACCGCTTTGAATCTTCCAGTGAGTTGTTACCCGCCAACGCTTTGTAGATACTTGGGTTCCGCAAAGGGAGTTCTGCGCATGTTAGGCGGTTTTGCGCGCGTGTGAGGCTAGGCCAGCCCCTTTTCTGCACGATGGACTGAAGGCAGCCTGATCCCGGACCGGCAGGCCAAGGCAGCGGTCTGAGCCTGGAGTCTCCAGGGTCAGGTGCACCCACCGCTCGTGCGGGCCATCTTGCTTGAGTGTGTCTTCAGGGTCGTTCATCGACGTGCTCCGGCTCTATAAGCGGGAGCGCCTGTCTCTCCTCACCGCATGGGTCCGATCTGACGATCCAGCTAGTCCAGGCGGGTGCCATTCTGGCTGAAACATCCCTCTGCGCAGCCACTTACGATTGTGACGCGGTGGCGTCCGGTTCCGGTCCGACTGAGGGGGGTGTCGATAGAGCGGATCACGGGTGCTTTGGAGCGCGATCCGAGTGTCGCACGAGCCTTCGCCGGTCACCTCGCACTGGAGGTTCAAGCTGCACGAGCACGGGCGGAGATTACATCACTCAAAACGGTGCGAGCCCGCTTGGAGGCATGGCTTCCCTCAACGGAGGCGAGTGGCCCAGACACTCAGTCGCACTCGTAGGTGCGGGCCATGATTGTCTTGCCTCGCACGCTCTTCACGGGCTGGATCTCGATGTAGCAGTTCTCAGCCAGTTCCCAGCCGAGCGAGTTTGAGGATGTGCTGTCCACTCCTGCTGTCTCCTTCACTATAGAGACGGCGGAGACAACTTGCATCGGCGCTGGTGCAGCGGTGGCAAAAGCGATGTGGCTGAGGACCAGCGTGGAGCCAATCGCCACAATCGTGAGACCACGAAGCAGAGGAGCAGGGAGGGAGGTCATCAGAAACCTACGTGTCAGCAAGGAAAGGGAGCAAAGTGCTGTACTGAGCTCAATGGGACTGAGAGCCGGTCCGAGTGAAGTTTGAATCCTTGCAGTGACTTGTGGTTCACTGGTTGGCGCCGATGTGCGGAGGCGCCGATGTGGACTCCAGAGAACCGCGGTCGTTACGCTCGCACAGGTCTGCGC
>JAESFL010000547.1_pt1 | contig 24549 bp, 23 predicted proteins | sample 9269401 | NCBI WGS metagenome assembly JAESFL01 (sample SAMN14506025, study PRJNA617098) | algae metagenome | isolation source: Gloeocapsa sp. UFS-A4-WI-NPMV-4B04 and co-occurring heterotrophs from desert... | place: USA: Utah | collected 2006-10-01 | reverse complement strand
AGCACGGCCGCGCCGACGGCGGTGGAATGCCAGCTCACATAGGCGATGCGGAACGGCCGGTCGGCGCTCTCCAGCGCCTCCGTGGCCGAGTGGCGCCAGTCGCAATTGGGGCGGCCGAGCGCCAGCGGAATCGGGCTCTCCTCGTGCACCCCGTGGCGGGACGACGTGACCCACAGAAGCTGCTCGATGCGCACGATCTCGGACGGGCCGCGCCGGTCCACATGGGTGATGATCGCGAGATCCAGATCCCCGTGCTGGATGCGCTCGATCAGGTTGTGCGTGGGCTCGCACATCACCGTCACCTCGGCCTTCGGGTTGGAGCGCGAGAAGCGGGCCAGGATCTCCGGCAGGTAGCGGTCGGCGTAATCGTCGGGGAGGCCGAGGCGCACGCGGCCGGTGAGCTCGTTGTCATTGAAGGACGCCATGCATTCCGTGTTGAGGCGCACGATCCGGCGGGCGTAGTCGAGCAGGCGCTCGCCCTCGTCGGTGAGCTTCGACAGGCGCCCGTCGCGCTCGAAGATCGCCTTGCCGACCCGGTCCTCCAGGCGCTTCATCTGCATGGACACCGCGCTCTGCGTCTTGTGCACGATCTCCGCCGCGCGGGTGAACGAGCCCGTATCGGCAATGGCGACGAACGTCCTCAGCTGGTCAATGTCGAGCAGGTGCATGGCGCAAGCCTCATCATCAATCGCATTGATGATACATATCTCAAACAATCGTTTCAAGTGATGAAACGTTCCATGGTATAAGTTTTAGGAAAATTAAATTAAGTTAATAAAATCAGTAACTTATCTGATTTTAGGCCGTTCCAAGGCGTTCCAGGGATTCTCCTGGAAAAGTCCCTGGAACGCCTTGGAACGTCTTGGAATGCAGCGTTCCAAGGAATTCCAGGGCAGATGATCTGAACGTGAGAGCAAGGAGAACTGTGATGAGCAAGTCGATACCAACCAGAATGTCCTTCACCGGCATGACCGCTCTGGGGCAGTTCGTCCGTTCGCTCACGGATCTCTCCAGGGCCCTCCGGCACCGCGGGGAGATCAGGCATCTCGCCGAGTTCGACGACCGGATGCTCAAGGATATCGGGCTCACCCGCAGCGATGTGTCGTGCGCTCTCTCGGAACCGCTTCTGCGCAATCCGTCCTGGGTGTTGGTTCGAAGCGCCGAGCGGCACTCGCGGAGCGAGCGAACTGATCGGTCGAGCCGGCCCCTTCGGCCGGTGGTGCCGCTGGTGACCCAGGCCAAGCGCTGCGCCTAAGTCTTGTCGCCGCCACTCTTGTTGGCGTCAGAGAAAATCGACTGGAGGGACGCGAGATACTGCATCTGCATCTCGCGTCCTTTTTCCATCATCTCGTCGAGGGATGAGGATTCCGGCTCCGGCTTCGGCGGCTCTGCCGGCGGAGGCATCTGGAAGAAGCCTGCGAACATCTCCTCGAAAGGATTGGCCGGCTTCTTCTCGGGCGATGCGGCCTTCATCCAGTTCGTCCAGAGATCGGCCCACGGATTGACCGGTCCCGTCGGAGCCTGCGGGCTATCCTTTGGGTTCGCAAAATTCTGGAAGGCTTGCGTGTGAGCCATCATCCACTGGGACGTGCCGCCGGCCAGGATGCCGGCGAGCACCGGCAGCAATTGCTGCATGGTGTCGGCGTTGATACCTGCATAGCTCGCCGCCTGATGCGCCACCCGTCGGCTGACCTCGTCGGAGCCGAAAATCTGGTCGAGCAGCTGACGGCCTTCCTGCTGCGCCTGGGGCGTGAAGGGATTGCCGGCCGCCTGCCAGAAATTCTGATAGGTCCCTCCCATCATGGATTGAAGCACGCGGGTCGGATCGCTCGAGGCCATGGCGTGCTGGAGCCCCATGGCGAAGGCCGGCATGAAGGCCGCCATGGTCCGCTGCGGCTGGTCACCGGAGAGATTGAACTGCCGTGCGAGTGCATCCAGAGCTGCACTGGTCTGGGCCTGGCGCATCAGATCGAACCAGTTGAACATCGCAGCCTCCTTATAAAAACCGCCCGCACCTGACGGTCAGGCGGTCGGAACAGCTTGCCTCTCCAGGCGCCGGATTGTCCAGAACGCCGTGATGATAGCCGCAATGCCGAACGCGACGGAGCCGAGCCCGATCCCCACGAGGGCTCCCTTCGGCCCTGCCATCTGGGCTCCGAAATAGGCGAATGGGATCATGCCGAGCGTGGCGCGGCCCCAGTTGAAGAAGGTCGACAGCAGCGGATAGCCGAGATTGTTGAACGAGGCGTTCGACACGAGAACGAGTCCAATGAACAGCCAGATGAATCCGCTGAGCTGGCAGAAGAACTGCACGAGTTCGGCCGTTTGCTCTGGCGCGTTGAAGGCCCGGGTCAGCGGCACCTGCACGAGGAACAGGATCAACCAGACGCAAGCCACATAGATCACCGTGATGGTAAGGGCGTCCTTCAGGATCTGCTTCATACGGTCGTAGCGCTGTGCGCCCCAGTTTTGTCCCAGCACCGGGCCGATGGCGCCGGCCAGTGCGAACAGGCCGGCGAAGGCCACCGGCGTGACCCGATCGATGATGGCGGAGGCTGCGATGATCTCGTCCCCGAACCGGGCGACGACGCCTGTGAAAAAAGCATTCGCCGCAGGCGCCGCGATGTTGGTCAGGATGGCTGGAATCGCGATGGCCAGGAAGGGGCGCGCATCGTGGCGCAATCCCTTCCAAGTGGGGAGGGCCAGCAAATTGTGCACGCGCGTCACATACCGGAAACTGACATAGGCCGTCACGAACCGTGCGATGCCGATCGTTATCGCCGCACCATCCGACTGCATGTCGAGGCCGAAGATCAGGATCGGGTCGAGAAACACCGTCACGACGGCGACGGAGAGCGTGGCATACATGCTCCGCTTGGCGTCGCCCACTGCGCGCAACACCGTGGACAATCCCATGCTGAGCGCCATCACGGCATTGGTCGGCAGGGCGATCCAGAGAAAGCTCAGGGCAACGTCGTAGGTCCGGTCATGCCCTCCCAACGCCTTGAGGATGACGGGGAGCATGAGCAGAACGATCACACTGATGGCGGCAGCGATCAGCGTCATGAGAATGCTGCACGATGTCGCCAGGCGCCGCGCGTCATCCGGCCGGCGTGCACCGAGAGCGCGCGAGACGAGCGCCCCGATGGGGATCATCAGGCCCACATTGATCGAGATCGTGAAGAACATCACCACGGTGGCGAGACCGACGCCTGCCGTCATGCTCGGGTCGTTGAGCCACGAGATATAAAGAAGCGACACCAAATCGACGATGAAGATCGCCACGAGCCCGGCCGCCCCCGTGCCCGTCATGACGAGCACGTGACGCATGGTGGAGCCAGCGACAAAGCGCGGCGTGTCGGCCTTACGGCCCAGTTCTTCCGTCGAAGGACTTGCGTCCATTAAATAACCCCTTCGCCGAGAATGTCGCGTGTCTCGGGGCTGAGCGCTCTCGCCTTGCCGGCGGGAGCCGTGAGCGGCTCGGGGGTAATCTTGGAGCCCATCACGAGTTCCGCTCCACCCATCGCGCCGACCTCCTTTTGCAGGACGAGGCGGGCAATGTCCCGCTTGCGAACGTCGTTGGCAGCCTGAGCGGCCATCTCAGGATCGGTTCCGAGTTCCTCCAGGGCGGCGCGTCCGAACACGACGGCGGATTCGAAGACCTCGCGGATCTGATAATCGACATCCCGGTTCATGAGCTCGATCGCATGGATGCGGTCGTAGGCGCGCACGAAGCTGCGGGCGTTCTGGAAGTTCTCGTGAATGATCTCGATGATCTTCATCATCGCGTCCTGGTTGTCGATGCAGATGCAGATCATCTCGGCCTTCTCGGCGCCGGCTGCGCGCAGCACGTCGAGGCGGGTTCCATCGCCGTAATAGACCTGAAGCCCGAAGCGTCCCGCGTCGCGGATGCGCTCCACATCGCTGTCGATCACCGTCGCCTGAATGCCCTGCGCGAGCAGGACCTGGTTGACGATCTGCCCGAACCGGCCGAAGCCGATCACGAGGACGCGGCTTTCGAGCTCGCCTTCGGGCACGTTCAGCCCATGCAGGTCCGGTTCGTCTGCGCTCCCGCGATGGTTCTTCAGAAGCTTCTCGACCAGCGTCGACAAGAGCGGTCCCAGCAGCATGGTGATGGCGGCGAGCGCCGTGAGCGGCTGCGCCTCTGCCGGTGCCATGATGCCGAGCCCTGCCGCAACCGGGATCAGCACGAATGCGAACTCGCCGGCCGTGCAGAGGAGCGTGCCCGAGCGCAGACCGTCGCGCCAGCTTGCGCCGAACAGCCGCGACAGCACGGCGACGATGAGGGTTTTACCCACGAGAATGACCGGTGCCGCAAGGGCGAGCATCACCCATTGCTCCCGCACGAGCGCAAGGTCGATCGACATGCCCACGCTCATGAAGAAGAGGCCCAGGAGCATGCCGCGGAAAGGCTCGATATCGGCCTCCAGCTGGTGCCGGAAGTTGGATTCGGCCAGCAGCAGCCCTGCCAGGAAAGCCCCCATGGCCATGGACAGGCCGACCTCCTGCATGAGGAGCGCCGCGCCGAGCACCACGAGCAGGGCCGATGCGGTCATCACCTCGCGCGCGCCGCTGCGGGCGAGGATCCGGAAGAACGGATTGAGCCCGTAGCGGCCGATCAGCACCACAGCGGCGATCCCGAGGAGCGCCACGCCAACCGCCAGAAGGCTGTCCGTGAGGGACCCCTGGTCCCCGACCCGCGAGGCCAGCAGCGGCAGGATGGCAAGGAGCGGAACGACGGATAGGTCCTGAAACAGCAGGATGGCGAACGAGCGCTGGCCATAGGGCGTGGGCAGGTCGTTGCGCTCCCCCAGCATCTGGAGCGCGATGGCCGTGGCCGAGAGCGCGACGGCAACCCCGGTGACGAAGGAAGCCTGCGGCGAGAAGCCGATGGCCATGGCGGCAGCGCCGAGGAGGATCGCCGTGATGGAGAGCTGGGCCAAGCCAAGCCCGAAGATGTCGCGCTTCATCTCCCAGAGGTGCGACAGCTTGAGCTCGAGCCCGATGATGAAGAGCAGAAGCACCACGCCAAGCTCGGCCACCGTAGCGATGGTCTGAGGATCCTCCACCAAGCTCAGGCCCGACGGCCCGATGGCGACGCCAGCCGCCAGGTAGCCCAGCACCGCGCTCAGGCCGATGAGCCGGAACACCGGCACTGCCACGACCGCCGCCGCGCAGAAGGTCAGGATAGGAGGAAGAAAGCTGACGTGGGACGCGGTGGATGCCATGGGGATCAGGGAGAATGAGGGATAGTTGCACCGTTGTAGGGATTCTTCGGCGCAGGCGCGAGCGTTTCTTCATGGGGTTTGCCCGTTTCGTGCCTCATCGCACAGGTTCGGGGCTGCTCCTCTCGGTTCCCACGTCATCACCGGCCTTGTGCCGGTGATCCCGATTGCAGGAAACGCCGAGCCTTACAGGATCGGGATGGCCGGGACATACCCGGCCACGACGAGGAGGGTTTCATCCTAGGCCAAGCCACAGGCGAGGGAAGAGGATCCATGGTGCTGATTGTGTGAGTGGATTCCCTTACCTTCCGCTGACACTTCGGCCGGGGAGGACGCATAGCCCCGCCGCGAATAAGCGTCGCTCCCGCTTGACAGGAAGGGCCTCGTCTCGCCACATCGCCACATCATGACGAAGCCCCACCTCGACATTCTGCTCTGTGCCCCGCGCGGCTTCTGCGCCGGGGTCGTCCGTGCCATCGATGCCGTCGAGAAGGCGCTCGCGATCCATGGGGCACCAGTCTATGTGCGCCACGAGATCGTGCACAACAAATACGTGGTGGAAAATCTGAAGCGGAAGGGCGCGGTCTTCGTCCGAGAACTCGACGAGGTGCCGGACACCGAGGCGCCGGTCATCTTCTCGGCCCATGGGGTCGCCAAATCGGTGCCCGAGGCAGCCCATGCCCGTAACCTGTTTGCCATCGACGCCACCTGCCCGCTGGTGACCAAGGTGCACCGGGAGGCGCAGGTCCATTTCAAGCGGGGCCGCCACATCGTCCTGATCGGCCATGCCGGCCATCCCGAGGTCGTCGGTACCATGGGCCAGCTGCCCGAAGGGGCCGTTACCCTGGTCGAAACCGTGGACGACATCGCACGGCTCCAGCCGGCGGATCCCGACAATCTGGCCTTCGTGACGCAGACAACCCTGTCCGTCGACGACACGCAGGACATGGTGGATGCCCTCAAGGCGCGTTTCCCATCCGTTGTCGGGCCGCACAAGGAAGACATCTGCTACGCCACCACCAACCGCCAGGGCGCCGTCAAGCGGGTGGCCCCGCAGGTCGAGGCCATGATCGTGGTGGGCTCGCCCAATTCGTCCAACTCCCAGCGCCTGCGCGAGGTCGCCGAGCGGGAGGGCTGCCCGGTCGTCCGCCTGATCCTGCGGGCGGAAGACATCGACTGGTCGCTGTTCGGCAACATCCGCAGCCTCGGCATCACGGCGGGCGCCTCGGCGCCCGAGATCCTGGTGGAGGAGATCATCGACGCCTTTGCCGAGCGCTACGCGGTCTCGGTCGAGAGCGTGTCGACGGCGGACGAGAGCGTGTTCTTTCCTTTGCCGCGCGAGTTGCGTGAGCAGGCGGCGGAGTAAAAGGTGGCGGTCTATACGGAAGTCAGCGACGAGGACCTGTCGGCGTTTCTCGATACCTACGACATCGGCACGGTGCTCTCCTACAAGGGCATCGCCGAGGGTGTGGAGAACACCAATTATTTCCTCCACACCACCCGGGGCTCCTACATCCTGACTCTCTACGAGAAGCGGGTGCGGGAGCACGATCTGCCCTTCTTCCTCGGCCTGATGCAGCATCTTGCCCGCAAGGGGCTGAACTGTCCGCTCCCGGTTAACAACCGTCAAGGCGAGCCCTTGGGCCGGGTCGCCGGACGGCCTGCGGTCATCATCACCTTCCTGGAAGGCATCGCGGTTCGTCGTCCGACGGCCCAGCATTGCGGAGCCCTTGGAGGTGCCTTGGCGCGGCTGCACCTGGCGGGCCGGGATTTTGACGGGCATCGGCCCAATGCCCTCACGCTCGAAGCCTGGGCACCCCTCTTCGCCCAGGCCGAGGCTCAGGCCGACACGGTCTCCCAGGGCTTGGCAGAGCGGACGCGGCGGGAGTTGGCGAATCTCGAGGCATCCTGGCCACGGGGCCTGCCCACCGGCATCATTCATGCGGATCTCTTCACCGACAACGTGTTCTTCATCGGCTCCGAGGTGTCGGGGCTGATCGACTTCTATTTCGCCTGCACGGATGCCTTCTCCTACGACGTCGCCATCTGCCTCAACGCCTGGTGCTTCGAGATCGACGGCTCGTTCAACCTCACCAAGGGCCAGGCGATGCTGGCGGGCTATCAGGCCGTCCGGCGGCTCGATGCAGACGAGGTCGAGGCGCTGCCGACCCTTTGCCGCGGCTCGGCCATGCGCTTCATGCTGACCCGGCTGGTCGATTGGCTCAACGTGCCGCCGGGCGCGCTGGTGAAGCCCAAGGATCCGCTTGAATACGACCGCAAGCTCAACTTCCACCGCCACGTGAAGCATGCACGCGAATATGGACTTGAAGCATGAGCGACCTTAAGCGCGTGACGATCTACACGGACGGCGCCTGCTCGGGGAATCCCGGTCCGGGCGGTTGGGGGGCGATCCTGTTCTTCAACGGCAGCGAGAAAGAGATCTCCGGCGGGGAGGCGCATACCACCAACAACCGCATGGAGATCCGCGCCGCCATCGAAGGCCTCAACGCTCTCAAGCGCGCCTGCGCGGTCGATCTGTTCACGGATTCCCAGTATGTGCGCCAGGGCATCACCCAGTGGATGCACAACTGGAAGCGGCGCGGCTGGCGCACAGCCGACAACAAGCCGGTGAAGAACGAGGATCTCTGGCGCGAACTCGACGAGGCGGCCTCCCGCCACGACGTCGCCTGGCACTGGGTGAAGGGCCATGCGGACGACCCGATCAACATCCGTGTCGACGAGTTGGCGGTTGCGGCGATGCAGCCGTTCAAGAAGAACGGCCAGAGGGCCAGCGCCTAGCCTTTCGGCGCAAACCCTGAACGTCATGGCCCTTGTCCCAGCCATCTCGATTGTTTGAAGTCCTGCCCTCACTGATCGGGATCACCGGCACAAGGCCGGTGATGACGAAGGAGGTCCGGTTTTTCAGAGATCCTTCAGAATGTTCTCGGCACCGGAATGCTGGGCCTTGGAGGGGGCGTCCTCCACGTTCAGCGCCTGCACCACGCCGTCCTCGACCACCATGGAGTAGCGCTGCGAGCGGGTGCCGAGGCCGAAGCCTGCACCGTCCATGGACAGGCCGATGGCCTTGGCGAAATCCGCATTGCCGTCGGACAGGAACTCGATGCCTTCGGCCTCGGAGGCCTTGCCCCAGGCCTCCAACACGAACACGTCGTTGACTGCGGTTACCAGGATCGCATCAACGCCCTTCGCCATGATCTCATCCCTCTTCTGCACATAGCCCGGCAGGTGGTTGCGATGGCAGGTGGGCGTGAAGGCACCGGGGACGGCCACGAGAACCACCTTGCGACCCTTGAAGAGATCGTCCGTGGTCTTGGCCACGGGTCCGTCGGGCGTCATGACGCGGAAGGTGACCTGGGGCAGGCGTTCGCCGACCTGAATGGGCATGGGCAGGTTCTCCAAGCTGAGCGGATAGATGCCTCAGTCCTAGCGCGGCGGGCCGCTCGCGTCGAGGCTGACTTCCGTCTCGATGGCCTTGTCCCCGGCCACCAGGGTCAGGCGCAGGGGAACGGGACCCAACGCCTCCTTCGGCTTCTCCTCGACCGTAATAATAAAGCGGTCGCCGTCGGCAGGATGGGAGGCGGATAGAAACCAGTTCTCCGGCCCCTCGGGGAAGAGAGCGGGCTTTGTGCCGGACGGCGCGCGGATCGTGACCGCGAAGGCCGGCTTGTCCTGGGCGAGGGGGGTGATCGAGAGGATCGAAAGATCGGCCTGGGCTCCCAGCGCTTGCGGGAGAGGAACCTTGGCCAGAGCGGTCTCGATGGCCTTGCGCTCGGAACCCGCGCTGCTGAGATCGAGGGTGAGATCCGCATGGGCCGGAATACAGATGTCGTTGCACACCCCGTATTCCAGCGTCAGGACCAGCTTGATCGGCTTTGCCGGATCTTTGGGCTTCACGAGGATCGGAATCACCGCCTGCTTGCCATAGACATAGGCGACCCCTGCCGCATCCACATGCCATTTGGGGGCCGGCCACCGAATCTCGGTGTTGGCCAGGTTCTCCGAGCCCGACCAGTCGAACCGGGGCGGCAGGCCTGAATCGCCCGGGGTGCGCCAGTAGGTCTTGAATCCGGGATCGAGGGTGATCTCGACCGCGGCGAGCCGATGCTCGCCCTGCTCTCCGCCGCCGATCAGGCGGGCGCGGGAATGGAACCCTTGAGTCGAGGCGGAGGGCTTGACCGGTTGCGCGACGGCCGCGGCAAGGGACAAAATACAAAAAAACGCAACCGAAGCGGCGCGGAACATGGATGCCATGGAACTGACGCCTCCCTGAGGCACTTCACTTATGCGTTTATTCCCGGGTCTGCCATCCACGATCCTGTGATCGGGCGGGCAAGCCCGACAAGGCAGATTGTAGGATATGGGCTCTCAGCTTTCACCATACGGCACCGAATCCCCTTACCTCGACGGGCAGCTTCTCGTGGCGATGCCGGGGATGATGGACGAGCGTTTTGCACGGGCAGTCATCTTCATCTGCGCCCATTCGTCGGAAGGGGCGATGGGCATCATCCTCAACCGGCCTGCCGCCAACGTGACCATGCCGGATCTGCTGGTCCAACTCGAGATCGTGCCCGAAATGGAGCGCATCCGCCTGCCGCAGAAGGTGGGGAACATGCAGGTGCTCATGGGTGGCCCGGTAGAGACAAGCCGCGGCTTCGTGCTCCATTCGCCGGATTTCCACCTCGCCCAATCGACCCTGCCCATCGACGACAGCATCTGCCTCACGGCCACCATTGATATCCTGCGGGCTATCGCGGCCGGTCGCGGTCCCGAGAACGCCGTGCTGGCTCTGGGTTATGCCGGCTGGGGCGCGGGCCAGCTGGAGATGGAGCTGCAGGCCAACGGCTGGCTCAACACCCCGGCCGATGCGGAACTCGTCTTCAACACGGCGGCGGATGTGCGCTACGAGATGGCCCTGCGCCGCATCGGCATCGAGCCGGCCATGCTTTCCATGGAGGCCGGCCACGCCTGATCAGGCGTGGCCGGCTAATTAGGCGGCCGCCGGAGCAGCCCCTACGAGTTGGCGCGCCTGCAGCGTCGACATCGGCTCGCCGAACACGGGGCCTTGCGCATACTCGCAGCCGAGCTGGTAGAGCTCGATCGCCTCGGATTCGCTCTCCGCGCCTTCCGCCACGATCGCCATGCCGAGCTCGTGCGCCATCTTGACGATGGAGCGCAGGATGACGGGCCTGCCGGCCGCCATCTGGCGCACGAACGATTCGTCCACCTTGATCGTGTCGAACGGGAAACGCTGCAGATAGGCGAGGGCGGAATAACCCGTTCCGAAATCGTCGAGCGACAGGCCGGCGCCGAGGTCGCGCAGGCGCGAGAGCATCTGGGCCGAGTATTCCGGGTTCTCCATCACCAGGCTCTCGGTCATCTCGATCTTGAGCGTGCCGGGAATGACGCCGGAGCGGGCGATCACCGTCTTTACGTCCTGCAGCAGGTCGTGCCGCAGCAGGTGGTGGCTCGACATGTTCACGCTGGCGAAGATCGGCGGCTCCACCTCGAGAGCGTTCTGCCACGCGGCCAATTCGCGGCCGGTCTGCTCGAGCAGGAACACGCTCAGCTTGACGATGAGGCCGGTCTCCTCGGCGATGGACATGAAGTCCTCAGGCCCGACGCGCCCGAGCCGCGGATGATCCCAGCGCAGCATCGACTCGAAGCCCGCGATGGTGCGGTCTTCCAGACGCACGATCGGCTTGAACAGCACCTTCATCTCGCCCCGGTCGAGGGCATGGCGAAGGTCGGTTTCCATGGTGAAATGATCGCTGCGGTCGGAGCGCATGGTGGGCCGGAACACCTCGATCCGGTCGCCGCCGTTGCGCCGCGCATGGGCCATGGCGATCTCGGCGTTGCGCAGCACCTCCTCGCGGCGCGCGGCGATCTGTGGATCATGGAGCGCGATGCCGATGGACGCGGTGAGGAAGAACTCGCGCTCGGAATAGGTGAACGGCGTCGTCACCACGCGCCGCACCATGTCAGCGAAGGAGATGATGCGGTCGGTCTCCCGCTCGGACAGCAGGATGATCGCGAACTCGTCGCCCGAGATGCGCGCCAGCGTATCCTGCGGCTTCAGCAGCCGGCTCAGGCGGCGCGACAGGGTCAACAGGATCGAGTCGCCGGCGGCATAGCCGGCGGTTGCATTGGCGTCCTTCAGCTTGTCGATGTCGATAACGACCACGGTGGGGCGCAACGCATCGTCCTGGCTGGCGAAGGTAAGGGCTGCTTCCAGGCGATCGTAGAAGAGCTGCCGGTTCGGCAGGCTGGTGAGGTTGTCGTGCACGGCGTCGTGCAGCAGGCGCTCTTCCGCGGTCTTGCTGTCCATCACGTCCGCGAGCGTGCCGACGATGCGCAGCACCTCGCCGTCCGAGCCGATCACCGGGCGCGCCTTGAGGCGGAACCAGTTGTGCGCGCCGGTCGACGAGCGGAGACGGAAATCCTGGGTCAGGCGGCCGCGACGCTGCTCGATGACCGCATCGAGGGCGAGGCGGTAGCGGTCCTTGTCGAAGGGATGGATCAGTTCGAGCCAGGCGGAGGCCGGGCCCTCCAGCGAGCCGCGCTTGAGCCCGAGTTGATGCTCGACCTCGGGGCTGACGAAGATGTTGTCCGACACCACGTCCCAGTCGAACACGATGTCGCCGGCCCCTGTGAGCGCCAGCGCCCGGCGCTCCGTGTCGTTGACGAAGCCGCGTGCAAAGCCGCCGCCCGCGAAGGCATGCTGCATGACCGTGAAGCCGATGAGCATGACCACGAGAACGAGGCCGCCGACCAGAGCAGGGGGGACGAGATCGGAGGAGAGTTGGCCCACGACGGTGAAGCTCGCTGCCGTCACCCATGCGACCAGGAGCAGCCAGGTGGGCACGAGCATCACGGCTCGGTCGTAGCCGTGCGTCGCCAGATGGATCACGAGCACGAAGCCGATGCCGGCCACCGCGGCAATCGACATGCGCGCCACGCCCGAGGCCATGGGAGGATCGACGATGGCAAGCGCCATCAGGCCTCCGAGGAACAGGAGCCAGAACGCCGTGACGTGGCTGTAGCGCACGTGCCAGCGGTTGAGGTTGAGATAGGCGAAAAGGAAGACCAGGAGCGTTGCGGCGAGCACCGCCTCGGCGCCGGCTCGGTAGATCTGCTCAGTGGCTTCCGTGATCGGGAAGACGCGCTGGAAGAAGCCGAAATCGATGCAGGCATAGGCGAGCACTGCCCAGGCAAGCGCCGCGGCCGCCGGGAAGATCAGGGCGCCCTTCACCACGAATACGATGGTGAGGAACAGGGCGAGCAGGCCGGCGATGCCGATGATAATGCCCTTGTAGAGCGTCAGGCCGTTGACCCGGTCCTTGTAGGCATCCGCATCCCACAGATGGACCTGGGGCAGGTTGTCGGAGCGCAGCTCCGCCACGAAGGTGACGGTCGTGCCGGGATCGAGGGTGATGAGGAAGAGGTCGGCATCCTCGCCGTCGTCGCGCTCGGGCCGGATGCCCTGGCTGGCGGTGATCGCCGCGATGCGGGTGGCGCCGAGATCGGGCCAGATCACGCCGGAGCCGGTGAGGCGGAAATGCGGAGCGACCAGAAGGCGCTCGATCTGCTCGTCGGTGTCGTTGGTGAGTGCGAAGACCATCCAGTCCGGTCGGGTGCCGGCCTCGCGCGCCTTCACGGCGATGCGGCGGACGATGCCGTCGCGCCCGGGGGCCGTAGAAATGCGGATCTCGTCCCCGTCGGAGTTGTAGCGCTCGATGGCCGGGGTGAGGTCGATGGCCTTCATCTTGGGGTCGACGCGCACGGATTCCACGGCCCAGCCGGTGGTCGGCCAGGCGAGCCCCAGGAATGCCGCCAAGAAAAGGGCTATGGCGAAAGATACGATCCGCAATGCTTCGGTCTTTCGTCCGATACTAAAACAATGGAACAGGATTGGTATCGGTCAGGAGGCTTGAGAGCAAGGCGGAGCCTGGGAAAGGCCCCTACTTGTCCGCAGGACTCATTGTTGTTCTTAGAACGGGCCATGGGGCCCGTTTGCGGCGGGATTGAGGAGAATCCGCCATGCCCTTGGGGCAGATGCGGCGGAATAATTCAGCCGCGCAACCCCGAGGCGATGCTCTCCAGCGGGGGCAGCGCCTTGATGGGACCGATGGCCGCCATGGTGGGGGCACCCTGCAGCAGGCGGCGGCCCGCCTCGCGCACATGCTCCACCTGGAGGGCATCGACCTTGCTGACGATCTCCTCGCTGCCGACCACCCGGCCCCAGGACAGGAGCTGGCGGGCCACGCGCTCGATGCGGCCGCCGGGGGTCTCCAGGGCCGTGAGCAGGGCGACCTTCATCTGCGCCTTGGCGCGGATCAGCTCGATCTCGCTGATGTCCTGCGTGGCCTGGACCATGCAGGCCAGCGTCACGTCCATCAGCTCGCGCACGTCCGACCCGCCCGTTCCGGCCCCGATGCCGAAGAGGCCGCAATCGGAGAAGGGCCAGTGGAAGGAATCAATGGAATAGGCAAGGCCGCGCGTCTCGCGCACCTCATGCCAGAGACGCGAGGTCAGGCCACCGCCGAGCATATGGGCGAAGAGGTGGGCGGCGTAGTAGTTCGGATCCTTGAACGAGAGTCCCGGCAGGCCCAGCACCAGATTGGCCTGTTCGAGCTTGCGGGAGATCCGCCGCTCGCCACCGGTATAGTGCCCGGATTCAGGCTGGCGCGCCTCGACGGCCGGCATGGCGCCGAACAGGCGCTCGGCCAGATCAACGATCTGGGCATGCTCGACATCGCCGGCGGCCGCCAGCACCATCTTGCCGGGGGTATATTCCCGCGCCAGGAAGGCGCGGATCGTCGCTTCGTCGAAGCTCTTGATGGTCTCCGGCGTGCCCAGGATCGGGCGGCCGACGGCCTGGCCCGCGAAGGCGGTTTCCATGAAGGCGTCGTAGATGAGGTCGTCGGGCGTGTCCTCGACGGCGGCGTATTCCTGCAGGATCACGCCCTTCTCGCGGGCGAGCTCGCCTGCATCGAAGGCAGAGTGGATCAGGATGTCGCCGAGCACGTCGAGGGCGACGTCCACGTTCTCGCCGAGAACCCGGGCCGTGTAGCTGGTGTACTCGACGCTGGTGGCGGCATTGATGTCGCCGCCCACATTCTCGATGTCCTCGGCGATCTGTCGGGCGGAGCGCCGCGCCGTGCCCTTGAACGCCATGTGCTCGATGAGATGCGACAGCCCATGCTCATGCGGCTGCTCGTGGCGCGAGCCGGTCCCGACCCAGACGCCAAGCGTCGCGGTGGCGATCTCGGGCATCCGCTCGGTGGCGACCATCAGTCCGTTGGGCAGGGTGGTGATGTCGATCCGCTTCTCGCGGACGAAGTGCTGGTTCATGCGGCAGCGCCTTTGACCGCCCGCGCGCGCTCACGGATGAAGCGCTCGACCGCAGCTTGGTCGTTGGGAAGAACGGTGAAGCTCTCCCGGCGCTCCATCAGATCCGCCATGTGCGGCGGAAGTGCGGGGCGAATGCCCGTTGCGCGCTCGACCGCGTCCGGGAATTTTGCGGGATGCGCGGTGGAGAGAGCGACCACGGGAGTCTCAGGGTCCTGCTTCAGCAGGGCGCGGCCGGCGCGGGTGCCGACGGCGCTGTGCGGATCGAGCACGTAGCCGGTGCTGCGATAGGTCTCGGCCATTTCCGCCAGGACGTTGTCTTCGTCCACCGCTTGAGCCGCAAACTCCTGGCGGATGCGGGCCAGCGGCTCGGCGTCGATCAGGAAGGCACGGGACTGGTGGAGGCTTGCCATGAGGCGGCGGACCGCCTCGCCGTCGCGGCCATAGGCCTCGAACAGCAGGCGCTCGAAATTGGACGAGATCTGGATGTCCATGGACGGCGAGGTCGTGGGATGCACGCCCTTCATCTCGTAAGCGCCCGAGCCCAGCGTGCGGGCGAGAATATCATTGGCGTTGGTGCCGATCATCAGACGGTCAATCGGCAGGCCCATGCGCTTGGCCACCCAGCCGGCGAGAATGTCGCCGAAATTCCCCGTGGGCACGGAGAACGAGACGGGCCGGCGAGGGGCGCCCAGCGCAACCGCGGCGGTGAAGTAGTAGACAACCTGCGCCGCCACGCGGGCCCAGTTGATGGAATTGACCCCTGAGAGCTGCAGCTCGTCGCGGAAGCGGGCATGGTTGAACATGGCTTTCACCATGTTCTGGCAATCGTCGAATGTGCCCTCGACCGCGAGCGCATGGACGTTGGGCGAAGCCACTGTCGTCATCTGCCGGCGCTGCACGTCCGACACGCGGCCATGCGGGTAGAGGATGAAGATGTCGACCTGATCGAGGCCCTTGAAGGCCTCCACGGCCGCGCTGCCCGTGTCGCCCGAGGTCGCGCCCACGATGGTGGCGCGGGCGCCGCGGGCCTTGAGAACATGATCCATGAGGCGGCCCAGGAGCTGCATCGCCACGTCCTTGAAGGCGAGCGTGGGGCCGTGGAAGAGCTCGAGCGCGAACAGGTTGTCGCCGAGCTGGGTCAGCGGGCAGACGGCAGCATGGCGGAACGAGGCGTAGGATTCGTCGATCATGCGGCCCAGCGCGGCCTCGGGGATGTCGCCGTCGACCAGCGGCCCGAGCACGGCTTTCGCCACCTCGGCATAGGGCTTGCCGGCAAAGCCGCGGATCGTTTCATCCGTCAGGACCGGCCAGCATTCCGGCAGGTAGAGGCCGCCGTCCCGGGCGAGGCCGGTCAGCAGGGCGTCAGTGAAACCGAGCGCCGGGGCTTCTCCCCGGGTCGAGACATGGAGCAATGTCGATCTCCTGGAAATTCGGCCGGACATTATGGGGATGGACCGGACACGGCAAGCTGCATCCGGTCGCAGAGTTCAAGGTTTTATCCTGGCCATCGCATAGGCATCGACGAAGGTGCCGCCCCGGAAGGCGAAATCCCGGTGCATGCCCTCGATCTCGAAACCGTTGCGCTTGTAGAGCGCGATGGCCGGCGCATTGTCCACATAGACGGTCAGTTCGATCCGCCGGAGGTTCAGCCAGTCGTCCGCGATCATGATGAGTTCGCGCAGCAGCCTGGAGCCGATGCCGCGGCCGTGGACATCATCGTGCAGGCCCATGCCCAGATAGGCCACGTGGGCGCGCCGGCCCTGGAGACGCTCGAAGCCTCCATTGCCGATGATCCGGCCCTCATGCTCGACTACGAGGTTGACATTGTTGGCAGGGATTATGCCCTCGAGCCATTTCCGGGTCGCTTCGGGCGTCTGATAGGGCAGGCGCAGCGTGCCCCACCGATAGCCGGGCATGTTGCCCAAAGCCGCAATGCCTTCGCAGTCGCTGGGACGCGCCGCGCGGATGACGATGTCATCGGCGCGACTGGGTGGGTGGATTTCGGGCTGCAGGTTCATATCGCTCTCCTCTGGATGAAGGCGGAGGCGAACCGAACCCTTGAGAAGCCCTGCTCGTCTCCGCAGGGCTTGTCGGGAATATGCTCGACGCTTGTCCTAGACGCGCAAAGCCTCTCCCGTGCGCCCTGCAAGGCGCATCGTGAGATGGGTTACGGTCATGGTGAGCGTGAACATGTGAAACATGCTACAATAGACAGGATTACAAGCCAAGCTCACCTTTCATGCAGAGGACCGGGCTCATGCGCATGACACGGATCGACTGGATCTTGCTCCCCATCCTGGTGGGTGTGCTGGCAGGCGTCGTGGTGGGGGCGTTCCTGCTCGCGGGCTTCATCGGCCTGGGCGTTCTCGGCCTCATCATTGGCGTCATGGCCCAGCGCATCGAGCTGGAGAAGGATGGCGCTGTCAGCCATTACATGACGACTTCGCTCTATGCGGAGCAATTCAGGGCCCGGGAGAATATGACCCGTGCGGAGAAGGCCGAGCACCGGGCGGAGAACGAGGCGCTCCTCAAATGGCTGTTCGTCGCCAAGGTCGTCAGCGCCGGGCTGATTATCCTCGGTTTCGGTCTATTCTTCCAGTTTCAGCTCGGCTGAACCCGGTCCCTTTAGCCTTCGCCTGGCGAAGGCTGCGAAGACGCCGATCAGGGTGAGCGCGATGCCGAACCAGGTCACCGCATATTGTAGGTGGCTGTTCGGCAGGGTCAAAGGTGTCTGCCCACCCCGCGGCCAGCCGCCGGGATTGGGGCTCGCATCGGCGTCGATCAGGAACGGTGCAACCCGCTCGAGGTTGCGTGCCGCGGCCATGGCCTGAGGATCGCGGGCGAACCATTGGTTGCGGGCAGGATCGTCATTGGGCGTGAAGGAATTGCGGGCTTCCGGCGCCCGCACGAGGCCGCTGATCGTGACCTCACCTTTGGGCTGGCTCTCGGGACGGCGGGCGGCATCGCGCAGGTCCGTTGGCACGAAGCCGCGGTTGATCATGACGATGGCGCCGGTGGCAAGCTTGAGAGGCGTAATCAGGTAAAAGCCCTGGATCGGCGCACCCTGCCGTTCGCCGCGGGCGAGGCCGTAGACCGGTGCTTCGAACTCGTGAAGGAAGGTGCCGGTCACCCGCACCTTGCGGAACTCGTCCTGATCCGCGCGCCAGCTGGGCCATTCCGCTTCGGGCAGAATGGCGCCGGGCTCGCCATAGGCGCGGGTCTCGATCTGCGCGATCAGGTCTTCCTTCCAGGCCTTGCGCTGGAGCTGCCAGGTGCCGAGGCCGATCAGGATGGCCAGCGCCACCAGGGCCGCCAGGCCCGGAACGATGAGAGATCGGCTCTTGTGCAGGCGGGCAGCGGTCACTTCTCGAAGCGTCCTTCCTCGGCCTTGTGGTGATACTGCAAGTTCATCAGAACGCCCTTGAGCGGACGCACCAGGAGGAGGCTCAAGACGATGCTTAGCGCCGTCCACATGACGAGGTGGAGCCAGATCGGCGGCTCGTAGGTGAACTCGGTCCAGAGGGCGAGGGCTACTACAAAGATGCCGACAAACGACATGACGAAGAACGCCGGGCCATCGCCCGTGTCCGTGAAGGCGAGGTCGAGGCCGCAGACCTCGCATTTCGGCTGCACCGTGAGGAAGCCCTTGAACACATGCCCCTTGCCGCAGCGGGGGCACAGCCCCTTGAGGCCGGTGGTGATGGGCGAGGGGGCAGACGGATCATGAGCCACGGCTTTTCTCCAGATTAGGCCGGGGAGGCTAGAGCATCGGACCCGAAAGTGGAGACCACTTTCGGGATCCATCCGATGCTCCCTTCTTTGTAGAGCGCATCGTCCGGCGCGGAAAACCGGGACCACTTTTCCGCACGATGCGCTGACAGATGGTGACGGCAGCCCGAAAATGCGAAGGGCGGCCGTGAAGCCGCCCCTGCTGATTTGTGCCATTCGACGTGCGGCTTAGTGGCCGGCTCCGCTTCCGCCGTAGCCCCACACATAGATGGCGGCGAAGAGGAAGAGCCACACCACGTCGACGAAGTGCCAGTACCAGGCGGCGAACTCGAAGCCGAGGTGCTGCTGGGGCGTGAAGTCGCCGCGATAGGCGCGCAGCAGGCAGATGGCCAGGAAGATCGTGCCGATGACCACGTGCGCGCCGTGGAAGCCCGTCGCCATGAAGAAGGTGGCGCCGTAGATGTTGCCGCTGAAGCCGAAGGCCGCGTGGCTGTACTCGTAGGCCTGCACGCAGGTGAAGACGAAGCCGAGGATCACCGTGAGCCACAGGCCCATCTTCAGGCCCTGGCGGTCGTTGTGCAGGAGCGCGTGGTGCGCCCAGGTGACTGTGGTGCCCGAGGTGAGCAGGATCAGCGTGTTGAGGAGGGGCAGATGCCAGGGATCGAAGGTCTCGATGCCCTTCGGGGGCCATACGCCGCCGAGCGCCTCGATGCGGGAGTAGAGCTGCGGATCGCCGGCATAGAGGGCGGCGTCGAAATAGGCCCAGAACCAGGCGGCGAAGAACATCACCTCGGAGGCGATGAACATGATCATGCCGTAGCGATGGTGAAGCTGGACCACGCGGGTATGCGAGCCGGTATTGGCCTCCTTCACCACATCGGTCCACCAGGCGAGCATCGTGTAGAGAACGCCGATGACGCCCGCGCCGAACACGATGGGACCGAGGTCCATCCCGGCGATGGCGATGTCTTTCCACCAGGTCACGAACCCGGAGGTCAGCAGGAACGCGCTGACCGCGCCGATGAGCGGCCACGGGCTCGGTTCAAGGATGTGGTAGTCGTGGTTCTTGGCGTGGGCCTCGGCCATTTCGTGTCGTCTCCGTGCCTCGAAGGTGAACTCGCTTTAGGACGTTTCCGCCCAGCTTGTCACGTGTCTTATTGCGCGATGGGTGTGGTGGATGATGTCACTTCCGCCACCGGCTTGCCCCCCTTGGAGGGGAAGTAGGTGTAGGAGAGGGTGATGGATGAAAGGTCCTTCACGTCGCGATCCTCCGCCAGGCGGGGATCGACGTAGAAGACGACCGCGGATTCCAGGGTTTCTCCCGGCTGCAGGGTCTGCTCGGTGAAGCAGAAGCATTCGAGCTTGGAGAAGTAGGTGCCGGCCAAGTCGGGCTGCACGTTGTAGGTGGCAATGCCCGTGCTCGGCTTATCGCCCTTGTTGGTGATCTTGTAGAGAACCGTCGTGGTCTCGCCGAGCCTGACCTTGACCTCGGGGGTCTCCGGCGAGAAGCGCCAGTTCAGGCCGGGCGCCACATTGGAATCGAACCGTACCGCGATCGTCCGGTTCACCACCTGCGAGCCGTTGCTGTCGACTGCAACCGGTGTGCCGCCGAAGCCGGTGACCTTGCAGAAGAGGTCGTAGAGGGGAACGGACGCATAGGCGAGGCCGACCATGCCCACGACAAGGCCGAGGCAGGCGAAAGCCGTGCGGTGCATCTTGCGCTGGATGTGCGGGTTCTCAGCCATGTCCAACCTCACATGGGGCGCTGCAGGACGCCCGGTCCGAGCTTTGCGATGGTGACCACGTAAAACAGCACGACGAGGGCTCCGAGGGTAAGTGCCAGGGCCAGCGAACGATTGCGGCGGCGCTTCTGTTCCTCGGGCGTCAGGCTCTTATGCGCTTTGCGATCCGCCATGGTCCTACCCGAACACTGGCCGGAAGAAGCCGAAGCCGTGCTCCGCGAGCAGGGTCGCAAACAGCAGGAAAAGATAGAGGATCGAGAAGCCGAAGAGCTGCTGGGCCACCCGCATGGCAGGCTCTCCCTGGCGCAGGCGATAGACCTGTACGGCCAGCGCCAGCATGCCGAAGCCGCCGACGAGCGAGATGATGGCATAGGCCAGGCCGCCGAAGCCCAAGGCCACCGGAGCCATGCCCAGCGGGGCCAGGAGGATCGTGTAGGCGAGGATCTGGAACCGGGTGGAATCAGGGCCTGCCACGTTCGGCATCATCGGGATGCCGGCGCGCTCGTAATCGCCCGACTTCACGAGAGCGAGCGCCCAGAAATGAGGCGGCGTCCACATGAAGATGATGGCGAACAGCACCACGCTGTCGAGGGCGACGTGGCCCGTGACGGCGGCCTGCGCGACGACCGGGGGGAGGGCGCCCGCCGCACCGCCGATGACGATGTTCTGCGGCGTCGTGCGCTTCAGCCACATGGAATAGATGACAACGTAGAAGAAGATCGTGAAGGCGAGCAGACCCGCGGCCAGCCAGTTGCTGACGAGGCCCAGGATGATGACGGAGCCGGCGGAGAGCGTGACGCCGAAGGCCAGGGCCTCGCCGGGCTGGATCTTGCCGGCCGGGATCGGGCGCTTGGCCGTGCGCGTCATGATCGCGTCGATATCCGCATCCCACCACATGTTCAGGCACCCGGAGGCACCGCCGCCGATGGCAATCATCAGGAGCGACACGAAGGCCACGATGGGGTGAACGTTGGACGGGCTCACGACCATCCCGACCAGGGCCGTGAAGACGACGAGAAACATCACCCGCGGCTTCAGCAGGGCGAAGAAGTCGGAGACGTCGCCCTGCGACAGGCCTGCGGTGGCAGGGCTCTCGACGTGGGTTTCGGCCAGAGAGTTCGACATGGTGCTCATCACAAAATCCGAAATGCCGTGACGAGGCCGAAAACGGCCTCCAATGGTCGGCTCCTCGCCGGAAGGCTTGAATTCATGCAAGCCCTCTGGGGAGGAGCCGGGCGGCGAAGGCCGCCCGGCTCAGCATTTTTAGTGGTGCGTGTCGATGACGCGCGGCAGAGTCTCGAACTGGTGGAACGGAGGCGGAGAGGACAGGGTCCATTCCAGCGTCGTCGCACCTTCGCCCCACGGGTTCGCGGCAGCCTTTTCCTTGCGGATGAAGGCATAGACCACGCCGAACATGAAGATGAAGAGGCCGGCGAAGAACACGTAGCCGCCGATGGAGGACACGAGGTTCCAGCCCGCGAAGGCGTCCGGGTAGTCCGCGTAGCGGCGCGGCATGCCCGAGAGGCCGAGGAAGTGCATCGGGAAGAACAGCACGTTGGAGCCGATGAAGGCGACCCAGAAGTGCAGCTTGCCGATCCATTCGGGCATCACGTAGCCGGTGATCTTCGGGAACCAGTAGTACATGCCGGCGAAGATCACGAAGACCGCACCGAGCGACAGAACGTAGTGGAAGTGAGCCACCACGTAGTAGGTGTCGTGCATGTAGCGGTCGACGGGAGCGTTCGCCAGCACCACGCCGGTGACGCCGCCCACCGTGAACAGGAACACGAAGCCCACCGCCCACTGCATGGCCGCCGTGAAGCGGATGGACCCGCCCCACATGGTAGCGATCCAGGAGAACACCTTCACGCCGGTGGGAACCGCGATCACCATGGTGGCGAACACGAAGTACGCCTGGGTCTGGAGCGAGAGGCCGACGGTGTACATGTGGTGCGCCCACACGACGAAGCCGACCACGCCGATCGCCACCATGGCGTAGGCCATGCCGAGATAGCCGAAGATCGGCTTCTTGGAGAAGGTGGAGATGATGTGGGACACGATGCCGAAGGCCGGCAGGATCATGATGTACACTTCGGGGTGGCCGAAGAACCAGAACAGGTGCTGGTAGAGCACCGGATCGCCGCCACCCGACGGATCGAAGAAGGTCGTGCCGAAGTTGCGGTCGGTGAGCAGCATCGTGATCGCGCCCGCGAGAACCGGCAGCGACAGGAGCAGCAGGAACGCGGTCACCAGCATGGACCAGGCGAACAGCGGCATCTTGTGCAGCGTCATGCCCGGAGCGCGCATGTTGAGGATCGTGGTGATGAAGTTGATCGCACCCAGGATCGACGCCGCACCGGCGAGGTGCAGGGCGAAGATGCCGAAGTCGAGCGCGGGGCCCGGATGGCCGACGGTCGAGAGCGGCGGATAAACGGTCCAGCCGCCGCCGAAGCCGAGCGAGCCCGGAGCGCCCTCGACGAAGAGCGAGCAGAGCATCAGGGCGAAGGCCGAGACGGTGAGCCAGTACGAGATGTTGTTCATCCGCGGGAAGGCCATGTCGGGAGCACCGATCATGAGCGGGATGAACCAGTTGCCGAAGCCGCCGATCAGGGTGGGCATCACCATGAAGAACACCATGATGAGGCCGTGGCCCGTCACGAAGACGTTGTAGGCCTGCGGATTCGAGAAGTACTGGAGGCCCGGCTCCTGCAGCTCCAGGCGCATGCCGATGGAGAGAAGACCGCCGATGATGCCGGCGGTGAAGCCGAAGATGAGATAGAGCGTTCCGATGTCCTTGTGGTTCGTCGAATAGAACCACCGGCGCCAGAAGCTCGGAAGGTGATCGTGGTGATCCGCGTGAGCGGCATCCGCTGCATGTGCCATGATAGACCTCTGTGGTCCTTCTTTCAGATTACTGAGCGTTCGCGAGCTTGGTCGGAGCCGGGCTGTCCGTGGAAGCATAACGCTGCTTCGCCTCGGTCAGCCAAGCGGCATATTGCTGCTCGCTCACGACGCGGACTTCGATGGGCATGTAGGGGTGGCCGTTGCCGCAGAGTTCCGAGCACTGGCCGTAATAAACGCCCTCCCGCTCGGCCTTGAACCAGACCTCGTTCAGGCGGCCGGGGATGGCGTCGACCTTGAAGTAGAAGGACGGCACCGTGAAGGCGTGCATCACGTCGGCCGAGGTGACCTGAACGCGAACCACCTTGCCCACGGGCACGACCATCGCGTTGTCGGCGCCGAGCAGGCGGGGCTGATCGGGCTTACGGGCGCTGTCCTCGGTGATCATGTTCGAATCAAACTTGAAGCCGCCGCCCTGATCGGCCGGATACTCATAGCCCCAGTACCAGGAATAGCCGGTCGCCTTCACCACCAGATCGGCCTGCGGCGGCACGAGCTGCTCGCGCAGAAGGCGGAAGGACGGGATGGCGATCGCCACGAGGATCAGGACCGGGACGATGGTCCAAGCCACTTCGAGCAGGGTGTTGTGGGTGGTCTTCGAGGGGGCCGGGTTCTTGTTCTCGTTGAAGCGCGCAACGATCACAAGGAGCAGCGCCAGCACGAAAAGGCAGATCGCCGCCATGAGCCAGGTAAGGTAGGTGTGAAAGTTGGACACGCTCTGTCCCAACTCTGTCACCATCTCCTGCATGCCGGTTTCCCAAGGGGAGGGCTGCCCGGCGGCGGCCCGCGCCTCACTTATGCCCAACACAAGTGCGACCGCTGCCGTGGAGAGGGCGGTCACCGATCGACGTCCAGTCTCGATCCGCATCGGCGTTCCAAAGCTCCTAAAGATGTGATGGCCCAGGGCCATGAAAGCATCGGGGACAGCGCGGGCGTGCGAAGAACGGCGCCCGGCTTGCGCCATCACCTTTGATGTGCGTCAAAGACCACAGGACGCGCGGAAGCGCAACGGTAGAAGCGTTCCAAACTGTGCGTCATAACCGCCAAAACGCGTTTCAACCTTCCAAAGCGCCCCTGTCGCTTGACATTGCGCCCCCTGACATGGTCCCAACGGGCCAAAGTTGTAGTTGGAGCGGCGGCATGCCGCGACCCTTGATAAGGGTTGAAGGAATGGAGACACCGATGGGCGCATCGCAATGGGTTCGCCATGGCGCGGCAGCTTTCCTGGGGCTGGCAGCCCTGCTCGGCGCCAGCGGCGCCGGCGCTCAGGGCATGGTCAAGAACACCTTCGGCGACTGGCAGATGCGCTGCGAGACTCCCGCCGGAGCCACGGCCGAGCAATGCGCCCTCGTGCAGAACGTTGTTGCGGAGGACCGCCCCAACGTCACACTCGTGATTATCATGTTGAAAACCGCCGACGGCAAAAGCCGCCTCCTGCGCGTGGTGGCGCCTCTGGGTATTCTGCTGCCTTCGGGACTCGGTCTGAAGATCGACCAGACGGATATCGGCCGCGCCGGCTTCGTGCGCTGCCTGGCGTCGGGCTGCGTCGCCGAGGTCGT
>JAESFL010000546.1_pt1 | contig 24582 bp, 25 predicted proteins | sample 9269401 | NCBI WGS metagenome assembly JAESFL01 (sample SAMN14506025, study PRJNA617098) | algae metagenome | isolation source: Gloeocapsa sp. UFS-A4-WI-NPMV-4B04 and co-occurring heterotrophs from desert... | place: USA: Utah | collected 2006-10-01 | reverse complement strand
CGGTGGCACCCACCATCTTCGACGACAGCGGCCGCCTCGATCTCGAGGGCCAGAAGCGCGCCATCGATTTCATGATCGATGCGGGCTCGGACGGTCTCTGCATCCTGGCGAACTTCTCCGAGCAGTTCCTGTTGCGCGACGAAGAGCGCGAAGCCGTGATGACGACAGTGCTCGATCATGTCGCAGGCCGTGTTCCCGTCATCGTCACCACCAGCCACTTCTCGACCGAGATATGCGCGGAGCGCAGCCGGCGCGCGCAGGACGCGGGCGCGGCCATGGTCATGATCATGCCGCCCTTCTTCGGTGCGACCCTGCGGGTGTCGGAGCCCGGCATCTACGAGTTCTTCCGCCGGGTTTCGGATGCGATCAGCATCCCGATCATGATCCAGGATGCGCCGATGGCCGGCACGTCCCTGTCGGCGCCGTTCCTCGCGCGCATGGCGCAGGAGATCGCCAACGTCTCCTATTTCAAGATCGAGGTAGCCGGCACCGCCGCGAAACTGCGCGACCTGATCGCGCTCGGAGGCGATGCCATTGAGGGGCCGTGGGATGGCGAGGAAGCCATTACGCTGATGGCCGACCTCGATGCAGGCGCCACGGGTGCCATGACGGGCGGCGCCTATCCGGACGGAATCCGCCAGATCATCGATCCCTATTTCTCCGGCAACCGTGAGGAAGCAGCAGCGGCTTATGAGCGCTGGCTGCCGCTGATCAACTACGAGAACCGGCAATGCGGATTGCTCGCCGCCAAGGTGCTGATGAAGGAAGGTGGCGTGATCCGCTCGGAAGCAGTGCGCCATCCCCTACAGCCTCTGCATCCTGAGACCAGAAATGGTCTCATCGAGATTGCAAAAAGTCTCGATCCGATTGTTCTGCGCTGGGGACGGTAAAGACTTATAGCAGCCTGGCCGCCGCAGGAGCGCATGCTCTGCGGCGGCTGCGCCAGATATTGTTGGTACTCATGTGCCGTCTTCCTGATCTGGCGCGGTCGCACAGCTGAAGCTGAAGCGACATCACGGAAGCCTTCAAGACTTGGGGATCAAGACTGAACCCTTGCACCCTGGGCTTCTCCTGAAAATTTTCCGTCTCATCAAAGTGCTCGCCCTCAGCAGGCGAAAACCACCACCTCTGGTTTTGTAGCACCCCGCTCCCTAAACGCGCTGCTCACAAAATCCACTATAGGAGATTTTCTCTATTGCTCAGGTGATTTCTACCATGGTAGATCATGAAACATAATAATGAATCATAAAGCGGCGGATCACGGTTCGGCATCTTGCCTTGATCGCCCCGCTGTCGCCTGAACGGGAGAGAGTCGTGGGATCCTCAATCGTCGGAACATCGCCGCTCCAGGACTTCCGAATGCTGATCGGGGGCGAGTGGTGCGAGTCCTCGTCGGGAAGCTGGTTCGAAACGAAGGATCCTTATAGCGGCAAACCATGGGCACGGCTCCCGCGCGGCAATGCCAGCGATGTCGATCGCGCGGTCCAGGCCGCCCATACCGCATTCAGGTCAGGCCCGTGGTCGAAGATGATCGCGAGCGATCGCGGGATGCTCATGTACCGTCTCGCAGACCTCATCGAGAAGAACGCCCAGCGCCTGGCCGAACTCGAGGTGCGGGACAACGGCAAGCTCATGGTCGAGATGCTGGGGCAGATGCGCTACATCCCGCGCTGGTTCCAGTATTATGGCGGTCTTGCGGACAAGATCGAAGGCGCGGTGACGCCCATCGATAAAGGAGACATGCTCCACTACATCCGCTACGAGCCCGTAGGTGTCGTCGGGGCTATCACACCCTGGAACTCGCCCCTGCTCCTGACCGTATGGAAGCTCGCACCGGCGCTTGCAGCCGGCAATACCGTCGTCATCAAGCCGTCTGAGCATGCTTCCGTTTCGATGCTGGCCTTCCTCGAGCTGTTCGAGCAGGCGGGTTTCCCTCCCGGCGTGGTCAATGTGGTCACCGGCTTCGGCCATGAGGCGGGTGCTGCGCTTGCGGAGCATCCGCTGGTGGACCGCATCGCCTTTACGGGATCCGACGTCGGAGGGCGGCTGGTCTCCCGTGCGGCGGTGGAGAGCTTCAAGCGCGTGTCGCTGGAGCTCGGCGGCAAGTCGCCTCACATCATCTTCGAGGATGCCGATCTCGACGCAGCCGTGAAGGGCGTCATTTCAGGCATCTTCGCGGCGGCAGGGCAGACCTGCATGGCCGGCTCGCGCCTCATCGTTCACGAGAGCATTCATGACAGCTTCGTCGAGAAGCTGTTGGAACGGATGCGACAGGCGCGCCTCGGCGACCCACGCAGCGACACCACCGATGTGGGTCCCATCGCGACCGAACCGCAGTTGGCGAAGACTCTGGAGTTCATCGACATCGCCCATTCGGAGGGAGCGGTTTGCGCGCTCGGTGGCAAGCGCCCCGATGCCGAAGGCCTGAAGGAGGGCTGGTTCGTCGAGCCCACCATCTTTACCGGCGTCGACAACACCATGCGCATCGCCCGGGAAGAGGTGTTCGGGCCCGTTCTCTCGGTTCTCAAGTTCCAGACCGACGACGAAGCGGTGACGCTTGCCAATGACACGCCCTACGGACTGGCAGCCGGCATGTGGAGCCAGAGTCTGGAACGCGCGATCACGATGCCGCGCCGGCTACGGGCAGGCACCGTCTGGGTCAATGCCTATCGCGTCGTCAGCTACATGGCACCGTTCGGAGGCTTCAAATCCTCGGGGATAGGGCGTGAGAACGGCAAGGCTGCAATCTACGAATACCTTGAGGCGAAGAGCGTCTTCATCAATCCGAAATCGAGAATTTCCAACCCGTTCACCCTGCAATAAGAGGCAGCGAATTGCCCAGGGCAGGCTGAGGGGGGCTGGAAATTTGGAGGGACTTGGCAGGCAGTCCCATCGTCGCGCGGACAATATCCGCAGAACCTGCCCAAGCTTGAGGGAGGAAGACATGAAGAACAAGTGGAAGACACTGCTGAGTGCCGCATTTCTATCGACTGCCCTGCCCATGGCGGCAGTCGCTCAGGGAGGCCCCCTGAAGATCCTGGTGCTTGACGACATGTCGGGTATCTTCGCGGCCAACGGCGGCCCCGGCACGCTGCTGGCGGTGCAGATGGCCGTTGAGGATGCAGGCGGCAAGGTGTTGGGCCGCCCCATCGAAATCGTCCAGGCGGACCATCAGAACAAGCCCGATGTGGGCTCAGCCCAAGCCCAGCGCTACATCCAGGAGCAGGGCATCCGTGCCATGACGCTGGGCGGATCGAGCGCGGTCGGACTTGCCGCACAGGCACGCGCAGCTGAGGCGAAGGTGTTTACGCTCGCCAGCGGCGCCTATGCCCCCAACTTCTCGGAGGCGCAGTGCTCACCTTACGGCTTCCAGTTCGCGCCTTCAACGCAGGAACTGTCGCGCGCCGTGACCTCGCGCATCGTCGGCGAAGGCAAGAAGACCTGGTACCTGATCGCGGCCGACTACGTCTTCGGTCACACCCTGATCGCTGACGCCACCAAGTCGATCCAGGCTGCCGGCGGCAAGGTGCTCGGGCAGACCCTGCACCCGCTCAACTCCAACGACATGGCGTCGGCCTTGCTGACGGCGCAGGGCTCGGGTGCCGACATCATCGGTCTCGCCAACGCCGGCACCGATCTGGAGACCACCGTGAAGCAGGCGGGACAGTTCGGCGTCGGCGGCAAACTCGCCGCCATGATGGTCTACGAGAACAACATCGAGGCGCTGACGCTTGCGGCTTCCAAGGGCATGCGCATGTCGGTCTCGACTTACTGGGACCTGAACGACAAGACGCGCACGCTGGCCAAGAGGATGATGGCGAAGAATGGCGGCAAGACCCCGACCATGGGCCATATGGGTGCCTATGGCGCAGTCACGCACTATCTGGAAGCGGTGAAAGCGGCCGGCACGGACGATCCGGACAAGGTGGCGGCGAAGATGCGGGAACTCCCCATCACCACCGGCATCTGGGAAAACCCGCGCATTCAGGCGAACGGTCGCGTGACCTACGACATGCTGCTGGTCGAGGTGAAGACACCTGCCGAGTCGAAGGGACCGAACGACCTTTACAAGATCGTAGCCAAGATCCCGGCCGAGGGCTTGTTCCGCACGGCCAAGGAAAGCGGCTGCCCGTTCGTGAAGTGATCCCGCCGGGCGGGATCATCCTCCTCCAACCTCTTGGAATCGCCTGGACCTGTTCGACAGAGCAGGTCCAGAATAATGGAGATCTCTCATGAGACTCTATGTCAGCCCGACGTCTCCCTACGCGCGCCTGGCGTGTGTCATGTGCCTTGAAGCTCATCTCAAGGGGCTGGAGATCGTTATCCTGGATCCATGGCAGAATCCCCCCGAACTGCTGGAGCATAATCCAGCCGGCCGGGTTCCGGCTCTGGTTCTTGGACCGGATGACGAGAGCGGCAGGCAAACGATCACGGAGTCGCTCCTGATCGCGGACTTCGCAGCGCACCGTTCGGGCGATGCAGAGAGCCTCTGGTTCCAAGCGGAAGCCCAGCGTCAGCTCGGTGGCATCTGCTTCGGCATCATCGACGCCGCCGCCGCGATCATGGCAGGACGCATGGTCACATCGGGGTCCGTCAGCGATACAGCGTTTGACTCCTCCTCCGTCGCCCGGCGCCGGCAGGACGCTATGCACCGCAGTCTGGGTCGGCTGGAGCAATTGATCCTTGAGCAGCGCGACGCATTGCTGGCCCGGCCAGGGATCGCAGCCTTTCTTCCGGTGATCGTGGTCGAATACCTTCGAATGCGGTTTGGCGATGCCTTCGACTCCGCAAGCCGTCCGCAGCTGTCCGCTTTGGTTGCTGCACTGAAAGATCGCCCCTCGCTCGCCAGCACGAAGCCCCTCTTCACCAAGTTCATCCCACGCGACGGAGTGGCGGCCCGATGAGCATCGTCCTCGAGGCCCGGCAGGTCAGCAAGAGCTTTGGCGGTTTCTTTGCCGTCAAGAACGTCGATCTCAAGGTGCGGGAAGGCAGCATCCATGCCTTGATCGGTCCGAACGGCGCGGGCAAGACCACGCTCTTCGGCCTCCTGACGCGATTCCACTCTGCAACAGCAGGCAGCATCTTCTTCAAGGGCGAGGACATCACCGGCAAAGGGCCCGCCGACGTTGCGCTGCGCGGCCTTTGCCGCTCCTTTCAGATCTCCTCGATCTTTCCATGCCTGACGCTGCGCGAGAATGTGCGGGTCGCCCTGCAGCGCCGCCATGGTTCCAGCCATCAGTTCTGGCAGCCTTCACGCGTCCTCCGCCGCTTCGACGAGGAGGCCGATCGTCTGCTTCATCGCGTCGGGCTGATGCCCCTGGCGGATCGCCTTTGCTCGGAAGTTTCCTACGGGCGCAAGCGCGCCCTTGAGATCGCCACCACCCTGGCCATGGAGCCGAGAGTCCTGCTTCTTGACGAGCCGATTGCCGGCATGGCCGCGGGAGACATCCCGATGATCGTCGAGCTGATCCGCAGCGTTGCGAAAGATCGCACCGTGGTGATGGTCGAGCACAATCTCTCGGTCGTTGAGAGCCTCTGCGACAGGGTCACCGTCCTGGTGCGTGGCGAAGTCTTGGCGGAAGGCACGTATAGCGAGATCCGCGACAACACCGCAGTGCGGCAAGCCTATATCGGAGCCGGCTATGCGGTATGAGCCTCTGCTTTGGGTGGAGAATCTCGAAGGTTGGTACGGTGAGAGCCACATCCTGCATGGTGTCAGTCTATCGGTACCGCGCGCGCAAACCGTCGCCATCCTGGGAAGGAACGGTGTGGGCAAAACCTCCACGCTGCGCGGGATCGTGGGGCTCCTGACTCGAGCCACAGGCTCCGTCCGCATGGATGGCACGGAACTGATCGGCATGCCGCGCTATCGCATCGCATCTACGGGCATCGGCTACGTTCCTGAGGAACGTGGCATCTACTCGTCGCTCTCGGTTCAGGAGAATCTCGATCTGCTGCCGAAAATCAGCGATCGCGGCATGAGCCTGGAGCGGATCTTCGATCTGTTCCCCAACCTGAAAGAACGGCGACGCGCCGCCGGGGGAACCCTTTCGGGAGGCGAGCAGCAGATGCTCTCCATCGCGCGGGTACTGCGGGCAGGGCCCGAGTTGCTTGTGCTCGATGAGCCGACCGAAGGGCTGTCCCCCGTCATCGTCCAGCACATCGGCCGGGTCCTGAACGCGCTCAAGAAGGACGGCCTGACCATGCTGCTGGTGGAGCAGAACTTTCATTTCGCGCGCCATCTGGCGGATCATTTCTACCTCATGGAGGAAGGGCGGGTGGTTGACGACTTCCCCGCTCGCGATCTCGACGCGCGTCTCGAAACCGTCTCCAGCCTGATCGGAGTCTAGGCCGTGACAATGATCTTCGGCGTTCCTCTCGTGGCACTGGCATCTCAGCTCGTGATCGGCCTGTTCAATGGCGCGTTCTATGCCCTCCTCAGCCTCGGCCTCGGTGTGATCTTCGGTCTGCTGCGCGTGGTCAATTTCACCCATGGCGCTTTCTATACCGTGGGAGCTTTCGCGGCCTTCCTTCTGACCAGCTATGCCGGCTTCAGCTTCTGGGCATGCCTTGTCATCGCTCCCCTGATCGTCGCCGCGCTCGCTGCCGTGCTGGAGCGGACGCTCCTGAGAAAGCTCTACGGCCTCGATGCGCTCTACGGGATGCTGCTGACCTTCGGCATCGCTTTACTCATCGAGGGGCTGCTTCAATTCTACTTCGGCGTGGCGGGACAACCGTATCAGGTGCCGGACGTCCTCAGCGGCACGAGCAATCTCGGCTTCATGTTCCTGCCGCACTATCGTGCGTTCGCCATCGGGACCTCGCTTCTGCTGTGCCTGCTGACCTGGCTGATCATCGAATACACCTCCCTGGGCGCGAAGCTCCGCGCCGCGACGGAGAACAGCCGTCTTCTTGAGGTTTTCGGCGTGAATGTTTCCTTGCTCCTGACATGCACCTACGCTTTCGGCGGAGCGCTGGCAGGCTTCGCAGGCGTCGTCGCCGCGCCGGTCTTTCAGGTCAGCCCGCTCATGGGCGCGAACCTCATCATCGTGGTCTTTGCGGTGGTCATCATCGGCGGGCTCGGCTCCATCACCGGCGCGATCGTCAGCGGGCTGATGCTGGGTGCGCTGGAAGCACTGGCGAAGGTCTACTGGCCGCCATCGGCCAATCTCGTGCCGTTCCTCATCATGGCTGTGGTGCTTTTCCTGCGACCGCGCGGACTTTTCGGAAAAGGAGAGTGATCACCATGGCCTCTGCATCGCTGTCACTTCCTCTGCAATGGCGTAAGCACATCACTGTCATCCTGCTGCTTGCAGGACTTGTCGTCTTGGCCGTCGCTCCCCTGTTTCTCTACCCCGTCTTCCTGATGAAACTGCTGTGCTTCGGCCTCTTCGCATCGGCGCTGAACCTCGTCCTGGGCTACGGCGGCATGGTGGCTTTCGGCCATGCAACCTTCTTCGGGGGAGCAGCCTACGTCACGGCCCATGCGCTAAAAGAGTGGGGTTTCGGTGCAGGCTCCGGCCTCATGATCGGCGTCGCATTTGCTCTCGTGACAGGCTTTCTCATGGGCATCATCGCGATCCGCCGACAAGGCTTCTACTTTGCCATGACGACGCTGGCGCTCTCCCAGATGGCCTATTTCGCCTTCTTCCAGGCGCCATTCACGAATGCTGAGGATGGCATCCAACGCGTGCCTCGTCCGGACTTCCTCGGGATCGTGCCGCTTTCGGACAATCTGTCCCTCTACTATTTCGTCCTAGCCGTTTTTCTGCTCGGCATGGCAGCGATCTGGCGAGTCATTCACTCACCATTTGGCGCGTCGTTGACCGCCATCCGCGAGAACGAGCCGCGTGCCTTATCGCTTGGCTACCATACCGGCCGCTATAAGCTGACGGTCTTCGTCATCTCGGCCGCGCTCTCGGGGCTTGCCGGGTCTCTCAAGGTTCTCGTCTTTCAGATTGCGACGCTCACCGATGTTGCCTGGCAGATGTCGGGAGAGGTGATCCTCATGACGCTGCTGGGTGGGGTCGGAACCTTCCTCGGCCCTGTCATAGGGGCCGCGCTCGTCCTGACGATCCAGAACTACATGGCCTCGACGGCAATCCCGGTCACCATCTTCGTTGGTCTCGCCTTCATCATCTGCGTCATGCTGTTTCGCAAGGGCATCGTCGGTGAGTTCATCGCTCTTCTTCCCAGCGTTTCGTCGAGCGGTCCGGATCGCCAGAAGGTGGAATCGTGACCGCGCGTTCACCCCCTCCGATGATCAAAGAGACTGAGGGTGGCAGCGAATCCGGTGAGGAGTTGCTGGCAGTTCTTGGATCGCGCCTGCGAGAACTTCGCCGCACGCAAAGCCTGACCCTGGACATGCTGGCCCAGCGAGCCCAAGTCAGCCGGGCCATGATCTCGAAGATTGAGCGCGGCGAGAAGATGCCGACTGTCGGGATCCTGGTGCGCATCGCGACCGGCCTCAATGTGAGCCTTTCCGCGTTGCTTGGCGAACAGGCCCAATCTGCTGCCGTTCAGCTGCAGCGTGCTTACCGTCGAAGCCGCTTCCGTGATCCGTCGACGGGTCTTGAACGGGAGGCTGTCTTCTCGCCGGCGGAGGGTGACGACATCGAGGTGGTACGACACGTTCTGCCCGGATTGCAATCGACAGGGCTGCTCTCTCCCTATCCTGTGCCGACCCGCAAGCTCATTTTCTCGCCAAGCGGGCCGCTTGTCGTCAGGATCAGCGATGAGACATTCTACATGGAGCCCGGTGACGCGCTGCGCTTCGATGTGACGTCCGCCTACAGCTTCTCGAATCCGGCGGTGACGCCGGTCAGCTACTACTTGTTCATGTCCCGGCATGGAAGCGCCGTGATAGCAGCGCCATAGGCAGCCGTGAGCTCCTGTTACTCCCGACATCGGCTTGTGTCTGATTGAGCCTCAGGCTCGGCTCACGTCCTCGACAGGCGGTGTTCCATAGGTGTGGAACGACTCGACCGTCTTCATCCCCCAGGCCTGCCCCTTCTTGCGCTCCTCCTCGGTCCAGACGATCGGTTTCCAATCCGGTGCTAGGATGAGGCGGGCGCCGGCATTGCAGACCTCGACGCGGTTGCCGCCCGGCTCGTAGACGTAGAGGAAGAAGGTCTGCTGGACCGCATGCTTGTGCGGACCGGATTCGATGGGCACACCCGCTTCGAGGAAGATGTCGGCAGCCCGGAGGACGTCCTCCCGGCTGTCGAGGGCGTAGGTCAGGTGGTGGAAGCGACCTTTGGCGCCCGTGTGATCGCGGGTGAAGGCGAAGTCGTAGCTCTTGTTGGTAAGCGTCATCCACATGCCGGCCTCAGCCCCGTCGTTCTGGACGATCTGCTCGGTGAGGCGGCAGCCGAGGTATTGTTCGAAGAAGATGCGATTGGCACGGATGTCGGATGCCAGACAGTTCAGGTGGTCGAGGCGGCGTACGTTGACGCCGCGCGCCGGGAAGCGTTGAGCCTGGTTCTTCAAGGCGGGCTTCAGCCCAGGCGGCGCAACATACCATTCGGTCTCGTAGTAGAGCTCGATCATGTGCCCATCGGGATCGCGGCACAGGAAAGCCGGGCCGTGACCGATATCTCCGTCCATCCAGCCCATATCGTAGCCTGAGCCTTTGAGCGCAGCGACTCGCCGCTCCAGCGCCTGCTGGCTCCTGGCGCGGAAAGCCATGTGGCCCATGCCAGGCTTTTTCGAAGCAGTCAGCTTGAGCGAGTGGCGCTCGTAATCGTCCCACCCGCGAAGATAGACGGAGTCGCCCTGCCGGCCGCTTTCGGTCATGCCGAGCACATCGACGAAAAAGCGCAGGCTCTCGTCCGGCTTCGGCGTCAGCAGCTCAAGATGCCCAAGATGAGCGAGATCGAGCACAGGTTCATCTTGCATCGGCATGTCTTTCGCTTCAGGGAGCCGGCAGAGCAGGAGCCCGGAGCACCTAGCATCCAGGCTCCCGACTGACGATCAGGCCGCCTTCCTGGCGCCGGAGCCAGGGCTGCCCCAGACTTCCTCAGCGATCTCGACGATCATGCGCAGCTTCGCCCATTGCTCCTCCTCGGCCAGCGTGTTGCCTTCCTCGGTAGAGGCGAAGCCGCATTGCGGCGAGAGGCAGAGCTGGTCGAGGTCGACATACTTGGCGGCCTCATCAATGCGGCGCTTGATGTCATCCTTCTTCTCAAGAATGCCGGTCTTGGAGGTCACGAGACCCAAGATGACGGTCTTGCCCTTCGGCAGGAAGCGCAGGGGCTCGAAGCCGCCGGCGCGATCCGTGTCCCATTCCATGAAGTAGCCGTCGACCGGCATGCGGTTGAAGAGCACCTCGGCTACTGGCTCATAGCCACCGGAGGCGATGAAAGTGGAGCGGAAATTGCCGCGACAGAGGTGCATCGTGATCGTGAGGTCCTCAGGCTTGTCCTTGAGCGCCTCGCGCACCATGCCGGCATAGATTTCAGGCTGCTTCTCCGGATCGTCGCCGCGCTGACGCAGCATCTCGCGCTGGTCCGGGTCGCAGAAATAAGCGAATGAGATGTCGTCGAGCTGAAGGTAGCGGCAGCCCGCATCGTAGAAGGCGTGCACCGCCTTATTGTAGGCGCTGCCGACATCGGCATAGAAGTCGTCCATATTCGGATAGACGCCCATGTTCATCATCTTCCGCCCGCCGCGGTAGTGCAGCATGCTCGGGCCGGGGATCGTCATCTTCGCCACACTGTTCGTGTTATCCTTCACGAAGCGGAAATGGTCGATCATCGGGTGATGGCCCGAGAAGTCCACCTTGCCGGTCACGCGCAAGGCTTTCGCGATGCCGACGCCACCCTTGAAGTTCATGCCGGAATCAGCCTCGACCGAGGTGACCCCGTCCAGATGCTCCAGGAAGTCGAAGTGCCAATAGGCACGGCGGAACTCGCCGTCGGTCACAGCCTGTAGGCCGATCTCTTCCTGGCGCTTGATGAGGGTGCGGATCTCACGATCCTCGATTTCCCTCAGGGCCTCGTCCGAGATCTCCCCGTCATGGTGCTTGTGACGGGCTTCCTTGAGCGCAGCCGTACGCAGAAGGCTACCGACCATATCGGCGCGGAAAGGTGGCTTGGTGCGTTGCATGGATCGATACTCCGGTTATCAGTTCAATGGGACGCGGCGCGCATCGGCTTCTTCTTCGCCGTGACGCCCAGGTGTTGTTCGAGAGCCGCCGGGTCCTCAATGAGAGCCCGGCTCGAGCTCGCATGAACGATGGCTCCTCGGTCGAGAATGAGCGCGCTGTCTGTCACGCCGAGAATTTTCTGCGCATGCTGCTCGACGACGATGGCCGACATGCCCTCCCCGCGGATGATCCGGGTCAAAGCCGCAAGCAGTTCCTCGATGATGATAGGCGCAAGCCCTTCCGTCGGCTCATCCAGGAGCAGAAGCTTGGGATTGAGCACCAGCGCACGGGCCACTGCGAGCATCTGCTGCTCGCCGCCGGAGAGTTGGTTGCCGAGATTGGACCGACGTTCCTTGAGGCGTGGGAACATCTCATAGACGCGACTCACGTTCCAAGGTCCCGGACGAGCCACCGCCGTGAGATTCTCCTCCACGGTGAGCGACTTGAAGATGTTACGCTCTTGGGGCACCCAGCCGATACCTGCATGCGCGCGCTTGTCGGAGCGAGTCGTCGCTAGGTCTTGACCATCGAGCATGATCGAGCCGCCACGGTGGCGGGTGACGCCGATGATGGTGTTGAGGAGCGTCGTCTTGCCTGTGCCGTTGCGGCCGAGCACAGCGAGGGACTCGCCAGACTTGAGGCGCAGGTCGATGTTCGAGATGACAATGGCGTCGCCATAACCTGCTGAAACCTTCTGCAGGGTGAGAAGATCACTCATCGACGCTCTCCCCGAGATAGACGGCCCGAACCCTCGGATCAGTCGAGACCTCCTCGACCGTACCTTCCGTGAACAGCGCACCGTTGACCATAACCGTGATGCGGTCGGCGAAGCTGAAGACCAGATCCATGTCGTGCTCGATCAGGAGGACGGAAACGTCCCGCGGGAGCGCAGCCACCGTGGCGAGCAGCTCATGGCGTTCCGCCTCCGGCACACCGGCAGCGGGCTCGTCCAGCAGGAGCACACGTGGCCTGCAGGCGAAGGCCACCGCAATCTCCAGAAGCCGCTGCTTGCCATAGGCCAAGTTCGAGGTCCGCTCGTCAAGCACATCGGTCAGGCGGAAGCGCTGTGCAATCTCGACGATCTCGCCGATGATCTCCCGCCTACTGCCCGTCACGCGCCACCAGTCGCGTCCCCCACCCGTGCGCTCGGACACCGCAAGACCGATGGTCTCAAGTGGGGTCATGGCCGGAAAGAGCTGGTTGATCTGGAAGGTGCGTGCGAGCCCCCGCTGCACTCGTAGTTCGGAGCGCAGCCCTGTGATCTCCTGCCCCTCGAGGAAAATCTGCCCGGATGTCGGCTTGATGACGCCGGTGAGCAGGTTGATGAAGGTCGTCTTGCCGGCGCCATTAGGACCGATCAAAGCATGGCGGGCACCCTGCTCCAACTTGAAGGACACGTTGTCCGTGGCCACGAGGCCGCCGAAGCGCTTGACGAGGCCTTTCGTTTCGAGAGCGATCGTCATGTCATATCTCCCGGGCCGACGTTTTCGGCAGCGTCTCAGAGCTCTTGGCCGTGCGGCTGGCCGCGCTTTTCCAGAGCGCCCTCACCCGCTCCGTCAGGCGCTCACGGCCTGCGAGCACGATGATGACCAGGATCAAGCCGATCCAGAACTGCCAGTATTGAGGCGTCCAGGCCGAGATGACATCCTGCAAAACCTTGAAGATAATGGCCCCGATGAGACCACCATAAAGGTAGCCGACGCCGCCGATCACGAGCACCAGCATCACGTCTGCAGAGCGATGGAACGCGAGGACGTCGAGCGACACGAATTGGGTGGTTTGGGCCAGCAGGGCACCTGCCACACCGGCATAAGCCGCAGCAAGGGTATAAATCGCCACGAGGCGACGGTTGACCGGGATACCGACGGCACGGGCCTTCAGGGGATTGTCGCGGATCGAGCGCAGCGAGAGGCCGTAGGGCGAGACAACGATCCTGCGCGCGACGATGAAGAGCAGAAAGGTCACCGTGAGACTGTACGCATAGGCCGTCGTGCCGAAAATGTCGAATTCGAACAGGCCGAGGATGGGGCCCATGGCGATGCCCTGGAGACCGTCCGCGCCGCCGGTGAGCCACCCAGCCTGGTTGGCGACCTCGCCGAGTACGAGCGCCACGCCCAGCGTTACCATCAGCTTGGTGAGATCGGAACCGCGCAGCACGAGGAAGCTCGTCACGAAGCCCAAGATCGCTGCGGTGATGGCCGCGGCTCCCAATCCGAGCAACGGATCAGCAATTCCATCCCGTGCCAGGATCCCTGCAGTGTACGCCCCCAATCCGAAGAAGGCGGCATGGCCGAGCGACACGATGCCGGCATAGCCGAGGATGAGATCGAGGGAGAGCGCGAAGAGAGCGATGATAGCGATCTCGTTCAGGATCAGATGGCGCTCGGGCAAGAAGTACAAGGTCGCGGCGGCGATCAGCCAGAAAAGAATTTCGCCAATCTTCCAACGTCCTCTTCGGACCAGGGTGGCTCTGACGTGATCGGCGATACTCGTCGACATGGGTTCAAGTCCTGTTGGATCAGCGCGCACGTTCGAACAGCCCCTGTGGGCGCAGAACGAGAACGACGATCATCAGCGTGTAGATGACAAAGGCGCCGACGCTCGGCACATAGTACTTGCCCGCCACATCTGCGATGCCGAGCAGAAGCGAGGCCAGGAAAGGCCCAGTGATACTGGTGGTGCCGCCGACCGTGACGACGATCAGGAAGTAGATCATGAACTTGAGCGGGAACGTCGGGTCGAGGCCGAGAATTTCAGCGCCCAGTGCCCCGCCCAGCCCTGCAAGCCCGGAGCCAAAGGCAAAAGTCGTGGCGAAGATCAGGCTCACATTGATGCCGAGCCCGCGCGCGACGCGAGGGTCGTCCACCGCGGCCCTCAGGCGGCTGCCGAACCGGGTCTTGGTGAGGATCAGCTGCAGAGCGACCACGAGCGCACCGCAAATGAGGATGATGAAGCTGCGGTAGAGGCCGACCTGAACACCGAGCACATCGATGCGCCCTTGGAGCCAACTCGGCAGCTGGATCAACTGCTGCTGGGAGCCGAAGCTGTAATCGATGGCAGCAACCGCCATGAAGACGAGGCCGATGGAGAACAGCACCTGATCGAGATGGCTGCGGGTATAGAGCCGCTTGTAGAGGGTTCTCTCGAGGACCAGACCGAGAATAGCCGGACCGATAAAGGCAAGCGGTAGGGTTGCAAGAAAGGGCACGCCGCTCCGGTTCATCAGCACGGCCGTGATGTATCCGCCCGCCATGGCGAAGGCGCCATGGGCGAGATTGACGAAGTTCATCAGGCCGAGCGTGACGGCCAGCCCGCAGGCCAGAACGAACAGCAGCATACCGTATGCAATGCCATCGAAGAGAATGGTGAGCACCGCGTTCTCCGAAAACTCAAGGGAAGCGCCGCATGTGCCGCGGCGCTTCCTGTGGTGTGGTGATCAGTTGGCCTTTGCGGCCTTGACCGGATCCTTGACGTTCGGGATCGTGGCGAACTCCACGTTGTAGAGCTCCCCGTTCACCCGCTCCACTTTCCGCACATAGATGTTCTGGATGATGTCCCGGGTCTGCGGGTCGATGGACACCGGTCCGCGCGGGCTGGTCCAGCTCATGCCCTTCATGGCGTCGATCAGCGCCTGACCGCCCTGGCCGTTGGTCTTCTTCAGGCCCTCGTAGATCAGGTGCATGCCGTCATAGCCGCCCACCGCCATGAAGTTCGGCCGCATGGTGGGGTTGGCCTTCTTGAACGCCTCCACGAACGCCTTGTTCTCGGGGCTGTCGTGCGCAGCCGAGTAGTGCTGCGTCGTGATGGCGCCGAGTGCGACATCGCCCATGCCGTTCAGGATATCGTCATCGGTGACGTCGCCGGGTCCGATCAGCTTGATGCCGCTCTTGTCGAGCCCGCGCTCCACGAATTGCTTCATGAACTGCGCACCGATGCCGGACGGCACGAAGACGAACAGCGCGTCGGGCTTGGCGTCGGCGACCTTCTGCAGGAAGGGCGAGAAGTCGGGGTTCGCCAGCGGCACCCGCAGATTCTCCACCTGACCGCCTTTGCCCGTGAACGCGCCCGTGAACGCCTTTTCGGCATCGATACCGGGACCGTAATCCGACACCAGCGTCACGACCTTCTTGATGCCGTTCTGCGAGGCCCAATCGGCCATCGGCACAGTGGCTTGCGGGAGGGTGAAGCTCGTGCGCACGATGAACGGCGAGGCCTCCGTGATCGTGGCAGTGGCCGCCGCCATGACAACGGCGGGGACCTTCGCCTGCGTGGCGAGCGGCGCGGGCGCGAGCGCGAGCGGCGTGAGGCCGAAGCCTGCCATGACGCTGATCTTGTCATTGACGATCAGCTCCTGGGCCAGACGCTTGGTCACGTCCGCCACACCGGTGTCATCCTTCAGGATCAGCTGGATCTTCTTGCCGGCCACCGTGTCGCCCTGCTGCTGCATGTACAGCTTGGCCGCAGCTTCGATCTGCCGCCCCGTCGAGGCGAACGGCCCCGTCATCGGCAGGATGAGCCCGATCTTCACCGTCTCCTGCGCCAGCGCTGCCCCGCTCAGGGCCAGCGTCATGGCCGCTGCTCCCGCAGCTCCTATAAATGTTCGGCGTCGCATGTGTTTCTCCCTCTTTCCCTTTGGCGTATTCGCCTTTGCATGTCAGGCGCGGATGCGCCTCTTGATGAGCACCGAGCCTGGCACCAGATCCATGTCCCTCTGGTTTGTCAGCGCACGTTCCAGATTGCGGTGGGCGATGCGGGCATGCTCGCGCATGATGGCTTCCGCACGCGCTCCCTCCCGCCGCTCGATGGCTGCGAGAACGCAGTGGTGCTGGTCCTGGGCTACGCTGAGAATGTAGTTCATCTCCGGGGAGCGCGACTGGACAGGGACTAGGGCGCTCGGCGAGGCGAACGGCAGTGCGTTGACTCGCTCGAGTTGTCGCGCGAGCGCCTGACTGTCGGCCATGCCGATCAGAATGTCGTGGAAGCGGGCGTTCAGCTCAACGTAACGCAGGAGATCGATTTCGACCGCGCCGCGCCGCATGACGTCGTCGATTGCATCGAGGCAGTCGGCGGCACTGCGAAGGTCCGTCCGGCCGACCCCTCGCTCGGCTGCGAGACGAGCGGCAAGTCCCTCGAGCGTTCCGCGGATTTCAATGGCCTCGAAGACTTCCTTTTCGGAAAAGGTCTTGACGGAGAACCCTCCAGACGGAATTGCCTCCAGCAAACCCTCCTCTTCCAGCCGCACGAGCGCCATGCGGACCGGCGTTCGGGAGACGCCGAGGCGCTCGACCATCTGCAGCTCGGAAACCCGCTCGCCGGGATTGAGTTCGCCACGCAGGACGAGATCGCGCAGGGCGAGCTGCGCCCTCACGGTCTGCGTCACCGAGCGGTCGTTGCCATTTTCCGCGGCCTTGATCATGGTCCCCTTTTCCCTTTCCGCGCTCAAGCTATGCGGTTCATGCTGCCCTGTCAGCCGTGTCGATGGTGATATCCCCGCCGGCGACCCTGGACACGCAGGTGCAGAGCTTCCTGTTCTCCGCCTTTTCCTCGTCGCTGAAGAACACGTCCCGGTGGTCGACCGTGCCGGTGGTTTCGATGATGTATAGGGCGCAGAGGCCGCATTCGCCCCGGCGGCAGTCGGAGATCATCGCAACACCGGCGGCTTCCAGGGCATCCAGCATGGTCTTGTTTGACGGAACCTCAACCTCCATGCCGAGCCGCGGAATCTTCACCTTGAAGGCTTCGGTGGCGAAGCGACCGCTATTGCCGAACGTCTCAAACCGCAGCTGGTCCACTGGCCGGCCGCTCCTCTGCCAAGCGCGCTTGGCTGCCTCAAGCATCCCGATGGGGCCGCAGACATAGAGCTCCCCGCCGGGCGAAAGCCGGGCGATCTCCGCGTCCAGATCAACACGAGCCCCCTCTTCGTCGAGGAACATCTGCAGCCGATCCCCAGTCTGCGCGCGCATTTCGTCGGCCAGAGCCATGTCCTGCCGACTCCTACACGCATAGAGTACGCGGAAGCTCGCCCCAGCGTGGGCTAGTGCAAGAGCCATGGTGTAGATCGGGGTGATGCCGATGCCGCCTGCAAGCAGGAGGTATTCCGGCCGTCCCAAGCTGAGATCGAAGTGGTTGCCAGGGGTCGAGATGCTGAGCTGAGCGCCGGGCGAGAGGCTCCACATGTAGAGCGAGCCACCACGGCTATCGGGAAGGCGCTTCACGGCGATCCGGTAAAGCCCGTCCGTGCAGAGGCCGACGACCGAATAGGAACGCACATCCGGCCGCTCGCCGATCTGCACCCCCACATTGATATGGCTTCCCGGCGTAGGAGCCACGAACTCGCCCTCCGGCTCGATCTCGAAGAGCCGGATGTCCGGGGTGAGGTCCCGAACCGAGCGCAAGGTCCCTTTGCGCCATTCGACCTGCTTGCTCATCGTCGAACCTACTCGGCCGCCTCGCTCGGCACATGAGCCGATTGCCCATGCTCGGTTTCCAGCATCGTGTCGATCAGCTTGCGGGCCCAGAGAGCGCCGGCATCGATGTTGAGGTTGTAGAAAGGCAGGCGCGGGTTCTTGTCGATGGCCAGCTGCTGCGCCTCGAGCACCACGTGATCTTGGTCGTAAACGCCCTTGCCCTCGTTGACGTGCGCCTTGTTGATGTTCTTCGTGAGCTGCTCGTCATCTGTGCGGAAGGTCCGCACGAAGTTCCAGAAGTAGTGGCAGGTCTTGTCGGTTTCCGGCGTGATGGCGGCGAGGAACGCGCCGTTCACGCCCTGCGAGCGATCGCCCTGCGGCGCTCCGGTTCCAGTCACGGCCACGCCCACGTCACCGACCACCGTCGAGGGTGCCTGGAAGTAGATGATCTGCCACCGATCCACATGCTCGCCCGGCTTGTCGAGTTGCTTTGCCCAGAACGGCGGCGGCTCGATGTTGATCATCCAGCGTGTCACGGTCGCCGTGCGATCCGTATGTGTGACATCGAAGGGCGTACTGGTGATCGCCTCGTCGCCGATGCTGCCCGCATGAACATAAGTCTCGTGCGTTAGGTCCATGAGATTGTCGATCACGAGTCGGTAATCGCATTTCAGGTTGTAGAACGTGCCGCCTTCGCCGACCCAGTCGGTGCCGTCATTCCAGTGGAAGTCAGGGATCTTGTTCGGATCGGCAAGCGCCGGGTCACCGGGCCACACCCAGACGAGACGATGGCGCTCGGCCACCGGGAAGGCGCGCACGCAGGCGGATGGATTGATGGTCTTCTGGGCCGGCATATAGGTGCAGCGGCCGGCAGCATTGAAGACGAGACCATGATAGCCGCAGACCACCTCGTCACCCTTGAGATGGCCCATGGAGAGGGGCAGCAGGCGGTGCCAGCACGCATCCTCGAGCACGGCGACTTGGCCATCGGAGCGACGGTAGAGCACCATATCCTTGTTGCAGATCGTCCGGGCAGAGAGCTCATGCTTGATCTCATGGCTCCAGGCCGCAGCGTACCACGCGTTCAGCGGAAACGGTCGGGCATCTGTCATGGTCTTCCTCCACGGATGCAGAATGTATACAGACAGGGCAGCAGAACAACTATACGAATGTCTATTGTGGCAGTTTTTCGTTGCTGCATAGCAGCAATCGGCGCGCGAGAGAGGTTGGTGTATACATAAAAGAAAAGCGCCGCATGTGCCGCGGCGCTTCCTGTGGGGTGGTGATCAGTTGGCCTTTACGGCTTTCACTGGATCCTTGACGTTCGGGATCGTGGCGAACTCCACGTTGTAGAGCTCCCCGTTCACCCGCTCCACTTTCCGCACATAGATGTTCTGGATGATGTCCCGGGTCTGCGGGTCGATGGACACAGGCCCGCGCGGGCTGGTCCAGCTCATGCCCTTCATGGCGTCGATCAGCGCCTGGCCGCCCTGGCCGTTGGTCTTCTTCAGACCCTCGTAGATCAGTTGCATGCCGTCATAGCCGCCCACCGCCATGAAGTTCGGCCGCATGGTGGGGTTGGCCTTCTTGAACGCCTCCACGAACGCCTTGTTCTCGGGGCTGTCATGGGACGCTGAGTAATGATGGCTCGTCGTAGCGCCGAGAGCCACATCCCCAATGTTGTTGAGCAGGTCGTCGTCCGTCACGCTCCCTTCGGCGAGAAGTCGAATGCCGCTCTTGTCGAGACCACGCTCCACGAACTGCTTCATGAACTGCGCCCCCACACCTGAAGGCACGAAGGCGAGAAGCGCGTCGGGCTTGGTGTCGGCAACCTTCTGCAGGAAGGGCGAGAAGTCGGGGTTCGCCAGCGGCACCCGCAGGTTCTCCACCTGGCCGCCTGCTTTGGTGAAGACCTCCGTGAACGCCTTCTCCACATCGATGCCGGGGCCATAATCAGAGACCAGCGTCGTCACCTTCTTGAGCCCATTCTTGGCAGCCCAGTCCGCAAGGGGAACGGTCGCCTGCGCAGCCGTGAAGCTGGTACGAACGACAAAAGGCGAAGCCTCGGTAATCGTGGAGGTTGCTGCTGCCATCACCACCGCCGGAACTTTGCCCTGCGTTGCCAATGGAGCCGAGGCGAGAGCCAAGGGCGTGAGGCCGAAGCCTGCCATGACGCTGATCTTGTCATTGACGATCAGCTCCTGGGCCAGACGCTTGGTCACGTCCGCCACACCGGTGTCATCCTTCAGGATCAGCTGGATCTTCTTGCCGGCCACCGTGTCGCCCTGCTGCTGCATGTACAGCTTGGCCGCAGCTTCGATCTGCCGCCCCGTCGAGGCGAACGGCCCCGTCATCGGCAGGATGAGCCCGATCTTCACCGTCTCCTGCGCCAGCGCTGCCCCGCTCAGAACCAGCGTCATGGCCGCTGCACCTGTAGCGCTCAAAAATGTCCTTCGTGTCATTCGCTTCCTCCTGGTGATTGTTGTGGTCCAGGCTCATAAACGGCCCGGCTTCCTGTTTCCGCTCTACCGCGTCATGGGATCGATCCGATGCGCCTGGAACCGCGAAGCCAGGGCTGTGATCTCGATGGATTCGACAAGTCCCGCGCGGGCGAACGGATCGTTCTCCGCAAAAGCCTGAGCCGCCTCCCGCGTGGGCGCCTCTAGGATTCCGAAATTTCCCAGAGGCGTCTCAGCATTGTCCTCCGTCAGGGCGCTGCCGATCAGCACCCTGACGAGGCCGCCGCCGCCTGTGGCGACGTGTTGACGATGAGCATCCCTGTGTTGCTCGCGTTGGGCGTTCATGCCGAGCTTGTGGCGGCAGATCATGAGCCAGTACATAACGCTATGCCGCAACAGCCGGAGAAGCTGTCGCCTTGTTCTCCATCACGATCATGCCGGCGCCCGTCATGGAAGCGGGAACGAAGTAGTGCTTGTGGCGCACCACCACATCAGCATCCATGGCTCCGCGCATGACGAGCCACATCATCAACTCCGCTCCCTCGCTGCCGAACATCTCAACATACTGCTCGCGGGACATGCTCGCGAGCTTGTCGGGATCGGTGGCGATGTCATTCAGGAAGGCTTGGTCCGCCTGTGGATTCACGAAACCCGCGCGAGCCCCTTGAAGCTGGTGGGACAGGCCGCCCGTGCCGAGGACGACGAAACGCTCGTCAGTCGGGTAGCTCTCAATGGCCTGACGCAGAACGCGCCCCATCTCGTAGCAACGGCTCGGAAGCGGGATAGGGTATTGGATCACGTTGACGAAGATCGGCACCACCCGCACCGGCCACTCGGCAGGGCGGCCCCAGAACAACTCCATAGGGACCTGAATGCCATGGTCCACCTCGATCTCCTGGCAGATCATCGGGTCGAACCGGCTCTCGATCAGGGTATCGATGAAGTGCCAGGAGAAATCGACCGCCCCCCTGAAGGGCGGAATGGCGCGAGGTCCCCAGCCTTCGTCGACCGGACGGTACTCCTCGGCACAGCCCACCGCGAAGGTCGGCACCTTGTCCAGGAAGAAGGAGTTGCCGTGGTCGTTGAAGATCACGACCGCCACGTCGGGCTTATGCTCCTTCACCCATTCCTGCCCCGGAATGTATCCGTCGAAGAACGGCTTCCAATCCGGCGTGTCGCGCAAGCCCTTGTCGATCGCTGCGCCGATCGAGGGAACGTGGGACGTTCCCAATCCTCCGATGAGCTTCGCCATTATACCTTCTTCCCTAAACGGTTGCGCAGAAAATCGTCGTGCTCCATGCCCGCTTGATGAGCACCGATCTCGGTGATGCGGACCGGATCGACGGCGGAGATCTTGAGGATGAAGAAGAGGTTGCCCCCGAGCCGCACCATCTCGCGCCAGTTGCGCGTCATGACGGCCTCTTTCTCCTCCGGCGTCAGGCCGAAGCGGTCGAGATAGGCGCTCTCGTCCTGCTTGAAGGCCTCACGGTTTTCAGGCCTGCTCAAGCCCATGGCCATCTTGTTGATGCGGTATCCGCCCAGGGACCGCTTGCGGTCGAAGAGCGGCGTGTCGGGAATCCGATCCTGCTCTGGCTTCTCGTCCATGATGTCATGTCTCCATCGCTGCGGCGCCGTGCGTGCCCGCGAGCTTGGTCCCAAAGCCCAACCAGCGCAACAAGGCGTTAGATACCTGCTCCGGCTGCTCGAGCAGGGTCATGTGGCCGCTGTCTTCGATCACCACGAGTTCCGCATGTGGGATCCGGGCCGCCATCTCCTCATGTTGCGCGAGCGGGCTCCACCGATCCTGGCGCCCAGCCATGACCAGGGTCGGGCAGGCGATGCCAGCCAGACGGGGCATCAGATTGGGGCGGTTGAGGAGCGCCCCGATCTGTCGCTGGTGCTGCTCGGGCGTCGCCCGCATGACCATCTTTTTGAGAGGGCCAAGAAGCGCCCTATCCTCCGCCCGGTCCGAATGGACCATGGGCGGGAGCCATCGGTCTGCGAGGGCTCCCATGCCCTCTGCATATGCCAGATCCACCAGCACCTGCCGCTTGGCCTCCTCGCCCTCCCGGCGGGAGTCGACGCCAGTATCGATGAGGGCGAGCTTCACGATGCGCTCAGGCGCGAGGTGGACCATCTCCATGCAGACCCGGGCGCCCATGGAGTGACCGATGGCGATGATCGGCCCCTCCACCATCGCCAGGGCCGACCGTGCCATAGCCTCAAGGGAGTCGTGCTCTGAAAAATCGGCGACGAGAACAAGCGCATGGGGGCGCAGGGCCTCGACCTGCGCCGTCCAGACACTCGCATCGCACAGGAGTCCTGGCAGGAGAAGGATCGTGGGACGCTCGCTCGTTGCCGTCATCGTTGTACCCCACAGACCATGGCTGACTGAATCGCCATCAAAGTCTCTTCCTTACTGCTTCGGAATGCCGGCCTTCTCGATCACCGCCCGCCACTTCTCGATATCGGATTGGAGACGCTGCTTCAGTTCCGCTGGCGTCTCGCTGCGCGCCTCTATGCCGAGTTCCAGCAGACGCGTCTTGATCTCCTGCGTCGCAAGGGTCTCCTTCAAGGTGGCGTTCAGCTTCTGGATGATCGGCTCCGGAGTCCCCTTTGGAGCGAAAAGGGCATTCCAGGATGTCACGTCGAACCCCGCGATGCCCGATTCCTGAGCAGTCGGCACATCAGGCATCGCAGCCGAGCGGCGTGGGCCTGATGTGGCCAGCGCCCTCGCCTGCTGCCCTTCCAGGGCCGATTTCAGCGCGGCCTGGGAGTCGATCAGGAGATGCGTGTCATTCCGGATCAGTGATACGAGCGCGTCCGGCGTGTTGCGGAACGGGACGTGCCGGAAATCGACGCTTGCTTCACTCCTGAACAGGACAGATGTGAGATGCTGGGTGCTGCCGACCGCGATGGTCGCGACGTTCAGAGCGTTGGGCTTGTCCTTGGCGGCCTGGATCAGATCCTTGAAAGACTTGTACTCGGAGTTCGCGTTCACCACGAACAGGAAGTCGAAGGTGCCAAGCGTCGAAATCGGAACGAAATCGTTCAAGGGGTCGAACGGCAGGTTGGCGAAAAGCGGCACGCTCACGGCCGTTCCATTCGTGAGCATCGTCAGGGTTTGCCCATCGGGCGCGCTCGACAGGGCCGCGCGTGCTGCGGTGATGCCGCCGGCACCCGGCATGTTCTCGACGATGAAGCGCTGCCCCATCTTCTCGCTGAGCTTCTCCGCGACGATCCGGATCGTGACGTCGGCTACGCCGCCGGCGCCGAAGGGCACGATGATCTTGACCGGCCGCGTCGGATAATCTGCTTGCGCCGACGCGGGTCCGGACGAGGCCAAACCCGCTGCCATGGCCAGGCCCAGCAGCATGGATCGTCTGGTGAGTATTGCGGACATGCGTACATTTCCTCTCAGCTCTTGATCTTGTTGTGTCATTGCCCGAAGCGGAACAGGCGAGTCGGGTTGTCGACTAGAAGTTTCTGCCGGACAGCGGGATCGGGCGCATACAACGGCACGAGATCAACAAGTTCGCCATCGTCGGGCATGACGGGTACGTTCGGATGGGGCCAGTCGGTTCCCCACACGACGCGATCTGGGGCAGCTTCAATCAGGGCACGCCCGAACGGGGCCACGTCCTGGAACGGCGGGCCTGCACGCGAAATCCGCTCCGGACAGGAGACCTTCACCCAGCACTTCTCGTCATCCCGCAGGAGATCGAGCAGGGCTACGAAGCCGGGCTGCTCCAGCCCCTGACTCGAATCGGGGACACCCATATGGTCGATCACATAAGGCACCGGTAGGCTCATCAGCCGGGAGCGGAACTCGGGGATGAGGGTCGCCGGGAGATAGAGATCGACATGCCATCCGAGACCCGCAATGCGCTCGATGATGCGGTCGAAGGTGCTCATGTCCGGCACCCTGCCGAGGCGCGGCAGGAAGGTGAACCGGCATCCCTCGATACCGGCCTCAGCGAGATCCATTAACTGCCGGTCGTCGAACGTCTCGTCGACATTGGCGATGCCTTTGTACCGCCCTCCGCTCTGTGCGATGGCATCGGTGACGACCCGGTTGTCGCGCCCATGGGGCGTAGCGTTGACGATCACCGCCCGCTCGACGCCCAGGCGTTCATGCAGGGCTCGAAACATCTCCAGCGGCGCATCCGGCGGCGTGTAGGGCCGCTCCGGCACATAAGGATAAAGGCGGTCAGGTCCGAAGATGTGGCAATGCGTGTCGCAGCTTCCCGGTGGGAGCTTGAACGAGGGCGCCCGCGGGTCGGGATGCGGCGGCGGGATCGTAGGCACTGACGTCATTCGCCGGATTGGCCCTTGTCTTGAAATGCATGCATCTCAAGAAACGCGACAGGATCGGAATGAAGCAAATGGTTTATTTTTGGCAATTGATGAATATGCTTCATATATAGCGGCAGCCCTCCTCATTTGGAGCCTCCATGCGTATCGACTTCCTGGGCCTCCATGCCTTCGTGGCCATCGCTGAACGCGGCAGCTTCCAACTGGCAGCGGCACATCTCAATCTGTCTCAGACAGCGCTCAGTCACAGGATCCG
>JAESFL010000545.1_pt1 | contig 24686 bp, 36 predicted proteins | sample 9269401 | NCBI WGS metagenome assembly JAESFL01 (sample SAMN14506025, study PRJNA617098) | algae metagenome | isolation source: Gloeocapsa sp. UFS-A4-WI-NPMV-4B04 and co-occurring heterotrophs from desert... | place: USA: Utah | collected 2006-10-01 | reverse complement strand
CAGTCCACGTCGCGGCTGATCCCGACACCTTCGATGGTGAGCTCATCGGCTTGCGCGATGCCCAGGGAAGCGATCGTGGCCGCAAAGACGAGGGGAAGGAGACGAGGCATCGACGGATCCTGGGTCGTTGTAGGGCTGCGGAAGAGAGCAAACCGGCCGAGGCCCGTCAAACGGTCGAGCCGGAGCCCGACTTGGCAGAGACAGCACGTCGGTCGTCGCGCGACAACGGAAGCGACGCCTCACGGCCGCTCTCCACAGCACTTGGCGGCCCCGTGCTCGACGCGAGCGGCCAAGCCATGCCACCGTCACGCGGTGCCGATCACCAAACTCCAACTCTGCGCGCTGCTCGCCGACGCGCTTCACGTCCCGGAGCGCGAGCGCGTCGCGGCGTTCCTGCGCGACCCGGCGACCCAGCTCATCGATAATCCGTTCTCGTCGGCCCGTGCCGCCGCCGCGCGTACCATCTGGGCCGGCCGGAGCTTCGACTTCGGCGTCATGGGCGTCGAGGCCGCGGGCCTGTCCGAACTGGTGAGCGCGCTGGCCGCCCTTCCGGGGGCGGAGCCGCTGATCGAGGAAGTCGCCCGGTCCGGCCCGCACACGGCGTCCGTCGTCCTCGGGGCGGATCGCGGCCGGGTGATCGGCGTCGCCCTGTACGGCAAACCCGGCATCCCGCTCCCGCCCTTCACTGCGCGCCGGCCCCGTCGCCGCGCAGTGGCCTCGACCCAGCTCGACCTGTTCGCCGACCTGCGGTGAGGCGCCTGCCCTACCTGGCTCGCGCCGGGGCGGGACTTCTCGCACCGATCGAGCCTATCCCGAACGCGGGGCGGGAACCGGCCCCAGCTTTCGGCCCCATTGCGCAACGAGCACCGCCCGGCTCGCCCCGGACGAGCGTCGATGCCGGGCGCCGTGCAAGATCACCAGAAGAATCCCCATTAGTGTCCCGGCCAGCACGTCCGGCAGGTAGTGCCCGCCCGCGCCGAGCGTGGCGACGAGGATCACGCCGTTGAGGAGACCGGCGAGCGGGCCGATCACCGGCACCGGGGCCAGCGCCCAGGCGGTGAGGATCGCGAGGCAAGCGTGGAAGGAGGGGAAGGTGACGAGGCCGCGGATCTCCGAGAGCGCGATCGTCGGCAGCGTACCCTCGCGCAGGGCGTGCAGGGCATCGAGATGCCAGAGGGCGCCGACCGTTTCGAGATGCCCCTGCGGATAGATCTGCGGCGCGTAGTGGGCGTAGGGGCCGACCGCCGGAAACAGGGCCGAGACGGCGATCGAGGCGAGCAGCGCCAGGCTGAACAGGCGGGCATAGGCCCAGAGACGGGCGACTCGTGACACCGCGCTGAGCGCGATGACGACGAGGCCGATCTGGGGACCGCTCGAATGGTAGGCGAGCGCCAGCCACCATGACAGATCGGGGTGGGCGGCAAGGAAGCCGACCCAGCCCCGCCAGTCGAAGCCCAGAGCCGCCTCGACCCGCGCCAGGAGCGGGTCGGCGAGCGGCGGCGCCAGCGTGGCGCTCACGTAATGCAGCAGGGCCGCCGCTGTGGTGAAGGCGGCGAGATAGGCGCTCGACAGGGCCATGGCCCGCAGCTTCGGCTCGGGCTTGACGGCGCTGAACAGCAGCGCGAGCCCGAGTAGGACGGCGACCGCGCCGGACACGGCGAGCAGGCCGGTCCAGGCGATGTCGATTCCGGCCCGCGCGAGCCAGAGGGCGTCGAGCCCGGCGAGAGCCCCGACGAGCGCCCAATAGCCCGCACCGGGGGCGGCGAGGCCCGCGCTCGGCCACCGCATCCCCATCCGCATCGCCATGCCGGCCGCTGGCCCGACAAGACGGCCGGCCGGCGGGCCGGCCATCCTTGAGCCGGCCCCGCGTTCCTCGTCGAGCAGCATCCGTCCGTCGCTCCGTGCGCGCGACCCGACGGCCGCCCCGGACGGGAAGACGCGGCAGCGCCCGCTTTGGTTCGGATTGCGCGCCGTTTCAGGCGGATGGTGCGGCGGTTTGGGCACGATCCGCGCCCGCGGCCGGCCGGTTCGCGTTCGCGGCGGGCATGAAGGTCTCGACCCGGTTGCGGCCCTCGTTCTTGGCCGCGTAGAGCGCGAAATCGGCGGCCCGCAGCAGATCGGAGACCTCGATGCCGAAGTCCCGCATCCGCCCCCGCGCGGCGGTGACGCCGACGCTCACGGTCACCGGCATCCCGACGGACAGGCCCGGATGGCGAAGGGCGAGATCGGCGATGGCCGCGCGGACGGCTTCGCCCGCCATCCGGGCCGTGGCCGGCTCGGCGCCCGGCAGCAGGGCCGCGAATTCCTCGCCGCCGTAACGGGCTGCGAGACCGCCATGGGCCTCGACGGCGGCCTGAAACGCCGCGGCCACCGCCACGAGGCAGCGGTCCCCCTCGGCATGACCGGCGGTGTCGTTCAGGAGCTTGAAGTGATCGATATCGATGAAGATCAGGCCCAGCCACGCATCCTGCTCGCTCGCCAGACTCCAGCCGGCCTCCAGCCGCTCGGTGAAGTGGCGGCGGTTCGACAGGGCCGTCAGCGCGTCGGTCTCCGAGAGCACGGTGAGCCGCGCGTTGGCGCGGGCGAGCGCCTCGGCCTGAAGCTTCACCCGCAGGCCGATCAGGAAGGTGTTCCGGGCCGCCCATTCCCGCGAGTAGCAGAGCTTCAGCGGCACCAGGATCAACCCTGAGACCAGCAGGGGCAGGCCGCTGCGCTCCGCATTGCACAGCCCGAGCCCTAGAACGAGGCCGGCATAGAGGACGAACGCACTGCCGCAGAACCACAGGCAGTGCCGGAACGGCAGCGGCGCGATCAGCCCCACGACCAGCGGCACGATGGTGGCGATGATGATGTAGACGTCCGTGTGCGGAGCCGGCGCGAGGCGGGCGCTGTTGAGGACGACGACGATATCGACGAGCGCCGTGGCCATGACGGCGCCGGTGATCCGCACCATCGTCGGCCGTCCTCGCAGGGACGCGACCGCCCCCAGCGCGACCGGGCAGAAGACGCCGAGCGTCATCACCAGCGGCACGACGAAGCCCTCCGGACCGAACACTTCGCGGTCCATCACGAGGGAGAGAACGTTGAAAAGGGTGAAGACGGCGAGCCAGGACTGCACATAGAAGCCGTCCTGCCGGGCCGTCTCGGCGCGGTACTGCGCTTCGAGCACATCCGGCAACTTGAGCCGGTACCACGGGCGGCTCAGGCCGGCTTCGATCGGCTGTAGCATCGATGCGCCAAGTCAAGCCTCTACGACTTAAGCGTTACCGTAAGAGGCCACCTCCGCTCAATACCGAATGTCAATCGGCGTGGGTGGGAGCGAGTGTTTCATCGGCGCAATTTCATCCGTTCGTGCGTGTCGAGACCGGATCACCGGCCGCACCGTAGCCGCGCTTGGCCGCCGCGCGATTGACGATGCCGAAGCGCAGGACGGCTTCCTCCAGGTAGTCGATCGCCCGGATGAGACCGCGTCGCGCCCGGTCCCGCTCGTCCTCCTCGGCGTCTCCGGGGGTCTCGGCCAGCGTCACGGATGCGATCAGCACGCGGTCGCGCTCGTCCTCAATCCGCCGGTCGCGCTCGACATGGCCGCGCACATCGGCATCGAAGGCGGCGATCACCGCCCAGGGCAGGTCGTCCTTCCGACCTCCCGCCGGGTGCGCGGCTGCCAGCCGCCGGGCCTCCGCGGCCGCCCCGCGCATCAGATCTGCCAAGCTCACCGCCACGCTGCCTCTCTCCTTGCCGCGGACGGTCCCGCACCCGCCCCTCCCCTGCCAACGCCGGCCGCACCCCTGACGTTCGAACCGAGAGGCAGTGGGACCGGGACGATCCGCCATGCCCGTTCCGGCCAGCTCGAACGGGGACCCGGGCGACGGAAGTCCGGAGGGTCAGGGCGTCGGCGGCTCCAGTGCCATGATCGTGCGCGAAACCTCACCAAAACGCCCTTGATTGCGCCTTATTGCCTTCACACTCGCCGCCAATCTCCACCTGCGCCGCATCGAGGGGCGTAGAGATCAGTATCGGCATTGGTGATGATTGATTTCGAGAACCTGCCCTCATGGGCTTCTCGCCGCCTGAACCGGCATATCGCGCGCAGCGGCACCGGCCTGGTCGTGCGCTGGATCTCCCTTCCGGGCGGACGCAGCGCCATGAGGGGGGAGGCGGACCAAGTCTCGCAGGCCTCCGGATGGGAGGGCGATGCGTCGGACGCCAATCCTCAACGCTCGCGCCCACCGAGCGACTTGGGGGCATCGCCGTCCGGTGGGCGCGGGCGACCGGCGGACCAGCCGACCGGCGCCGCCGAGGATAGGGCCGATGCGCCGCTCCGACAGGGGTGGCCGATGCGATTGTCGACCGAACGCAGGGCGAGCGCGGCTCTCAGGTGAGAGCGCCTCAGGAAACGCCCGGTCCGGACGGTTCCCGCTTTGGGCAGGAAAGCATCGCAGGCGTTTTGTGAGCGACACGCAGGCGTCCCCTGCCTGCGGCGAGCCAAGCGGCACCGGCATGATGCCAGAACATGCCGCCGGCCACGAAAAGGGCATAAGCCGTGCTTTAGGTTTGCCGGCATACGCTCTCTCCTGCCGAAGCCCGGCACGGGAGAACGGGCGCATCGTCGGACACGTGCAGAGACAGACACGTGAGCCTTCTCGGCAGAGCAATCGGCCGGCGCGTTCGCCAGAAAGCGTCGCCAACCCATGGTGTTTCGATGAGACGAACGGGATTTCTCGGCCTCAGCATCATCGTCCTCGCCGCGGCCGGCTGGCAGGATCTCGGCCCCGCTCATGCCGGCGAGAGCGTGAGCGGGCGAGCACGCGTCCTGAGCGGCGATACGCTGGTGGTGGGCGGACGCGTGGTCGGCCTCTACGGCGTGGCGGCGCCCGGCCTCAAGCAGACCTGCCTGAACGCCAAGGGTCAGAACTATGCCTGCGGCGCCCATGCCGCCAAGGCGCTCGCCGCGCACCTGAAGGATGCGACGGTCACTTGCCAGATCCGCGAGACCGACAGCTACGGCCGCGCGCTCTCCGTCTGCCACCGCGACAAGGAAGATCTGAGCGCTTGGATGGCCGAGAAGGGCTTCGCCATGGCCGAGCGCGGCGGAAAGGCCGTCTATGTCGGGGCGGAGACCGTCGCGTGGGGCAAGCGCCTCGGTCTCTGGGCGGGCTCCTTCGAGGATCCGACCGGGCGGCCGCGGACGAGCTACTCCAAGGCCAGCACGGTGGCCGACGCTCAGCCCGAGACGCACTGAACGCATCGAGATCCCGGCCGGGGCGGAGGCCGCATCCGCCGGGCGACGTCCTCGTGTCCTGGCTTGCGGGGGTGCGTCTCCGCACGGGACCGGCGGATTCATCGCCGCGGCGCCGCTTGCGGCCGGCTTGGTCCGGTGCCAACTAGGTCGCTCAGGCGCGCGACCGATACGCGGCCGCAGATACGCGAGATACGCAGATACGCGGCGGGAACGTCACCCCGATGTCGATCGGCGGAGACACTCCTTCGCGTCGGACTGTGCCGGCCCGCCCCCTCGGCACCGGCGTCCCGCGCCAGGGAGTGATTGAGAAGCCATGCATCGTTCGATCGCCGTCTCCGCCCTCCTGCTCGCCGGCCTTCTGGCGGCCGCACCCGCCCTCGCCCAGGATGGGGGCGACACCCGGCTCACTCCGACCGGCCGCGCCGTCACGGCGACGGGGCAGACCAAGCCGCCGGCGCCGGGCATCCCCCAGGGACAGGCCGCCTCGACCTCTCAGGAACAGATGCTCAAGGCCCAGCGCGCGGCGCAGGCGCGCGACAAGGCCTGGGACGCGAAGATGAACAAGACCATGGGCTCGATCTGCAAGGGCTGCTGACGAGCACCGACGACCGGCGCGACTGGCTGTCTCCCTCCACCCCTTTCGCGACACCCCTATCGACAGCGTGGCATCCATCGCCTCGCTGTCCGCCCGGCGCAGAACCGCACATCGCCGCTCGAAGCGACGCTCCCTGCGTCTCGCCGGCGGGCAGGAGCATACGATTTCGCCGCCCGCCCCGCTTGCACGGCGCACGCGTCCGTAGTATCGGGCACGCCTTCGCGACAGTCCTTGGGATGTTCGCATCCCTTCGTACGCGGTGACCGCGCCGGCGTTCCCACGCCGATAGCGCGGTCTCTCACATGAGCCGGGGACATCAGATCCCCATCAGGCGTCGTCCGCCGGGCAATACCGTCCGTGTGCGGAAACCCGCCTGAAACAAGGAAAGGTCACTCCCGTGATCCAGATGCAGACGAATCTGGACGTCGCCGACAATTCGGGTGCGCGCCGCGTGATGTGCATCAAGGTGCTCGGCGGGTCGAAGCGCAAATACGCCGGCGTCGGCGACATCATCGTCGTCTCCGTCAAGGAGGCGATCCCGCGCGGCCGCGTGAAGAAGGGCGACGTCATGAAGGCGGTCGTCGTGCGCACGGCCAAGGACGTGAAGCGCGCCGACGGTTCGGTGATCCGCTTCGACAAGAACGCCGCCGTTCTGATCAACAATCAGAAGGAGCCGGTCGGCACCCGTATCTTCGGGCCGGTGCCGCGCGAGTTGCGCGCGCGCAACCACATGAAGATCATCTCGCTCGCTCCTGAGGTGCTGTGATGGCCGCCAAGATCAAGAAGGGCGACACGGTCGTCGTCCTCACCGGCCGCGACGCGGGTCGCTCCGGCGAGGTCATCCAGGTCATGCCGAAGGACGGCAAGGCCTTCGTGCGCGGCGTAAACCTGGTCAAGAAGCACCAGAAGCAGACGCAGAACGCCGAGGGCGGGATCATCTCCAAGGAGGCTGCGATCCAGCTCTCCAACCTCGCGTTCCAGGACGTGAACGGCAAGCCGACCCGCGTGGGTTTCCGCATCCTCGAAGACGGACGCAAGGTCCGGTTCGCCAAGACCACGGGGGATCAGATCGATGGCTGAGGCCGACAAGAACGCCTACGTCCCGCGTCTGCGCAAGCACTATGACGAGGTCGTCCGGCAGAAGCTGATCGAGCAGTTCGGGTACAAGAACCCGATGCAGGTCCCGCAGATCGAGAAGATCGTCATCAACATGGGCGTCGGCGAGTCCACCGCGGATTCGAAGAAGGCCACCGTTGCGGCGGGCGACCTCGCGCTCATCGCCGGCCAGAAGCCGGTCATCACCCGCGCCCGCAAGGCGATCGCGACCTTCAAGGTTCGCGAGGGCATGCCGATCGGCTGCAAGGTGACCCTGCGCAAGGCTCGCATGTACGAGTTCATGGATCGCCTGATCACGATCGCGCTGCCGCGCGTCCGTGACTTCCGCGGCCTGAACCCGCGCTCCTTCGACGGCCGCGGCAACTACGCCATGGGCCTCAAGGAGCACCTCGTGTTCCCGGAGATCTCCTACGACAAGGCGGAGCAGACCTGGGGCATGGACATCGTCGTCCAGACGAGCGCCACCACGGACGAAGAGGCCAAGGCTCTCCTCGCCCATTTCAAGTTCCCGTTCCGGCAGTAAGCAGCGGCAACGTCGCTTAAACGCGGACACTGGAGACAGACATGGCTAAGAAAAGCTCAGTCGAGAAGAACAACCACCGCAAGGATCTGGTGAAGCGCTTCGCCGAGAAGCGTAAGGCCCTCCTTGCCATCGCCAACGATGAGTCCCGTGAGATGGAGGAGCGCTTCGAGGCGCGCCTGAAGCTCGCGGAACTGCCGCGCAACTCGTCGGCCACCCGCATCCGCAACCGCTGCGAGATGACCGGCCGTCCGCGGGCCTACTACCGTAAGCTCGGCATCTCGCGCGTCGCTCTGCGCGAGCTCGGCAACCGGGGTCTCATCCCCGGCCTCGTGAAGTCCAGCTGGTAAGGGGAGGCATCCATGGTGAACGATCCCGTGGGTGATATGCTCACCCGCATCCGCAACGGCCAGAGCCGTCGCCGCAACGTCGTCCAGACCCCCGGTTCGCGCCTGCGCGCCTCGGTCCTCGACGTGCTGAAGTCCGAGGGCTACATCCGCGACTACGCGGTGTCCGACCTCGGCAACGGCCGCACCGAGTTCCAGATCGAACTCAAGTACTACGATGGTCGCCCGGTGATCCGGGAGATCAAGCGTGTGTCGAAGCCCGGCCGCCGCGTCTACTCGTCGGTTGGCGAGCTGCCGCGCGTCGCCGACGGCCTCGGCGTTACCATCATCTCGACCCCGCAGGGCGTCATGGCCGATCACGAGGCGCGCGAGCGCAACGTCGGCGGTGAAGTGCTCTGCAAGGTGTTCTGATCCGGAGGACAGCGACATGTCTCGCGTAGGCAAGAAGCCCGTCCCCGTCCCGTCCGGCGTCACCGCCACGGTCACGGGTCAGACGGTGAAGATGAAGGGCTCGAAGGGCGAACTCCAGTTCGTCGTCCCGCCCCAGGTCATCGTGGAGTTCAAGGACGGCGCCGTCTCGGTGCAGCCCAAGGACCAGTCGAAGCAGGCTCGCTCCCTGTGGGGCACCTCGCGCGCCCAGGTGGCGAACCTCGTCGAGGGCGTCTCCAAGGGCTTCGAGAAGAAGCTCGAGATCACCGGCGTCGGCTACCGTGCCGCCATGGCCGGCAAGGCGCTCAAGCTCTCGCTCGGCTACAGCCACGACATCGAGTACGAGATCCCGGCCGGCATCACCATCGTGACGCCCAAGCCCACGGAGATCGTGGTGTCGGGCATCGACCGGCAGCGCGTCGGTCAGGTTGCGGCGGAGATTCGCGAGTATCGCGGCCCCGAGCCCTATAAGGGCAAGGGCGTCAAGTACGCTGGCGAATTCATCTTCCGCAAGGAAGGCAAGAAGAAGTAAGGGGGGCGATCATGTCGAACAAGAACGAAGCCCTCCTGCGCCGCAAGGCGCGGGTCCGTCGGGCCCTCCGAGCCTCCGCCAACGGCCGTCCGCGGCTGTCGGTGTTCCGCTCGTCCAAGCAGATCTACGTCCAGGTCATCGACGATGCCGCGGGCCGCACGCTCGCTGCCGCGTCCAGCCTCGACAAGGATCTCAAGGCCAGCCTCAAGACCGGTGCCGACAAGGCGGCGGCCGAGGCGGTCGGCAAGCTCGTCGCCGAGCGCGCCAAGGCTGCGGGCGTCACCAAGGTCGTCTTCGACCGCTCGGGCTACATCTTCCACGGCCGCGTCAAGGCTCTCGCCGACGCTGCCCGTGAGGGTGGCCTGGACTTCTAAGACGCCGCGTTCCCTCCCCTTCGTGGGGAGGGGACCATCGAGCGAGCGGGTCCTTGCGGCCCGCGTCAGTGAGATCACAGGAATCAGATATGGCACGTGAACGCGAAGGTCGTCGCCGCGACGACCGCGAGGAGCGCGACAGCGAATTCGTGGACAAGCTCGTCCACATCAACCGCGTCGCCAAGGTTGTGAAGGGTGGCCGCCGCTTCGGCTTCGCCGCCCTCGTCGTCGTCGGCGACCAGAAGGGCCGCGTCGGCTTCGGCCACGGCAAGGCCCGTGAGGTGCCGGAGGCGATCCGCAAGGCGACGGAAGCCGCCAAGCGCGGTCTGATCCGCGTGTCGCTCCGCGAGGGCCGCACCCTGCACCACGACGTCAACGGTCGTCACGGTGCCGGCAAGGTGATCCTCCGCGCGGCGCCGCAGGGTACCGGCATCATCGCCGGCGGCCCGATGCGCGCCGTGTTCGAGACGCTCGGCATGCAAGACGTCGTCGCCAAGTCGCTCGGCTCGTCCAACCCCTACAACCTCGTGCGCGCCACCTTCGACGCGCTCAAGAACGAGGACAGCCCGCGCTCGGTCGCGGCCCGTCGCGGTCTCAAGGTGTCGGCCCTCCAGGCCCGTCGCCGTGACGCCGACCCGGCCGACACCTCCGAAGCGGCCGTCGCGTAAGGGAGGGCAGCATGGCTAACAAGACTGTCCGTATCGAGCAGATCGGTTCGCCGATCCGCCGCGAGGCCTCCCAGCGTGCGACGCTGATCGGCCTCAAGCTGAACAAGCTGCACCGCGTCTCCGAGCTGGAGGACACTCCCTCGGTCCGCGGGATGATCCGCAAGGTCGCGCACCTCGTGCGCGTCCTCGACGACGCCGCGGCGTGAGGAGGGCTTACCCATGAAGCTCAACGAGATCCGCGACAACGAAGGCGCGACCAAGAACCGGATGCGCGTCGGCCGGGGCATCGGCTCCGGCAAGGGCAAGACCGGCGGCCGCGGCGTGAAGGGTCAGAAGGCCCGCACCGGCGTGTCCATCAAGGGCTTCGAGGGCGGCCAGATGCCGCTGCATCGTCGCCTGCCGAAGCGTGGCTTCAACAACATCCACGCCCACGACCTGAACGAGGTGAACCTCGGTCGCGTCCAGGCGGCGGTGGATGCCGGCAAGCTCGACGCCAACGCCCCCGTGACCGTCGATGCGCTGGTGAAGGCCGGCATCATCGGCCGTGCCCGTGACGGCGTGAAGCTGCTCGGCGTCGGCGAGCTGACCGCGAAGCTCAGCTTCGAGGTGACCCGCGCCTCCAAGTCGGCCATCGAGGCCGTCGAGAAGGCCGGTGGCTCGGTGACCACGACCTTCGCCGCTGGCGTTGCCCATCGCGGCGCGTCGGAAGGCGCGGTTGCGTCGGCCTGACACCACGATTAAGTCGAACGCCGAAGCGGCGGCCCGTGCTCGCACGCGGCCGCCGCTTCCGCTTTCAGGGACCGCCTAACGGGTCCCGACGGCATTTTCCGGGATACGAGACATGGCCTCAGCCGCCGAGCAGCTTGCCGCCAACCTGAATTTCGGCGCCATCGCCAAGGCCGACGAGCTTAAGAAGCGCATCTGGTTCACCCTGGGAGCGCTCATCGTGTTCCGGCTGGGCACCTACATCCCGATTCCGGGCATCGACCCGGAGCAGTTCGCGCGCAACTTCCAGAACCAGGCCGGCGGCGTGCTCGGCATGTTCAACATGTTCTCCGGCGGTGCCGTCGAGCGCATGGCGGTCTTCGCGCTCAACATCATGCCCTACATCTCGGCCTCGATCATCGTTCAGCTCCTGACCTCGGTCGTGCCGACCCTGGAAGCGCTGAAGAAGGAGGGCGAATCGGGCCGCAAGGTTATCAACCAGTACACCCGCTACCTCACGGTGGTGCTGGCGCTGGTCCAGTCCTGGGGCATTGCCTTCGGCCTGCAGGGATCGAACGCGGTCATCACGCCGGGCCCATTCTTCATCCTCTCAACCGTCGTGACGCTGACCGGCGGCACGCTGTTCCTGATGTGGATCGGCGAGCAGATCACCTCACGCGGCATCGGCAACGGCTCCTCGCTGATCATCTTCGCGGGCATCGTCGCCCACCTGCCGGCTTCGATCTTCGGGGCGCTCGAACTCACCCGGACCGGCGCGCTCTCGCCCGCCATCCTGCTCGGTGCCGGCATCGCCGCCGTCGCGCTGATCTACTTCATCGTGTTCATGGAGCGCGCCCAGCGCCGTCTTCTGATCAACTACCCGAAGCGTCAGGTCGGCAACCGCATGTACGAGGGCCAGTCCTCGTTCCTGCCGCTCAAGCTCAACACCTCGGGCGTGATCCCGCCGATCTTCGCTTCCTCGCTGCTGCTGCTGCCGACCACGGTGGCGAGCTTCTCAGCCAACCAGGGCTCGACCGGTATCCTCGGGACGCTCACGGCCTATCTCGGCCATGGCCGGCCGCTCTACATGCTGGCCTATGCCGGCCTGATCATCTTCTTCACGTTCTTCTACACGGCGATTGTCTTCAATCCGCAGGAGACCGCCGACAATCTGAAGAAGCAGGGCGGCTTCATCCCCGGCATCCGGCCCGGCGAGCGCACCGCCGCCTTCATCGACAAGGTGCTGACCCGCATCACCGTGATCGGTGCGGCCTACCTCACCTTCGTCTGCCTCGTGCCGGAGATCGTCGCCTCCTACACCTCGGCGGCGCTCGGCTTCGGCGGCACCTCGCTGCTGATCGTGGTCTCGGTCACCATGGACACGGTGGCGCAGATCCACGGACACCTGATGGCGCACCAGTACGAGGGCCTCGTGAAGAAGGCGAAGCTGCGCGGCGCCTCCACCACCCGGCGGCGTTGAGCGTCACGCTCTTCGACAAAGGTTCGGTGGACGCGCGCACGGGAATTGCGCATCAAGGCGGTGTGACGACGGCGCGGCCCGTGAAGGCCGGCGCGCCGCCCATGAAGAACGAGCCCGGCGCCGGGCCTTGAGGACGGGGAGACGCTATGCGGATCATTCTGCTCGGACCGCCGGGAGCAGGTAAGGGCACACAGTCCGAGCGTATCGTGGAGCGCTATCGCGTCCCGCAATTGTCGACGGGCGACATGCTGCGCGCGGCGGTGGCCGCCGAAACGCCTGTAGGGCTCGAGGCGAAGTCGATCATGGAGAGCGGCGGCCTCGTGCCGGACGCGGTCGTGGTCGGCATCGTTGCCGACCGCATCGAGGAGGCCGACGCCAAGAACGGCTTCATCCTCGACGGCTTCCCGCGCACGGTCGAGCAGGCCAAGGCCCTCGACGCCATGCTGGCGGAGAAGGGCATTGCCCTCGACGCGGTGGTGGAGTTCGTCGTGGACGAGAACGCCCTCGTCGGCCGCATCGCCCGGCGCGCCGAGGAGACCGCCGCCCGCGGTCAACCGGTGCGCAAGGACGACACGCCGGAGGTCTTCAAGACCCGCCTCGACGCCTACAAGCGGCAGACGGCGCCGCTCTCGGACTACTATGCCGGCACCGGCCTGCTGCGGAAGATCGACGGCATGAAGCCGATCGACGACGTGACCGGGGACGTGACCGACCTGCTCGACGGCTTCCGCGAGACGGCGGCGTCCTGAACCTTTGTCCCGGACGATGATAGTCGAGCCCGCTCCCGTTCCGACGGGGCGGGCTTTTTCATGCGCCGCATCGGGCTACCGCTCGCCATGCGCAAATCGGTTTGCAAAGCGTTGACAAGTTCGCGAGGTCGCGCTAGGCGGACCCCCTTCGTCCAAGCGGGATGTGGTTCGGGGCACCTCTGAGAGGCTGCTTGCGGACCGATTTGTCGTTTCGGGCGGGCGCGCAGGGGCCGGCCTCCACCGGACGCGCGCTTTTTCTTGTGTGACGGCGGGCCAGTGTCCCGCCCCATGGAGAGATCATCTTGGCCCGTATCGCAGGCGTCAACATCCCGACCGGTAAGCGCGTCGTCATCGCGCTCCAGTACATCCACGGCATCGGCCCGAAGAAGGCCGAGGAGATCACCGGCAAGGTCGGCATCCCGGCCGAGCGCCGCGTGAACCAGCTCACCGACGCCGAGGTGCTCCAGATCCGCGAGACCATCGACCGCGATTACATCGTGGAAGGCGACCTGCGCCGCGAAGTCTCGATGAACATCAAGCGCCTGATGGATCTCGGCTGCTATCGTGGCCTGCGTCACCGCAAGCAGCTCCCGGTCCGCGGCCAGCGCACCCACACCAACGCCCGCACCCGCAAGGGCAAGTCGAAGCCGATCGCCGGCAAGAAGAAATAATTCGGCATTGGACGGCCGTGCTTCGCTCGGCCGTCTTTCCGTCGCGTCGAGTCTCCCTCGACGTTTGCGATCGATCGGGACGGATCTGCACGGCAGCCGCGTCCGAGTGACAAAAAAATCCCGAGCGCCTGGTGTTACGGGCGTGATTGAAGGACCAGCGAGAACAAGATGGCCAAGGAACCGACCCGCGTCCGCCGCCGCGAACGCAAGAACATCGTCTCCGGCGTGGCGCATGTGAACGCCTCGTTCAACAACACGATGATCACCATCACCGACGCACAGGGCAACACGATCTCGTGGTCGTCCGCCGGTGCCATGGGCTTCAAGGGCTCGCGCAAGTCGACCCCGTACGCCGCCCAGGTTGCCGCCGAGGATGCCGGCCGCAAGGCTGCCGAGCACGGCATGCGCACCCTCGAGGTCGAGGTCTCCGGTCCCGGTTCGGGCCGTGAGTCGGCGCTCCGCGCGCTCCAGGCCGCGGGCTTCACCGTGACTTCGATCCGCGACGTCACCTCGATCCCGCACAACGGCTGCCGCCCGCGCAAGCGTCGCCGCGTCTGATCGGACGAGACCGGAGCCCCCTCGTACGGAGAAGCCCATGGCGGACGGATCGAAGCCCCTCCCCGGCGCGCTGCGTTGGAACCTCGGCGACCTCACGGTCACCGCGCTCAACGACGGCTGGTTTCAGGGCTCCCTCGATCTCGTCACGGGCATCTCCAAGGACGAGGCCGGCGCGCTCCAGCGCGCGGGCTTCCGCTCCGAGGCTCCGGTTGTCACGCTCAACGCCTTCCTCGTCACCGGCGCCGGCCGCAAGCCGGTGCTGATCGATTCGGGCTACGGCCATTTCGGTCCCGCGACCATGGGCCGGGTGCCTGCGGCCCTCGCGCTCACCGGCGTCGAGCCGGAGGAGATCGAGACCGTGCTCCTCACCCACCTGCATCCCGACCATGCGGGCGGGCTGGTGAAAGAGGACGGCAGCGCGGCGTATCCGAACGCGGAACTCGTGATCCACGCTACGGAAGCCGCACATTGGCTCCCCGACGAGGCGCTCTCACGGGCGCCGGACGAGGCGAAGCCGTATTTCGAGAACGCCCGCAAGGCCGTCTCACCCTACGCTGCCCGACTGCGCAAGCACGAGGGCGGCGAATTGGTGCCCGGAATCACCGCCGTGCCGCTGCCCGGCCACACGCCGGGTCATTGCGGCATGCGGATCGTATCGGGGGACAAGTCCCTGCTGATGTGGACGGATGTCGTGCATATGCCGGCAATTCAGTTCAAGCAGCCGGAGGCGGGCGTCGCCTTCGACGTCGACGGCGATCAAGCGCGTGCCACCCGCAAGCGCGTGCTCGACGAGGTGGCGAGCGAGAAGACCTTCATCGCCGGCTCGCATCTGGAGTTCCCGGCGCTCGGGTACGTCACGCGCGATGGCGTCGGCTACAGCTTCGTCCCCGCTCTTTGGGTGGCCGGCGAAGAACACTGATTTTTGGGACCGGTCCGGATGCTCTCAGAGCCATTCAGGGCCGGCCGAAGCGCTTTCCGGGACGCCGGCGGCGCGGGTTTGGCAAGAGGTAGGACCGTGGTCATTCAGAAGAACTGGCAAGAGCTCATCAAGCCGAACAAGCTGCAGGTCTCCGCCGGCGACGATCCCAAGCGGGTCGCCACCGTGGTCGCCGAGCCGCTGGAGCGCGGCTTCGGCACGACGCTAGGCAATTCGCTTCGCCGCGTGCTGCTCTCCTCGCTCCAGGGCGCCGCGGTTACTTCGGTGCAGATCGACGGCGTGCTGCACGAGTTCTCGTCGATCCCCGGCGTGCGTGAGGACGTGACCGACATCGTCCTCAACATCAAGACCATCGCCATCCGCTCGCAGACCGACCAGCCGAAGCGCATGACCCTGCGCAAGACCGGCCCCGGCCTCGTCACCGCGGGTGACATCGGCGCCGTCGGCGACATCCAGATCCTGAACCCCGACCTCGTGATCTGCACCCTGGACGACGGGGCCGAGATCCGCATGGAGTTCACCGTCGCCACCGGCAAGGGCTACGTCCCGGCCGACCGCAACCGTCCCGAGGATGCGCCGATTGGCCTGATCCCGGTGGATGCCCTGTTCTCTCCCGTGACCAAGGTCAGCTACCGCGTCGAGACCACCCGCGAGGGCCAGGATCTCGACAAGGACAAGCTGACCATGACGGTCGAGACCAACGGCGCCGTGTCGCCGGAGGATGCGCTGGCCTACGCCGCACGCATCATCCAGGACCAGCTCCAGGTGTTCGTGAACTTCGAGGAGCCCCGCAAGGAAGAGGCCGCGCCGCTCGCGCCGCAGCTCCCCTTCAACCCGGCCCTGCTCAAGAAGGTGGACGAGCTGGAACTGTCGGTCCGCTCGGCGAACTGCCTGAAGAACGACAACATCGTCTATATCGGCGACCTCATCCAGAAGTCGGAGGGCGAAATGCTGCGCACCCCGAACTTCGGCCGCAAGTCGCTCAACGAGATCAAGGAAGTGCTCGCCGGCATGGGCCTGCACCTCGGCATGGACGTTCCCGGCTGGCCGCCGGAGAACATCGAGGATCTCGCCAAGCGCTTCGAAGAGCACTACTGAGCGGCAAAGCCGCCGCTGGCCTGATGGGGCGCGCCGCACGGCGCCGCCTCTTTGGCCAATCCAAACCGGCGGAATGCGTCGGCTCGACCTCCCGTCCCAGCCGAGCCGGGGCGGGCACTTCCAAAAGAATCCCGCCGCGGGGTGAAGCGGATTTCGTGAAAACAGCCTCAGGGCACTCGGCCGTACCGTGGCACGGCGGCCGTGACTGACAAGGACCAGCCACCATGCGTCACTCCTATCGCGGTCGCCGCTTCAACCGCACCGCCGAGCACCGCAAGGCGATGTTCGCCAACATGTCCGCCGCGCTGATCAAGCACGAGCAGATCGTCACCACCCTGCCGAAGGCCAAGGACCTGCGTCCGGTCGTCGAGAAGCTGATCTCACTCGGCCGCACCGACAGCGTCCATGCCCGCCGCCTCGCCATGGCTCAGATCCGCGACGCGGACATGGTCAAGAAGCTCTTCACGGTTCTCGGCCCGCGCTACCAGTCGCGTCCGGGCGGCTACTGCCGCATCATGAAGGCCGGCTTCCGCTACGGCGACAACGCGCCGATGGCCGTGATCGAGTTCGTGGACCGTGACGTTGATGCCCGCGGCAAGGATTCCGGCCCGACCGCTGTCGAGACGGCCGACGCGGCCTGAGCCCGGCTACTGCCGCAGCATGGCGGAATAGGTGACAATGTAATCGGTGCGAAAGGCGGCCCCAGGGCCGCCTTTTTGCTTGTTCGCTCAGGAGCGGTAAGAACGAGCGTCCGAACCGCCGGTGGAGAAACCATTCGGACGCGGGCACTGGGACAATTGTGCATATGCTACCCTGTCTTGCATCCGCTATCGTCAGCAGGCGCGGCAGGGTGGAAGATCACTGGCAGGGGCGCCTCCTTTTCGGCGTAGCCGGCCGGAAGGCATCGTCGAACGGCAGGATGTGAACCGTGAATGCTCCCAATGAGAGCGCAGAGGTGCTGAGGGATCCGCTGCTCCTCGACAACCAGCTCTGCTACGCGCTTTACGCCGCCGCCCACCGGATGACGAAATCCTACCGGCCGATGCTGGAACGGATGGGGCTGACCTACCCGCAATACCTCGTTCTGCTCGTCCTCTGGGAGACGGACGGGATCACCGTGTCCGAGATCGGCCGGCGCCTGCGCTTGGATTCCGGCACACTCACGCCCGTGCTCAAGCGGCTCGAAACAAGCGGCCTCTTGAACCGCAGCCGCCGTCAGTCCGACGAGCGGGAGGTCGAGATCGCCCTGACCGATCAAGGCCGGGCGCTGCGCGCGGAGGCTGTGGCCGTCCGCCAGTCCGTCATGTGCCAGCTCAACATGTCGGAGCCTGAAATCCAGGCGATGCGCGCCGACCTGAACGCCCTCATCGAGAACCTGTCGACCGCGAGCTGATTGCCGGAAGGCCGCACGCTGTCGGTCGATTTGCCGGTTAAATTTCAGTTGAGTTGCAGCCTCCGCTTCCGTTAGGGACCCATGTCGCTCGGGGTGGAGGGCGACGGCAGCTCCGATTGCGACGACGTGCCTTCCCGTCATCAATCTTTCAAGGAAGTTTGGCCTTGTCTCCCCCCGCGCGGGGCAGGCCCGGCGGCAGACGCTGCGCGCGAACTGCGCCGGCCGCAGGGCGTTTCAATTTAATGACGGCTGGCCCGATCGAGAGCAGCCGCGAAGCGCGGCCCCAGGTCGGCGTGCTGCCGATGCGCCGGACGCCCGAGGGCGGAACGGAAATCCTGCTCGTCACCTCTCGCGAGACGCGGCGCTGGATCATCCCGAAGGGCTGGCCGATGAAGGGGCGCAAGCCCTTCGAGGCTGCTGCCCGCGAGGCCTATGAGGAAGCCGGCATCGTCGGCCGCGTCGGCAAGCGGCCGATCGGCTTCTACCTCTACGAGAAGCGCCTGAAGAACCGCGACGCGGTGCTCTGCCAAGTGACGGTGTTCCCGCTCGACGTGCGCAAGCAGCTCAAGAAGTTTCCTGAGCGGGGCCAGCGCGAAGCCCGCTGGTTTACGCCGTCCGAAGCCGCCGAGATGGTCATCGAGGCAGGTCTCGCCGGCCTGATCCGGGCTGCGGGCAACCGCGATCCGAAGAAGAAGCGCTGATGCGCCCATCAGGTCTGCAGAGCGCTTTTCCAGCGGCCCGCATCACCAGATAGGGCTTTCGGCCTTCGGCCGCTCCAGACGGAGCGGCGCGACGAAGCCTTCGGTTGGCGGCATCTCGGACGGCTTGTTGTAGGGAATCGGTTCGAGCGGGCTCTCGATGCGCATCGTCTGCGCCATCCCGACCGCAGCCGCGGCGATCAGATTGAGAGACAGAAAGCCGAAGCTGACGAACTTTGGAGCATTCCAGCCGTGCAAGACCACGGCGCCGGCCGCTCCGACCGCAGCGAAACCAACGACTTGGTACACCTCCTCTTCACCTCACCCTGCGCGCGCTCGAATAGCTCGCAGGTAACATATAGTGTGTCTTTTTTGCAGCATTTGTGCCGCAGCACACTGACGTCTCGGCCGGCCGAGCCCTACTGTAGGAAGGGCTCGCATCAGCTTCAGAGCTGCGGCTCGATCATCGGCCCGTCGAGCCTTCGCGGTTCTTGCAAGCCCCGCATCGCGTTTCGGGACCCAGCATCGACAGGTCCTCACCGCAGCCATCGAATGGCGGTCCCGTCTTACCGACCCGCCCAGACGGCCTAGAGGCGAGACCCAAAATCCGCCGGGCGACGCGGTTGCAGCTGCCGAGCGCTTCGACGAGGACGGCATCGACGAGTAACACCGTGATCCGGTTGTCCAAGCCTACGGCGACGACGCTTGCGCGCCACCGGACTCACTCTTTGATGAACGCCGCACTCCCGCCCTCGGATCGTGCAGCGACGGCCTCCTCCTCGAAGGCAGGGGCCTATCCGTAGTGGGCGACGAACCGACGGCGGCCAGTCACGTCCGGATCGGCGAACTCCATAGCCTCATTCGCGAGAGCCGGCGATACCAGCGGACGCTCTTCTGCATTCCCAGGATATCGCGGCGATGCCGCTGTGCGGATCCTCGGCCTTCACGACGCCGAGGCGCCGGACTGGTGGCACCGACGGCGTGCGATCCGTACGGCTCGGTGGTCACGACGCCCAAACGAAAACGGGCGCGGAGCTTTCGCTCCACGCCCGCCACACAATTCCTGCTGTGAGAGGCCTCAGGCCGCCGTGCCGGCCGCTTCGGCCGCCGCCGCCTGATCCTCGACCAGCTTCCAGGTCTTGGTCTTGGAATAGGGACGGGACTCCTCGATGAATACCGTCTGGCCGACCTTGGCCGTGTTGGCCTCGTCGTGCGCATGATAGTTCTTCGAGCGGCGAACCGTCTTCTTCATCACCGGGTGGGTGAAGCGACGCTCCACCTTCACGACGATGGTCTTATCGGTCTTGTCGCTGACGACGACGCCTTGAAGGACGCGCTTGGGCATGTGGAATCTCCTCAGGCCTTGGCCGCGTCCAGCGTCTTCTGACGCTGCAGCGTGCGGACACGGGCGATGTCGCGGCGGACCTCACGGACCCGGGCGACGTTCTCGAGCTGGCCCGTCGCGCCCTGGAAGCGCAGGTTGAACTGCTCCTTCTTCAGGCTGATGAGCTCGTCGGAAAGCTGATCCGCCGACAGAGCGCGCAGATCAGACAGTCTCTGGTCGGACTTCATGATCTCTTCCTATCAATCAGCGATGCGCTGGATGACGCGGGTGCGCACCGGCAGCTTCGCGGCACCGAGGCGCAGAGCCTCGCGGGCGATGTCCTCGGCAACGCCATCGACCTCGAACATGATGCGGCCGGGATGGACCCGGGCCGCCCAGTATTCGGGGGCGCCCTTACCAGAGCCCATGCGGACCTCGGTGGGCTTGGCGGTGACGGGCAGATCCGGGAACACCCGGATCCACACCCGGCCCTGACGCTTCATCTCGCGGGTGATCGCGCGGCGGGCCGCCTCGATCTGGCGCGCGGTGATGCGCTCGGGCTCCAGGCACTTGAGGCCGAACTGGCCGAAGTTCAGCTCAAAGCCGCCCTTGGCCGCGCCATGGATGCGTCCCTTGAACTGCTTACGGAACTTGGTCTTCTTGGGTTGCAGCATGGCAGCCTCTCATCATTCTCCAGATGGCTCGCGATTACGCGTTGGCGTGATCGCGGCGGCCACGGCCACCACGGTCGTCGCCGTCCCGCTCGCGGCGCCCGCCGGAACGGCCGCCCTCTTCCTGCGCCTTCTTATCCTGAGCCATGGGATCGTGCTCGAGGATCTCGCCCTTGAACACCCACACCTTGATGCCGCAGGTGCCGTAGGTGGTGAAGGCGGTGGCGGTGCCATAATCCACGTCCGCGCGCAGCGTGTGCAGCGGAACGCGGCCCTCACGGTACCACTCGGTGCGGGCGATCTCGGCGCCGCCGAGACGGCCGGCGCAGTTGATGCGGATGCCCTCGGCGCCTAGGCGCATGGCCGACTGCACGGCGCGCTTCATGGCGCGACGGAAGGCGACGCGGCGCTCGAGCTGCTGCGCGATGGACTCGGCGACCAGCGTCGCGTCGACCTCGGGCTTGCGCACCTCGACGATGTTGATCGTCACATCGGCCTTGGTCATCGTGCCGACGAGCTTGCGCAGCTTCTCGATGTCCGCGCCCTTCTTGCCGATCACCACGCCCGGACGGCCCGAGTGGATGGTGACGCGGCACTTCCGGTGCGGACGCTCGATGACGATCTTCGAGACGGCGGCCTGCTTGAGCTGCTTCATGAGGGCGGCGCGAATGGCCACGTCCTCGTGCATCAGCTTGGCGTACTCGCCCTTCTCGGCGAACCAGCGCGAATCCCAGGTCCGGTTGATGCCGAGACGCAGGCCGATCGGATTGATCTTCTGACCCATGGGTAACTCCTCAGGCCGCTTCAGCGCGCACTTCGCGAACCACGATCGTGAGGTTCGAGAAGGGCTTCAGGATGCGCGCGCCGCGACCGCGGGCACGGGCGTGGAAGCGCTTGAGCACCAGCGCCTTGCCGACGAAGGCCTGGGAGACGACGAGATCGTCCACGTCGAGGTCGTGGTTGTTCTCGGCGTTGGCGATTGCGCTCTCGAGGCACTTCTTCACATCGCGGGCGATGCGCTTGCGGGAGAATTCGAGGTCGGCGAGCGCCGATTCGACCTTCTTGCCGCGGATCAGCGCCGCCACGAGATTGAGCTTCTGGGGCGACACGCGGAGCATCCGCGCGACGGCCTTCGCCTCGTTCTCGGGGAGCGCGCGGGGGGTGGCAGGCTTGCCCATCTCAGCGCCTCTTCGCCTTCTTGTCGGCCGCGTGACCGGGGAAGGTGCGGGTCGGCGAGAACTCGCCGAACTTGTGACCGACCATCTCCTCGGTGACGTAGACCGGGATATGCTTGTGTCCGTTGTGCACACCGAAGGTGATGCCGACGAACTGCGGGAGAATCGTGGAGCGGCGGCTCCAGATCTTGACGACCTCGTTGCGGCTGCCGCCGCGGGCGGCGTCGGCCTTCTTGAGGAGGTAGCCGTCGACGAACGGCCCTTTCCAGAGGGAACGTGCCATGGCTGTTACTTCTTGCGGTTATGGCGGCTGGACAGGATGAAGACGTCGGTCCGCTTGTTGGACCGGGTCTTCTTCCCCTTGGTGGGCACGCCCCAGGGCGTGACCGGGTTCCGGCCGCCCGAGGTGCGACCCTCGCCACCGCCGTGCGGGTGATCGACCGGGTTCATGGCGACACCGCGGTTGTGCGGGCGCTTGCCGAGCCAGCGGTTGCGGCCGGCCTTACCCAGCGAGATGTTCATGTGGTCCGGGTTCGAGACCGCACCCACGCTCGCGAAGCACTGGCCGTGCACGAGGCGCTGCTCGCCCGAATTCAGGCGCAGCGTCACGTAGCCCTGGTCGCGTCCGACGATCTGAGCATAGTTGCCAGCGGAGCGAGCGATGGCGCCGCCCTTGCCGATCTTCAGCTCGACGTTGTGGACGATGGTGCCCACCGGCATCGAGCCAATCGGACCGGCATTGCCCGGCTTCACGTCGACGCTCTCACCCGCGACCACCTTGTCGCCCGGCGACAGGCGCTGGGGGGCGAGGATGTAGCTCTGCTTCCCGTCGGGGAAGGTGATGAGCGCGATGAAGGCGGTGCGGTTGGGATCGTACTCGATCCGCTCCACCGTCGCGGGAACGTTGAGGTTCTCGCGACGCTTGAAGTCGACGTTGCGCAGGACCCGCTTGTGGCCACCGCCGCGGAAGCGGACGGTGATGCGGCCCAGGTTGTTGCGGCCACCCGAGGAGCTCTTGCCCTCGGTCAGCGCCTTCACCGGCTTGCCCTTGTAGAGCTCACGGCGGTCGACGAGCACGAGCTGGCGCAGGCTCGGCGTGACCGGTTTGAATGTCTTCAAGGCCATCGGCTTGATCCTAACGCTTCAAGTCTCAGAGGCCGGTCGTGACGTCGATCGAATCACCCTCGGCGAGGGTGACGATCGCCTTCTTCACGTCCGAACGCTGCCCGCGCTGCCCGCGGAAGAACTTCTTCTTGCCCTTGGTCGTGAGCGTGTTCACGCCCGTGACCTTGACGTCGAACAGCTTCTCGACCGCTTCCTTGATCTGCGGCTTGGTGGCCTTCGGGGCGACCCGGAAGACGACCTTGTTCTGCTCGGTGAGGTTGGTCGCCTTCTCCGTGATGACGGGGGAGACGATCACATCGTAGTGGCGCGGATCAGCACTCATTTGAAGCGCTCCTCCAGCGCGTCGACGGCGGCGCGCGTCAGCACGAGCGTGTCGCGGCGCAGAATGTCGTAGACGTTGATGCCCTGGACGGGCAGCACGTCGATCTTCGGGATGGCGCGGGCGGCGCGACCGAAGTTCTCGTCGACCTCCGAGCCACCGATGATCAGCGCGCTCGACAGGCCGAGCTTCTCGAAGCGCTCGACCATCGCCTTCGTCTTGTGGCTGTCGACCTTGATATCGTCCACGACGATCAGGGTCGAGGTCTTCGCCTTCGACGACAGAGCGTGCTTGAGGGCGAGCGCACGGACCTTCTTGGGAAGGTCGTGGCCGTGGTCGCGCACCACCGGACCAAAGGCCCGGCCACCGCCGCGGAACTGCGGAGCGGATGCGGCGCCGTGACGGGCGTTGCCGGTGCCCTTCTGCTTGTACAGCTTCTTCGAGGTGCGATCGACATCCGAGCGGTTCTTGACCGCGTGGGTGCCGGCGCGCCGCTTGGCGAGCTGGTAGCGCACCATGCGCTGCAGGATGTCGGCGCGCGGCTCAAGGCCGAAAATCGCCTCGTTGAGCTCGACCGAGCCGGCGGAGCCGCCGTCGAGCGTGGTGATATCGAGTTTCATCACGCGTTCTCCTCGGACGCCGGAGCCTCGGCAGCGCCGTTGGCCGAACCGTTCTCACGGAACTTGCCCGGCAGCGGCACGTCGGCGGGCAGCTTGCGCTTCACCGAGTCGCGAACTTGGATCCAGCCGCCGGCGACACCGGGAACGGCGCCCTCGACGAGGATCAGGCCGCGCTCCGGATCGGTACGGACGACCTTCAGGTTCTGCGTGGTGACGCGCTCGACGCCCAGATGTCCCGGCATCTTCTTGTTCTTGAAGGTCTTGCCCGGATCCTGGCGGCCACCGGTCGAACCGATCGAGCGGTGGGAGATCGACACGCCGTGGGTGGCGCGCAGACCGCCGAAGTTCCAGCGCTTCATACCGCCGGCGAAGCCCTTACCCGTGGTGGTGCCCGTCACGTCGACGAACTGACCCGGGATGAAGTGGTCCGCGGTGATCTCGGCACCGACCGGGATCAGCGCGTCCTCGGACACGCGGAACTCGGCGAGCTTCTTCTTGGGCTCGACCTTGGCGACCGCGAAGCGACCGCGCTCGGCCGCCGACACGTTCTTCACCTTGGCCTTGCCGACGCCGACCTGGAGGGCGACGTAGCCGTCCTTCTCGGTCGTGCGGTGTGCCACAACCTGGCACTGATCGATTTGAAGCACGGTGACGGGCACATGCTCGCCTGCGTCCGTGAAGACGCGGGTCATGCCGACCTTCCGTGCGATGACGCCTGAGCGCATAGGTCTCTCCCTCGCGCGATGAAACGGTAAGCTCTAAATCCAGCGCGGACTTAGAGCTTGATCTCCACGTCCACGCCAGCGGCGAGGTCGAGCTTCATCAGCGCGTCCACGGTCTGCGGCGTCGGGTCGACGATATCGAGCACCCGCTTGTGCGTGCGCATCTCGAATTGTTCGCGCGACTTCTTGTCGATGTGCGGCGAGCGGTTCACCGTGAACTTCTCGATATGCGTCGGCAGTGGGATCGGGCCCCGGATCTGCGCGCCGGTGCGGCGCGCGGTCGAGACGATCTCCTTGGTGGACGCATCGAGGATGCGATGATCGAACGCCTTGAGGCGAATGCGGATGTTCTGACCGTTCATGACCTGACCTCGGCGGAAACGTTGGAAGGGCGGGCGCGAGGGCCCGCCCCTCTTACGTCCCCTGTCGATGATGCCTTGCGGTGGCGGTTAGTCGTTGATGGCGGCGACGACGCCGGCACCGACGGTACGGCCGCCCTCGCGGATGGCGAAGCGCAGCTTCTCTTCCATGGCCACCGGCACGATCAGCTCGACGTCCATGGTCACGTTGTCGCCCGGCATCACCATCTCGGTGCCCTCGGGCAGCGTGCACACCCCG
>JAESFL010000544.1_pt1 | contig 24714 bp, 18 predicted proteins | sample 9269401 | NCBI WGS metagenome assembly JAESFL01 (sample SAMN14506025, study PRJNA617098) | algae metagenome | isolation source: Gloeocapsa sp. UFS-A4-WI-NPMV-4B04 and co-occurring heterotrophs from desert... | place: USA: Utah | collected 2006-10-01 | reverse complement strand
CTTTACAAGGGCAACTCGATCCAGACCCAGCTTTCGCTTCAAAAAAGCAGTTACAAAACCAGTTGCAGCGTGAATTTATAGTCAGATCCTACAGCTTTGTCCCTTGAGTTTTGTCAGTCAACCAGGGTTGCATGACAACATTCTCTTTTGATTCACCATGCCAAATTCTTGTTTTTGTCCGTTCTATAACAACAATGTTGGAGAGAATCAAGGCGATCAGACCATTAAGTCCAATGAACAGAGTTGATATTGGAATAGCATTTTCGGTCATTTTAATTCCTCAAAAACTTCTGGCATTGCTGGTTATAGTATGAGATTTTAGCTAATAAAATTACGGCTATTCAGCAACGCTGTTCCTAATCACCCCTTAACTAAATGCTCGATCGCATCCGCATTTGTAGGCAATGCAGCTGTTAATACTTCGCTTCCTTGTGATGTAACTAAAACATCATCTTCAATCCGAATTCCTCTAACGTCGTTAAACTGGGCGAGGCGTTCCCAATTGACTACATTTTGATATTTTGAGCGCGTTTCTGGGTTATTTAATATTGCGCCAACTTGATAGAATCCAGGCTCGATCGTGACTAACATTCCCGCCTGTAATGGTCGATTTAAGCGTAAGTAGCATAAACCAAAGCGATCGCTTCTTGTTCTTCCTGCTTCATACCCTGCTAAATCTCCTAAATCTTCCATATCGTGGACATCCAAACCCAAAAGATGACCAACACCATGAGGAAAGAACAGGGCGTGAGCATCCATTTCTACTAAATCTTCAGGTTTCCCTTGAAGAATGCCTAAATTTACTAATCCTTCAGCAATTACAGTAGCTGCTAAAAGATGAATGTCTTGATACTCAACACCAGGGCGGATTTTAGCAATGCAGGCATCATGAGCCGCTAGCACGACATTATAAATATCTCTTTGGGTAGATGAGAATTTACCTGAGACAGCCCAAGTACGAGTTACATCAGCTGCCCAACCGTTTGCTGTTTCAGCGCCGACATCAGCCAGCAGTAAGTCTCCGGGTTGTAGTGAGTGGTGGTAGTGATTGTTGTGGAGAACTTCGCCGCAGACGGTAACAATACTGCTGTATGCACAAGTCATGTTGTGGGCAATAATGACACGCTCCATTGCGGCGCGGACATCGGCTTCAAGCAAGCCTGCCTGGGTGCTAGCCATGCCAGATAAGTGAGCTTCTAAGGTGACGGCTGCTGCTAGTCGTAATTCTTCTAGGGCTGCTGCATCGTGCGTCATTCGCAGAGATGCGATCGCGCTTGCTAATTCCAGATCAATTCCTTGCAGGGCGATCGCGCGTTTCAACAACTGAGATTGTAGCAAGTGAGTGTCAGCATCCTGAACAGCAACTGTAGCAGATCCCTCTGCTTTTGATCCCAATTCTGCCATTGGCAACGCAGCATCAGCCCCAATTCTTTGAGCAATTTTCTCACGCGCGGGCATTTCTCCATGCCAAAGGGCGCTGCTTGGAGGAGCATCATCCATGAACAGTGTCATGTGACCAGATTCTAGGCGAATTACAGCATTTTCTAGAGGTAAGCCCGCAAAGTAAAGAAAATGGCTGCTAGCGCGAAATGGAAAGACATTTGCTGGAAAATTGCGGGAACTGCTGCACCCTGAAAAAAGAATTACTGGTGTATCGCACAGTTGGGCTAGTCGCTGTCGGCGATCGCGTAGAGTCTGAGCAAGGGAACTGGGGGTATTGTGAATATCCATGAATAAAATTAGGCAATTCGACAAAACGACCGACATTTAGTCGTCGTCATCTTCCTCACCTTGCTCGGTTTCTTCACCTTCTTCACCTTCTTCACCTTCTCCCCCAATGTCACAGCTTACTAAGCCGCCTGAAACTGTCAACAAGGCAACAACTCCAAAAATAGCTTTAAGCGCTTTTCCCCAAAGACCATTTTTATATAACATTTCTTAGCTCCTGTGTTGACAATCTGTATCTATTTTTATGCTTGCTCAAGCTTACTTACTTAGTTCGTTAGAAATCGCAATATTGGCACTGATATTTACTCATTTTTGACTAAAACGCCATTTAGAAAAATATCAGCTAGTCCTTCTGCCATTTCCTGCATTGCTTGAGGGGAAGCGTCTGGTTCCATCATCGTGTTATGGCTAAATCCGGCGATCGCAAACATTCCTAAAAATATCTGTGCGACAATTTTAGGATTCATCGGGCGATAAATGCCTTTGTCCATCGCAGTTTGAAAGAAAGCTTCTGCGACATCGCTCATTTTATCGATCACTTCAAATTGAATGCGATCGCGCAATTCTGGGTGAAACTGAGCTTCCATGAAGCAAACCCGCATCATATCTGCATTTTTCTGAAAATTCCACATTCTGCGCCGCATTACTTGAGCAACAGCTTTATAGCTGCCCATTTCACTCAATTCCGTCAGTAAATCTGTGAGAATTTCGATCCAACCTTGGGTAGCCACTTCAATCAAAATCGCCTTTTTATTGGCAAAATGACGAAATAGAGTACCTTCAGCTACACCTGCTGCTTGTGCCAACTCGCGGGTAGTTGTGCCATCATAACCAAGGCTTGCAAACAATCGCTGTGCTGCCTTTAAAATTCGAGTTCGGGTCTGATCTTCTGATTGAGGAGGACGGTTAAAAAGTTGCATAGAGTTTATGGTTGTATTACGGCAATACAACTTGTAGCGATATTGTCTAACATTCGGTTGTCTTAACCAAAAACTTTAATACATTGTTAACGGCTTGATGTTGAAACATTACTTGTATTCTCGCTCATGAGTCAATTTAATCGCTTACGAATGTTATTTTTCTCAGTGTTATTTGCTCCGCGTCGGCTTTTGATTGCGTTTCTACTTACAGCAGTATTTAGCTGGGGATTACTACCAGGAATTGCTCTGGCTCGAACTGCGGCTCCTAAGCCAGCTGAAACTGAAACTTCAATTCAGCCTTATCTAGATCGCGTCATTGATAACTTAACTGAGTTTCGCCTTGACAGAAATGGCATGAAGTTCATTGTCTTAGAGCGACACGAAGCACCAGTAGTTTCTTTTATGACTTATGCTGATGTTGGTGGTGTCGATGAACCAGAAGGTAAAACAGGCGTAGCTCACTTTCTAGAACACTTGGCTTTTAAGGGAACTACCCGAATTGGCACTACGGACTACGAGCAAGAAAACATCCTGCTAGGGCGGCTAGATTTGATAGCTGAAAAAATTAAGGAAGCAAAAGCAGCAGGAACTCAAGCTGAAGTTGCTCGATTGCAAAAGCTGTTTGACGACACTGAAGCCGATGCACTGAAGCTAGTCAAGCAAAATGAATTAGGACAAATTGTCGAACAGGCTGGGGGTGTGGGTTTAAATGCTAATACCTCGACAGATGCTACCCGTTATATGTATAGCTTTCCGGCTAATAAAGTAGAACTGTGGATGTCGCTAGAGTCGGAGCGGTTTTTAGAGCCTGTGTTCCGAGAATTTTATAAAGAGAAAGAGGTAATTTTAGAAGAACGCAGGCTGCGGGTGGATAATTCACCAATAGGGCAAATGGTGGAGGCGATGTTAGATAAGGCTTACGACGTGCATCCATACAAGCGCCCGGTTATTGGCTATGAGCAAGATATCCGCAATTTGACGCGGGAAGATGTGCAGAAGTTTTTTGATGCTTACTACAATCCACGCAATTTGACGATCGCGATTGTCGGAGATGTGAACCCCGATCAGGTAAAACAACTGGCTGAAGTCTACTTTGGTCGTTACAAGGCAAAAGCGGTAGTAGAAAATCAAATTCCAGATGAACCAGCGCAGAAGTCAACACGAGACGTAACTGTACAACTGCCTTCACAACCTTGGTATCTGGAAGCTTATCATCGTCCAGCACTTACTCATCCAGATAATGCAGTTTATGAGATCATTGGCAGGCTGCTGAGTGATGGGCGGACATCGCGGTTGTATAAGTCTTTGGTAGAAAAACAGCAATTAGCGCTGTCTGCACAAGGCTTTAGTGGGTTTCCGGGGAATAAATACCCCAATTTGATGCTTTTCTACGCGCTGACTGCGCCAGGGCATACGGCTGATGAGGTGGGAGCCGCTTTAAGTAAGGAAATTGCCAGACTGAAGACTGAGCCAGTTTCGGCGCAAGAGTTGGAGCGGGTGAAGACACAAGCACGGGCGGAATTATTGCGATCGCTCGACTCAAATATGGGTATGGCTGGGTTGTTGTTGGAATACGAGGTGAAAACCGGGTCTTGGCGCAATCTATTTAAGCAGCTAGAGGCGATCTCAGCTGTTACGCCTCGTGATATTGAGCGGGTGGCTCAAGCAACGTTTCTGTCCCAAAATCGCACGATTGGGCGGTTGTTGTCGAAAGAGAAATGAAGATAAGGAACCGCCAAGACGCGAAGGACGCGGAGGACGCAAGAGGAGATATGGAGTTGTTGAAGTTGAATCAGAGGAAGAGGAACGTTAACTGGTTGAGGCTGTTGGTAGTGTCGACGCTGTTGGTGGTGCTGTTACGGTTGCCAGCTGTAGCAGCGACGGCGCGACATTACACTCAGTTGACGTTTGAGCCATTGCCAGAAGTTAAAGTGCCGAAATACTCGCGTTATGTGATGGATAACGGCATGGTTGTGTATTTGATGGAGGATCATGAACTGCCGTTGGTGGGAGGTACGGCAATTATTCGCACAGGCGATCGCTTTGAACCAGCGAATGAAGTCGGCTTGGCTAGTTTGACGGGAACGGTGATGCGGACTGGCGGTACTCAAGAGCATTCGGCTGATGAACTTAATCAGTTGCTAGAACAACGGGCGGCTTCGGTTGAAACAGCAATTGGCGATAGTTCAGGTAGTGCCAGCTTTAATGCTTTGAGTGAAGATTCAGAAATGGTGCTTGATCTGTTTGCTGAAGTGCTGCGATCGCCAAAATTTGCTCAAGATAAGCTTGATTTGGCTAAAACACAGCTAAGAGGTGAGATTGCGCGGCGGAATGATGAACCGGATAATATTGCCGCACGGGAATTTCAAAAGTTAATTTACGGCAAAGAAAGTCCTTATGCCCGCACGGTTGAGTATGCGACGTTGGATAATATTGCCCGTGAGGACTTGGTTGAGTTTTATGGGCAATATTTTCATCCCAATAATATGATCTTGGGGATTGTGGGGGATTTTGACTCCGCAAAAATGCGATCGCTAATTCAAAAGCAGTTTGGGGACTGGAAGTCAAGCAGGAATTTACCTAAATCTGAGCTACCATCTGTAGCTCAGGCTAAAAAAGGTGGGATTTTTCTAGTAAATCAACCGCAGTTAACTCAAAGTAATGTCCAAATCGGTCATTTGGGTGGCGAGTTCAATAGTCCTGATTATCCAGTGTTGGATGTGTTGAATGGTGTACTGAATGGATTTGGTGGACGGTTGTTTAACTCGGTGCGATCGCGTCAAGGTTTGGCATACTCGGTTTACGGTGCTTGGAGTCCGCGCTTCGACTACCCTGGCGTTTTTGTTGCTGGCGGACAAACTCGTTCAGAAGCAACGGTTCCTTTTATTAAAGGCATCCAAGCAGAAATCAAGAGTCTTCAGTCGCAACCAGTTACGCCAGCAGAACTCGCTTATGCGAAAGACTCTGTTCTAAACTCGTTTGTCTTCAACTTTGAAGATCCGAGTCAAACTCTGTCGCGGCTGATGCGATACGAATACTACGGCTATCCGGCTGATTTTCTGTTCCGCTACCAACGTGCTGTGGAAGCAACTACAGCTGCTGATATTCAGCGCGTTGCCAAAACTTACCTAAAGCCAGAAAATCTCGTTACTTTGGTTGTGGGTAATGCTGCTGCGATTTCGCCGCCACTAACTCAACTTGCGACACAAGTAACACCGATAGATATAACTATTCCCACCCCCAAACCGAGTGTAACGAATTCACCAGTGCGCCCAGTAAGCGGAAAGTAAACGTTTGAAGGTGGCTGATTTTCTTAGTCACAATATCTCGCAGATTACATTTAGTAATCAAAAAAAGGTGGCTGAGTTTTCTTAGCCACCTATATTTCTAAATCTAATTTAGAGTTAGCAACCTGACATTCTTAATAGATATTAGATAGGGGTGAAGTCTGACACGAATGGCACGCTTGTTAAGCCCAAGTCTTTCCCCAAAGCCTTGTAAATTGAGGCGTGACGCTGCCTATTTTCTCTTAATGCGTGAACCATTCAAGCAATCACTTGAGCGGAGACTCGTCATAGTGTGCCAGCAGATCAGCTATATTTTGGTAGATGGCAATGCAACCTGCATTCCGGAGATTTTCTTCTGAGGAACCACCAGAAAGTACACCAATCGTGCGTAGGTTCGCCTTACCTGCGGCTTCTGCGTCATAGGGTGTATCGCCGACCACAATGGCTTGCGAAGCAGCAACGTCACCTAACTTATCCAGCGTGACAAAGAAGAGATCCGGCTCTGGCTTAGACGATTTCACTTCAGTGGTAGTTGTTGCAGCATCGACCAAATCTTCAACATTCATGATCTGTTTGTAGGTTGCCACATCGTCCTTTGTAGCAGAGGAAGCCAGAGCAATCCGTTTACCGTCTGCTTTGATTCGTAAGAACAACTCACGCACTTGCGGAAAAGCTTTTATTCGGGAATGATATTCACACTTGTAGAGTTCCCTGCGATAATCTCGCATACGTTCACCGAAAGTAGGGCTTTGACCATCATCTGATTTATTAAGTTCTTCAATTGAGAAAAAGACTGGCATTAACTTGTCACTCCCTTTACCAATCTGGGGGCGTATCTGCTCATAAGGAATTTGATGACCAAAGTGTTGGAAGGTTCTTTGCCATGACTGCGCGTGAAAGTCAACACTATCAACCAGTGTTCCGTCGATGTCGAAAATTACAGCTTCGATCACAAATTGCTTGCTCTTATGTTAAGTGGGAATACATTAATGTACATTGCAGCAGAATTAGTAGTAAAAATGTTCTTCCAAAAGATAGGTAGAGTGGCGATTGAGGGGGAGGAGAAAGGTATACAAAAACCCTTGAAAGTAAGATTTTCAAGGGTTTTAATCGGAGTATTCGTGGCAAAATCTAGTGCCATTCAAGTCTGACACGAACATGGCAAAACTGATAATTGTTCATTGATTGTTAAATTGGAACAAAATTTTAACCTGTCCAATCGTCTTCGCCAAATAAGCTACTGAAAAAACGACTCATCCAATTATATCCACCAGAGCGAGATCTACCCATACCAAACATAAATGAACCAAATGCTAGGGTAGTTTGTGAGAATCTATATCCAGCTTTTGACGAGGAAGAACCACTTAACCCACCATTGTTTCCAGAAATATTACTTTGATTATCTGCAATACTTTCTATATCTGTTTGCTGGAAGAAAAAATAGCCAAATTTACCTAGATTAAATCCGCCAGCTACAGTTTCTTGTTCCTGATTGGATAATTCTGTTAGGAATTCGGAATCTTTTTTGTTGATGTCGTCAGACATAGTAATACCTCTTTTTTTAAGATGATAAAAACTTTAAATGGTCTCCAGGGACAGAATACAATTCTGCTAGAGTGCCTTGAATCTTCAACTGCCCTTTATCGAGTAGCACTACCCAATCAGCACGCTTAATTACACTCGGACGATGGGTAATTAAAATTGTGGTTTTACCTTGACGGTGGTACAATAGCTGCTCTAGCACTTGAAATTCACTTACAGGATCGAGTCCAGCAGTGGATTCATCCAAGATTAGAATCGGTGGATCGTTGACAATTGCTCTGGCGATCGCTAATCGTTGCCGTTGTCCACCAGAAAGATTTGCCCCGAATTCCCCTAAAACAGTTTGATACTTATTCGGAAGCTGGCTGATAAAGCTATCTGCATCCGCAATTTGGCAAGCTTTAACGATCTTTTCAAATGGAATATAAGGATCTCCTAATTGAAAGTTCTCTAGAATCGAGCGACTCCAAAAGTGGGGTTCTTGGGGTACAATCACCACTTGTTCTCGCAAACACTCAAGCGAAAGGTCTTGCAAGTTGTAAAGACCAAAGCGAATATTGCCTGATTGCGGTTGATATAAACCAGAGATTAGTTTTGACAAAGTGCTTTTGCCACAGCCTGACTTACCAATAATTGCGATCGCTTTTCCTCCAGGTAGAGTCAGAGAAAAATTCTCTAATAATTCAACTCTGCCAGCATGGTGAAAGTTGAGATTGGTGCAACAGATATCAGCATTATTAGGGATACGTGCGAAGGGTTTTTTGGTATCTCCAACCGCTTCTGGCGTAGCGTCAATAACTTCTAAAAGACGACTGGTTGCAGTTTGGGAGCGAAAATAATCATCGGTTAAGCCAATCAATGAACCAATTAAAGCCAAAACATTGCCTTGCATCGAGTTAAACGCCAGCATTTGACCAATGCTTAATTCCTTGTTAATCACCAGAATGCTGCCCATTCCGAGTAAAGTAACGCCGCCGATACTGCTAACAAGTTGCGAAAAAGTGCCGTTGATAATTCCGATTTGGGTTGTGCTGAAGCTAAGATTGGCAAGACGACCAAAGCGGCTTTGAAATTCCTCCCAGAATTGAGGAGCAGCATTTGTAGCTTTAATTACCAGTGCGCCCTTAAACGTTTCAACTAAAACGCCTTGATTTTCTGAACCCAAGACCAAGAGATTGCGAGTTTTTTGGCGTAGTGTGGGCAAGAAAGGCAAGGTAGATAAAGTCATTATTAAGCCAATAACAAGCACGGCTAGTGTTAGCTTCCAGCTATAAAACATCATTAAGCTGAAAGAAATTATTGCAATAAAAAACTGGCTGGGTAGCAGAACAACAATCTGCGATACTAACTGGTTAATTTCATTAATATCTCGTAGACGGCTAGTAATTTCGCCACTGCGGCGGGTTTCGTAGTAAGTCAAGGGCAAGTGTAAGACTTTTCGCCCAAATTCTAAAACTAGCCCTAACTGTATTCGTTGACTAAAGTGAGCAATCATATTTGATTGCAATAATCGCAAGCCACTGCTGAAAAAGCTCGTTACAATAACGGCCATTACCACAACGGTGAGCAGCTGAGTATCTCCTCGAATCAGAACATCATCTGTAAGCAGTTGGATCAGCAAAGGGCTACCGAGGGAAAGTAAGCCCAGGACAATATTAATTACTAAAACCTGAGCTAGCAGAGCGCGATAAGGCCAGATCCGGTTTAAAAAGCGCCCGAATCCCCCTAATGATTCTTCTTGGGGTTGATCGGAAAAAAGAGCTGGATCTGGCTCTAGCAAGAGCATGATTCCATTCCAAGCTGTCATTAACTCCCGTCTGTCGAGATGACGGATACCTACAGCTGGATCTGCAATGATGTATTTTTTGCCCTGTAGTCCGTATAAAACAACCCAGTGGTAGCCTTTCCAATGAATAACTGCTGGTAGGGGTACTTCTTTAATTCTGTCTAGTACCTCCTGGGATGCTTTAACCGAACGCGCATTGAACCCTAGCGTTTCTGAGCCACGTTTTAGACCGAGTAGAGTTGTTCCTAGTTGTCCAGTTCCTACTGCTTCCCGGCTTTTCGTGATGCTTAAAAACCGTCCATAGTGCCTGCAAATTGACGCTAGACAAGCAGCCCCACAGTCTTCTTCACTTGCTTGTAGGACACACTGATAACTTTTGTTTTTGAGCAACTGCATGGTCGGTTATGACACTTAAAAGCCAATTGGTATGAATTAAAAATCTGTTATTAACCTTGCCTTTCTCAGAACGAACTTAAGTACCGTCTCCTCCCGCGAAATAATATCTGCTCTACCTTCCATGCCAGATTGCAGACGACATTGGTGAGCTTCATCTCCTACAAATAGGGTTTGGGGCTGGATTGTTACTTCATAACCACCTTGCGGAGCAGATGCTGTGTTGCTTGCCGATGGTACGGCATCTGGGGCAACTGTTTTCACAGTACCTTTGAGCGTACCGTAATCTGGATAGGGACAAGCCGAAACTTGCATCTGCACTTTTTGTCCTGGTTTAACTTTGTCAATGTCTTGAGCTTGCACCCTTGTTTTAATTAGCAAAGGAGCATTTAAAGGCGCAATGTAAGCAACAGCTTCACTTGGTTGCACTACTTGACCTTGGTTGCGAAGATTGAGTTGCAGCAGTGTACCCTCAATTGGGGAGCGGATTATACTTTCTTTCAAGTTTGTTTCTACTTGTTGTAGTTCTTTTCGAGCGCCATTCAGTTGATTCTGGAGTTCAAGGCGCTGCTGAAACAAAGTCTGTCGTTCCTTGTTCAAAGCAGCTAAGGTAGCCTCGCCTCTTGCCTGTTCTTGCTTAATGCGTTCACTTGCTACAGTCACACTAGAATTACTAGGATCTAGTGCAGTTATCGCCCTTTTCCGGCTCAACTGAGCAATTTGAACAGCGTGTTCTTTGTCCTCTAGGAGATTTTTAGAAGCAACTTTAGCTTGTTCTAGTCTGGACTCAGCAACCCTAATGGCTTGTTCTTTTTCTTCTAGTTGATTGCGAGAAATTGCTCCTGAGTCTACTATTCGTTTTAATCTGTCGCGCTGCACTGTGGCTAACTTCAAGCCTGCTTCTGCTTCTTGCACGCTTGCTGTTAATACTTTTTCCTGCTCAAAGCGATCGCGCTGCATACTAGCTAACATTAAATTTGCTTCTGCTTCTGTTAAGTCAGCTTCAGCTTTAGTTTGCTGATCTGCATAGTTGCGCTGAATTCCACTTAGGTCAGCTTGGGCCGCTATAATTGTGCGGTTTATTAAACTTGCTTCAGCCGTAATCTGAGTATTTAAGGCACTGGTTTGAGCATCGATTTGACGTAGCTGTAATTGCCCCTGCCGAATACTGCCTTGGAGTTCGCTTTTTTGAATCTGCAAGCGAGAATCATCAACACGAGCGATCGGTTCGCCCTTGGCAACTAGCTGATTTTCTTCAACTTCAATCTGCTGAACTGTTCCGGTAATGGCAGACTGGACAACCCGTAATTCTCCAGCAGGCCGAATGGTTGCAGGAACTTTGACTGTAACGTTGTAATCCAGAACAGCTGCAAGACTAACCCCTGTAACAAAGATACCAACCATAACTCCGCCTCCTATGGTTGTCCATTGACTGATCCGGGGAAGAAACTCGTTAGTATCAACTAAATGCAGCTGATCTGGTGATGGTTCTCTAAATTTATTACCAAAATACTTTTCCTCGCCGCGTAAGGATTTCACAACACTGCACCTTTATTCTTACTAGGACAAGAAATTAGGGTTATATCCTTTTACAGTTGCCTGTAACAGTTTGCTGTAGCCTTTTTTCACAAATTAATTTCTGCCTATCCTTCTTAAAAAGAACTAACACCAACTTTAAATGCACTCAACGAAAGCACCCAGATCCTTAAACCTCTAAGTAGCTAGGAGAAAATAATGGTATAAGGTGTAGCCAAAAGTAGAGAAGATAATACCCTATAATAAATAAGGGGGAGGAAAAAGGTATCCGCAGTACGCGATCAATACCCTTTTCTACTCAAAACGTGCTGTAACCACGTTTTGAGTATATAAGAGACTGCTCAAACTGCTCAAAACCTCACTTACGTTGAGCGATTTATAATAAGTCTCCTCCCCCGTTTAACCTAAAAAGGTCAGATAGCGAAGGGTTTAGCAAGACGAATCCATTAAAAACACCAGATCCTGTGAGTTCTTGAAGTTGTCTTGTCTCACTATTAGGATCTTCTGGGCTTTTTTTGGAGTGATGAGTTTCAGTGTAATCTATCGTTTGGGATTCAGTGAAAGCACCGCCAGTTACAAACTCTTGTTGATCCTCAGACAAGTTTATGAACAAGGCTGACGATCCGGTTTGTGGGAACATCTAAATACCTCACTTAGTGCCTGATCATTTAGTGCTATGAGATGTTTTAATGGTCACATGAAACGAGGTCTTGAAATGACATTCTGCATATAGGAGTGAATAAATGCGGAATGTAGGTTTAAAATTTTGCTTTCAAAAACTCACTTAGCCTGAATAGGATAAAGATTCCAGAGCCTTACTTGCTAAAAACATGATCATTAACGCATTAAGCTATAAGATTAGCGCTTGCAAAATGAAAACGACAAGCAGCTCTGGAATCCAATTAAATTTCAACCTATTCGTACGCTTGGATTATAAAGCGCCGATTACTCCACTTAAACCAGCAAGACTACCAGGATTTACGGCAGTCGGGAAACCTGCACCACCGGCCAGGAATTTGATCGCTGTGGAATCTATCTCACTTGATTCGATACCTCCTACAGCGTTGGCACCATTAGGACCCGCTGTGACTTCCTCTAGTGCTGTTACGCTATTAAAGGTGAAGTTAGCAATACCTACATCAAAGACCGATGTTGGACCGCCACCAGAGATTAGTTCTTCCTGCTCATCTGATAGCTCTACGAATAAATTGGATGCTTTAACGTCTGACATGGTTTTTACCTCACTTACGTACATAGGTGTGTAACCACCTAATTTTTTTCAGTTCACAGGTTATTGATGCACTTGGATTATAAAGCGCCGATTACTCCACTTAAACCAGCAAGACCACCAGGATTTACGGCAGTCGGGAAACCTGCACCACCGGCCAGGAATTTAATCGCTGTGGAATCTATCTCACTTGCTTCAATACCTCCTACAGCGTTGGCACCATTAGGTCCAGCTGTAACGTCCTGTAGTGCTGTTACGTTGTTAAAGCTGAAGTCAGCAATACCTACATCAAAGACAGATGTTGGACCGCCACCAGAGATCAGTTCTTCTTGCTCATCTGACAACTCTACAAACAAGTTCGATGTATTAATATCTGACATTGTGTTTTACCTCACTTACGTACATAGGTGTGTAACCACCTACACTTCTAGTAATAGACGTTTTTTCAGAGTAATAAATACCCCTAAGGGTAGATATAAACTGGTATAGGTATATACAAAGAAAAATGAAAAAAGGTAAATAAATGTATAAGAACGATATAGTAAAAGTTAAGTTAGGGTAAGATACCTACAAAGGATTTTTAAAGCTATCTGAAGCGTCTACAAATCTATATAGGGTAGGGAAACGTACCGGATTATTGGGCTAGCGAAAAGCTAATTAGTGTTTACATCAAGCTGCGAAACGTTTGAATTGATACTTTTTGGGCTGGCTTCTCTTAGTCAAGATTTAAGACAATATGCCGATTTACAGCAAAATATAGGGCGTATTCTTTTGATTAGGGGTATTGTGAGCTTGACGGAAGGTAAAGTTAAGGACCTCAGTAAATGTACACTGGATAATGTAACGGCGATCGCATTGTTCGCCAAAATTTAGTTGCCCCTCCCACTGGTTAAGGTATACAAGCAACAATTTTCTCTAATTACCGCCCGTGCTAATTGCTGTTTTTCCTTAACACTAGGAATGCTTAGTAATTAAGGATCAGCTTAACTATGAAAATTAGTTAAAACACCGTAAATTGCCCAAATTGCCATTGCCCGGAGGTAGTGACTCGCACGAAATGTATTGACGGCGGTAATTGCTTCTGGGGTACGAAATTGCAATCCATTGTCGTAGATTTGCCGCACTACAGCTTCTGTGATTTGGAACGCTTCCGGCTTCATGTCCATTTGGACTAGAAACGCAGCTAGCCCAAAATTAATTCCTGTCCAGATTTCTAACGGATGGGTAGCATTGGGGTTTTCAGGTGAACCATCAAGTTTAACGCCGTTAGCTGCCCCTAATTCACCGTTGTGAAACTTCACAAAGCAAGCCTCATATATAGTTTTGAGGGCTGTAAGAGCATTTTCGCTTGGCACAATATCGGGTAATCCTAGCAAGCGGGCATAGAATTGTCCACACAGCTGATCTGCCATAACTACATCTGAACCACTGTTAGTATCAAGTCGGTAATATTGACCATTCCAGAGTTTTTCTTGATAGATAGGGCGTGATTGTTCTAGCCAAGTTTGATAAGAAGCGATCGCGTCTTGGATTGGCGGTTCATTGAGTGGAGAGTCTATAAGTTCTCCTAAAGGGTGATCAGGTGGGAAACTAAGTAAAATTTTAGCAATGGCGATCGCTGCTTCTAATGCTGCTAACCACAATCCGCCACAATAGGCGCTTACACCTTGGAGTCGCCAGTCATCAAAAGTTTGATCTGGCGCACCAGAATTTTCTGGGATGCCATCGTTATCAAGATCAAACGTCTTGAGATAATTTAAAGTTTGGACAATTGCAGGCCAACAGTCCCACAGCAATTCCCAGTCAGTTGCACCTGTGAGTACAAAGTCACGGTATACCTGCAAGACAAAATCGCAAGGTAAATCTTTCCACAAGTTGCAATCTTGGTAACTGGTATAATTTGTTTTTTCCCAGGGATGCTCGTTTGGTGCGCCTAAATCGTGGGGTGTAGCGTGGGCAACTTTACGTAATGCTGTAGCTTGGTTATAACCAATTTCTCGGAGATTGCGATCGCTTGTGGGAATTGCGCGTGCATAAGCGCGTAAAATCGCTTTATCGAGTTCTGGCCACAGCATCAACAGGGCAAATGAACCGTAAAGTCGCACGTCTAGACTTTCATACCAACGATAATCTAAGCACTCTAAGACAGCAAATTGACCAAGAGGATCGCGTTCATCTGCTGCACTCCAGAGTGTACCGCCGTTTGTTAGGTCGTAAAGTTCATTAAATAGCGCCATCTTGAACCAATCGGGCAATTCTTGTTTCAAAATCGGCTGTTGCCAAGATTGAATTTGCTGTTGCCAAGATTGGTAATTTTGCAAAGCAGTAGAGGCGATCGCCCAAGCATTATTGCCAGTACGATTAAAAAAGTCTGTGTAACGGCGGTAATACTCTACCCCTGGTGCAAATTCAGTAATTGGAAAATCCCAAGCGAGAACAAAGGGAATTTCGCGGGTTTCACCAGGTTGTAAGGTAAAACGGAGTGCGATCGCACTTGCTAGCTGTTCTTCTTGTGTTGCTGGTTGTTCATCTGTGTAATTGGGTAAAGAACCATCATTAGAAAAGCTTTGCCAGATATCTTCACCTGTACTGTTTGGGTTCCAGCGTGTGTGGTGGAATACTTGATCAGTGGATTTTTTGAGTGTGGCGATCGCCCATTGTCCATCCCCTTCCTGTATTGCTTCACTGTTACCACCACGAAGTAGACATCCTACCTGCTCATTTTCTACTACTAGCTGATTAAAATTCCCGCTACTATGACCTAATCGCGGCTGATATTCATATACAGGACTACCATCATCGCGTACCCGCACAGAAGGAGATTTAATTGCATTAGTAAACCAGCCCACCATATTTTGCCAGGTGAGCATAATACTAATAGTTACCGGGGCATCTGTAGGATTGTGCGCTGTCCAGACAAAGACTGCCACCGGGTAGCTAGTTTCTTGGTAATTTTCAGCCCAAATCGGGGAAAACTGCTCACAAGTTAGCTGAGATTGAAACACTTTCTCATAGCTAAACCAACTACGCGGATAAAGTGCGTGATACACACCATTTTCCTCCAGCCTCTCGCCTATCGCCTCTCGCCTATCGCCTCTTCTTGGATACCATTGCCAAGCTTGAAGAGTATTATCTGGCGGTTCCGTACACAGGGCGTATGCTTGTCCTGGTGAATCACCTGGCTGTTCAAATACACTAAATTGACAAGCGGGGATAGTTTGGAAGGTATGTTCCCCGCCATCAATGTGCCACAGGTTAAAATCTCCGCGTGAAGAACGACCTATGCAGCCTGCGCCGAAGCCACCTAGAGGCGCTCCGTGCCAGGGACCATCATCGAGGTTACTAGGATTCCGGACGGTGTAGGGCTTGTCCCAGCCGCTTCCGATGGGACGATTCCATATGCAAGAGGGGATTTTCGGGGATGAGTGCTGATGTGTCATCACCTGATTTTATGGCTTTAAGGGGCATTTTGAAGCTTAGTTTTTTCACGAAAGGCTGATCAAGTCTATTTTTCTTAAAGTGCGCTCAGGCTTTCTCGTGTTTTTACTGATGCAGCGTTAAGCCAAAAATGCGATCACTTTTGTAACTTAGTTAGCTACTCAAGGAATTATCCAAGTTAAGCGTAGAAAAATGTGTAACTTTATTACCTTGGTTGAATATCTTGAATTTAAAATTATTAATTTCTATTTTTAGCATTATTTCAATCATCTAAGTAGTCTATTAATACACTACGGCAAGCTGATATTCAAATCGTATTTTTACTTAATTATAATTAGGCTTTATTAAGTTACCAAGAACTATAGTGTTAACACCGATCCCTAATAAATTGCCTTGAGCCAAACTTGAGAGCGAACAAGATATATAAATCTTTTAAGCTATGTCAAGACTTCTGGTTAGCAAATATCAGGCAGAAGTAGCAAGAATTATTCAGTATGGTGGTTCGCGTAAAGAAACTTCTATTCGGATTGCCTTTCAAAACTTGCTTAATGAATATTGCAAAGTAAGAGAATTTCAACTTGTTGCTGAAGTAGATTATAAAACTAAAAAAGGTAAGATTGTTCGTCCCGATGGCACAATTAAAGATGCCTTGCGTTTAGATTGGGGTTACTGGGAAAGCAAAGATGAATACGACAACTTAGACGAAGAGATAGGTAAAGAGTTTGCTAAAGGCTACCCTGACAGCAATATTTTATTTGAAGATTCTCAAACCGCTATTTTAATTCAGAGCGGAACTGAGACAATGCGCGTTCCCTTGAAAGATGGGGAGGCGTTAGACAGAATTATTACAGCATTTATTAATTATGTCCGTCCTGAAGTTAAAGACTTTCGGGAAGCTATTGAGCATTTTAAGGAAGATTTACCTACTATTTTAAATGCTCTGCGGGATATGATTGATGGGCAACAGGAAATAAATGCAGAGTTTACAATATGCAGAAATAACTTTTGGGAAATATGCAAGGAGTCTATCAACCCTGAAGTAACGTTACTAGATATTCGGGAAATGATGATTCAGCATATTTTGACTGAGGATGTTTTTATTAACATATTTAATGAATCTCAGTTTCACCGAGAAAATAATATCGCGCGTGAATTACAACGAGTGATAGATACATTCTTTACAGGAACTACTAGAAAAAATACTCTTGGTACAATTGAACGTTATTATGCGGTGATTAGAAGAACTGCTGCTAATATTTATAATCATCATGAAAAGCAGAAGTTTTTAAAAGCAGTTTATGAAAACTTTTATAAGGCGTATAATCCTAAGGCGGCTGACAGGCTAGGAATTGTCTACACTCCAAATGAAATTGTGCGTTTCATGATTGAAAGTGTAGATTATTTAACTCACAAACATTTTGGTAAATTGCTAGCTGATAAAGACGTAGAGATTTTTGATCCTGCTACTGGTACGGGTACGTTCATTACTGAGTTAATTGAATATTTACCTAAAGATAAATTAGCAGAAAAGTATAAAAATGACATTCACTGCAACGAAGTTGCAATTTTGCCTTATTACATCGCAAATTTGAATATTGAATTCGCCTATAAGCAAAAAATGGGTGAATATCAGGGATTTGAAAATATTTGTTTTGTAGATACCCTTGAACATAAATCTTTTGATGGCAAGCAAGGAAACTTGTTTGGACTGAGTATAGAAAATGCTAAAAGAATAAAAAGACAGAATGAACGCAAAATATCGGTAATTATTGGTAATCCTCCTTATAACGCTAATCAAGCAAATGAAAATGACAACAATAAAAACCGTGATTATCCTGCAATAGATAAGCTAATTAAAGATTCTTATATTAAACACAGCACCGCTCAAAAAACAAAAGTTTATGATATGTATTCCCGTTTTTTCCGATGGGCAACGGGTAGATTGAATGAAAACGGAGTTTTGGCTTTTATTACTAACTCTTCTTTTATTAATGCCAGAACATTTGATGGATTTAGAAAGGTAGTTGCTGATGAGTTTAGCGAAGTTTATATTATTGATTTAGGTGGAGATGTAAGAGCTAATCCTAAAATATCAGGAACTAACCATAATGTGTTTGGAATTCAAACAGGTGTTGCTATTAGTTTTATGGTAAAAAAAACCAGTAGTAACAGCGCACCATGCAAAATATTTTACTGCCGCCGCCCAGAAGATGAAACGGCAGAGGATAAGTTAAAGTTTTTAGCAGAGACTAAATTTACTCAGCTTAATTTGGAACACATTTTGCCGGATAAGCACAATAACTGGATCAACATTGCTGATACGAATTTCGATAGTTTGCTACCTTTGGCTAATAAAGACACTAAACTTGCTAAAAGTACAAAAGATGAAAAAGCAGTTTTTAAATTGTTCTCTTTAGGTACTTTTACAAATAGAGACGAATGGGTTTATGATTTTAATCTAAATCTATTGATGGAGAAAGTTGAGTTTTTTTGTAATACTTATGAACAAGAAAAAGAGCGATGGCTAAACTTTGGCAAAGGAAATTTAGTCAATAATTTTGTTAATAGAGTTATAAAATGGACTTCCGAATTAGAGTCTCATTTAGTCAAAGGCTTTAAACTAACATATAACGAAACCTTTATACTAGATTCAATTTATAGACCTTATGTCAAAAAAAAGCTTTACTATAATAGAAGAATTATTCATAGGTTATACCAATTATCACAAATTCTACCGAACAATCAAGTTGAAAATAAGATAATTACATTTTCAGGCACAAGCTCATCAAAACCTTTTGCAGCGTTAGCTACTGATAAAATATTTTCTCTAGACACTATAGAAAAAACTCAATGCCTTCCTCTTTACCGCTACGACAAAGATGGAAACCGCATTGATAACATCACCGATTGGGGATTAGAGCAATTCCAAAATTATTACAATGACTCTACAATTACCAAATTAGATATTTTTCACTATAGCTACGCCGTTTTGCATAATCCCGCATATCGGACAAAATACGAACTCAACTTGAAACGAGAGTTTCCACGTTTGCCGTTTTACGATAACTTTCATCAATGGGTTAGTTGGGGTAAACAGTTGATGGATTTACACATCAATTACGAAACTATCGAACCTTACTTATTAAGCCGAATTAATTTACCTCTTTCAGAGGATACAAAGCGCACTCCTAAAGTTAAGTTAAAAGCCGATAAAACAAGCGGAATTATTCTTCTAGATGAAGTTACTACACTTGCAGGTATTTCTAAACAAGCTTGGAACTATCAACTGGGCAACCGTTCTGCTTTAGAATGGATTTTGGATCAATACAAGGAAAAGAAACCTAAAGATCCAACTATTGCTGAAAAATTTAATACCTACCGCTTTGCAGACTATAAAGTGCAAGTGATTGATTTATTGCAACGAGTCTGCACAGTCAGCGTCGAAACAATGCAAATTATTCAGGAAATGGCAGGTTAAGCCAGTTATCTGCCTACAGATAAATATTTTGCACCAGCATCACCCGCCTGGGGTTCAAACCCCTTTTTTAATAGCGAAAGTCCTTTTTTAGAATACTAGGAAATTCTCTAAGTCCATTAAAATGGACTTAAGCTATTAGCCTAGAACTTGAGTTCTGGGCAAGATTTGCTTCGCGCTTGTGCTACAGTTTAAACCTTATATTATCACCCTAATTTAATAAAATTTTACCAATAAAAAAGGTGGAGATTATCCACCCTACTTGTAAAATTAAGTTTTTAGTAAAGGTCTTCCTGTTCGTACTCTGGCTCTTTAATTTTCTTGGGAATGTTTACAGGCTTAGGAGTATCATCCCAGGCATCAGTTTCTAATTCGTCGTCATAATCCTCATCGTATTCCTGCGTCGGCTGGTAGGGTTCTGGTTCTACGTACCTTGGCTTTTGATAACGATTAGGCGTTGTTGCTTCACTCCAGTTATCTTCTTCGTCTTCTTCGTATTGCAGCGATTCGTATTGTTGCTGACGCAGCTGAGATTGAGGCTGCACTGTTTCATATTCATATTCATCTTCATCCTCATCCCAAGCTTCTTCAACTACAGGTTTACGAGTCCGAGCTTGAGTGGGTACTTGCAATGGTACTCCACTTGGTAACTGATTTTCTGGTTTGGCGGTAGGAGTTAAGTATTGTTCCTCCTCGTCACGCTCCCAAGGCGCTCTGCCAATGCCGATGCGCTCTAGTAATCCTACAGTTAACTGAACTAGCCGTTCTTCTGCTCCTTCAAACACAATTACTCGATTTGGTCCACTGCTAACAATTTCTTCAATTGGCAGTTCGTATGTACTAAGAACTTGGTCAGGGATTTGTGGGATACCAAAAGAAGCAATAATTAGCGATAAAAGTTGACCTGTTTCGCCGTTGAACTTGAAGTTTCGCACTCGACCTAAAAGTTCACCTGTTTCTGTGATCACTTCACAGTTAATCAAGTTACTGTAGACATCTACGTCGATATCTTCAACTACGTCCTCGTTCTCAACTAAGATCACATCTCCTACTTGGTCGATGCTGCTGAGAAACATATAGCGTGGCACACCAGCAAACGCGATCAGGTTGTCTCGTAGACTAAGAGCCACAACCTCTCGCCGGTCAATATCCACCCACAGTTGATTCACTACGCCTAAACGCTTTCCGTTGTCGCGGGTGATCACTTGGGTGTTTAAGATGTCGGAACGCCTAACAATTTGTTCAGAGGTCATTATATGCCGAGTCCTGATCTCGAATCCGGTTATTATTCAATACTATTATTAACAAACCTTATACGGAGTGTTATACAACTATAGTTTAAGTCCTAAAACTTGGGTATAAGCTCCCCGTGCTTGAGTGACACCAATAGTACGTTCGGCAGCTTCTATCATTGGTCGGCGTAAACTTACGACTATAAACTGTGCCAAAGTAGTCTGCTGTTTAATCATTTTAGCTAATCTTTCAACATTAGCTCCGTCTAAAAACATATCGACTTCATCAAAGGCGTAGAAAGGTGATGGGCGATACCGTTGGAGGGCAAAAATAAAACTGAGGGCGGTAAGAGATTTTTCGCCGCCAGACATAGAACTTAGCCGTTGTACTGGTTTTCCTTTTGGGTGAGCAACTAAATTAAGTCCACTATTAAAAATATCTTCAGGATCATCTAGTTGAAGATAGCCATCGCCTTCAGAAAGGGTGCCAAAGATGGTTTGAAAGTTGTCATTAACGGCATCGAAGGCTTCTTTAAAAGCTTGTTGTCGCAGTGTAGTAAAGTTTTCAATCCGTAGTAGTAATTCAGTACGTTCGCCTTCTAATGTCAGCAATTTTTGAGTCAGTTCTTCAAGGCGAGTGGTGGTGCGTTCGTATTCTTCCAGCGCCAACATATTCACGGGTTCCATAGCTTGAAGGCGCTTGGAGAGCGATCGCATTTCTCGTTGTAGCTGTTCTAAATCCACCTGTGTTGGCACTTCGGGCATTGGATCAGGTAATTCAGCTCTTTGAGTTCGTAGTTGAGTTTGTAAGGTTGCTAATTCTTCCCGACGAGTTAGCTGTGTTTCTTGGAGTTTCTGGTATTCCCATTCCAGTTGTTGTTGAACAAGATGGCGATTCCGTAATTCTTGTTCCGCACGATCGCGTTTTTGTTTTTCTGCTCCCAAGTGCTGCTCTACTTGAGCTACATCTGCTTGAATTGCCGTAATTTGTTCGCTAATTACTTTAATCTGATTTTTAACGTCTAAGCCCTGATTCCTCGCCTCTGACTCCTGTTTTTGATATTCTTGCAATCGCTCAAGGCATTCTCGAATTTTCTCTTGTAGGACAACGGCAGTATTTTCCAAGTTTTTTAAATTTTGTTCAGCTTCACGTAAAGCTTTTTCACGCTCTTGTAACTGTTGCTCGTGGCTTTTAATTTTGAGTTGAATTTGTTGCCATTGGCTATTAGTCTGAGACTGTTCTAATTGATTTAATTCTTGTCTTAGCTGTTGTAATTGCGCTTCTTGGGCGGGTAATTCTCTGTCTAAAACTTCTAGGCGAGATTGAGCAACGGCTAATTGTTGATTTGTTTGCGAAACTTGCGATCGCGTTTGTTCTAGCTGAAGTGTCAAACTGTTAATTTCTTTCTGTAACTGTTCGCTCTTTAGCTGGCTTTCTCGCTTATTTTGTCGCGCTTGGATTAATTCTTGAGCCAGATGTTTTGTTTTTCCAGCAAGCGTTTCAATCTCCTTGCTACAACGCTCTAGAATCAACGTAATTTCTTGAAGGCGATTTCGTAGTTCTCCTGCTTCATCAGACTCTGTAGCGTCTCCTGTGCCGAAATGCAAGCCGGAACGCTGGCTACTACTACCGCCTGTCATTGCGCCGCTAGCTTCGAGTAGTTCCCCTGCTAAAGTGACAATCCGATGTTGTCCTAAAAACTGCCGCGCTGCTCCTAAGTTGTCAAAAATCACTGTACTACCAAAAACGTAGGCAAATACATTTTGATAGCGGCGATCACATTCAATTAAATTAATCGCATAGTCAACAAATCCATTGGCATAACGCAATGCTACTGTTGGCGCAAATCGCTGTGGTTGAATTTTATTTAGGGGTAAAAACGTTGCTCGTCCAGCGCGTTTTTGTTTCAGCAGTTCAATTCCGGCTGCTGCTACAGCGTCATCTTCAACTACAAGCTGCCCTAAACGTCCACCTGCTGTTGTTTCTAGCGCTAGTTGGTAGCGAGGTTCAACTTTACCTAGTTGGGCAACCAATCCACACACGCCATTTAGTCCAGATTGGAGAATAACTTTAGTGGCATAAGTGCCTTGAGTTTCTTGTAAAGCTTGGGTTTGGGCTTCTAGTTTGTCAAAGGCGCGTTGTTTTTCCTGTTGCTCTTGCAGTAATCTATTTTGAGTTTGTTGCTGAATTTGCAAGTCTTGTTCTGCTGCTGCTAAAGACTGCGATAAGGATTCAATTACAGTTGCAGATATGAGTAATTGCGTCTCTGTATCAGCAATCTGAGTTTTTTTATCAGCGATTTCAGGCTCTAATTTAGAAATTAACTGGGTTTGCTCCTCTATTTGCCGCTCTAGCTGGCTGTTACGCTCTTTTAATTGGGCTTGCTCTCTTGCTTGGGGTTCTATAGTTTGCAGTAAGGCTTCAATTTGGCGATTGAGGGCGGTTTGTTGCTTGATCCACACATCAGAAGCATCAGCGATCGCGTTTGCCTCTTCACGGCTATGTTCAAGAGTTTCTTGGGCTGCATTACGCTCAAATTCTAAAGATTGAATGAATTGAGTTTCTAACAGCTTTTGTTCTCTATTTAGCTGTTCTAATGTTTTTTGATGTTGTTGAATTTCTAGTTGTTTTTGTTTTATGTTATTCTGGCTATTACACTCTTCTAGGGATAGCTCTTGCTGCTGGCGCTGTAATTGGCGGCGTTCTGCTTCTTGAGTTGCGAGATTAGCTTGCATCGCCAGAAGTTCTGATTCTCCCAATGCTTTTACTTTTGTATTTAGCTGGTTGAGTTCATCAGTTGCGTGTTGAATTTCGCTAGTTAAAGCGGCAAGTTTGGTTGTTAAATCAGTTGAAGTGGAATCGCCTGCTTGGATTTGGGCGATTAATTGTTCTTGTTGTGCTTGAAGTGAGCGCCAGACTAAAATTACTTCCCATTGGGACTTTTGGTGAAGTTCTGCGCGAAGTTTTTGGTATTTTTCGGCTTTAATGCGGTCTTGAGACAAGCGATCGCATTGTGTAACTAATTCTTTTTCTACAATCCGAAAACTGTCTTCGCGATCCTTCACCTCATTTAAAGTTTCTTTTGCTTGAACAATTTTGCGATCGAACGCAGCTACTCCCGCAAGTTCATCAATAATCTCCCTTCGCTCTCGCGGGTTCATCGAAATAATACTTGTGACATCCCCTTGCAGCACCACGTTGTAGCCTTCGGGATAAATTCGCAGGCGGTTTAGCTCTTCGTGGAGTTCCGTAAGGGTACAAGCTTCGCCGTTGATGTAATAAGTCGAGGTGTAAGTCCCCTGCTGAGTAACTCGCAACTTCCGAGTAACACTCCATTCTCGAATGTAGTGGGAATTCTCCCCTGCTCCTCCGCTCCCCTGCTCCTCTGCTCGTCTGCTTCTCTGCTCCTCCCCCAAGTCAAACGTCACTGTAACGCTAGCTTCTACAGTACCCCGATGGCTTTTGTTGTGGTTGACTAAATCAGGCAAGCGTTCTGCTCTCATGCCCCTAGAACTAGCAAGTCCAAGGGCAAACAGCAAGGCATCTAAGATATTCGATTTACCTGAACCATTTGGTCCAGAAACGACTGTAAACCCTGGCAGCAAAGGAATCTGAGTCGTGCCGCCAAAAGATTTGAATTGCGATAGTTCTAAGCGCTTAATATACACCATAGGCGCTGTCTAGACTTTGAAGTACAAGTGTATCACTGTGAGAATTGTCAACAGGTTAGCATAGGTATTAGACATAAGCCTCAAGTTACTTCAAAGCAAATACTTTACCAAAATAAGCAAGAAGATAGAATTTGTAGAATTTCCCTCTATTTACGTCTTGCACCACGTCCGCCAAGCAATAAATTCCCACAGCTTTCAGCTAAAGTACAATAAACGCGACTAGCTGACAAAGTGAGTGTTGTATAGTCCGTTAAAACGGACTTGAGTTATTAGCCTTGAACTTAAGTTCAAGGCAGTGGCGCAAAGCAAGGTGGAAGATATGACTCTATTTACTTTTATAAAAAGGTATAAACAGTAAACCAAAAAGTTTTTCCTTAAAGAGTGATCGCTACAATATTTGTAGCTTATGATACTTGTAAATCCAGAAAACTCTAACCAGCAGACATAGTATATATTATGATTACTTATAGTTAGCTG
>JAESFL010000543.1_pt1 | contig 24731 bp, 22 predicted proteins | sample 9269401 | NCBI WGS metagenome assembly JAESFL01 (sample SAMN14506025, study PRJNA617098) | algae metagenome | isolation source: Gloeocapsa sp. UFS-A4-WI-NPMV-4B04 and co-occurring heterotrophs from desert... | place: USA: Utah | collected 2006-10-01 | reverse complement strand
AATGAGCCGCGATTAGACGACCCATCGTGCAGCGGCCCCATACCGACTGCGAAGACGACCCTGAACCCGGCAAACGCCAGCCCGTCAAAGAAAGGCCTTGCACAATGAGCCGCGATTAGACGACCCAGGTGAAGCGCATCTTGGAAGGTGTCAGCCCCCGAGCGCCAGCGTTCGCAGAAGGGCCTGTGTAGATCCCTCGCCCGAACCGATCGGCCTATGCTGTTGAACGTGCCAACGCGGGCCCCGCAAGCTCAAGGGGCTGGTCCAGGGTCAGATCAGCGACGAAATGAATGCCGCAGGCGTTGTCCTTGAACCAGACCACATCGGCCCGAACACGACGCCTGTTGCCCCTGATTTCTAGCTCGATCTGTCGCGGCAGGTTCACTACGTGCCCAAACGCCAGCCGTGCCCCGGTGTTGGAGATGTCGATGATCGTGCAATCGAGCCCTGAGGGGCTCCCGGCCAGGGTGACACGAGCTGCAAGGAAAACACGCTCACGGCGGCTCTGCCGCAGGTTCCGGTAGTGGATGAGGGCCTTGAGCTGCTCATCCTCGGGGGTGTCTTGGTAGGTGACGCGCCCTCGCTTCAGCTGGTCCCTGTACCAGCGTCGGCGGCTTCTGGCTTGTTGCGGCCTGTATCGTGAGGGAGCGGCAAGGCCGATAAGAACGATAAAACCGCTCACGCAAGCGCCAGCGGCGGCAAGTGAAATGCCGGCATCCAGAAGGGGAAGAACCGTACTTATCATCTCCACAGCGATTCGGTTGTCCTCCCTTGAGACTGTAGGACACCGATAAGGGACGGCAACGCAGCGCCTTAGGCTAGGCTAGGTAGTCGGCCTTCGGCTGGCACTCAGGCTCGACGACGATCGACACCTTCGTACTCATGGTGGAGCGGCCTTTTCGTTGTGACTGGCCCCCTGAAACGGACGCATAGACTGTAGAAGGCATCCTCTTGACGGGTGAGCCGGCAGGTTCCCAGGCGGACTTATCACCCTCGCTCGTGGCGCAAAGCCTTGGCGTGCAGGCGCAGAGCATGCGCACAGGCGGTCTCAGCTCGCCGCGCCTGCTCGGCTTTCCCCAGCAGTAGTCCGAGGTGCTTCAACCCACCGGGCTTGTAGAACTCGGCTGGATCGAGGGCAGCGGCCTGTTGGATCAGCACCTCGGTCCGGACGACGTGCCGGCAGTACGCGACAAGAACAAGGGCCGGCACCGTCGAGAGCCATCCGGCTGGCATGCTGGCAATCACCCTGCGCCAGACGGCTGCCTCGGCCGGGCTCAGGGCCTTCGGAGGAGCAGGGGCGTTGCTGTTTGGACACGAGGGCAGCTGCGGACCGCCAGGCCGCGGTGCCTCCGCGATACGGCTCCTGGACCGAGCGCCAGTGGCCATGGATCACCCGGATGTTCGGCTCTGCCCCTCGATTAGGATGTGAGCCACGTGCCAGGGTAGCCGAGGGTCCCCCATAAGGGAAGTGCACTCCTCGATTGCGACGTCGATCCGGAACGGCACCGAACGGTCGCACCGTATGCCCTTTACGGCTTTACAGGGTCAAGTCAGATGCGCGGCGCAGGCTGGCCTCGCCCGGGGGTCGGGGGGAATCGTGCCATGACGACGAGCGAACTCGTTCCGTCTTTCATGTTCATGACCATCGCGGCGGCGCTTCTGATCGCGGTGGCAGCCTTCGCCTAGTTCCTGCGGAAGCGGCACAAGCGGGCGATCGCCGCTCACGCTTTCGGCGGCGACGAGCGCAGCCCCGACCGAATCGCCGATACGCTCAAGTGCGAGAACAAGCGCGTCTGAGGAGGACCCTTGGATATGTCCGAGGTGAACTGGAGACACGTTTACGAGGCCGCTTTCGGTTCGGCGCCCAACGCGCGGGAGTGCGAGCCTGTCATTTGTAGAAGGTCGGTTATAGGATGATCCTCGTGCGACCCCGAGGGTTATGCGACTTCGCGCGGCTGCTGGTGCAGGTAGGTGGGGTCGAACTCGCCTAAGGCCTTGAGCCTCTCCCAGTCGTTCACCGTCAGGTGCGTCTTCGTCAGCGTAATCAGGTGGGTTCCGCGCAATTGCTGAAGCGTGCGGTTCACGTGCACGGTGGACAGGCCAAGCGCGTCCCCGATCTCCGTCTGGGTGAGCGGAAGCGGGCAGCGGTTGCCCTCAGCCAAGCCGACCGCACGCAGGCGCACCAGCATCTCGCACAGGAAATGCGCGATCCGGGCGTCAGCCTCACGGCGGCCCAGGCCCATCATCCACTCGCGGAAGATCGCCGCATCGATCAGCGTTTCACGCCAGAGAGCCCCCGCCAGGCGAGGGTGGCGGGCGCAGAGGTCCTGGACAGCCTCATGCCGGATGAAGCCCACTTTGCAGCGTGTCACCGTCGCCAGTGTGTGGTCCATGGTTCTGAGGTGCAGGTTCTGGAGGTCCGGGATCTCGCCTGGGATGTGGAAGGAGAAGATCTGGCGCTTGCCCTCCCGTGTCACGTGATGACGGCAGGTAAAGCCCTCCACCATGAGGCAGCAGCGCGAGGGACGGTCCCCCTCCCGCACGATGTCCTGACCCGCCCTGATGTCCTGGACGAGCATGGGCAGACGCAGCAGGGCTGCCTTCTCGTCTTCTGTGAGGGTGACGTTGCTCTCGATCTTGCGGATGAGCGCATGGGTATCGGAATGCGGGGCGTCCATGCTGCGGCTCCCTTGGTTCGAGGCGGGAGCACGCGCTGTCTCTCAGCCATCAGCGCCTGAAATCGAAGGCCGATGATGGGAGCAGGTGTTCACATATGTGCAACAGTCGATACCACTCATGTTAGTCTGAGCCGGTCGTCGGCAGGGTTCGAGCCCGATCCAGGACAGAGATCCCGAAGGCAAGGGCGGCCACACAGGCGCGTAATGTCCGCGCTTCAGGGCGACCGATCGAAACCGCTCCCGAAGGATAGAGCGTTGATCTGAGCGAAATGGACCCGGTTCGGGTGAGGAATACGCGACCACTCGGCAGCCAAGCAGTTTCGAGCGAAGGGGATCCGGCTCGCCTGACGAATTCTCGACCACCACGGAGCGAGCGCCGAGGCCATATAACGGGAGAACACTCTTAAGGCTGCGACTCCGCGCCGGCCTTCCCCTCCCTCCCGCGCCGGCCCATCTTGCTCTAGAACAAAGCGCGAACACTATGAGGTCGGCGCGGTGGACGAGAAGCTGTCGAAGAAGCTGAGGATCCTGGCCGATGCCGCGAAATACGATGCCTCCTGCGCGTCTTCGGGCGCCAAGCGCAAGACGGAGGCAGGCGGCCTCGGCTCGACCACCGGGGCCGGGATCTGCCACGCCTATACGCCCGACGGGCGCTGCGTCTCGCTCCTCAAGATCCTGCTCACGAATTACTGCCTGTTCGATTGCGCCTATTGCGTGAACCGGCGCTCCTCCAACGTGCGCCGGGCGCGCTTCTCGGTCGACGAGGTCGTGACCCTCACGGTCGAGTTCTACAAGCGCAACTATATCGAGGGCCTGTTCCTGTCCTCGGGGATCATCCGCTCGCCCGATTACACCATGGAGCAGATGCTCCTCGTCGCGAAGAAGCTCCGGCGCGACCACGCTTTCCGGGGATACATCCATCTCAAGACCATTCCCGAGGCGAGTCCCTGGCTCATCGAGGAGGCGGGGCTCTTTGCCGACCGGCTTTCGATCAACCTCGAACTCCCCACCGAACGGAGCTTGAACCGCCTCGCGCCCGAGAAGGACGGAGCCTCTATCCAGGGCGCCATGGCCCAGATGCACGAGCGCATCGCGGAAGCCTGGGAGGAGCGCCGCCGCTTCTCGCCCGCGGGCCAGTCCACCCAGGTGATCGTCGGAGCGGACGCCACGACGGACGCCGATATCCTGACGACTTCGGCGCATCTCTACGGGCGCTACGACCTCAAGCGGGTCTACTACTCGGCCTTCAGCCCGATCCCCGATGCCGCGCCGATCCTGCCCCTGAAACCACCACCGCTCATCCGCGAGAACCGGCTCTACCAGGCCGATTGGCTGCTGCGGCATTACGGTTTCGTGGTCGAGGAGATCGCCGAAGGGGGCGAAGGCGGCATGCTCGATCTCGCGGTCGATCCGAAGCTCGCCTGGGCGCTGAAGAACCGCCATCGTTTCCCCGTGGACGTAAACCGGGCAGGGCGCGAGATGCTGTTGCGCGTGCCTGGCCTCGGGGCAAGGGCCGTCGAGAAGATCATCAAGGCGCGCCGTCACACGACGTTGCGGATGACAGATCTTGCGCGTCTCACCAACGGTCTGAAGCGCGCCCGCCCGTTCCTCGTCACCGTCGATCACACGCCGGGCTCGACCCTCGATAGCGCCGGTTTGCGCGAACGCCTCGTCGAGGGACCTGAGCAGTTGAGCCTGTTCGGATGAGAGACCGCACCGGCGTGCCGGGACATGGCGCAGCGACGGTCCATGAACCCAGGAGATTTCCCCGGAAAGCTCTCCCGAATAACGGCCGTCCCTCATGACCCCCCGCCGCATCACCCTGAAAGAAGGCGCCGATCTCGCCAGATTCCGGCAGGCGGTCCGGATCCTGATCGCGGAGGAATGTGCGCCCCAGCACGTGCTCTTTACGATCGAGGGCGAGCCGGAACTGTTCGGCAGCGCTCTCTCCGTCGGGGCTCCGCCCGTGAGCCTGCCCCGGCGTGTGGGCGAGATCATCGAGAGCGTCGTATGCCACGCGGACCCGGAGCGCTATGCACTGCTCTATCGCCTCGTGTGGCGGGTGCTGAACGGCGAACGGGAGCTCCTCGAGGTCGCGAGCGACCCCCTCGTCCACCGCCTCGGCCTCATGCAGAGGGCGATCCGGCGCGACCTCCACAAGATGCATGCCTTCGTGCGCTTCCGGCGGATCGAGGATGCGTCGGGCGAGCGTTTCGTCGCCTGGTTCGAGCCCGACCACCACATCCTGGCGTCGGCGGCGCCCTTCTTCGTGGAGCGTTTCGGCTCGCTCGCGTGGTCGATTCTCACGCCCCGGGGCTCGGCGCATTGGGATCGGCGCAGCCTTCGCCTAGGACCACCAGCCCGGCGGGAGGACGCGCCCGCGGGCGACGCCTTCGAGGAAGGCTGGCTCGGCTATTACGAGAGCACCTTCAACCCGGCCCGGGTGAACCCCGAGGCCATGCGGGCCGAAATGCCCAAGAAATACTGGCGGAATCTGCCCGAAGCTGCGGCGATCCCCCGCCTCGTCCAAAGTGCGCCGCAGCGCGTTACCCGCATGATCGAGCAGGAGGCCACCATGCCGGCAAAGCGCAATCCCGCCCGGGCCGTCGAGGCGCTGTGGGATCAGGAACCGAAGACGCTATCGGAGCTGAACGCGATCATCCGCAAGGCGGGGCCCCTGGTGCCGGGTGCCACCCAGGCCGTGCTCGGCGAGGGCCCGGACCATGCCGAGATCGTGTTCGTGGGCGAGCAGCCCGGCGACCAGGAAGACCTTCAGGGACGCCCCTTCGTGGGTCCCGCGGGCCAGCTCCTCACCCGCGCTCTGGGAGAGGTCGGGATCGACCGGGCCCAAGCCTATCTCACCAATGCCGTGAAGCATTTCAAATTCGAGATGAGGGGCAAGCGCCGCATCCACGTGAAGCCCACGGCAGGGGAGGTGAAGCACTACCGCCCCTGGCTCATGAAGGAATTGGAACTCGTGCGTCCGAAGCTCGTGGTGGCCCTGGGCGCAACCGCGGTTCTGGCGCTCACGGCCAAGCCCACGCCCATCACCCGGGCCCGTGGCCGGGCCGAGTTCGGACCATACGCCGGCTACATCACCGTCCATCCCTCGTATCTCCTGCGCCTGCCCGACGAGGAGACGAAGCGGCGGGCCTATGAGGAATTCCTCGCGGATCTCGCCCGGGTGCGGGATCTCGCACTCGCCGATCCCAAGACGGGCGAGTTGCCGCTTGCGGCGGAGTAGGGGCGCTCAGAGCTGATTCCACTCAGGTGGAATCAGCTCTGGTTTCTGAGTGGTCGCGTTTTCTTGACGTGAGCCGGATCCACCTCACTCAGATCAACGCCCTAGAGCTTGAGGCTCATGGTGGTCGCAGCCAATCGGGTGCCGTCGGGCTTCGTGTAATAGCCCGCACGCCGCCCCACGATTTCGAAGCGCAAGCGTCGATAGAGGGCGAGCGCCGGGGTGTTCCCCTCCTCGACTTCGAGGTGAATCTCCCTGACGCCGGCCCGCGCGAGCTCGTCGAGGTGGTGCCGCAGAAGCGGTCCCGCATGGCCCCGGCCCCGGCAATCGGGCCTGATCGTCACGGTGAGGATCTCGGCCTCGTCGAGCACCCGGCGCGAGAGCACGAAGCCGAAGGGCTCGTGGGCGCCTGTCTGGAAGATCCCGTCCGCCACCACCGCCCGGTCGGCCAGCATGCGCTCGAACTCGAAGGAGTCCCAGGGTCGGGCGAAAGCCCGTCCGTGCAGATCGGCCAAGGTTTCGGCATGGTCGGTCGTGAGGGGGGCGATCTGCATGAGGCCAGGAGCAGGGTGGAGCCAGGGACGACACCACGCCTCCCAGACCTCGAGAAACGAGAGGGGCCAGGACGCCGGGATCATGGGCGCCCTCAGGTCGGCTGGCGGAGCAGGCGCGCCGCGTCCTGCGGTTTAGCATCGGGGCCGCGCAGGTAGAGCGGCTTCGGCAGGGCCTGTGCGGGATCGGCAAGAAGCCCGAGACGGGCCACAAGGGCGATCTCCGGGGCCATGGCGGCGCTCGCGACGTGGGCCTCGATGCCCTGCAGGGCAGCCTCCGTCGCGACGGCCTTGGCGGCGGAACCCGCGAGGGTGACGGGCCCGGTCCCCATCATCCGCACCGCATCGCGCACGAGAGTGAGGGTCGGGGGAACCACGACCCGCCCGCCCGGAGCCACCGCCTGGAAATAGATCTGTCCGTGGCGGGCATCGATCGTCGCGGCCATGAGGTGGCGCGGCGCGCCCATGAGAGAGGCGAGATGCGCCGAAAGGGTCGAGACGCCGACGACCGGGACGCCCACGGCAAGACCGATCGCCCGGGCGGCCGCGATGCCGACCCTGAGGCCCGTATAGCTCCCCGGCCCCACCGTGACGGCGACCCGGCCGAGGGAGCCGAACCCGCCCTCGACCGCGGCGATCACCCGATCGACCAACGGCAGAAGCGCCTCCGCATGGCCGCGTTCCATGGGGATCTGTTCGAGCGCCAGGGGTTCCGCCGCCCCTGCCTGAACCACGCAGGCCGAACAGGCCTGCAACGCGGTGTCGATTGCCAGAATACGCAAAGGTTACGGCCTCCCGCCTCAAGGGGACGAGGCCCTGCGACCATGGCGCAAAACTGGCGAAAAGCGAAGATGCGGGTCCGCACGGGCGGAGATCGGGCGGCGGTAAGCTTAAAGAGGACCGTCCCGGCCATGGGTCAGCGCAGGAGGGGATCGAGAAGCGGCAGGCTCAGGACCGCGGCGGTCGCGATGAGCCCGTAGCAGACCCGACGGAACACGGCCTCATCGGCAAGCCCGAAAAGCCGGGAGCCCGCGAGGAGCCCGCTGCCATAAGCCGGGCCGACCAGCACGGCGAGGCCGAAGACCGCCGGGTTCCAGAGGCCGCCGAAGACGTAGGAGACTGCGACGATCAGTGTCGAGACGAAGGTATAGAGCACGATGTTGGCCCGCACGGTGGCTGGCGCCGCGGCGCCGCCGAGCCAATAGGCAATGATCGGCGGTCCGCTCACTTGGGCGGCGCCCCCGAGCACGCCCGCGATGCCTCCGACCCCGACCGTGAGCGGTGCCGTAGGACGGCCGCGATAGCGCCATCCCGATACGAGGAGCGCGAGGAGCGCCACGATCAGGAGCGCAATGCCCCAGCGCAAGACCAGGGGATCGGAATGGGAGAGAAGCCAGGTGCCGGCCGGAATCCCGAGGATGCCGCCGAGCGCCATCGTAGCGACGTCGCGCCGGTCCGCGTTCGCCCAAGCCTTCGGGACAAGGCCCAGCGCCGCCACGCCGTCGATGACGAGGAGAAGGGGCGCTGCCACTTGGGGGCTCACGACAGCGCTCGCCAGCGGCACGAAGATCAGCGCGCCGCCAAAGCCCGAGAAGCCGCGAGCCAAACCCGCCACGAAGGCGGAGCTCAAGAGGACCGCGAGATCACCGGGGGGCAGGGTGTGGATAACGGAAAACACGGCCGAGTCCTTGGCAGGTCGGCCGTATAGTCCCGGTTTCCGGTCAAGTCACGGCGGAAGCGAGGCGCTGCCCCTGCCGGGGGCGTCTCGGGGGGTGTTTCCCGCCCGAGCGATCGAGACTCGGGGCCCGTCCCTAGACCGCCTGGACTTCCCGGACATCCGGCAGGAAGTGCCGGAGGAGGTTCTGGATGCCGTGCTTCAGGGTGGCGGTCGAGGAGGGGCAGCCCGAGCAGGCGCCCTTCATGGCAAGATAGACGATCCCGTCCTTGAAGCCCCGGAAGGTGATGTCGCCGCCGTCACCAGCGACCGCCGGGCGGATGCGGGTTTCGAGGAGCTCCTTGATGGTCTCCACCGTCTCGGCATCGGCGGGCTCGAAGAACTCGTCGCCGTCCGAGGCGACGTCCGCACCCGGATCGAGCAGGATCGGCGTGCCGGCCATGAAGCTTTCCATGATGGCGCCGAGAATCGCGGGCTTGAGGTGCTGCCACTCGCCGTCCGATTTCGTGACCGTCACGAAGTCATGGCCGAAGAACACGCCGGCGACGCCGGGGATCTCGAAGAGGCGCTGGGCCAGGGGAGACCGCGCCGCGCCCGTAGCGTCGCGGGCATCGAAGGTGCCCTCCGGCATGACCACGCGGCCGGGCAGGAACTTGAGGGTCGCCGGGTTCGGCGTTGCTTCGGTCTGGATGAACATGGGCTTTCGGTCTCCGCGCCGGTTCAAGGCCGGCCGAGGGGGTTAGAATGATTCTAACAGGTCTCCCCCTTGATGTGGACCCTCGGCGACCGGATTCCAAGCACCGCAATGCTCCGGCGTCAGCCCGCCAGCGCATCGATCTCGTCATCCGAAAGGCTCCCCGGCATAACAGCGACTCACTCCGCGCACACGTCGATCTCCCCGGTGGGGACTTTCCGGCATGATCGCGCTTTAGCCCGCCAGCGCATCGATCTCGTCGTCGGAGAGGCTTCCCGGCACGATGACGATCGGGATCGGGAAGGTGGAGGCGGCCTTGCCGGCGATGGAACTCACGAGGGGGCCAGGACCCTCCTTGCCGGAGCCGGCGGCGAGGACGAGGAACGAGATGTCCTCGTCTTCGTCGATGAGCTTGACAATCTCGGCCGTCTTGGTGCCGATCCGGATGACCTGCTCGGGGTCGAGGCCCGCGGCGCTCCGCGCCTCCCGAGCGGCATCCTCGAGTGCTTTCTCGGCCTCTTCCTGGGCTTCGGCGATCATCGTCTCGCTGACGCCGATCCATTCGAAATTATCGGGCGGATCGACGACAGCCAGCATGACCATGCTGGCCCCCGTGCGGCTCGCGCGCCGGGCCGCGAAATGGACGGCCCGAGCGCATTCGGGGGTGTCGTCCACTACGACCATGAATTTCGGTCGGTGGCCGCTCTCGTAGGATCGCCGCTGCCTGCCGCTCAAAGCCGCCCCCGTGCTGCCACCCCGATGCTGCCCTTCATCGCCGTCAATGGGCAAGCCCACTTCGGATCCGATCCTTGCCGAGCCGCTGCCGTCAATGGGCAGGTCCCCATCGGGTCCAAGCCATCAGGCGGAGCCCGGCAGCCTCCTATCGGGGCCGCACGAACCCGACTATATCCTTCACGGCATCCATGGTCTCGCGGGCGAGAACCCGAGCCCGGCTCGCCCCCTCGATCAGGACGCCGTCGATATAGGCCGGATCGTCCATGAGCCGGCGCATCTCCCCCGCGATGGGGGCGAGCCGCTGCACCGCCACATCCACGAGGGAGGCCTTGAAGGCGGAGAACTGGGCGCCGCCATGGTCGCGCAGCACATCCTCGACATTGCCGTCCGTGAGCGCCGCATAGATCGCGACGAGGTTCTCGGCCTCGGAGCGGCCGGCGAAACCCTCCTTCTCGGAGGGCAGGGGCTCGGGGTCGGTCTTCGCCTTGCGGATCTTCTGGGCGATGGTGTCAGCGTCGTCCGTGAGGTTGATGCGCGAGTAATCGGACGGATCCGACTTCGACATCTTCTTGGTGCCGTCGCGCAGGCTCATGATCCGGGTCGCCGGTCCCTGGATCAGGGGCTCGGTGAGGGGGAAGAACGCATCGCCGAAGCCGTGCTCCGCGATCGCCTCGGCCCAGTCGTTGTTGAACTTCTGGGCGATGTCGCGGGTGAGTTCGAGGTGCTGCTTCTGGTCCTCGCCGACGGGCACATGGGTGGCGCGGTACACCAGGATGTCGGCCGCCATGAGCACGGGATAGGCGAAGAGACCCACCGACGCGTTCTCGCGGTCCTTGCCGGCCTTCTCCTTGAACTGGGTCATGCGGTTCGCCCAGCCCATGCGGGCCACGCAGTTGAACACCCAGGCGAGCTCCGCATGCTCGGAGACTTGGCTCTGGTTGAAGACGATGTGACGCTTCGGATCGATGCCGGCCGCCAGGAACGCGGCTGTGACCTCGCGGATCTGACGGTTCAGCTCCTTGGGGTCCTGCGGCACCGTGGTGGCATGCATGTCGACGACGCAGTAGATGCAGTCGTACTCGGCCTGCATGGACACGAAGCGCTTGATGGCGCCGAGATAATTGCCGAGGTGGAGATTGCCCGTGGGCTGCACGCCCGAGAAAACCCGCTGCTGGAAGGTGGCCATCGTGGTCTTTGAGCCCTGAGGGGGAGGTGGCGGGCCTTATGCAAGCGCCGCCCCTCGGGCGCAAGGGGCGCCCCGGTTGGGGTTTGGCGACGACGGCTGCGAGTCGGGAGGGCTCTACTCTTCCCCCGTGACGCCGGCCGCGTCCTGGGCCTTCAGCACGTCGGGGCGGGGCATCGAGATGATGTTGTAGCCCGAATCCACGAAGTGGATCTCGCCCGTCACGCCGCCCGACAGGTTCGAGAGGAGGTAGAGCGCGGAACCGCCGATCTCCTCCGTGGTGACGGTCCGGCGCAGCGGCGCGTGGGCCTTCTGGTAGGTGTACATGAGCCGGGCATCGGAGATGCCGGCGCCCGCAAGCGTGCGCACCGGGCCCGCCGAGATCGCATTCACGCGGATTCCGTCCGGCCCAAGGTCGGAGGCGAGATAGCGAACGCTCGCCTCGAGCGCCGCCTTGGCGACTCCCATGACGTTGTAGTTCGGCATCACCCGGGTGGAGCCCCCGTAGGTCAGGGTCAGGAGCGACCCGCCCGCCCGCATGCGCTTCGCGGCCCGCTGGGCCACCTCCGTGAAGGAGAAGGCGGAAATCACCAGGGTGCGGCTGAAATTGTCCCGCGTCGTCACGTCGACGTAGCGTCCCTTGAGCTGCGACTTGTCCGAGAACCCGATGGCGTGGACCACGAAATCGAGCGCATCCCAGCGCTCGTCGAGAGCCGCGAAGGCGGCGTCCAGGGAGGCGATGTCCTCTACGTCGCAGGGGATGACGAGGTCGGAGCCAAGGGATTTCGCAAGCGGCCCCACGCGCTTGCCGAGCGCCTCGCCCTGGTAAGTGAAGGCGAGCTCGGCGCCATGCTGGGCCAGCACCTTGGCGATGCCCCAGGCGATGGAGTGATCGTTCGCGACTCCCATGATGAGGCCGCGCTTCCCCTGCATCAGACCGGTCAATCGAGCCCCCTTGTGCTCCGGCTCCACAGGGCGATCCTCCCCGGGGGAGGGTGCCACCTGGCGGGCCATCTTGGCTGTATCGTCGAGCAGGTCCATGTGGGGTCCCCTTCTATTTCGGGGCTGTCGCACGCGCCCATTGCATCGATGTGACGGCTAATCCCTTAACGGTTCACCCACCGGGACGCCACCGCGGCCATCCAAGGGGCGGCCGTGGCGTCCCGCCACGGGGAGCCGGTGCGGATCAGGCCTCGTAACGGCGCAGGACGATCGTGGCGTTCGTACCCCCGAAGCCGAAGGAGTTCGACAGCACCGTGTTGAGGCGGGCGTTGTCGACACGCTCGCGCACGATGTTCATGTCGGCGACGGCGGGGTCGATCTCCTCGATATGGGCGCTCTTGCAGATGAAGCCGTTGTTCATCATGAGGAGCGAATAGATCGCCTCCTGGACGCCCGTCGCGCCGAGGGAATGGCCCGTCAGCGACTTCGTGGCCGCGATCGGCGGGCATTTCTCGCCCGGCCCGAAGACCTCGCGGATCGCCTCGATTTCCTTCAGGTCGCCCACCGGCGTCGCCGTGGCATGGGGGTTGATGTAGTCGATCGGGTCCTTCACGCCCGAGAGCGCCATGCGCATGCAGCGCACCGCCCCCTCGCCCGAGGGCGCGACCATGTCGTAGCCGTCCGAGGTCGCACCATAGCCCACCACCTCGCCGTAGATGCGGGCGCCGCGGGCCTTCGCGTGCTCCAGCTCCTCGAGAACCACGACTCCGGCGCCGCCCGCTATCACGAAGCCATCCCGATTCACGTCGTAGGCGCGGGACGCAGTCGAGGGGGTGTCGTTGTACTTCGCCGACATGGCTCCCATGGCGTCGAAGAGGACGGAGAGCGTCCAGTCGAGTTCTTCGGAGCCGCCGGCGAACACGATGTCCTGCTTGCCGAGCTGGATGATCTCGTAGGCATTGCCGATGCAGTGGTTCGAGGTCGCACAGGCCGACGAGATCGAGTAGTTCACGCCCTTGATCTTGAACCAGGTCGCGAGCGTCGCGGAGGCCGTGGAGGACATGGCCTTCGGGACCGCGAAGGGGCCGACGCGCTTGGGCCCCTTGGCCCGGGCGACATCCGCGGCCTCCACGATCGAGCGGGTCGAGGGTCCTCCGGATCCCATGATGATGCCGGTGCGTTCGTTCGAGACGTCCGTATCCTCCAGGCCGGCGTCACGGATGGCTTGGTCCATGGCGACATGGTTCCAGGCGGTGCCGCCCCCGTGGAAGCGCATGGCGCGCCGGTCGACCGCCTCTTCGGCGTTGAGGCTCGGGGCCCCGTGCACCTGGCACCGGAACCCGAGGCGGGCGTAATCCTCGGCCCGCGAGATGCCGGATTTCGCCTCCCGCAGGGAGGCCAGGACCTCCTGCGTGTTGTTGCCGATGGAGGAGACGATCCCCATCCCGGTCACCACGACCCGCCTCATTGCGCACTCCTTGATCGCGCCCATGCCGGGCGCCGTGGGGCTTCGGCCCTGCCGGGGACGTAAGGCCAGCCCGCCTTGTTCTCAATGGTCGAAAGCCGGTCCGTTCGGCTCCGGCGAGACAGGCTACCCCCCGGCGGGTTGCTGCTCGGCCTGGAAGAGCCCGACGCGCAGGTCCTTGGCCTCGTAGATGCGGCGCCCATCGGCTTCGAGCCAGCCGTCGGCGATGCCGAGCACGAGCTTCGAGCGGAAAACGCGCTTGAAGTCGACGCCGTAGACCACCTTTTTGTGACTCGGGAGCACCTGATCGGCGAACTTCACCTCACCGACGCCGAGCGCCCGGCCTCGGCCCGGCGCTCCGAGCCAGCCGAGATGAAAGCCCACGAGTTGCCAGAGGGCGTCGACACCGAGGCATCCCGGCATCACGGGGTCGCCCTTGAAGTGGCAGGGGAAGAACCAGAGGTCCGTGCGGATGTCGAGTTCGGCGACGACGTGCCCCTTGCCGTTGGCCCCGCCCTCCTCGCCGATCGAGGCGATGCGGTCGAACATCAGCATCGGGGGCAGCGGCAACTGGGCATTGCCCGGACCGAACAGCTCGCCCCGCCCGCAGGCGAGGAGTTCTTCGTAGGTGTAGCTCGACTGCCGGGCCATGCGGGTGGGCGGTCCTTCCATCAAATCGTCACAGGTGCGGGCGAAGGGTGCGACTGGCGACCGGCTTCACCCGCCGGGCGTCGGGGTTCTCAGAGCTGCCCCGTCGCCTCGGGCCAGGGCCACTAGCACAAGCGCGCGGCGCATCAAAGGGAGCTCGACCTTGGAAACAACGCCTTTGTCGCGGCGGACGGACCGCGTCCCGGATCGGGATCGGTTGCGAGACCGGGCCCTCGTGCCTATACAGTAGCCTTCATGAAAGACGCAGCCCTGCGTTCCGTTCCAGCGATGACCGAAACCCTGCCCCTCGCGATCCGCTCCGCCTACCCCTCTCCGGGCCCAACGCCCCGGCCAGGCTGCCCGTTGTCGGATCTAAGGGACAAGCTGCGCCGGGTCGGCCTGCGGCCGACGCGTCAGCGGGTGAGCCTCGGCTGGCTCCTCTTCGGCAAGGGCGACCGGCACATCACCGCTGAGTTGCTGTTCGACGAGGCCACGCGGGCTCGGGTGCCGGTGTCGCTCGCCACCGTCTACAACACCCTGCACCAGTTCACGGAAGCCGGCCTCCTGCGCCAGCTCGCGGTGGATGGCACTAAGGCCTATTTCGACACCAACCCCACCGAGCACCATCACTTCTTCTTGGAGGACGAGGGCGCGCTCCTCGACATGCCGGCGGAGGGGATCACGGTGGCCGACCTCCCCGAGCCGCCGCCCGGAATGGAAGTGGCAGGCGTCGAGGTCATCGTGAGGCTTCGGCGCAAGGTAGGCTGATCGAGGGACGGTTCCGGCATTACCGGCGGACGCAGCGCGGCGGGACGAGCCGCCCTATTCGACCTGCTCGTTCGGATAGACACCCCAGAGGCGGTCCTGACGGATGTAGCCGTCGAGGTCCCGGGCTCCCTCCATCACGACCGCGACCCGGCACCAGGTGCCGCTGCATTCCCTGACATTCGCGATCACGCCGGGCTGCAGGCGAGCGATCACATCGCCTTTCTCCTCGGCCCGATCGAGGAGAGGGATCGGCGGCACGTTCCCCTTGGCCCAGGGCATCACCAGGGCCGTGCGCCGGCCCGAGAGGAGGGAATGAAGCACCCAGCCCTCGGTGCCTTCCGCATCCCGGATGCGGCGCCATGTTTCGTATTCCGCCACGATCTCGACCGGCAGGCCGGCGCGCTGGAACACCCAGGCGGTACGATGGTCCTTCGAGGGACCCTCGCGCAGGTTCACCCGGTCGGTCTTCAGACTCACGTATCGCGGAACGGGGAGCCCGGTGCCCCGACGCCCGCCGGGCGGTTCCTGAGCGGTGGCCGGCGCAACGCTCAGCGTCAACAGGAGCCCCGCGGCCCCGACAGCCCCCCATCGGCGAGCCTGCCGGACGAGAGCCCTGTGGAACGGCTTGCCTGGGATGGCGAGAACGGTCTTGCGCATGGCTCACTCGCATCGGATTGTCTTGGGTATAGCCTCTGCTAGAGAGGCCGGGCGAGCCCTGCCACGCGGCGGCTCGTCGCCTCATCCATCGCCGAGGCAGGGTTAAGGGGCCGTAAAGCCGGACCCGCGACCTCTCCGATCCGCCGCGGCAACCCGTGAAGAGCCGATGAAAAAGAGACCTGTCGTCGTCGTCACCCGCCGCCTCCCGGACGTCGTCGAAACGCGCATGCGGGAACTCTTCGATACCCGCCTCAACCTGGACGACAAGCCGCTCTCCCAGACCGCACTCGTGGAGGCCGTGAAGTTCGCCGACGTGCTCGTCCCCACCGTGACGGACGAGATCGACGCCTCGGTGCTGGCCCAGGCGGGCCCCGATCTGAGGCTCATCGCCAATTTCGGAAACGGGGTCGACAACATCGACGTCCAGGCGGCCCTCTCGCGGGGCATCACCGTCACGAACACGCCGGGCGTGCTCACCGACGACACAGCCGACATGACCATGGCGCTCATCATGGCGGTGGCCCGGCGGATCCCGGCCGGCGCGCGGGTGATCCCAGAGGACGAGTGGAGTGGCTGGTCGCCCACCTGGATGCTGGGCTCACGGATCACCGGCAAGCGGCTCGGCATCGTGGGCATGGGTCGGATCGGGCAGGCGCTCGCCCGCCGCGCCCGGGCCTTCGGTCTCCAGATCCACTACCACAACCGCCGCCGGGTACCCCAGGCGATCGAGGAGCAGCTGGAGGCCACCTATTGGGAGAGCCTCGACCAGATGCTCGCCCGCATGGACATCGTGTCGGTGAACTGCCCGCACACGCCGGCCACCTATCACCTCCTCTCGGCGCGGCGCCTCAAGCTCCTGAAACCCAGCGCGATTCTGGTGAACACAGCCCGCGGCGAGGTGATCGACGAGACGGCGCTGGCCCGCCTTCTGGAAGCCGGCGATCTGGCCGGTGCCGGCCTCGACGTGTTCGAGCACGAGCCCGCGGTGAGCCCGCGCCTCGTGAAGCTCGCCCGCCAGGGCAAGGTGGTGCTCCTGCCCCATATGGGCTCGGCCACTCACGAGGGCCGGGTCGACATGGGCGAGAAGGTCATCGTGAACATCAAGACCTTCATGGACGGCCACCGCCCACCGGATCGGGTGCTCCCCAGCATGCTCTGAGGCACCGCCCACCGGACCGGGTGCTCCCCAGCATGCTCTGAGGCAGCGTCCGCCGGACCGGGTGCTCCTCACCATAATCCCGGAGGCCCTCGCACCCCGGTACCGGAAAGAGCCTTATCGCAGCCGCGCCGCGATCGTTTCGGCGGCCCGTTCGCCCTCCTCCCACGCGCCTCCGACCGTGCCCCATTGCGCCTGGGAGAGGGCCTCGCCCGCAAACCAGATCCTCTCCCCGACCGGCATCCTCAGAGCCTCCCGGATCCAAGCGAAGCCGGGCGGGACCACGGCCCAGGAGGCCCGCGACCAGAGGTCGTGACGCCAAGCCGTGGCGTGGGGGATGCTGAGGCCGGCGAGCGCCCGGGGCCCGAAATGCTCCGCCAACACGAGCCGCGCCCAGCGCGCGGGGGCGTGGCTGTCGCGGCGGTCGAAGCGGCTTGCGGTCGGAAGATCGAGTTCGAAGAAATGGAAGGGCGTTCCGTCGATCCGGGTGAGGAGCCCCGGCGGGTCGTGCCCGGTGCCAACGAGATTGGCAAGCCTGTCGGGTCCCCGGAAGGGGGAGCCCGGCCAGTGCAGCACGACATGCTCGTAGACCCCGCGGGTGAAGCCCGCGATCGCCTCGGCGCTCGTTCGGGGCAGGGCGGGCGCGAACCGGACGCCCTGCTCTTGGAGAACGGCCGCGGGGACCGTGACCACGACGGCCCTCGCCCGCAGGGTGCCGGCCGGCGTCTCGATCCGAACGCCTTCGCCCGACCAGTCCAGCGCCCGCACCGGCGTGCCGAGGCGAATCGGAAGCCCCCGCGCGAGACGGGCGAGATAGGCGCCGAGCCCGCCGGCGATGAAGCGGTTATCCGCGTATTCCATGCTCGGGAAATCGTGCAGGCTCACCTCGTCTAGGGGCCGGCCGGACACGAGACCGTGCACGAGGGCGACCCGTCGTCCCCAGGGTCCCATGACGCCGAGGGCCTGCGCCGCCGGCCGGTCCTCCGGGTCCCTGGCAGCCCGGGTCATCGCGGCATCGGCCACGCCGAACGCCCGGTCCATGAGGGCCGCCTCCCGGCGCGAGCCGCGGCGTCTTCCCACCACAAGATGGCTCACGACCGGAGCCCGGCGAATCGGTTCGCCCCGCTCGCGGCCGAGGCGCACCAGCGGGTTGACCGGCCCCGCATGGAGCCAATGGGCGCCGAGATCCACGGGGTGCCCCCGCATCGGAACCGTAACGGCCCGCCCGCCGACCCGATCCCGGGCCTCCAGAACCGCGACGCCGAGGCCCTGGCTCAACAGCCGCCGCGCGGCCGCGATCCCGGCCGATCCCGCCCCGATCACCACCACGTCGGGATTCTGAGGTAGGGGAGACAGGGGAGGAGCGCCGAGGGGGTTCATGAAGGGAGAGAGCCGGGGGATTGAGGGAACGGGGCGGCTTGCCTGTGGCCGGCCCTAATCCCGGCCTTGCGACAGCCCCTTCCTCAAGTAAAGTCCCGCGGTCCGTTTCGGAGGACCCTCCGGCTCCCGATCCGATGCCGGCGAGACCCGACGCTCCCGACCCTTTCCGAATCCGTCCATCGTCTCGGGTCGTCGGGATGACCGATCAACAAGTGCAAGAAGGCCAGCCGCCCGTGTCCCTCGATCCGATGCCGATGCTCCCGCGAGCCCCTGCCCGATGGTGATCCGTTCGGCCCTCGCGGCCTGGCGGCAGGTGCTGTCGCCGGCGCTCCGCGGCATCCTCGTGAAGTCGCTGGCCCTCACCCTGGCGCTCCTGGCGCTGATCTGGCTCGTTCTCACGAAATTGTTCAGCACCTACCTCGAAGGCCACGCGCTTTCGACCGAATACCCGATCCTCGACGCCTTCGCGTTCTTCCTCGCCGGGGCCGGCCTCTTCGTCGCCCTCGCCTATCTGCTGCCGGCGGTCTCGGTGCTGGTGGCAGGCTACTTCCTCGACGATGTCGCGGAAGTCGTGGAGGGCACGGATTTCCCGGGCGACGCGCCGGGCGTGCCGCTCTCTCTCGGGCGGGCGCTCCTCTATGGCCTGCGGTTCGCGGGGCTTTCGCTCCTCGTGAACCTCGCCGCCCTGATCCTGTTCTTCGTGCCGGTCGTGAACGTCGCGGTGTTCTTCGTGGCCAACGCCTACCTGCTCGGGCGGGAATATTTCGAACTCGCCGCCGGCCGGTTCCATCCGATGCCGGAGGTCACGCGCCTGCGAATCCAGAACCGCCCGACCGTTCTCGCCGGGGGCGCCCTTCTCGCCGGGCTCCTGCTCGTCCCGGTGCTCAATCTGCTGACGCCGCTCTTCGGCGTCGCATTCATGGTGCACCTCCACAAGCGCCTGAATACGAAAGCCATCGCGGCCAGCCGGAACTCCGTGCTGCCGCCTGCGGGTTAGGAGTCGAGCAGCTTTCTCGGGGTTGGACAAAGCCTCCAGACAAACGGGCGCCGCCGTGGTCTCCTTGCCGGTTGCAAGGCGGACACAACCTTTAGGGTTGACGAGGGCCGCCGCTCGCCTGCTGGCCGACCGCGGGCCCGGAGGCGCGGTCTGGCTGGAAATTCGAGCCTTCCGCGCCCGAGCGGGGGGCGAGATCGTCCGGCGCTTCGGAGGGGGCCGCTCGGCGCAGGTCGAACTGACCGGATTTGCGGAATCGCACGAGATAGGACGGCACGATCGCTTCGGCAGCTGTGGGCGTGATGCCTAGTCCCTCAAGGGTGCGGCCCTCGCGTCGGGCTTCCTCGGACACCACGTTGTCGCGCTCCAGAAGCGTGACCTGATCGCGGGTGATCACGAAGTCCTTCGGCATCAGCCCCAGGCTGAAGCGGTCGATCGCCCCGAGCACGGTGCCCTGGATCCGCGCCACGGACCAGGGCAGGGGGAGGATGGGCCGATGGCGCTCGGTGGTGGCGAGCACGTATTCGACGAGCTCGCGTAAGGTGCGGATTTCGGGCCCGCCGAGCTCGTAGACCCGCCCGCCCGGCACGGTTCCATCCACGGCCCTCGCCACCGCCTCCGCGACATCGCCCGCATAGACGGGCTGGAAGCGCGTGTCGGCGCCTGCGAGCGGCATCACGGGGAGGCTGCGGGCGAGGCCCGCGAAGCGGCTGAAGAAACCATCCCCGGGCCCGAACAGGACGGAAGGGCGGAACACCGTGGCATCCGGCCGTGCCGCGAAGAGGCCCGCCTCGCCCTCGGCTTTGGAGTGGGCATAGAGCGACTCCGATCCCGCATCGGCCCCGATGGCCGAGACATGGATGACGCTCGCATCCCGCGCTGCAGCCTCGGCGATGAGGCGGGGTCCCTCGGCCTGAAGCCGACCGAAGGATTGCCGCCCGCTCTCCTGCAGGATGCCCACGAGATTGATGACGTGATCGGCCTTGGCGACCGCGTGCGCGACGGATTCCGGATAGCGCAGATTGGCCTGGACCACGTGAACCTGGCCGACGGTGCCGAGCGGCTGGAGGTGCCCCGCGAGTTCCGGCTGGCGCACGGCCACAAGGACGCGATAGCCGCGCCGGGTGAGCGCCCGCACCACATAGCGGCCCAGGAAGCCGGAGCCGCCGAACACGGTGACGAGTTGCTGGGCCGGCGTACGCAGCGCGCCGATCATGGGAAGGCCTCCTGCCCGGGACTTCAAGGGTGAGGGTTCCATAGTCGAGGGCCATGGCGCTGTGAAGGGGCGCGGCCTTCAGTGGGAACGCGATCGCCCTACCCGGGCCGGAACTAGGACGAGTGCCGGAATGGCGCCTTGAGACGCCGGACGGGCCTCGTCCGCACCTCAATCGGCACAAGGGCCGGAACAGGTCCCCGCCCGCCGGCCTGTCCGGGACTGCGCGGGAGCATGATGGCGGTCGCTGCGGCCATGAACCCGAAGGCCATGCCCAGCAGGGTGGCAAGGAGCGCAAAGCCCGCGAGAAGGCCGATGGAGCGCGCCATGACGCCAGCGAGCCCCGCAATATCGGTCGCGGTCAGCGCCGTTGCGAGCAGGACCCCGAGGCTCACGCCCATGGCCCCATTCACGAGAAGGTGCCTGATCCAGACCCGGTCCGCATCCCGCCGCACGCCACACCTCCCGAGCGTCTGCTGAGGGGAATACGCCGAGCGGCACCGAATGGTTCAGAAGACCGTGCTCAAATCCCCGCATGGTGCGGCGAAAGAGCGGCCCCCACCGTTCGCTCCGCGCCTTGAGGTCCATTGACGAAGCTCGCGCACGGCCTTAAACGAACCGGGCCGTCAAGGCATGCCCAGGTGGCGGAATTGGTAGACGCGCTGGTTTCAGGTACCAGTGGTGAAAGCCGTGGAGGTTCGAGTCCTCTCCTGGGCACCAACGCCTCACTAAGGTGTTGATCCACAACGAGCATCAGCAAAATCAGTGGCTTAGGGCTACCCGGGTGGTACAAACGGGTGGTACAAATGCCTCTCACGATGACTCGCCCCTGGAAGCATCCCAAGACCGGTGTCTATTGGCTCCGCCGTGGCGTCCCTGAGGACCTGCGGGCGCTTGTCGGCAAGCGCGAGGAGAAGCGCTCGCTTGGGACCAAGGACCCAGTCGAGGCCAAGCGTCTTCACGCCATCGCGTTAGCTGAGCTTGACAAGCGCTGGGCGAGCCTACGGGCCGGTCCTTGCTCGCTGACCGAGAGACAGGCTCACGAGATGGCGGCTGTCCTGCATGACCGCTGGGTGGACATGCACCGGGAAGAGCCAACCCAGCAAGCCTTCTGGCCAGTGCGCCTCGGCGATAAGCTCTTCGCGCCTCCCAAGCCATTTGATCTTTCGAAGCTTGGCACTCCAGATATCTGGACCTTCGATCCGGACTGGTACGACGTCGATCGCCTTGAGACTTGGTGCTTGCAACAGTCTGAAGGGTGCTTGGCCGCTCATGGCCTTATTGTAGACGAAGAGGATCGGAAGAAGCTCGCGAGAGCGATCGCTGCAGCGGTTCAACGGGCGAGCTTGGCCTTAGACCGCATGGCTAAGGGTGAGATTGGCCCTACTCCCCACCCAGGCCTCTATCCGCCCTCAAGTCAGAGAAACGATGCGCGTGCTGGCATTGGAAAGCCGGTTCGGTTCGGGGAACTTGTGGAAGGTTGGGCTGCCGAGACGAAACCTGTACCCAAGACGCTCTACGAGTGGCGGCGGGTTCTCAATCAGCTCGCCACCTTTCTTGGCCACGATGATGCCGGCCGCTTGACTGCTGATGACCTGGTTTCCTGGAAGTTGCAGATGATCGAGGCAGGCCTGCATGGCAAGACCATTCGAGATGGCAAGATTGCGCCTGTGCGCGCTATCCTGAGATGGGCCGTCGACAATCGACGGCTGACCTCCAACCCGGCGGAACGCATCACCGTCGATGTGAAGGTTGAGGCCGGGACGAAGAAGCGGAGCTTCAACGACCAGGAGGCCGCCACCGTGCTGAAGGCAGCGCGGCGGGAGATCAACCCGGCGCGGCGCTGGGTGCCCTGGGTGTGTGCCTATTCCGGCGCGCGCTTGTCCGAGGTGTGTCAACTCCGGAAGGAGGACATCGTCCAGATCGATCAGCTCTGGTGTATGCGCCTCGTACCGGAGGCTGGCTCGCTGAAGACCGCCAACGCGGAGCGGACGGTGCCCCTTCATCCGGCGCTTATTGAGGAAGGGTTCCTCGGCTTCGTGGAGACGGTCCGAAGCGGGCCGTTGTTCGCTGCTCTTCGCCCTGACAAGTTCGGGCGACGTGGTGGCACGGGGACGAAGCAGCTTGGGCGTTGGGTGAGGTCGCTCGGGATCGTGGATGAGCGTATTCAGCCAAACCATAGCTGGCGGCACCGCATGCGCACCTTGGGGCGGCGGTATGGGCTGGCGCCGGACATCGTCGATGCGCTTGTAGGGCATGCTAGGCGGACTGTTGCCGATCGGTATGGAGAATTCGAAGTGGCCGCGTTGTACCGAGAGCTAACCAGGATCCCTACTCTCACACTTGCCAAGTGAGACGCTCAAACCACACAGGCGCTGGCCCTCTGCCGCCAAAGAGGAGTTGCAGTCCACAAACAGGCGCTAGGGCTTTGAGGCTCTGGTGCGGCCGTAACGAGCTCAGTGTTGAAGACCGTGTGCTGATCAGAGTGCTGCGGTCCATGAACTCGTGATCCTCGCTGGTGCCGCCGGGAGGAGGGCTTCGTGAAATCAGCGTTGGGGTTTACGCGCCGTCACCCTTTGGGACTGCAAATTGGAGCATGGTAAGCGGAGTGCCAATCGTGATTTCACGGTGCTCCGCCAGCCCGCCGCCGAGTTTGCATTCACCGCGACCACAATCAAATTATGGTCGCCGAGACAGGAGTTATGGAAAAACGCACCCGCCGTCGAAGATAGAAGCGTCCGATTTCAAGAGTTTGGCAAGGTGACGCCAACCGTTTCTGATACCGGCGGCCTTTCCAGCCCCTGAGCCGAGGCGCGGGAGGTGGCCCCTCCGTTCTTGGCACAGGCCAGGAGTATATCGTCCGATCGAGAGGCGGAGGTTGGATGAAGCGCTGTTGGGCATAGACAATAAGCGCCGGACTGCCAGTACCGCCGTGAGTTGCTCGGGTCCCGTTGCATGGGGCTATGATTCAGTATGAAGTACAGCAGAGCGCTTTTGTGGGCATAGATCAGCACCCAAGTCGTCCTCCAATCCACCTCAAGGAGCGCTAAGTTTCCGCTTGAATATTCTTCTGGTTTTTTGATCTCAGGTCGCTTTCTTCACGAACCTGGCGGCACAGGTCGCGCAGATTCAGCATCCGTTGCTGTTCGTGGTGCAGGCGCAGGGTGTAATGGCCAAACGGGGCGGAGCCCTTGGGAAAGTAGGCCCGCCGCCGTCGGATCTCCGCAGCCCGCATCAGAGAGCGCCAACGGCCGAAGCGGTAGTCCTCGATATGAAGGTGCCGCCGACGGGTAGCACTAAGTTGGGGATGCGGCGCGGGAGTCGCGCGCGCGATCGACGGATGAAGCCATTGTCCGGCTCCCGACAAGAGTAAGGGGAGGGCACCCGGAGGCGCTCTGAGCTGGTCCGGTGTGCTGGTAGCCAGTGAACTCGCACTCAGCCCGGCTGGCCCTCGCCGCACGAGCCAGTGTCTTCGTGGGGACTAGGCGCTCGCCGGGTGCTCGTCTGGCCACCCTTACGACCCGCTCGCGCGGCCAGCTGCCGGTCTTGCGAGAAGGAGCGTCGGTCGGCAGGGACACTCCGGCCACCCTTGCTCGCGATAACGCGGCGTCGTTCCAGGGGCATGGCGGCAAAGCCTCGCCGTGAAGGAATGTCATGGGCCATTGCGGCCTCCGTCGGTTAGGTCCACTACGCCTGTGCGTAGCCCGATGGTGTTCGCGCCTGGCCGCCAGATGTTGCCGGCTGTCTCAAGTCAAAGGATCTCAGCGACGGAGAAGGCAGCCGGTAGTGGCTTTGCGGGTCTCCGATTCTTATACGGCTGCCCTGAGCTGAGGGCTCTGCGCCCTCTGCAGATGGTGGAGGTGGTCGGCGGCGAGTTGCGCATGGGAGGCGGCGGCTAATATGGCGCGCCTGTCATTCCGCAGCACCTTGAGCCAGGAAGCGATGTAGCTTGCGTGATCGGGCCGCGGCTCCGGCGTGAGATCGAGATCAGCGCAGACGAAGGCAGAGCCGAGCTCCGCCACGAGCTCTTCCATGGCGTAACCCTCATCCACAAAGCGCTTGCGGCCGAGGTCCCGGTCCAGCCGTGAGGGGTGGCGCGTCCAGTGGGTGAGCTCGTGAGCGAGGGTGGCGTAGTAGCTCTCCGCGTCCCGGAAGCTCTCGAAGGGCGGCAGGCGCACCTCGTCATGGCCCAGGACATAGCAGGCTATGCTGCCCCCATGCCGGATCGTGGCGCGGGCGCCGCCATGAAGCGCTCGGCGTGTGCGATGCGCTGCATAGGATTGCGGGGGGGCTCGGGTCAGGTGGTGAAGCGCTCGGGCAAGCCGTCGATCTGCTCCGTGTTTGAACACCGTGTAGGCCTTCAGGAAGGGGATCACGGTCTCGCTCTTCTCGGACGAGACTAGCGTCAGGATCGAGGGCTCGAACGCCAACCATTGGGTGTTCCACAGCCCGCAGGCCGTCGTGCATCAGGCGGCTCCAACCAGAGGAGCTTCAGTGGTGCGCGAGATGATGGATGGCTATCGCCCGACCGTGGGTGATGGAGATGCCAGTGCGCATGCCTCAGCCTTGCAGGCACACGGCGCAACAAGAAGCCTCAAACGGACTCTTCTGTTAGGCGCACACCACTAGGAGCCTGTCCGAGTAAGCGTCTCGACGAGCGGCTTGCGGGATGTTTCACTTGGCTCATGGCCAAGACGTTTCGCTCGTGGGACGTGGACCAGGGCTGGCTTCGGCCGCCCTCGGTGCACGAG
>JAESFL010000542.1_pt1 | contig 24734 bp, 17 predicted proteins | sample 9269401 | NCBI WGS metagenome assembly JAESFL01 (sample SAMN14506025, study PRJNA617098) | algae metagenome | isolation source: Gloeocapsa sp. UFS-A4-WI-NPMV-4B04 and co-occurring heterotrophs from desert... | place: USA: Utah | collected 2006-10-01 | reverse complement strand
TGGAAAACAGGGGGGCAAACGTTAAGATTAATGGCAGAAATTCTTTTGGTAGCAAGTTCATCAGGACGAACCAAACAACGCTGTCCTGATCTTGCTACCTTTCCTCTTCAAAATGGATAAAGTCGAGTTCAGAAAGTGTCTGGTTTAGGTAGAACAGTGCGAGGTCCTGTGATGTCCGGTCTACCAGGCAAAGTTGTTGTTGATGGCGTTGCTGAGATTCGTGGGGAAAAAGTTTTTGTGCTTTCATTCATTCAAGGACGCGATCCAAATTGGTGTAAACGACCTTTTTTTGCTAGTTACGATCTAGAGGCTACTTGGTTGACCCAATTAACTCCAGCCTTTGGGGAAAAGCAGTTTTTCTATGAAAACTAACTTGAGGAACTCCTGAAGACAAGCATTGTCAAGTTGACGAGTTCAAAGTGAGGTGTATCAAAAATAGTGCCAAAACTGCATTAAAGCTGCATATTATCTGCACGTTTTGCAAGCTCCTTTCCTGTGCTTACTTAAGTATCTTTAAGTCAAGAGAGCGCAAGAATTCTTTTGATACAAATTGGAGCTTTTTATCGTGTTTTCAACACTTGAATCCATTGCTAAACATTTCAACAGACTCGGCTTACCCTACAAAGTAGACCCTATCTACTTGCGTATTATAACTTGGGTTAGAGCAGCGAGCTTTGAAATTCTAGAAATTGTATTTCAACTCAGCGCTAATGAAAATCTGCTTCACATTGAGCTTCCTCATTTACTCTTTATTAAAGACCATGTGTACAAAGGAGTTATTTTTCAAACCCTCTTGAGCCTTTTGGACGAACAGAGGATGCTACGGTTTGCATACAACCCTGATAGTGGTGAGGTTTATGCTTCAATCGATCTCCTTTTATTAGATAACACTCAATTGACAGATGTACAGTTGCAGATGTGCTTAAATAATTTAATTTATCTAGTAGACGAGATAGCGATGCCCAGACTGAAGCAGATTCTTGCCACTGGCGAAGATTCAGGTCAGGCTTCTCAAAGCGTTTCTCATCAACGAGAACATGACAGCTAATCCGATATTTCTAAGAGTTTTTGGGCGACATTGTGAAAAATGTCGCCTTTTTGTTTAGCTTACCAATATCACTATTGCTTAGTAAGGATAATCTCTCACGCTTTGTGTTCAAAGATTGAGTATAAAATAACCTGTTTTCTTGCACTCTTGTTGCAGAAGTGAGAAAAGGACGTAGATAAACGTAAACGCTTCGTCTGTTATTCTATGCCTGCCATCCTGTCTCAAGCCCAAACCCTAATTTCAGGACTACAAGCTCTGATGCCCAGCACTTACCAACAAGACAGCCTACAAGCTCTATTAGGCTTATTTCTAGAAGGGCAAGGGGTTTCTTTGCCCGAACACTGTCAAACGAAATCTGCTAGTGCTTTAAGCAGATTTCTGAATGAGTACAAATGGTCAACACGCCAGGTAATCAGGGAGGTGAGAAAGGTTGCGCTCCAGCAAATTCTATCTCAGCCAAGAATAGGGCGTAGACCGACACTACAAGTGATAATTGATCTAACTACGCTGGAGAAAGCAGGCAAATTTAAAGAGTTCAAACATCTAATTCGAGTCTACAACAGCAAACGTGGTCTTCATGTTGTAATGCTCTACCTAGTAGTGGGACAATGGCGAGTGCCTTGGAGTTTTCAAGTCTACCGAGGTAAGGGTACTCCAACTCCTACTCAGTTAGGATTGCGCCTTGTGCAACGACTGCCGAAAAATCTGACGCAACACTTTAAAGTTTTAGTTTTAGCTGATACTGCTTTCGGCAATAATGAATTTATCACTAAAATCCGTCAACTCAAACATCATGCACTTGTAGGAGTTTCTAGTATCCGCAAGCTAGCTGATGGTCGCAGCATAGGACAACTGCATAAACGAGGTCAGCAGGTGCGACTGCAAGGGTTAAAATCTATGGTGTGTTTATCCTGGTACTACCTCAAGCGTTCAGGTGGCAAATTGGAAAAACGCTACATTCTCTGCACCAAAGTTCTTAAGGGCAGGACTATAACTTGGTGGGGTCGTCGGCGTTGGGCAATTGAAGGATTTTTCAAAACTGCAAAGCACCGATTTGGTCTTCAGCGCTTTGGTCAACAAACCCTATTAGGAGTGTATAGATGGTTGGTTTTATCGTTGACCGCTTACCTACTAGCCCATTGGGTTTACCTTCATGCTCCCACTAACCCTTTACCAGATTGGGGCGATGCTGCACAAAAAGCTCTTGAACTCTTGCTCCCACTGATGGCGTTACTGCCTATGCTTGCAGAAATTCAACGTCTACAACCTTTAGCCAAACATCATGGAATAAACATCAATGTAACCTGGTGCAAGATGTGAGTTAAGCCAATCAACTTACTAGGAGCAAGAGGAGCAAAAACTGAGAATAAAGAAAATAAGTACGAGCAAATTGAAAACAAGTACGAGCAATTTTTGGGGCTGGCACTACGGCAGGAAATTTACAATCCTATACGCAATGCTGTAAGTAAATACCAGCATTTATTTGTAGCTACTGATGGCGAACTCAACTTGCTACCATTACAGATTTTGCCATTAGAGGAAACTGGAAAACAGCTACTGATGGACAAATACACCATCAGCTACCTAAGTGTTGGGCGTGACATTCTGCGCCAGCAAGTTGACATTCAGCGCTCTGCTTCTGAGCCTTTGGTTATTGCCGATCCTGATTTTAACCTGGGGATGGAAGGAGAGCAACTACAGCCAAGTCAAGAGCACTCAGGAGGGCTAAGTGAAGTAGCAACGCCTGTAGCCAACTTGCTCAGTAACTTAAGTAACGAACACTTTCAGCGTGTTGAGAAAACGCGCATCTTGGGAGAAGGAGTTGCAAGTAGGCTGGGAGTAAAGTCCTACTTGCAAGCAGAGGCGCTGGAGTCGCACTTAACTAGCAAAGAAAAACAATGTCCCCACATAATGTTAATTGCTACTCATGGCTTCGCTCAGGCAAACAAATCAGAAATAGAACTACTACAGAAATTGCTTGATTGTTCGGTAGAAGAAGAAGAGAAAGTATTACACGAAGATAAAGTGCTGCTTAATTGGGATTTTCTAGCACTTATGGAAAAACAAGTCATCCGGTTAACTGAGAATAAACATTTAGAGGCAGCCGATAAATTACGCAGAGCTACAGTGAAAGTTACCAAGTTGCTACAGGAAGCCAGTCTAAACCTCCACCAAGATCGGCTCTCTGCTAGGGTAGAAAATCCAATGCTGCGCTCTGGTTTAGCACTAGCGGGTGCTAATACTTGGCGCACTGGCAACACTCTTCCAGCTGAAGCAGGTAAAGGCATTCTATTTGCTCAAGATATCATTAACTTAGACTTGTGGGTAAATGAGATTACTGTGCTAGTTGCTTGCCGCAGTGGTATGGGCGACATCAGAGTTGGTGAGGGGGTATTTGGGTTACGTCGTGCCTTTGCTGTAGCAGGGTCAAAGACTTTAATCATGAGCTTATGGGATGTTCCAGAGAAAGTCAGCGTACTACTGATGCAGCAGTTCTTTGATGCTCTGCAAAGCGGTAGAGGTCGTGCTGAAGCTTTACAGGCTGCTCAGAATTATGTGCGTTCTATTAGCGTTAGAGAATTGCAACAGTTTCCTTTAGGGCTTGAAATACTTCAAGAATTGCTGGCAGCAGCCAAAAAAGATATCTCACAAGTAGATGAAGAAAATAGACCTTTAAAACATCCTTTCTTTTGGGGAGCTTGGATTTGCCAGGGGGTTACTACTCCGCTCTCTGGTTTGGGCTGAGAGTTTTGTTAAAATTTTAGATTACTGTTTAACTTTTGGGTGGCTAATTTAAATTCATAGAAGATAGTTATGTAATTTAAATTAACAAATTAAGTGTTTACTTTTACTTGAGAAACGTTTGTTTTTTAGGTATTTAATTGAGCGCAAAATTTGCAATGAAAGCTGCATAATACCTGTACATCTTGGAAGCTCCTTTCCTGTGCTTACTGGAGGAGTCAGCCTTTAAAAACTGCTATTTCTCCTCCAGACCGGATTTTTGCAGAAGCTGAGGTACTTGCTCATGCCACTTTTGCTTATACTACTTCTAAACATAGCGATTCGCCTCTATTTATTTAAGTTTTCACTTTCACATTGTGATTCTGCTTTCTTTAAAACTTTTAACGCTTGCTCCTGCCGCGACAATTCAGCAATTTGATTTTCTAAAGTTAACTTTGCTTTTAATTTCTCTGTTGATTCATTTGAATGAATAAAAGGAAAACGAGATGCAACTGATTGAAAAAGGTGCATAGCAGAAGCCCAAGGAACTGGTAAAATCACTGTAACGCCAAACCAAACTACTACCAGTTTAATCAGCGCTTTAGTTAAAGCCCAATCATCAGTTGTTGGCAACGGCTCACTTAATTCTGACTCAAACTTAGTCTGATTCAAGGTCTGTCCCTGTAGCTCCGCCCACATAGCAAGACTATTCGGCTGCTTAATCAAGATTTGAATATCTGTTGGGGAGCCTGAGTAAAGTTCTCTATTTTTTCTATCGAACAAATATGCTTCTTGAGCGTTAGATAAGCTAAGATTTTCTGTGACTTTAGTTTCAGTCTCATGTACCTCATCGTAAGGATACTGAGTAGACATTAAACTCTCAAAGTGAGCGTAGGCGCTACCCTTAAATTCAACATGAGGGTTGTTATCCATAAAAGAGCATAATAATAGCCAAGCTGTTTGATTACCGAAGTAGGAAGAATTAATATCTTCAATAATCAAGGACTCCATTGAAGTATCGCAATACCAGCATATCCAGCGCTCTGTTCCAACATATTCAAGCGCTGCTTCTAACGAATCCGGTATTTTTAGTAATTGCAGCTTCTGGATCAACATTTAATTCACCGCCTGCATGACAAGTTTCTATTTAAGAGTTGTGCAATAAATTCTTGCAACTTCTACTTGGGTTGATTCTGGGTACGAGTCTTGTCTTGCGATCGCTTGGGGTAAAGACACACAAGCCCATTACGAGTTTTAGTACATTTAGGTCTTGGCACATCAGCACTTGCTACCTTAGTCCCCCAAATCCTTGCTTGATAGCAGAGGCTGGTGCGCGTGGAGCAAACAACACTCATCGGCGTATTTATGCCGCCAATCCAACCCCAAGCAGCAGCGATCGCTCCCCACCAAATGATAAAAGCCCAAGTCCAAGTATGATACTTGAGAACACCTAATAACCACCCCAACGACTTGCGGCGCTGTTCGCTGCGGCGCTGCTGAAGCAACAGCCACTGTTGATTATCTTTAAGCATTTGTGTTGCTTTAGTCTTAGCTTCCTTAACTACACGCACGTCAATAGTCTGCTTTTCTTGAGCTATCAGTTTTGCTACTCGCTCGTCGTCCCATTCTCTGAGGTCGGAGAGGAATCGCTCGAATTCGGTGATGATTGCAGGATGAAATTCGCTTCTGGCTCTGCCCGAATCAAACGGGCTGGGGACTTTCCCGTTAGTCTAGACTGAGCGTGTTCCCGCAGCCGCGCCCAAAATTCCTGCACTTGCTGACCTTCTGCTGCTGCCTTGGCATAATAAACCATATATTTCTGGGCATCATTCAAAGCTTTAGCTTCAGCGCTCTGTTGTAATAACTCGTCAGTCAAAGCATCAGCATTAGTCGCCATTGTCTCAACTATGTTTTCTACCTGCTGCATTGAGGTATCTGGTAGACCATTATTGATGCCGAAGTGTGTTGCTACTTCCTCATAACTCTTATTCTGTTGTTTAATCAACTTACACGCTTCTAAGAAGCGATCGCTCTCAAGGGAAGTGTACTCGTCTTTGTCAGGCAGTCCACAGTTGTCCAAAATTTGGACAACTTCAGCAAGCGGAATCCGAGTTTTACATTGCTTGGAAGCACGAGCTAATAATTCAGAAATATCCAACAACTCAGCTTCAGGCTCGGATTCAGTTATATGCTGAGTGGACTTATCTTGCCTTTTCATCTGTGCTGCTGCCTGCTTATAAGATTTACTCTGCTGCTCGACCAAGGAGCGGCAATACTCAATTCGGGCAGCTTCATCTTCTGTAAACTCTTGTTTGTCCTCTAAAGAACAAGCCTCTAAAGTAGAAACAATTTGCTCTGGGCTTAGGCTTGAAAGAACTTCATCACGTTGACGCATCATCTTCTCCTAATTACGATTTCTTACTTTGGGAATTGCTGAACTCAAAAACTTATTGAGTCGAATAGGACAGTTAGCTTTGTTTGCTGATGATACTGTTGCCAAACAGATTGAATGGTGTTGGGGCATCTTCGCCCTTGACAACAGAATGATCTTCTAACTCCTCGTCAGAGGCATTTCTAGTGTTTGTGGCAACCTTACTCGTATTCACGTTGTTAACTTGCCCTGATGAAATAACTCTACTGTCCGCCTCACGGCTATTGAAGATAGAGTTTTTACCGAAGTTACCTTCATCCCAATTCGTTCGTGATATCTCGGTGTCAGCTTCTCTAATTGATGGCTCAGCTGCATAGACTCGATGCCGAATGCGCGATCGCCTAATCCGTGCTTTGGTAAGCAGGTATTCCCAGTGCATCTCCCAAGAATAATCACAGTCATAGAGTGATTCCTCTATTTCGTCGGGAGAACACTGTTTGTATTTCAGGGCAAGGGATAACCAACACATTTTTGCAGCTTTTAGCCACATTTCTGACTTCTTGTAGGGAATAGCAGCCTCATCGTCAAGAAATGCCAGTAGTTTCTCCTCAACACTGCCTTCCTCAACTGTTGCTCGTACCCGAATCTCTACCGTCTTTTTTACCACTTTTACCTCCGACTCGCGCTCGCTTTATTGGAAGCCGGGCATACTTGATTCCGCAAAAAGTTAGATAATGCGTAAGCATCTGTCAACCTGGCACACAACACCTTACTGTCAGGTGATAAATTAAATGTCACTCGCACATCTTCTTCTAACTCTGCTGCTAGAGAAACGTAGGCATCAGGATAAGTTTGGTTCATCAACCTCACTAGCTCTGCTTTATAGTAATCGTATGTTCCCCCACCGATATTGCCTTCAGAGATGTCTTCTGGCACAGTATCTTGGATAAATTTAGCGATCGCTTTCCACTGCTCAACACGCGCATACTTCACTGCATCCGCTATAGTTGTCGCTTCATCTAATTTACTCTCGGATTGTCTAGACAACGCCAAGTGCAAAAAGTTTTTGGGCTTAATGTCTTTACCCACTTGATGGATTGTCTCTAGTAGTCGTTGCGCTCTCTCCCTTGTCGCCGTTTGGTCAAATGTACGGTTCTCGACTAAAGCCAGCATTCTCGCCATCCCTAACCGCTCTGTCACTCCACTAATTGCACCATTGTCAAATAAAACGACTGATACATCTCGATAGCCAAGCATTATTGTGACTACTTTCTGGCTACCCAGTGCAGCACCTATCTTTTCTCCTCTCGCTAGAACGTGACCTCCCCCTTCAGGTACGCATACAAACAACACTAAATTCACTGCATATTCTCTATCGCAGAAGCTAAAGCTAGCCAATGCCTTCTTCACAGAACGCTCGAATTTTTCACGAGCTTGCCATTCACCATAAGGTAATGGTAATGCCAAAGCCAAATCAAAACTACTCGGTAGCCCTTCTTTGAGTGCCATTACCCCAACAGCCGCTAATACCTTTGCAACTGCCCACTCATGCTTGAGGTCATTCAACACTACTCGCCCATTATGTTCAGCAGCAAATTTCCCCACCGCGTAGATAGCACCTCCATACTCTACCCACGCCTCTTTCTCTGGCTCCGATACGATTACTCGCCGCGTCTTGTAAAACTCAATGTCTTCCCTCGTAACTTCAATCACCTCTGGACTCATCACCAGTAGCTCTGGTCTAAAGGGAGAAACGCGCCAAATAATCTTTGACCCTGATGATCCAGGGTCAAGGGTGAGCATCGCTGGATTTTCGCTCACGATCATCTCCTGCAATTCAAATTTAATCTACACAAAATCAATCGGGTATTGAAGACTTAATGCAGCGCTTAACTGCATCAAAACCTACTAAAAATTACTAATTTTTTTGCGGCTTTTATCCCGCTAATATCTCAGGTGTTTCCTACTTATTACCCAATAATAACCTAACTTAAATAATCAATGGGAAGCTATTGGGAAACTATTGGGAATATTATCACATATTTAATTTGTTTGTTGCATCAATTCTCAATAGAATTTATTTCAAATTTAGTTTTGTTGCCCAAACTTATCCCGGATGTTTCCCGTATGTCTCCCCTATATTTCCCGTTAGTTTCCCGCTTACTATCAACTTGTAGGATGTATGTGGGATAATCCCCAGAGGGGTTTGTCCCTCTGGACTCCCCTGATACAGTGGTCGCTAAAAGCTCCCGCACCTGACGCACCTTTTAGTGCAAAAATACATTTCAAATGCTGCCAATGAAAAGATTATAAGCTATATTTTTATCAGTAATATTTTCTTGCTTTTCAGTAGTATATTTGTAAAAGTAGAGAAAAATGTTTAATCACTAATAAAATTAGTAATTTGATTTTTTAATAAATCAATGACTCGCTCACTCAAGGTGAGAGAGAAACTTTTAATGGCAACCAGAAACTTTGAAAAAACTTATGAGGTAGATTTAACTTTCTCGGTAGCTACGAGTGAAAGTCTAATTTGTTTAGTTAATGGAGATGGCGATAGGCGATCCCAAAAGCACACATCGTCAAACGTTACTCTGAACCGTGCTTCTCATGTTCGAGGAGGTAAAGAGTGCTGACTCTCGCCAACTTTAATACTACTCAGGCAAAAACCTACTACAAGCGAGAGAACTACTACAGCCAAGAGGAGGCTCAAGCGAACTCAGAATGGCGAGGGCAAGGAGCATCCCAGTATCACTTATCTGGTTCAATCAGCGATCTCGATGCTTATGAAAAGATTGTCGATGGCTTGAGTCCCGATGGTAAAACCCAACTGCGGCAGAAACAAAACCATAAGGGCAAAAAAGAACGCGCTGGTGTTGACTTAACTTTCTCTGCTCCTAAGAGTGTGAGCTTGGCTTGCTTAGTAGGTGGCGATAGTAGGCTCGAAGAAGCGCATCGCATAGCGGTGAGAAGAACCATTGATCTGATTGAGGAACGCTACGCCTTTACTCGCATTAACGATGAACGAGTAAAGACCGGAAACTTGATTGTGGCAGTGTGGCATCATGACACCAGCCGTGAGTTAGACCCACACCTACATAGTCACTGCCTGCTGATGAACTGTACTCAGTCGCCTGATGGTAAGTGGCGAACCTTAAGTAATGAAGAATTCTTCCGCAACAAAATACTATTGGGGCAGATTTACCGCAACGAGTTGGCTCTGGAGTGCCGCAAGTTGGGCTATGAGATTGAACCCCATCCTAAAGAACTGTTTGAAATCAAGGGTTATACCAGGGAGCAGATTGAAGCGTTCTCTAAACGCCATGAACAGATAAAAGAGAAACTAGCCGAGATCGGTTTAGCAGAAACGACAGAAAACAAAATCTGGGCATGGCGGAAGACGAGGGTAAAGAAAAACCATGAGATTGATCGTAAGGAGATGCTTCCTTATTGGCATGAGGAGGCAGACTTGTACGGCATCACTCACCCCCTCACCGACCTAGCTCCTCAAGTTATCGTTGCCCCCCCTGCACTTGAAGAAGTTGAAGCAGAATTGGTTGCCGCAGTGCAGGCAGGAATTGAACATTGTTCTGAGCGTAAAGTGGCGTTTAAGAGCGAAGACATTGAGAAGTTTGTCACTACTGAAACTAGACCTTTTGGTATTAACAAAGTACAAGAAGCGATTGCTCAACATCCTGAATTAATCAAGACTTTTGACGGGCGATACACTACCCAAGCCGCACTCACACGAGAACTTGCGACTATTGATCTGATGCAGCAGGGTAAAGGGATTCTAAATCCGATTACTCACCCTGAAACAATAGATCGCTACTTGGAAAATAAAACTCTGACACAGGGGCAGCGTGAAGCAGTTACAGTAGCCGCGACGACAAAAGATCAATTTATTGCATGGCAAGGGGTCGCGGGAGCAGGTAAGACTTACGCACTTAACCAGCTTAAACAAGTTACCACAGCGTTATCGGACGTAGCACCTGACTATGTAATCAAAGGGTTTGCTCCTAGTGCAGCAGCAGCAAAGGTATTGGAAGATGAGTTAGGAATTGAAGCGAATACCGTTGCGCGTCTTCTTGTTTCCAAGCAGTCCGAGCAAGTCCACCCCAATCAAATTTGGATCGTGGATGAAGCGGGATTACTCAGTGCTAAAGCTGCTCACGAATTGCTTGAAAGGGCAACACAAGAACGCGCCAGAGTAATTTTAGTAGGCGACACGCGGCAATTGTCAGCGATAGAAGCTGGCAACCCATTCAAGTCACTACAACAGGCAGGTATCCAAACCGCTCACCTTAATGAATCCTTACGCCAAAAAGCTCCAGACTTGCAGAAAGCAGTCAACTTGGCAGCAGCAGGTCAGATGATGGAAGCGATCGCACATTTAGAGCAAGTGGGGCGGATTGCAGAAATAGCAGATATTGAGTTACGTACTAAAAAAATTGCGACTGAATACATCAAACTTTTACCCCAAGAGCGCCAGGAAACGTTGATTTTAGCAGGTACTCACAAAGAACAAAAAGCAATTGTCAACGAGATTCGAGCAGAGCTGAAGCGAGAGGGAACCTTGGGCTATGGGGTTGAAGCAACAACCCTGAAAGCTCTTAATCTAACTTCTGTGCAAGCTAGGTATACCCACAATTACAGCGTAGGTGATGTGGTAGTTCCAATCCGTGAGTATCGGCGCTCAGGACTACATAAGTCTCAACCATATACAGTTAAGGCGAGATCCCAAGATAAGCTTATCTTGAGCGACGAGGCAGGGAACCATCTAACGGTAGACCCGATGAAGTTCCGCAAGACAGTCTATAAGCAAGAAACAAACGAAATTGCCACTGGCGATCGCTTACGTTGGGCTCGTAACGATAAAGAACTAGGTCGCCGCAATGGTCAAGAGTTTACGGTTACTGGAATTGAGGGACAAACAGCTTTTATTCAATATTGTGACGGTAAGAGCGCTCGCATTGACCTCTCCCAACCGTTGCACTGTGACTATGCCTTAGTATCAACCACCTACTCCTCGCAGGGTAAAACTGCTGATCGAGTGCTGATCTCATCTACCGTAGATCGCACAGTTAGCCAAGAGAGCCTTTATGTAGCAGTTAGCCGCGCTAAACACGATCTCCAGATATTCGCTGAAGACCGCTCGTTTTTGTTTGAGCAGGCAGAAGAAAGCAATGCCCAAGAAACAGTGCTGGAACTACTGCAATATCAATCCAAGCAGCAAACACCACAACAGCCAGCACCGGATGTTAACCAGGCGGTAGAACCATCATCAGTTGCTACCCCTGTAAAGCCAAAGGCGAAACGTGACTTCCTATCAACAATCCCATCTGTTGAGATCCGCTCGTCAAAACCAGTTGCTTCACCTGTAAAGCGTAGTGACCAGAACCCAAATGAAGTAAAACTACCAAATTTAACAGTTAGGTTTTCTGCTCCACACCGCCCAATTCAAAAGCCAGTTGAGCCGTTTTGGATTCCAGGTAGCGCTAGTGACGCTCCAACACACATTGAAGAAAAGCACTGGCGCGAGCTGGTAGAGGGCAGCGCTATTCATCCTGAGATCGCCTCTCGTAATTTCCGCAGCCTTGAGCAAGATCCGATTGAGAAACACCACGAAGCTTGGGAGTACCTAATGTATTCCGATAAGCTGGAGCGTACCAACACTGGGCGGCTATCTAGTGGGATGTTGAACAAATATACCCATATTGAGGCAGGCGGCTGGTGGTGTGGCGCTGGTGTAGATTCTCGCTCTTTTATAGACTTACAGCCAGGTCAAAAGCCATCTGAACAAATTTGGGGATGTTACAAACCGAATGAGCCAAGAGAAAACATAGATAAACCAGGGAAGATAATCAAGTATGAACATCCTCCGAAGACTGACTTGGGTATCTTTCTGCTGGATGTACCCAATGACATTGCTGATCGGATCTACGATAAAACAGGTGTTAATCCATCCAATAGCGATCGCGCTAGTGGTTTTTGGTACTGTGTCTGGAAACATAATCTACCGATCACAATCACCGAGGGCGCTAAGAAAGCTGCAAGTCTTCTAAGCCAGGGTCATGCTGCTATTGGGCTACCAGGCATCTACGCTGGATACCGCAGTAAGGATGAAATTGGTAACCCAATTAAGGCTCGTCTGCATGAGAAACTGGCAGTTTTCGCCACCCCAGAGCGTGAGATTCGGTTCTGCTTTGACTTTGAGACAAGACCAGAGACAAAGCGTAATATCGAAATTGCTATTTCTCGTACTGGCAGCTTGTTAAAGCAGAAGCATTGCCAGGTTAACGTAGTCAGCCTGCCTGGGCCAGAGAAAGGGGTGGATGACCTAATTGCTGCTATTGGGCCACTAGCCTACGAGCAGCAACACGCAAAAGCGCTGCCGTTACAGGAGTGGCGTACTAGAAACAAGCAACAGCAAGCTGCGATAGAGCCGCCCAAAGTATTAAGCGTTGAGTCAAGGAAACTACGAATTAAAGCCAAGCTTACTCTTGGGCAACCCGTCAATAACCACGATTTTAATCAAGCAGAGGAACCAACTCATGACTGCAACCACCAACAACTCAAAGCAGAGCGGACAACAGATGGACGAGAAACTAATAGCGAAAGCGATTGCACCATTGATCAAAAGGATGGCACAGTTAGAAACCACGAATACAGAATTGAACAATACAGTCGAGCAGTTGAAGGAAAGCAACGATCAACTGGGCGAGAAGATTACCTTTCTCGAAGCCAGCCAGACCGAGAATCTGAACGAAGTGAAAGCGAGTTACACAGACTTCTTGAAGCAATTAGCGGATACCTTGAACTCGAAGAAGTCGGGCAGCAACTTGGAGCCTTTATTGCAGAAACTAGCCGAAGTCTTACAGGAGAACACCTTCGAGGTAAGAGAGAACAGGGAATCGCAAGACCAGTTGAGGGACAGAGTTCAGCAAGTATTGACCGCGCAGCAAGTAATGGAAGTATTGAACGGCAAGACGCAGATCCTGAACAACGACGAGCTACCCGACAACTCTTAATTGCGATTACGAGCTACCTTGATGCGGCGGCGCTTGCAGAAAGCCCCATCGCCAATAAGTTGCGAATCCTTACCGAAAATCTAAAGCAGCACCAGAATGTTGATGTGGCGATGCGGAAGTTGGAGACAGCAATCACGGACTATCGTTCGCCTGAAACATCTCTTCAAGCTCTGGCTGCGTTCGCTAAACTTATTAATGAGTCATGTAGTGAATCTGCCCTATCTACAACGTTAGAATCTGTAATTGGGCAGCTTTCTTCTGACAGAGAGTGTTCTTTATCTAGTCAGTCAGCTACAAAAAACAGTAGTAAAGAGCAACCATCAATTGAGCAGTCAACTTCTGACCAAGCGATAAACGCTATCTCAAGTTATCTTGAGCAACAAGAAGTTCTTGACTCTACTATTGCTCAAAACTTAACAACGTTTAGTGAGCAACTTCGCCCTCCTTCTGTTGCCGCAAGGAATCAGCAACTTACTTCAGTTAAAACTGAGCATTTAAAATCGACAGACTACCAACAAACAACTCAACGGGTGATCTCATCTATTGCTCAATATGTTGAAACCCAAACTATAGAAGCCACGCCTCTAGAGCAAAACCTGGAAGCTTTGAGCGACCAACTCTTGCAATCCTCAAGCCAGGAAGTTGCCGAAACCAGACAACAATCGTCGGTGTCGCCTATTAAGGGTCAACCAAAAGTTGCTAAGACTAAAGCGATAGAAATCCAGACGAGTCAACTGCTAAAAGCCCTTGCTGATTACGTTGAAGTAACAGGCGTTGAAGTTGCATTGGTTCAATCCTTGGAAACCTTGATAGAGGAGCTACACCAGCGCTCCTATCAAGGAGTAAACAAAGGACAGAAAAACGCTCCATGCAGTAAGGCGATCGCTGAGTATATTGAGCAAGAAGTCGTAGAGGCAGAGATTTTACCAATCCTAGAGAACGTAGTAGTTGAACTAAATACGTTACAAAAGAGCGAATCTTTACCTCTGATTTCAGTAAATCCCAACCCAGATATATCGAAGCGAGCCTATGATAGCATCGCAAGTTTTATTGAACAGGCTGCTGTTGAGTCGGGAATTACCGAAAGTTTAGAAAACTTGGCTAAGGAATTGAGGCAAATTAAACCACAGATACCCACCTCAATTAAGCAGCTTGACAGTACAGTTTCAAACCTTTTACAACAACTGGAAGCGGTAAAAGCAAGGAAACAACAGGAAACGAGCGCTCGTGCTGTAAAAGCAATTGTGAACTACATTGACCACGAGGCAGTTGAATCCGTACTGAATCCTCAAGTTTTACAAACTCTAATTAATCAATTTGAGCAATTTGGTAAGCCGAAGTTGACCGCAGCAATGCGACAGTTAGAGGCGATTGCAGCAGATTATCAAACTCGGCTACAAACTCAAGCAGTCAAGCCGATAGTAAAGGCAATTGGAGATTATTGCGAACACACAGCAATCAATGAAGCGATCGCCCTCGATATTGAGCGCCTAGCGCAAAACTTGTCTCTGCCTAGTAAATCCAAGCTACCTAAACAACTACAGCAACTTGGTTCAACTATCGAACAGTTATGCCAGCAGATAGAAGCACAGCAAAACGTAACTGTTCAGAAGCCAATTACTGAGTCAAACGCTGAACAAGAACCGCTTGCTAATCAGAAGGCACAAGCCCTGGAGCAGCAGCGCCTCGTTTATCGGCAGAAATACCAAGAACTCCAAAAGCGGGTGCGCTCCTATCCTGGTTTTAGTGACAGTCCTAACTGGGAAGTAGATATAGGCGTTACCCTATTGGTTGGTAAAGAATCATCTGACCCAGATGAGGTAGGGCGAGTCCTTACTCAAAGCGATCAGCTTAGGGAGTGGAAAGCCTCGTTACCAGAGGATGAGTATATGGCTGAGGGTAAGGCGTACATCCATCAGGTATACGAGCAAGCGCAGCAGTTACGAGAGGCGCGATCACTGCAACAGCAAAAGTGGGATTTAGATTTGGAGATTTAGGACAAAATCTTAATTACGATGTTACATCTACCCATTACTTCAAATCGAGTTTTCACATATACAGATATGATAAAATTGACTAAATTTAGACAAAGGACTGGAGAAAACTTAGCCTAAAATTATCTTTCAATAACGATGCCAAATGCAGAATACATTAGGTGATTACATAGCTAGTGGAAACACCTTGACAATAGAAAGCTGCAAAAGTAGGAGCCAGGTTTGCAGTTAGCATGACCTTAAGCTTGAGAACAATATAAAGACTGACATTAATTTAGATTGTGATTTTATTAAAATGGAATCGGATGAAGCTCTATCGGCGGCATATACGGAATACCGTGAATCTTGGAACAGTTTGCCTTTTATCTTAAAACCTGTTTACGAAACTTCTGCACCGAACCAACCTATTTTACTTGTTGATGAAGAACCTTTGGAAATCATCCAGGAAGTTAATCAGCATAAAGTAAAAATACAAGGGCATGGAAGCTTGAAATATGAATGGTTCCCCTCCCCTTGCATTAAATTTGAATTCTTCAGTGATTCAAGTGAGTCAATAGATATTAAGAATCCTTATGCCTTGCTAATTCTTTTAAATCGTAAAACTTCAGTAGAAGTATTCCTTGAAACAATCAAATTAGGTAAAAATATTCAAGTTTCGGGACGAACAAAAACGCCGCTTAAACAAGGTTTAGGTCAAGGCTTAGTCTATGTATTATTCCATATAGCTAATTTCAATGATTTTATAGGGTTTACCACCAGAATTCCTACTCAAGATTCAATGAAAACACGTCGGAACAGAATCACTTTCGAGGTAGAAAGCTGGAGGCTAACCTTAGATAACCTTGAAACAATCAAAAGTAATGTAAAGCAGCTAACTTCGTTAGGTGGATTTGCCATAACCCACGTAGGGAAACTAGAAAAGTTAGATGGAACAGTATTTTCAGATGATGAAGCTACAACCTTTTTAGATATTTTTGCTAATTTCTTATCTTTTGCCAGAGGTTTCAGGGTTCCTTTAATTCTCCTAGTTGGCTACGATGTCAATGGAAACGAGACTTGGAAATACTCGGCTCCATCGATAGGAGATTCTTGGAGAGGAGTGGCTTCTTGGTTTCCAGACCAAAATGCTAGCATTCTGGCTGAGGTTTTTCCTGGTTTCTTAAGCTGGTGGCGAGATTGGGAAGAATCAGCACCAATAATTCTCTCTTGGTATTTAGAGGCTAACACCACTCTACTGATACAAAACAAAATTATCTTGACGCAAGTTGCTTTAGAACTAATCGCATGGGTTCTCCTCGTAGAAAAAGAAGCAAGTTTTAGTTTAAAGGACTTCGACAAACTCCAAGCTTCAAAAAAAATAAGAGAATTACTCTCAAAATTTAGGATTCCTCCAGACATACCTCAAAGCTCTCTTACCTCTTCGTTAACTAACTTGGGAGAACTCGCGTCAGATAATAAATTGATTGATGGTCCCCATGCGTTCACTTTCTTACGTAATGGTCTTGTTCATCCTAAGAGTAGAAAAAAAGTTTTTGATGCTCCTATGGAGGCAATAATTGAGACTTGTGATCTAGGTATGTGGTATCTAGAACTTGTATTACTGGCTATTTTTAATTATCAAGGGATTTACGCTAGTCGCCTTCGTCAAGGAGTCCGGTATAATGGTGAAACTGAAGATGTTCCTTGGACTGCTGCACTGTAAGCGATTTTTTAATTTTAGCTATTGGAACTTATCCTGAGAAAACACGAAGTATATTTACCCCTAGTTTGTCACTCTAGGAAGAGGAAAAAGAATGAAGAGCAGTTAGTCTAGTTCTAATTAAAGCATTACTAGAGAGATTAACTAGAGTAATTAAAGTATTAAAACCCTTAACTAATAAGGAATTATCAAAAACTGTCAGCCAAGGTTTAATTAATTGGAAAGCTAATAAGGGTAATAATAGTAACTGCATATTGTTCAACATAGATTTCCAGCCTTGACGATGATCCCAGTCGGGATGTTCAACAAGGTAACGGGTCAGTTCAGCTTGGCAAATTGACAACTCAGGTAAGTCAGGAGAGTAAGGCGGTATAGCTTGGAGACTCACCAACAGAAATGTACAACAAATCACTTCCCACCATTTGGCAATATCAGCATATTTAGTCAAATGAAAATCTGACCATCCTAATTCAGACTTGCATTGCCTAAAGCCATATTCAACCCAAGTTCGCTCTCCATAAATATTCCCTACATCTTGATAATTAAGTTCAGAAATATTGCTCATCACATAAGAGGTACTATTGGCAGGTAGTGTTTTTGGGTCGGTGGTTAGATACCAATAAGTGTACTTACGTCGTTGACCAAAAATTACCTCACAAATATATCTAGTTTCTGATTCTCCATGATTAAATATTCGCTTAAATTTTTTCCATTTCGTTTGTCTGACCCTCTCTGTAGCTGGCATTAAGACTCCGTGATTAGTTCTTATTGCTACCATGAACTGTAACTTTAGCCTTTCTATAGTTCTGAGTAAACTTGTCACGCTCTCACCATATAAGCTATCTGCTAGGACATACTTAATTTTCAATCCTTCACTCACTAATTGTTCTACGAGTTTAGCTGCTATCTGGGGTTTACTCTGATAAATATCTCCTGCTTTTAGTTTTGACTTTGGCTTATAAATCTCAACCAGTAGGGGAAAGGTGATTCCCTCCTTAACCCCATAAATGTTGACTGTTACAATTCCATTATCTATCTTCCCCAGTCTCCCCAAGTATTGTCTAGCTACATACTCGGTTTTACTTCCTTTTTTAGGGTCTCCTGTCTCATCAATAATGATATTAATTGCTTCTCCTTTTAACCAATCCAGGATTATTTTTAATCTCTGGCTTCTTAATTCTTGATATTTCCAAGGCGATTGAGTTAAGAAGTTATGCAATGATTGGCTATTTTTTAATCCGACTATTTTGGCAAGTGTTACTAGACTTTTTCTCGGACTTGGTGTGATGATTCCCCTGAGCATTTGCTTAAATGCTTCATAACTCCTCACTTCTGGAAAAATTTTTTGATACCTGCGACAATATTGGTCGATGAAGCTAATGGTAGGTTGAGGTACTCTTGGCTGTGTCATATTCCCTGTCTCCTATCTAGCTTTCTATTCTTATTTTACTTTTCCCAGAGTGACAAACTAGGGTTACAGCAGTTCTCAGTTGGGTGAAACATAGCACAGCAATGGGTGAACCACAGCCAATAACGTCTTTGAGTGTCACCGCAGCAAGCGATCTGGAGAGTAGGTAAGAGTTGCAGGTGTTTTGATTACACGCAAAGTTTAACTGCTAAATTCTAGATCACAGTCTCTACTAAGCTTCCCACCTAGTGGTGCTTCCCTCGATTTCCCGATATCCGCTTCAAGTTTCTGCTCAAGCACACGAAAGCGCTCAAAATCATCATTAGCTAAATTTGATTTTTGCACCCGTCCTTGACTGACCTCCAGAATCAATCCTCGCTCATGGCAATCAAGCTTAAAATCACTCTGAACTCCCTGAACTTGATAAAAGTTCTTCCCTCGAAATAATAGCTCCCCATTTGCATTACCAGTAGGCTTACCTAAGTGTTGCAGTACCTTTTGGGAAGTATCAACAACTTGGTAAACATTGCGATCGCGCTGCATGGTAGCTACAGCTTCAGCCGATAGTGGAGATGGCTTATCAGCATTAAAAGCTAAGGCGACTTCACTAATCCGACCAAGGTATTGGCTGGACTTACCCAGAGTATTAGCGGTACTATGCCAGTTCCAAAGCGAATCCATAGATTGTTTGTAGGTATCGTGATCGCTTCGCATTGCAGTTGTAGCTTTTTCAGACAAGGGTTGCCCAGTCTTAAACGCGGTAACAACTTCGGTAATTCGATTGATATAACTTTCGGGCTTACTTAAAGCCTTAGCAATGCGCAACTAACAAGAGATGGTTGGATAGGAAAGCTCTAATTTAACAAATTTTTTGCAACACAACCAGTAGGCTTGACCCATCTGTAAATGGTAGAATGGTTCATAATCCATCTCGGCTTTCGTGTCATTTACTCAACATCGCGCTAGTTGAGCGAGTAACGATAGTACCAGCGGACGTAGGAAATAATAATTTCGGGCAGAAAGTGTCGCCACTTGAAGAAGGATTTCGGCTTGTTCAACTTGTGTTTATCGAAGCTATATATTCAACAGTTACTGCTTTTACCAACTCATCTTCAGTTTTTGCAACACAACCAGAGCATCAATGCGACCGCAAGAATCATCACGTCCAGCTTCGCAACCTCTCTTGAGAGTACCGCTTCGTGCTTTGCTGATCATTCCCTTTATTGTGCAAATTTCGATTGCAGTTGGGTTAACAGCTGTCTTTTCGTTACGCAATGGTCAAAAGGCAGTCAATGAAGTTGCATCCCAGTTGCGAGATGAAGTAACAGCAAGGATCTCTCAACATTTAGTAGATTATGTCGAAACGCCTCAACTCGTTACACAAATCAATGCGAATGCTATCCAATTTGGCACGTTAGATTTGCAGAATGCAGCAAGCCTAGAGCGACATTTATGGCAACAAATGCACGTGTTTAATTCTGTACAACCGATTGCCTTTGGTAGTGAGCAGGGAAACATTCATTCAGTTGATCGGATGCCTGATGGCTCACTGGTCATTCGGGCAATTGATTCATCCACCAATGGTAAGTATCACACCTACAGTGTCGCTCAACGGGGCAACCGTGCTCGTCTGCTGACGGTCAACACGAGCTTTGATCCACGTACTCGCCCTTGGTATGTCAAAGCCGTTCAAGCTAGACAGCCAACATGGACTGGCGTTTATCCTTACTACTCATCGTTGGGTTTAGCTATTAGTGCTACCCGTCCCGTTTATGACGAAACCGGGCGGCTGTTAGGAGTAACCAATGCCACTTTGTCTCTAGTAGAATTGGGTAACTTTTTAAGCAACCTGAAAATTGGGCGCTCTGGACAAACCTTTATCATGGAGCGGTCGGGTAACCTGATTGCTAATTCCACCTCTGAGCAACCATTTCTTTTGCAGCGCTCAGGCAGAGAGCAGAAACAGGAACGGATAGCAGCGATCGCTAGTCGGAATCAGGTCACCCGGCTAACTACCCAATACATCGAACGCTATTTCGGCACCTTCAATAATATTCGTCATAACCAGCAACTTGCCCATGCCATTGGCGGGCAACAATACCTGATTCAAGTGGCTCCGTTTAGCGATCTCCATGGGTTAGATTGGCTCATCGTGGTGGTCGTTCCAGAAGCTGACTTCATGGAACACATTGAAGTGAATACCCGAATCACAATTTTGCTATGTTTCATCGCATTAGCTGTGTCAACCCTAATAGGTATCCTGACTTCCCGTTGGATCGCCCACGCCATTACCCGTGTAGTTATAGCCGCTCAAGAAATTGCTAATGGTAAGTTAAATCAGACCATAACTGCTAGAAACATTAAGGAATTGGATGAACTAACTCAAGCTTTTAACCAAATGTCCACTCAGTTGCAAGCTGCCTTTACAGATATAGAAGCTGCTAATGAGGAATTAGAGGAGCGGGTCGAACAGCGAACGGCAGAATTACAGGAGCAATCCCTGCAACTGAAGCAAACCTTTGATCTTGAGGCAACGCTCAAACGCATTACCGATCATGTGCGCGATACCCTGGATGAGGCGCAAATTTTGCAAACCGTTGTGCGGGAATTAACAGCCGTATTCATGGCGGAATGTTGCTCAACGGCAATTTATGACCTGGAGCAAAATGTTCTAATTGTCAGTTACGAATATATGAACCCCAGTTGGGTAGCCAGCCAGGGGCAACGGATTTTGCTAGATGATGACCCCTTTAGTATCCACCAAGCTCTCTTGCAGGGGCAATATCTCCAGTTTTGTCAGCTATTTCCTCGGTTTGGTGGTCGACCGCAAGCTACAATCCTCGCCTGTCCTGTATTTGGCGAGCAAGGCATCCTGGCAGACATCTGGTTATTCCGCCAACCTGACCAAATTTACAGCGAGTTGGAAATTCGCTTGGTGCAACAGGTAGCCAATCAATGTGCGATCGCCATTCGTCAGGCGCGACTGTACCAAGCAGCCCAAAGTCAGGTTGAAGAATTGCAGAAATTACATCGTCTCAAAGACGATTTTTTGAATACGGTGTCTCACGAACTGCGAACCCCTATCTCTAATATGAAATTAGCCATCCATATGCTACGGTTGGCACCCAATCCAGAGCGGCAACAGCAGTATTTCAAAATTTTAGAAACAGAGTGTAAGCGAGAAGTCGAACTCATTAACGATCTGCTCGATCTACAACGACTGGAAGCCAATAGCCAACTGATAACCCTAAAGCCCATTGATTTACAGGAGTGGCTTCCTCCCATCATTCAATCGTTTCAATCGCGACTGTATGATCGCCAGCAAACCTTCACGCTAAATCTACCCGCAACGATACACATCCTTCACTCCAACCCCGACAGCCTGGGACGGCTTTTAGCAGAGCTACTCAACAATGCCTGCAAATATACTCCTCCTCACTGCGAAATTTGCTTCACGCTCGAGCAAAATCTTGACGAATCTCGTCTCAATGACCCCCCTGTACTGATAACGCGATTTGAGGTTCGTAACCAGGCAGAAATTCCCCCAGCAGAAATTCCTCACATTTTTGAGAAGTTTTACCGTTTACCTAATGCGGATTTATGGAATCAGGGTGGTACTGGTTTAGGACTGGCACTGGTAAAGAAACTGGTTGAGCAACTAGAGGGCGAAGTTACGGTTAATAGCGAAAATGGTTGGACAACATTTAAAGTTATGCTCACAAGTACCCTTACTACAGTTGTAAATAAGTGTTAAAGGAAGAAGAGAGTAAACAACTGAAGCGTGAGCGTTAGGACCCAAGCGATCTGGAGAGTAGGTAAGAGTTGCAAAACTTGCGGTGGCTGAAAATATCGCAAGTGGTTTTCGTAGCAAGCGATCTGGAGAGTGGGTAAGAGTTGCAAGGCAATTATCTTGATTACAAGTAAAAATTAACTACTAACTTCTAGGTCACAGTTTTTACTAAACTTTTTTCCTGCTGATATTTCTCCTAATTTAACTACACCTACCTGAAGTTTCTGCCCAAGCGCACGAAAGCGGTCAAAATCATCATTAGTCAAATCTGCTTTTTGCACCCGTCCTTGACTGACTGCCAAAATCAATCCTCGGTCATAGCAATCAAGCCTAAAATCATTCTGAACCCCCTTAACTTGATAAAAGTTCTTTCCCCGAAACAATAGCTCCCCATTTGCATTACCAGTTGGCTTGCCCAAGTGTTGCAGTACCTTTTGGGAAGTATCAACAACTTGAAAAATATTGCGATCGCGCTGCATGGTAGCTACAGCCTCAGCCGATAGTGGAGTTGGCTTATCAGCATTAAAAACTAAGGCGACTTCCGCAATCCGACTAAGGTATTGGCTGGACTTACCCAGAGTATTAGCGATACTATGCCACTTCCAAAGCGAATCCATAGACTGCTTGTAAGCATCACGATCGCTTCGCATTGCAGTTGTGGCTTTTTCGGATAAGGGTTGCCCAGATTTAAACGCGGTAACAACGTCTGTAACTCGGTTAATATAATTTTCGGGTTTACCCAAAGCTTTAGCAATGCGCGACCACTCCACAGGGTTATCTACAGATACGCTGGGCTTATTATTTCCAAGCAGCTGCTCGTTCCAGTCCTTGCCACGATTCGGCTGTAAACGGGTAACGCCTGGTAATGACTGAGCGACTTTCCACGCCATCTGCTCTCCAGCTTGGTCAGCATCAAAGCCAACAATCACTTGACCGCCGCGCTCAAGGACTGCCTGTAAGTCTTTGGTAGGGATAGCACCTGCTCCATCAGCAGATAAATATACTGTCTTATTCTCTTTATAGTTAGTCTTATCTAAGGTAGCGAAAGATAAGGCATCAATAGCTGATTCGACTAACACAACCCTTTGTATCTCGCCTTTACCCAAGAAATGAGTCAAATACATCTCTCGCCCATGTCGTTTAATTTACAAGGACGTGTAGGAGCTATTCTCAACTTTTATGTAGCCAATCGGAAAATGCCAACAGGGAAAACCTGAACGAGCGCACCATTGGAGCAGATGTAGCGAATCAATTGCAAACCATGCCCAAAACCGAGATTCATAGAATTCAAAGCTAACGGCAGCTGATCGTGCCGTTAATTGTCATGCGTGAAACCACCTAACTCACACACATCGATCTTCTCAGATTTCCTAGAGGTGCCGTTTGCAAATACGGTCTTGAGATTGGATACGCAAGTCATTCCAGCCGCGACCGTTATACGACGAGACTCTTTGGGCTGGAGAGGCTGATCTAGGATATTCTTTCCTCTTGTGCTTTTATTGGCTGCCTCAATATAGAATTTGACAATTGGAATGGCGGATTCGTTGCTCAAGGTAAAGTGAGAGCCATTTGCACTCGTTTGTGCCGAAGTGCTGCTAAAGTTCGTGGGGATCGAACAAGCAGGCAAAGACAGCGCAGCAACGGGAATTGCCAATGCCAATGCAAGTGTTGAAAGGTTCATGTTGGTACCGTAGTGTATTTACTATGCGTGTCACTTTCTTCAGGGTGCCCATTGCACACATCGAGATGAAAAATTGCTCTGGAAACAGCAGGGAGATCCCTTGTCTGACCCGCTACAGCCGTAAATATCTAAATCTCCGTAAAGTTCACAAAATTTTACAATATGGCTCAATAAAGCGGCTTCTACGCCGATCGCCATTCCTACCTCGGCTCAGCCCCAACTTGGCTTTTTTTAGTAATTGGACAGTAAACAACGTTAAGCTTGAAAGTTAAACGCTGTCTAGGTTCTGGCTCTAAATAATTGGGTTTAATTGAGGGCATAATTGTAAGGCATTTTACTCCTGGTCAACTCTGCTTCTGTATTGTAAATTCAGCCTAAACAGTAGTTTAGCAAGGAGTTTCACATTTTGTCCCATCGGTAGCAGCTTTCTTTACAGAAGTGCTGAAGTGTGATGCCACACCCGATTCTAGGTGCTAACGTTGTTTTTTGTCCACTTGCTACAACAAGGCGTGCTTGGGTTTCAGCCTCTTTTAAAACAAGAAACTTACAAAGTCCCCTTAGCTAAAACCAATTTTCAAACATCCTCCCAGTTGGTACAAGATGTGGGTATATAGCAATCCTAAGTGGTTTGTGGAAAGACGGCATACTCAACTAACTTTGGGAAATTAAAGGTTTGACCGTGAGTTACAAGTTCAAACAGTAGTTTGACAAGAGAGAATGAATCACACAAGTGGTAGAACTCTCGTAAGAATCGTTTAGCCTGCAACCAAACATCTTCCACAGGGTTTTGTTCGGGAGCATTAGGAGCAAACCGGAGACAAGTCAGTTGCCAGGAAGAAGATGGCGCTCGTCCAATATTGAGGGATTGCAAGTAATCTTTTACTTCTTGCGAACGATCAGGACCGGCTCCGTCCCAAATAATAGCAATTCGCTGATTGGGGCGCTGGGTTTGTAAATAGTCTAAAAAGCTGATCGTATGTTCTGAATTAGC
>JAESFL010000541.1_pt1 | contig 24749 bp, 22 predicted proteins | sample 9269401 | NCBI WGS metagenome assembly JAESFL01 (sample SAMN14506025, study PRJNA617098) | algae metagenome | isolation source: Gloeocapsa sp. UFS-A4-WI-NPMV-4B04 and co-occurring heterotrophs from desert... | place: USA: Utah | collected 2006-10-01 | reverse complement strand
ACATATTGTCAATAGGCCTGGTAGGAGATCGCAATGAGTGTTGTATCGGATGATTAATGGCAAAGGTTGGCGCTTTTGACTGACGTGTGTCGGCCCACGGGCAAGACACCACTGCCGAACCTACGGCGCGTCCTTGTGAACACGATTTAGAGGCATCAGAACAGCACCAAGTGGCGAGCGGCCCCGGCAGATCGCGGACCCAGGGGATGGCTGCCTAGTTCCCACAACTGGGCACGTCATTCTGGCAGAACGAAGCCAACCCTATTACCCGTTCAGGTCATAGGATTGATGCCTTGGAGCCGTTTGCCCTTGCTTGGGGTCCGCTCTAGTTTTCCTTTGGTCACGTGGTCTTCACGCGGGTTGGGCTCACTGCGCTCAGTCAATGCTTGAAAAACCTGAGCCCTCCGGATGGCGCCGTGAGATCGAAGAACCCCGCGTGAAATCAGCGTTTGTGCCTGAATCGGTTCTAGCCTCCGCCCCGCAGGTGCTCGCCGAGCTGGCGCGCGGAGGTCGAGAGATCGTCTAGGCCGCGGATGCAGATCGTGAGGTCGCGCAGGGCCCAGGGATCTTTCAGATCCATGACCTCGGCTGACTGCGGAGTTGCATGCCCACCCGCCTCTGTTGCGTCACCCCGCTCGTGGAGGAACGGCTGAGGCTCCTCGCTGCAGGAGCGCTTGGCTGTCTAATTCCCTGGCGTCACCCTCGTCGCTCTAATGGCCTGGTTGTCCTTGACGAGGAGGAGGGCCTATGCTCGCCAGAACTGGCACCTGACGAGACCACCACGCTCAGCATCGCGAGCCCGGAGCCACCTCCATCGGCACGATGATGAGCCGTCCACCGCGGCACGTTTTCTGCGCCGGATCACCGCAAGACCACTCAAGACTGATCACCAGAGGAGAACCAGATATGATCGCAAAGATCTTCCTAACCGCCCTCTCCGTCGTTGCCCTGACGACGGGAGCCGCCACGGCACAAGAACTCACGGGAACCTTGAAGAAGATCAAGGAGACGGGGACCATTACCATCGGGCACCGCGACTCGTCGGTGCCTTTCTCCTACATCGACGACAAGCAGCAGCCCGTCGGCTATGCCCTCGACATCTGCATGCGCGTGGTCGACGCGGTGAAGAAAGAGCTCAAGCTCGACAAGCTCGAGGTCAAGTTGAATCCGGTCACGTCGGCGACGCGCATCCCGCTCATGGCGAACGGCACCATCGACCTCGAATGCGGCTCGACCACCAACAACCTCGACCGGCAGAAGCAGGTCGCCTTCACCAACACCCACTTCCTGACCGCAAGCCGCCTCGTGACCAAGAAGGCAAACAACATCAAGACCATCGCGGATCTGAAGGGCAAGACAGTGGTCTCGACCGCGGGCACCACCAACATTCGCCAGGTCAACGAGGTGAACCAGGCCCGCAACCTCGGTATGACAGTGCTGCCGGCGAAAGATCACGCCGAAGCCTTCCTCATGGTCGAGACCGACCGCGCAGTGGCCTTCGTGATGGACGACATCCTGCTGGCGTCCTTGGTCGCGACCTCGAAGGAACCCGGCGGCTATATCATCCCCGAGGATGCCTTCTCGCAGCCTGAGCCCTACGGCATCATGCTTCGCAAGGACGATCCCCAGTTCAAGCGCCTGGTCGATGCAGCCACAGCGGAACTCTATAGGAGTCCCGAGATGCAAAAGCTCTACGAGAAGTGGTTCAATGCGCCCATCCCACCGCGTGGCACGAACCTCAACGTCCCGATGGGCGCCGCGCTGAAGAAGTCATTCCAGAGCCCGAGCGACTCGGCTGACCCCGCGAGCTACGGCAGCTAGAACATGATCCCGAAAAGGTGGCGACTTTTCGGACCAAGATCATGCGGCTGGATCGGTGTGCATGATCCCGAAAAGTTGGAGACTGTTCGGACCAGAATCATGCCATCGAGCAAGGGCTTAACAGAGCACGATCGCTTCGGGCCGAAGTGATCGTGCTAAGGTCCGGCGCCCAACTCGTGCAACAACGCCTGCGGCGCGCACGCGCCGCAGGCGACGAATAGAGGCGGCAGGCGAGTGAACTACAATTGGAACTGGGCCATCTTCTTCGAGGAGAGTCCCGAGGGGATCGGCACCTATCTCGACACGCTGTTTCTCGGCCTGCGCTGGACGCTCGCCGCAGCGCTCAGCGCCTGGGTGCTCGCGCTCGTGCTGGGGACCATCGTGGGGGTCATGCGGACGCTGCCCTCGAAGCCCGTGCAGGGCTTCGGCAATGCCTATGTGGAATTGTTCCGCAACATCCCCTTCCTGGTTCAGCTCTTCCTCTGGTACTTCGTCCTGCCCGAGCTTCTGCCGCAGGGGCTTGGCCTGTGGTTGAAGCAGCTGCCCAACGCCGCCTTCTTCACCGCTGTGATCGGGCTCGGCTTCTACATGTCGGCGCGCATCGCCGAGCAGCTGAAGGCCGGCATCAACGCGCTGCCCCAGGGCCAGCGCATGGCCGGCACGGCTTTGGGCCTGACCACCGCCCAGACCTACCGCTACGTGCTCCTACCCATGGCGTTCCGGATCATCCTGCCGCCGCTGACCTCGGAACTCCTCAACACCATCAAGAATACCTCCGTGGCGCTCACGATCGGGCTGCTGGAGCTCACCGCGCGGGCACGCGCCATGCAGGAGTTCTCCTTTCAAGTCTTCGAGGCGTTCACGGCAGCGACCGTGATCTATCTGATCGTCAACATCCTGGTCACGACCGCCATGCGCTTCCTGGAGCGCAAGGTTGCGGTGCCCGGCTACATCGCGGAGAAGTGACGATGTTCGCGAACTTCGACGTCGACGTCATCGTCCGCTCGTTCGGTTACCTTTTCCTGGAAGGAATGACCTTCACGCTGATGCTCACCGCGCTCGCGACCCTGGGTGGCGTGGTGATTGGCACGCTGCTCGCACTGATGCGGCTGTCCTCCCTGCCCGTGCTGCCGGCCATTGCGGCCGGGTACGTGAACCTGATGCGCTCCCTGCCCCTGGTGCTGGTGATCTTCTGGTTCTACTTCCTCGTGCCCTATCTCGGGGCTTGGCTCACGGGCGCGAGCCGGCCGATCGCGGTCGGCGCTTTTGCCTCCGCTCTCATCACGTTCACGATGTTCGAGGCAGCCTATTTTGCCGAGATCATGCGTGCGGGCATTCAGTCGATCCCGCGAGGGCAGGTGTCTGCGGGCTATGCGCTGGGCCTCACCTATCCTCAGGTGATGGGTTACGTGGTCCTGCCGCAGGCCTTCCGCAACATGCTACCCGTCCTGCTCACCCAGACCATCATCCTGTTCCAGGACACCTCGCTCGTCTACGTCATTTCGCTAACCGATTTCCTCGGCGCCGCCTCCAAGGTTGCCCAGCGCGACGGACGGCTCGTCGAGATGTATCTATTCGCGGCTCTGGTCTATTTCGCGTTCTCGTTCCTCGCCTCCTCCTTGGTGAAGCGCCTGCAGGCGCGCACCGCCATCATCCGGTGACGCCCATGTCCGTCAGCTCCGTCGCTCAGGTGTCCACCCCGGCAAACGATGGAGGAGCTCCGCAGGTGGAGGACGGCCGGCCCATGATCGAGATCAGTAAGATCAGCAAATGGTACGGGCCGACCTTCCAGGTGCTGAAGGACTGCTCGACACGCGTTGCCAAGGGTGAAGTCGTCGTGGTCTGCGGACCGTCGGGGTCCGGCAAATCGACCCTCATCAAATGCGTGAACGCCCTGGAGCCCTTCCAGGAGGGCTCGATCGTGGTCGATGGGGTCCGGGTCGGCGACAAGGGCACGAATCTCCCGAAGCTTCGCTCCCGGGTCGGCATGGTCTTCCAGCACTTCGAGCTGTTTCCTCACCTCAAGATCACGGACAATCTCTGCCTTGCGCAGCAGAAGGTTCTCGGCCGCTCGCGCGAGGAGGCGATGGCGCGCGGCCTGAAGCTCCTGGGGCGTGTGGGGCTGGAGGAGCAGGCCCACAAGTATCCGGGCCAGCTCTCGGGCGGGCAGCAGCAGCGTGTCGCCATCGCCCGCGCTCTCGCCATGGATCCCGTCGTCATGCTGTTCGATGAGCCGACCTCGGCGCTCGACCCCGAGATGGTCGGCGAGGTGCTCGACGTTATGATCGGGCTTGCGCAAGAGGGCATGACCATGATGGTCGTGACTCACGAGATGGGCTTCGCCCGAAAGGTCGCGAACCGCGTCGTGTTCATGGATCGCGGCGAAATCGTCGAGGACGCCGACAAGGAAAGCTTCTTCGGCAAGCCGCGCTCGGAACGCGCGCAGCAATTCCTCTCCAAGATCCTGGCTCATTGATCCGGGTCCGGCGCATGCCTGGAGGGTGGGGATGAGCCGGCGGCGAGAGGTTTCCGGGCTCGGCCCATTGAGCGTTGCGCTGTTGCCCCGTGAGCCGAAACGCCCCGCACTTGGGAAACGGCTCTAACTCCCACCCCGCAGGTGCTCGACGAGCTGGCGCGCGGAGGTCGAGAGATCGTCCAGGCCGCGGATGCAGATCGTGAGGTCGCGCAGGGCCCAAGGGTCTTTCAGATCCACGATCGCGATCGCCATGGTGCGGGCGGCGCGTTCGGCCGTTGTTTGCGGCACGATGCCGAGCCCGACCCCTGCCTCCACCATGCGGCACACGGCATCGAAGCTCCTGAGCTGAACCCTGAGTTTCAGGGGCAGGCCGATGCGGGCGGCCTTGTCGGCGAGGAATCGCTGGAGTGCGCTTGCCCGGTCGAGGCCCACGATGTCGTGGGCCAGAACCTCCGCGAAGGCCACATGGCCAGCTGCGGCGAGAGGGTGCTCCCGCGCGACCACGAGCACGAACCGGTCCGAGCGGAAAGGGTAGGTGACGAGCCGTCCGGTATCGACCGTGCCGGCCACGATCCCGATATCGCCGACGCCCTCGGCGATGAGGCCCACGATCTCGTCGGACAGCCGCTCCTCCAGATCGATGCTCACCTGCGGGTGGCCGGCCAGAAAATCGCCCAGCGCTTCGGGCAGGAATTCGGTGAGGGCATTGGTGTTCGAGAGGATGCGGATCTGCCCCGCGAGCCCGCCCGCGAAGGCCCCCACATCCTCCCGCAGGCGCTCGGCCTGAGCGAGCAGGGTTCGGGCATGCTGCAGGAGGGTGCGGCCGGCCGGCGTCGGCACCACCCCCTGGCGCGTGCGCACCAGGAGCGGAGCGCCGAGCGACTTCTCCATGTTGCGGATGCGGGTGCTCGCGGCTGCGAGCGCCAGGTTCGCGCGCTCCGCCCCGTGGGTGATGCTGCCCGCATCGACCACGTGCCGAAAGAGGTTCAGATCCGTGAGGTCGAACTGCATCGCGGGATCAGAGCATTGATCGCATAAGGTGAATCCGGTTCAGGAGAGGACAATGCGACTACCGGCTCGAAAGAGCCGATGCGAGCCGGAGGAAACGGCTCTAGAACAGGCGGCTCGTCACGAGCGCCTTGGCGACGAGGCGTCCCGTGGGATCGCGCACCTCCACGTCCGAGACGGTGCCGCTGCGGCCGCGCTGGATCACCCGCGCCTCGGCCAGGAGGTCCACTCCGTCGGTGGGCGCGAGATAGCTCAGGGAGAGGGAACTCGTAGCCCCGCCTTTCGTCCCCGCCGGTGCGCCGGAGGCGGAAGCCGCGGCACCCGCGATATCGACGAGCGTAGCGATCGCTCCCCCATGCACCACCGTGCCCACCGTGACGTTGTCGGGCCGGAACGGCATGCGCAACCCGACCCGCTCGGGTTCCAGGCTGTCGAGGGCGATGCCGAGTCGAACCGCCAACGGTGAGCCGAGGAGCACCTGCTCGATCAGCCGGGCCAAGTTAGGGTCCTGGGTCATAGGCCTGAGTTCCTTTTACTTCGCCGTTCGCGAAGGCTGGGTCCAGAAAATACACATTGTGGCAAGGCAACCGATCCGGCAAGCTTCGTCGTTGACGAAGCGAAAGGCCAGGCTTCGCCTTCGGCCCGCATTGCGGGATCGCGGCGCTTCGACTACGAACCCGGCTTACGTGAGGGGCGGCTTGGCCCCGGTTAAGGAGCGATCATTCGATGGCTGAGGTGAAGGCCCCCGCCCCGCGGCCCCTATCGCCGCATCTGCAGGTTTACCGTTGGTCCTGGACCATGGCGATGTCGGTGGTCCATCGACTCACCGCGATCGCGCTATACGGCGGTATCATAATGCTGGCGGTGTGGTTGGTGGCACTGGCCTCCGGGCCCGGCGCCTTCGAGACCGTACACGGCCTGTTCGGCTCGCCGTTGGGGATCCTGGTTCTCTTCGTCTACACCGGCATCCTCATGCACCACATGCTCGGCGGCGTGCGGCACCTCATTTGGGATTTCGGCCACGGCATGGAGCCGCAGGTGCGCACCAACATGGCGCGGTTCACGCTCGTCGGTTCGGTCACGCTGACGCTGCTGATCTGGATCGGCGTCTCCCTGCTGCGTTGATGCGCCTCTCCCATTCCACGGACATCCCCATGGTCGACAGCCGCTACGACACCATCATCTGGACCGGTGTCGTCCTGTTGGGCTGACGCGACCCTCTTGAACTCACGGATAAAGCCATGGTCGATAATCGTTACGACACCACCCGCACCATGCGGACGCCGCTCGCCCGGGCGAAGGGCCTGGGCGCTGCCGGCCACGGCGCAGAGCATTGGTGGCTCCACCGCATGACGGCGGTGTCCAACGTCCCCCTCGTGATCGCCTTCGTGATCATCGTGGCGAGCCTTGCCGGCACCACCTACGAGCAGGCGCTCGGCATCGTGTCGCACCCGCTCGTCGCCATCCTCCTGATCCTCGCAGTCGTATCGGTCACGAACCATATGAGGCTCGGGATGCAGATCGTCATCGAGGACTACGTCCACGACAAGGGCTGGAAGATCGTGGCCCTCATGGCCAACAACTTCTACGCGGTCGTGATCGCGGTCGCCTGCCTCTACGGCATCGTCAAGATCGGCCTCGGCCGCGTTCTGTAAGGAGATTTCGCGATGGCAAGCTCGACGGCACCGCACAGCGCCGCGATCAACGGCCGAGTCTACACGATCGTCGATCACGCCTTCGACGTGGTGGTCGTCGGCGCCGGCGGCGCGGGCCTTCGGGCCACGGTCGGATGCTCCCAGGCCGGCCTGCGCACCGCCTGCATCACCAAGGTGTTCCCGACCCGCTCCCACACGGTGGCCGCCCAAGGGGGCATCTCGGCGGCGCTGGGCAATATGGGCCAGGACGACTGGCGCTGGCACATGTACGACACCGTGAAGGGGTCGGACTGGCTCGGCGACCAGGACGCCATCGAATATCTCTGTCGCAACGCGCCCGCGGCCGTCTACGAGCTCGAGCATTGGGGTGTGCCCTTCTCGCGCACCACCGAGGGCAAGATCTATCAGCGACCCTTCGGGGGCATGACCACCGAGTACGGCAAGGGCACGGCGCAGCGCACCTGCGCGGCGGCCGACCGCACGGGCCACGCGATCCTCCACACCCTCTACGGGCAGGCGGTTCGCAACCAGACGAACTTCTTCATCGAGTACTTCGCCCTGGATCTCATGATGGACGGGGAGGGGCGCTGCATCGGCGTCGTGGCCCTCAACATGTCCACGGGCGAGATCCACCGCTTCCGTTCCCACATGACGATCCTGGCGACGGGCGGCTACGGGCGTGCCTATTTCTCGGCCACCTCGGCCCATACCTGCACGGGCGACGGCAACGCCATGGTGATGCGGGCGGGCCTGCCGCTCCAGGACATGGAATTCGTGCAGTTCCACCCGACAGGCATCTACGGCGCGGGCTGCCTCATCACGGAAGGCGCGCGCGGCGAGGGCGGGTATCTCACGAACTCCGAGGGCGAGCGCTTCATGGAGCGTTACGCCCCCTCGGCCAAGGATCTCGCCTCCCGCGACGTGGTCTCCCGCGCGATGACCATGGAGATCCGCGCCGGCCGTGGCGTCGGCAAGGGGGGGGATCACATCCACCTGCACCTCGACCACCTCGACCCCAAGATCCTGCACGAGCGCCTGCCCGGCATCTCGGAATCCGCCAAGATCTTCGCGGGCGTCGATGTCACCAAGGAGCCGATCCCGGTTCTCCCGACCGTGCACTACAACATGGGCGGCATCCCGACGAATTATCACGGCGAGGTGCTCACCCTCAAAGACGGCAATCCCGACCATGTTGTGCCGGGCCTCATGGCGCTCGGCGAGGCGGCCTGCGTGTCCGTGCACGGGGCCAATCGCCTCGGCTCCAACTCGCTCATCGACCTCGTGGTGTTCGGCCGGGCGGCGGGCTTACGGTGCGCCGAGATCATGGAGCTGCACGAGAAGCACCGGGATCTCCCGAAAGGCGCCGACGAGATGGCGCTCTCCCGCCTCGACCGCTTCCGCAACGCCTCAGGGGGCACCCCGACCGCGGATCTGCGCCTCGAGATGCAGAAGACCATGCAGAACAACTGCGCGGTGTTCCGCACCGGCGAGGTGCTGGATGAGGGCAAACAGCTCATCCACCAGGTGTGGCGCGGCGAAGCCGACATCCGCATCACCGACCGTTCGCTGATCTGGAACACGGACCTCATCGAGACGCTGGAGTTCGACAACCTGATCACTCAGGCCGTCGTCACGATGGAGAGCGCGGCGAACCGTACCGAATCTCGCGGCGCCCATGCACGTGAGGATTTCTCCGAGCGCGACGACAAGAATTGGATGAAGCACACGCTCGCCTGGATCGACGAGACCTCGCATAAGGTCACGGTCGACTACCGGCCCGTGCACACCTACACGATGTCGAACGAGATCCAGTACATCGAGCCGAAGGCTCGGGTGTATTGATCCGTAAAGAGTTCAACGATGGCCCAGTTCACACTCCCCAAGAATTCCAAGCTCACCGAAGGCAAGACCTGGCCGAAGCCGGCGGGGTCGAGCCTGCAGGAGTTCCGCATCTACCGCTGGAACCCGGACGACGGCGCCAATCCGCGCATCGACACCTACTATGTCGACCGGGACGATTGCGGGCCCATGGTCCTCGACGCTCTCCTGTGGATCAAGAACAAGGTCGACTCGACCCTTGTGTTCCGCCGCTCCTGCCGTGAAGGCATCTGCGGTTCCTGCTCCATGAACATCATGGGCATGAACACGCTGGCCTGCACGCTCGGGATCGACGATTGCGGGGCGGGCACCATCAAGATCTACCCGCTCCCGCACATGCCGGTGCTGAAAGATCTCGTGCCCGATCTCACGAGCTTCTTCGCCCAGCACGCCGCCATCGAGCCGTGGCTTCAGACGCAGACCGCGGAGCCCGAAACCGAGTGGCGCCAGACCCCGGAGGAGCGCTCGCAGCTCGACGGCCTCTACGAGTGCATCCTCTGCGCCTGCTGCACCACCTCCTGCCCGAGCTATTGGTGGAACGGCGACCGCTTCTTGGGACCGGCGGCCCTGCTCCAGGCCTATCGCTGGCTCATCGACAGCCGCGACGAGGCCACGGGCGAGCGCCTCGACACGCTGCATGATCCCTTCCGGCTCTATCGCTGCCACACGATCATGAACTGCGCCAATACCTGCCCGAAGGGCTTGAACCCGGCGAAGGCCATCGCCGAGATCAAGAAGATGATGATCGCGCGGCAGGTGTAGAGCGTTTTCGAGCGAGGTGGGTCCGGCTCACGTCAAGAAAACGCAACGCGAGAGGAAACAGCTCTAGACGCGGCCCGCCGGGCTGCGTCAACAAGGGGTTGTAGCAGCCCGATCCTTGGGTATTCTCGCCCGGATGAACAGGTGCAGGGCTATCCCGTCCGGTTTCGCGCTGGAGATCGTAGCCGCGATCGATGCGCGTCTCGATCACATCGAGATCTCCGATTCTAGAGGAGCGGATCGCGGTCGGAGGGCCTTCCGCGATCTTCGACTCTCGCTGCGCCCTGCGAGCCCAATGCGGCTCTCCTCGTCCTGCACGAGCCGACTTGCCAAGCGCCGGTCCGCGGATCATGATTGCAACCTCTAGTCGAGGAAAGCCAGTCGGTTCCTGGAGCAATATGCCGTTCCTTTTGATCGCTCTCACGGTGCTGAGCGCAGCCGCGTTCTGGTACTTCCGCATGCGCGATGTGGGCCAGGCTGCAGGCGACATCGTCGATCAGGCGCAGCGCGTCCGTGGGGCCTACCGCCGGCGGCAGTTCCGCCAGAAGGTGGGTAGTTCTCCGATCAACGCGGTCGACGATCCGGTGTTGGCCGCCACCGCGATGCTCGTGGCGCTTGCCGCGCTGTCCGCCTCCCCGTCCGGGCGCTTGAGCGAGAAGGCCGAAGCCGCGATCAAAAGTGAGATGCGCGCCATCATGAATGTCGCCGAGATCGACGAGGCCTTCACCTTCGCGAAATGGGTCGCCGACCACGCCGCGGATCCCAACCACCTGTCGCTGAAATTCTCGAAACTCTGGCTCACTGAGCTCAATGCCACGGAGCGGGCCGATCTTCTCGCGATGGCCTCGCGGGTGGCCGAGGTCGAAGGGCCGCCCTCCATCCTTCAACGCGATGCTCTTGTTCGGTTGAAGGATCGCCTGGGACTGACCCGGCCTTGACCTTCGAGGAGACCGTGAGACGGCCCGCCTGCGGCGTCGCAATTGAGGCCTTGCCGCCACACTCCACCAAAAAGCTGCGCCGTCCCAGACGTTTTCCGATGGCGGGTGGAACTCGACCATAGTTGCATCACGATTCGCGTGCCATCACGGCTCGTCTCTCACCGGTGTTGGTCCGTCTCGATCCATGAACACGCGTCCCTGGCTTCTCCTCGCGGCCCTCTCCCCCGTGCTCCTGCTCGGCGCCTGCTCGTCGGCCCGGCTCGACGGCTTCGGCGGCGGACCGATCCGCAGCGCCGCGGCGGCCCCGGTTCAGCCCGAGCCCGTGGAGGCTGTCCCCTCCGGAGCCGTCGTGGCCGAGCCCCTGCCGCCCCTCGATGGCGGGCCGATGCAGCCGGCGCCCGTCGGGCCGGCTCCGCTCGATGTGGCCGCGCTCCCGCCTGCAACCGCGCCCGTGCCCGTCGCTCCCTCGGGCCGTTCGGCCGTGGTGGGGGCGTGGACCGCCCGCGATGCCGCCGGCGGAACCTGTCGGGTGCAGCTCTCCTCGGCCCCGGCGCTCGACCTCTACCGGGCCTCGTCGTCTGGCTGCGCCAATGGGGATCTCGCCGGCGTGACAGCCTGGGATTACCGGGACGGGGAGGTCTATCTCTACCAGCGCGGCGGCACGGTCGCGGCTCGCCTGCGCACAGGCGGCGGTGCCCTCGCGGGCGTTCTCGCGAAGTCCGGCGCGCCGCTGACCCTGTCGCGTTAGTCCGACCCTCTCGAGAGATCGGGATCACGCCCGCACCACGATCCGCGCTGTCGCTTGCGGCCCGTCCCTCGCGGGATTGCCAAGCTGCCTTTCGGCGCTCAGCCGTCTCCTTTAGGTCCGAGGTTCACCCCAATAAAAAGCAGGCAGCACGGGGAATGCTGCCTGCGAGGCACTTCGGGCTGATCTCGAGGGAGTCAGCCCCATCGTCCGAGTATTTCCACGGGCTGCTGAACTGCGCCCCCGGCTCTCGGATCGACGTCCCGGGTCTGATGCGGCCGGTCATCGGGCCGCATCATGCATCGTGGGGTCGGAACGGTCCCGACCCGCGGATGGTGTTCAGAACGAGCAGCCGTAGGCTTGCATCGAGGTCTTCATGGCATCGGCCGATTGCTTGCAGCTGGCCTCCAATGTCGGCTTGGTGCTGGCATTCTTCGCCAGGTCGGACCAGCTCTTCCTCATCTGATCTACTTGAGCCTTGAAGGTTGCCTGCTGGGCGCTCGGGACCTTTGTGCTGACGCAAGTGTCGTATTTGGTCAGGAAGTCGTCGCATGCCGGAACCCCAACCGCCTGCGCGTTGGCGGCACCGCTCATCAGGAGCATCAATCCTGCCACAGCAAAGCCGAACTGCTTCATGGTGTCCTCATTCAAGGTTGCCTTAACAGAATCATCCCTAACATAGGGTAGTTAATCTGTCAGTCTATTCCCTTGTAGGTTGCCATATCCACGGGACTGGTGGCTGCGACAGCAGCGGGCGAGGAGCGCTCGTAGGATCCATACCGTCGCCTAGGGCGCCGCCGAACCACGCACCGTGAGATCAGTTCGTGCCGCTCGGGCCCACGTTCGCTCCTGACCGCATGCCGAGCAGGCTAACCCCGCGAGAGGGCGCTTTGCGCTTCCTCGGCCGGAACGGTATCAGGGGTCCGAGCCGGAAGAGCCTCGCCGAGGTATTGTTCGGTTCGAACCCGCCTTCTCGCCTCAAGGCCCCTGCGTGATCGACCAACCCTACCCGTCGACTTGCCCCGTTCCTGCCGCGGGGCGGCTTTCGTGAACGGGTCACAACCTGTGTTGCCGCGCTCCGTCACTGCGCAGTACGAGGCTCTCGTCGCGAGGGGGGCGATCGAACGGGATCCCGCGCAAGTTCGAGTTCTGCGCCGACTCGAGGCCCTGGCTGAAGCCGTCGCCCAGGCGAGACTGGCCCGCAAGTCGAGCCCGCTCGGATGGCTGTTCGGGGCGCGCAGCAAGCCGGCGGCCGCGCCGAAGGGGCTCTATGTCTGGGGCTCGGTCGGCCGCGGCAAGACCATGCTCATGGACCTCTTCTTCGAGGCCCTGCCCGTTCGCCGCAAGCGGCGGGTCCACTTCTACGCCTTCATGGCGGACGCTCACGAGCGCATTCACCTCTGGCGCCAGGCCCTCAAGCGCGGCGAGGTCTCGGGCGACGATCCGATCGCCCCCGTCGCGGCCTCGCTCGCGGAGGAGGCCTGGGTCCTCTGCTTCGACGAGTTCGCAGTCAACGACATCGCCGACGCCATGATCCTGGGGCGCCTGTTCACGGCGCTCTTCGCCCGTGGCGTCGTGGTCGTGGCGACCTCGAATGTCGAACCCACCCGGCTCTACGAGGGCGGGCTGAACCGCTCTCTTTTCCTGCCCTTCATCGATCTCCTCGGCGAGCGCATGGAGGTGGTGCGCCTCGATGCCCGGACGGATTTTCGTCTCGAGAAGCTCGCCGGCAGCCCGGTCTATCACGTGCCCGCGGACGAGGTCTCACGGGCTGCCCTCGACCGCGCCTTCAAGGCGGTGAGCGGGCGCGAGCGCGGGGATCCGCTGCGACTCACCGTCAAGGGCCACCCGGTGGACGTTCCCCAGGCCGCCGGAGGCGTGGCGCGCTTCGCCTTCCCGGATCTCTGCGACAAGCCCCTCGGCGCCGCCGATTATCTCGCCCTCGCCCAGCGCTTCCACACCGTGATCCTGGAGGGCATCCCCCGGATGGCCTTCGAGCAGCGCAACGAGGCCAAGCGCTTCATCACCCTGGTCGATGCCCTCTACGACAACCGGGTGAAGCTCCTGGCCTCCGCGGAAGCCGAGGCCCCGGACCTCTACCGTGCCGAGACCGGTCGCGAGGCCTTCGAGTTCGACCGGACGGTCTCCCGCCTCATCGAGATGCGCTCGGAGGAATACCTGTCTCTCCCCCACGGCCGGCCGGATTCCGCCGATTCCGGCCACAGCACGGGGCTGGTGGAAACGTGAGCGGTCCGGCCGATTACAGCCACGGCATGGTTTCAAGGTGATATGAGAGCGTCGCTTCCGGGGTGATAGACTCCTCGCACCCGCCTCGAGGCGGGCCGTTCACGGCTCTGCCCCTGAAGCGAGAGAGCCATCTGCCTGGAGGCGAGCCATGCAACCCCCCGACCCTGCAGCGCACGGAAAGAGGCATCCCGCAGGCCCCCGCACAGGCCGCTGCCTTCCTACCGGCGCCGAACTCCCTATGGCCGAGCTCTATCCCATCGCCCTGCTGCGGCCGGCCCTTCTCGATCGCCTGAAAGCCTTGGTCGGCTCGCTGCCGGCGAATGGCTTCATCGCCCGGCGCGAGCTCGTTCGGTTGCGCAGATCGACCTGCTGCGGGAGCTCTCCAACCGGACCGCGAAGGCGACCGAGCCTCGCCGGCCGGCCTGACGGAGGGGGCGGATGCGAAGCAGTCCCATGAAGGCACCGCTCCCGGGCCAGGCCCGGTCCTCGAGGGTGATTTCCTCGCTGCCTGCGGATGCGCGGCTCCTGGCGATCGCCGGCGATCGCCTGAGGGAGCTTGGCCCCAAGGGCGTCACGATCGTCGGGGTCGCGGCGGCGGCCGGCATCACCCATGCGGCGGTGTACCGCTACTTTCCTTCCAAGGCGGCCCTCATCGACGCCATCGCGGCCCGCTGGCTCAAGGGCCTCGAAGCGACGCTTGCCGCCATCGCCGATGCCCCGGATCCCGCCGACGACAAGCTGGAGCGCCTGATCCAGGCCCTCGCCCGGGCACAGAGGGATCTTCTGTCGGAGAACAGGCACCTCTTCGAGGTCTATTGCACGGCCACCGAAACCTCGCAGGCAGTCATCCGCAAGCACCGGGCAAGGCGCCGGCAGCTGATCGAAAGAGTGCTCGACGAGGGGATCGCCACGGCCAAGTTCGATCCCCGCGACCGGGACCGGGCGTTGGCTCTCATCGCCGACAGCATCTACCGCTTCGTCGAGCCTCTCGCCGTCCGCCTGGACGCCGACATGCCCCAGGACATTTCCGATGCGAGGCTCGCAGTCATGATCCGTGTCGTCGTGAGGGCTCTTTCGAATGGCACCGTCTAGATGTCCCGTTACAAAATGCAACAATTGTAACCGAACGCCCATGCTGGTGCGGATCGCGCTAAACCTATGTGTCGACGGCAGTTTTTGTGCGAGAGTGCCGCCCGGGGTGGATCGGCAGCCAAGAAACCCTTAAGCTTCAACGGTTTCATGGCTTGAAGCTCTGCTTCACTTGGGTCTAAAGAGCCCGCCATCGGCGGCCGGGCTCGGGCAACCGCTGTCCCGGCTTGGCTTTACTCCTGCAAGGACCCCCTATGGCTCGTCACAAGATCGCGCTCATCGGCGCCGGACAGATCGGCGGCACGCTGGCTCACCTCGTCGGCTTGAAGGAACTCGGCGACGTCGTGCTCTTCGACATCGCGGAAGGCATCCCGCAGGGCAAGAGCCTCGATATCGCCGAATCCGCTCCCGTGGACGGCTTCGACGCCCGGTATCAAGGCGCGAACGACTATGCGGCTATCCAAGGCGCGGACGTGATCATCGTGACCGCCGGCGTGCCCCGCAAGCCCGGCATGAGCCGCGACGATCTCCTCGGGATCAACCTGAAGGTCATGGAAGCGGTCGGCAACGGCATCAAGCAATATGCCCCCGATGCCTTCGTGATCTGCATCACGAACCCCCTCGACGCCATGGTCTGGGCACTCCAGAAATTCTCCGGCCTTGCCCCGAATAAGATCGTGGGCATGGCCGGGGTGCTCGATTCCGCACGCTTCCGCCACTTCATCGCCGAGAAGGTCGGGGTGTCGGTCAATGACGTCCAGGCCTACACCCTCGGGGGACACGGCGACGACATGGTGCCCCTCGTGCGCTATTCCTCGGTCGGCGGCATCCCGCTGCCCGATCTCGTCAAGACGGGTTGGCTGTCGCAAGCGGACCTCGATGCCATGGTCGAGCGCACCCGCAAGGGCGGCGGCGAGATCGTGGCGCTCCTGAAGACCGGCTCCGCGTATTACGCCCCGGCTTCCTCCGCGATCGCGATGGCCGAGAGCTACCTGAAGGACAAGAAGCGCATGCTGCCCTGCGCGGCCATGCTCACGGGACAGTACGGCGTCGACGGCCTCTTCATCGGCGTGCCGATCGTGATCGGCGCCGGCGGTGTCGAGCGCATCGCGGAGGTCGAGTTCACGGCCGAGGAGAAGGCGATGTTCGAGAAGTCCGTGACCTCGGTGCAGGGCCTCGTCGACGCCTGCAAGCAGATCAACCCGGCCCTGGCGTGACGGTCGAAGGGTGGGGGCGAATGGCAAGGGGAGGGGTCGGGTCCATGGCCTGCCCATCACTCCAGTCCGCAGCACCCCGCTTCGCTCCTCCCCATTCGCCATTCGCTGAGAGAAACGACCCATGAACATCCACGAATACCAAGGCAAGGCGCTCCTGAAGGAGTTCGGCCTGCCCGTGTCCCACGGCAAGGCGATCTTCTCGCCCGAGGAAGCCGAGGCGGCCGCAAAGGAGCTTGGCGGTCCGCTCTGGGTCGTGAAGAGCCAGATCCATGCGGGCGGCCGCGGCAAGGGTAAATTCAAGGAAGCCGACGCCGGCGAGAAGGGCGGCGTGCGCTTGGCCAAGTCCATCGACGAGGTGAAGCTCTTTGCCAGGCAGATGCTGGGGAAGACCCTCGTGACCCTGCAGACCGGCGAGGCCGGCAAGCAGGTGAACCGTCTCTACATCGAGGACGGATCCGACATCGAATCCGAGTTCTACCTCTCCATGCTGGTCGACCGGGAGACGGGCCGCATCGCCTATGTGGTCTCGACGGAAGGTGGCATGGACATTGAGCAGGTGGCCCACGACACCCCCGAGAAGATCCTGACCTTCTCGGTCGATCCCGCGACGGGCGTGATGCCGCATCACGGCCGTGCGGTCGCCAAGGCGCTCGGGCTTAAGGGGCCGCTCGCCAAGGAGGCCGAGGACGTCACCTCCAAGCTCTTCCAGGCCTTCGTCGCCCGCGACATGAGCATGCTGGAGATCAATCCCCTGATTGTGACGAAGGACGGCCATCTGCGCTGCCTCGACGCGAAGATCTCCTTCGACTCGAACGCCCTCTACCGGCACTCCGAGGTCATGGCGCTGCGCGACCTCACGGAGGAGGACGAGAAGGAGATCGAGGCCTCGAAATTCGACCTCGCCTATATCGCCCTCGACGGCACCATCGGCTGCATGGTGAACGGCGCGGGCCTCGCCATGGCGACCCTCGACATCATCAAGCTCTATGGCGAGGAGCCAGCGAACTTCCTCGATGTCGGCGGCGGTGCGTCGGAAGAGAAGGTGACGGCGGCCTTCAAGATCATCACCGCCGATCCGCAGGTGAAGGGCATCCTGGTCAACATCTTCGGCGGCATCATGAAGTGCGACGTGATCGCCCGCGGCGTGCTCGCGGCGGTCAAGACCGTCGGCCTTCAGGTGCCCCTCGTGGTGCGGCTCGAGGGCACGAATGTCGAGGAGGGCAAGCGGATCATCCGCGAGTCCGGCCTCAACGTGATCCCGGCCGACGACCTCGACGACGCGGCCCAGAAGATCGTCAGCGCCGTGCGCGGCGGAAAGTAAGGCTGTCCCGATGTCCATTCTCATCGACGCGAACACCAAGGTCATCTGCCAGGGCTTCACCGGCAAGAACGGAACCTTCCATTCCGAGCAGGCGATCGCCTACGGGACCAAGATGGTCGGCGGCACGAGCCCCGGCAAAGGCGGCTCGCGGCACCTCAACCTGCCGGTTTTCGACACGGTGCACGAAGCCCGCGAGGCTACGGGCGCCAACGCCTCGGTGGTCTACGTGCCCCCGGCCGGCGCCGCGGATGCGATCTGCGAGGCCATCCAGGCCGACATCCCGCTCATCGTCTGCATCACGGAAGGCATTCCCGTCCTCGATATGGTGCGGGTGAAGCGGGCGCTCGAGGGCTCCAAATCCCGCCTCATCGGGCCGAACTGCCCCGGCATCGTCACCGCCGGCCAGTCGAAGATCGGCATCATGCCAGCCAACATCTTCAAGCCGGGCTCGGTCGGGATCGTGTCCCGCTCCGGCACGCTCACCTACGAGGCGGTGTTCCAGACCTCGAACGAGGGCTTGGGGCAGACCACGGCGGTCGGGATCGGCGGTGATCCCGTGAAGGGCACGGAGTTCATCGACGTTTTGGAGATGTTCCTCGCCGATCCCAAGACCGAGTCCATCGTGATGATCGGCGAGATCGGCGGCTCCGCCGAGGAGGACGCGGCGCAGTTCATCGCGGACGAGGCGAAACGCGGCCGCAAGAAGCCGATGGTGGGCTTCATCGCGGGCCGCACGGCGCCTCCCGGGCGCCGCATGGGTCATGCGGGCGCGATCATCTCGGGCGGCAAGGGCGGCGCCGAGGACAAGATCGCCGCCATGGAGGCTGCGGGAATCCGCGTGTCGCCTTCGCCTGCCCGCCTCGGCAAGACCCTGGTCGAAGTCCTGAAGGGCTAAGCCAGGGAACAACGAAACGACACGATTGGACGCTTTGTGGGCGCCCAATCCTTGAAACCCTAACCGTCCTCCCGGGGCTGCCCCCAGCGCCCAGGAGTTCAGGACCATCACCGCTCCCCTACGGCAGCAGTCCGGGTCCTGGATCCCCATATAGGGGTTGACGCCAGGAGACCCGAAACATGGCCCGCCAAGACGCCAACGACGCCTTCCTCCAAACAGCCTTCCTCTATGGGGCCAATGCCGGCTACATCGAGGATCTCTATGCGCGCTTCCAGCAGGACCCCGCCTCGGTCGACTCCCAATGGCAGGCCTTCTTCGGGGCTCTCAAGGACGACAAGGCAGCCGTGGAGAAGAGTGCGCGCGGCGCCTCGTGGAAGAGCCCTAACTGGCCGGTCCCTGCTAATGGCGAACTCGTCTCTGCTCTCGACGGGAACTGGTCCCAGGTCGAGAAGGCGGTGGGCGAGAAGATCCAGGCCAAGGCCCAGGCCAAGGACAGCGGCCTCTCGCCCGCCGACGTCCAGCAGGCCACCCGCGATTCCATTCGCGCCCTGATGCTGATCCGCGCCTACCGGGTGCGGGGCCATCTCCACGCCAAGCTCGACCCGCTTGGCCTTCAGCCCCGCGCCGATAACGAGGAATTGCACCCTTCCCATTACGGCTTCACGGACGCCGATTGCGACCGCAAGATCTTCCTCGACAACGTGCTCGGGATGGAGTTCGGCACGATCCGTGAGATCGTGGCGGTTCTCGACCGCACCTATTGCCAGACGCTCGGCGTCGAGTTCATGCACATCTCCGATCCCGCCGAGAAGGCCTGGATCCAAGAGCGTATCGAGGGGCCCGACAAGGAGATCACCTTCACCCGCGAGGGCAAGCGCGCGATCCTCAACAAACTCGTGGAAGCCGAGGGGTTCGAGCGCTTCCTCGACGTGCGCTACACCGGCACGAAGCGCTTCGGCCTCGATGGAAGCGAAAGCCTGATCCCGGCGCTCGAGCAGATCATCAAGCGCGGCGGCAATCTCGGCGTGAAGGAGATCGTGCTCGGCATGGCCCATCGCGGCCGCCTCAACGTTCTCACCCAGGTGATGGCGAAGCCCCACCGCGCGCTCTTCCACGAGTTCAAGGGCGGCTCCTTCGCTCCCGACGACGTGGAGGGCTCGGGCGACGTGAAGTACCACCTCGGCGCGTCCTCGGATCGGGAGTTCGACGGCAACCGGGTGCACCTGTCGCTGACCGCGAACCCCTCGCACCTCGAGATCGTCGATCCCGTGGTGCTCGGCAAGGTGCGCGCCAAGCAGGATCAGCACGGCTGCACGCCGGACAACCGGATCGCGGTCATGCCGCTCCTCATCCACGGCGATGCGGCCTTCGCGGGCCAGGGCGTGGTCGCGGAATGCTTCGGGCTCTCGGGCCTCAAGGGTCACCGTACCGGCGGTTCGATCCATTTCATCATCAACAACCAGATCGGCTTCACGACCGATCCGCGCTTCTCGCGCTCGTCGCCCTATCCCTCCGACGTCGCCAAGATGGTGGAAGCCCCGATCTTCCACTGCAACGGCGACGACCCGGAAGCGGTCGTGTTCGCCGCCAAGGTCGCGACCGAGTACCGTCAGCGCTTCCAGAAGCCCGTGGTCGTGGACATGATCTGCTACCGCCGCTTCGGCCACAACGAAGGCGACGAGCCTTCGTTCACTCAGCCTCTCATGTACCGGCGGATCCGCTCCCACGCCTCGATCCTAGAGTTCTACGCCAAGAGGCTCATCGCCGATGGCATTGTGACCGAAGCCGAGGTCGAGGAGATGAAGAGCGCCTGGCGCGCCAAGCTCGATGCCGAGTTCGACGGCGCGCAAGGCTACAAGCCCAACAAGGCCGATTGGCTCGACGGGCGCTGGGCCGGCCTCAAGGCCGTGCGTGAGGACGTGGACGATCCCCGCCGCGGCCAGACCGGGCTGGCCGTCGAGATGATCCGCGAGATCGGCACGCGGATCACCGAGGTGCCCGAGGGCTTCAATGTCCACCGCACGATCCAGCGCTTTCTCGACAACCGCAAGAAGATGCTGGAGAGCGGCGAGGGTTTCGATTGGGCTTCCGGAGAGGCGCTCGCCTTCGGGTCGCTGCTCCTCGAAGGTCACCGCGTTCGCCTCTCGGGGCAGGATGTGGAACGCGGCACCTTCTCGCAGCGCCACACCGTCCTCACCGATCAGGAGAACGAGACGCGCTACACGCCCCTGAATCATATCCGCGAGGGCCAGGCGCGTTACGAGGTCATCAACTCGATGCTCTCGGAGGAAGCGGTGCTCGGCTTCGAGTACGGCTATACGCTCTCGGAGCCGAACGCCCTGACTCTCTGGGAGGCTCAGTTCGGCGATTTCGCCAACGGGGCGCAGGTGGTGTTCGACCAGTTCATCTCGTCGGGTGAGCGCAAGTGGCTGCGTATGTCGGGCCTCGTCTGCCTTCTGCCGCACGGCTACGAGGGGCAGGGACCCGAGCATTCCTCCGCGCGCTTGGAGCGCTTCCTGCAGATGTGCGCCGAGGACAACATGCAGGTGGCCTATTGCTCGACGCCGGCCAACTATTTCCACATCCTGCGTCGGCAGCTGAAGCGCGATTTCCGCAAGCCCCTCATCCTCATGACGCCGAAGAGCCTGTTGCGTCACAAGCGCTGCACCTCGTCGCTTGCGGACTTCGCGGAGGGCACGCATTTCCACCGCGTGCTGCCCGACGACGCGCAGCGCCTAGCGGATGGCGTGAAGCTCGTGAAGGACGACAAGATTCGCCGCGTGGTGCTGTGCACCGGCAAGGTCTATTACGACCTGTACGAGGAGCGCGAGAAGCGGGGCATCGACGATGTCTATCTCCTGCGCCTCGAGCAGCTCTACCCCTTCCCCGTGAAGTCGCTCGCGGTCCAGCTCACCCGCTTCAAGAATGCGGACGTGGTGTGGTGCCAGGAGGAGCCCAAGAACATGGGCTCCTGGACCTTCGTGGAGCCCTATGTCGAGTGGGTGCTCAAGACCGCCGGCGCCAAGGTGGAGCGTCCCCGCTATGTGGGTCGCGCCGCCTCGGCCGCCACCGCCACGGGCCTCATGTCGAAGCATATGACGCAGCTCCAAGCGTTCCTCGACGAAGCCTTCGCGGCCTGAGGAGACCTTGCGATGCGTTCCTCCTCCCTCCAAGAAGCCCTTGCGGCCTGAGCATCCATGCCGATTTTCCTCTGCAAGCTCCTCGCCCCGCGCCCGACCTTCCCGGCGGACATGACCCCGCAAGAGGCCGGGCTGATGCAGGAGCATGGCGCCTACTGGCGGGGCATCGCCGACCGGGGCCACGCCATCGTGGTCGGGCCCGTGTTCGATCCCGCTGGAGCCTGGGGGATGGCCGTGGTGGACGTCGCGGATGCGCCGGCCGCCACCGCCCTCACGGCCGAGGACCCGATCGTGACCGCGCAAGCGGGCTTTCGCTATGAAGTCTATCCCGTTCCGCAGGCCATCCTGCGGAGCGCCGCCCCATCGCTTTGAGAGGACGCCCCGAAAAGGCGCAGGCCCATGTCGACCGAAATCCGCGTACCCACCCTCGGCGAATCCGTCTCGGAGGCCACCATCGGCCGCTGGTTCAAGAAGCCCGGCGATGCCGTGAAGGCCGATGAGCCTCTGCTGGAGCTCGAAACCGACAAAGTCACCCTCGAGGTGAACGCGCCGGCGGCGGGCACGCTCGGCGAGATCATCGCCAAGGACGGCGAGACCGTGTCCCCCGGCGCCGTGCTGGGCTCGATCACGGATGGCGCCGCGGCCGCCGCAGCGCCTGCCGCGGCCCCGAAGGCCGAAGCCCCCAAAGCCGAACCCCCCAAAGCCGAACCCCCGAAGGCCCCTGCCGCCAAGGCTGACGCGCCCGCCCAGACCTCGTCGGCGGGTTACGGCAACAACAGCGAGGCACGGCCCGCCGGCCACGCCGGCGGCGTCAAGGATAACGGCCCGGCCGTCGGTCGTCTTGCGGCCGAAAGCGGCCTCAGCCCCGCGCAGGTCGCGGGCTCGGGCAAGGACGGGCGCGTCACCAAGGGCGACATGCTCGCTGCCATCGCGACCGGCGGTGCCGCGGCGCCGGCGCCCGCCGCTCCCGCGCAGATGCGGGCTCCGTCGGCGCCGGACGACGCCTCGCGCGAAGAGCGCGTGAAGATGACAAAGCTGCGCCAGACCATCGCGCGGCGCCTCAAGGATGCGCAGAACACGGCCGCGATGCTCACGACGTTCAACGACGTCGACATGGGCGCCGTGATGCAGATGCGCTCCCAGTACAAGGACGTGTTCGAGAAGAAGCACGGTGTAAAGCTCGGCTTCATGGGCTTCTTTACCAAGGCCGTGATCCAGGCTTTGAAGGAGATCCCGGCCGTGAACGCCGAGATCGACGGCACTGATCTCGTCTACAAGAACTACTACCACGTCGGCATCGCGGTCGGCACCGAAAAGGGCCTCGTGGTCCCCGTGGTGCGCGACGCGGATCAGCTCTCGATCGCGCAGATCGAGAAAACGATCGCGGATTACGGCAAGCGTGCGCGGGACGGGAAGCTCACAATCGAGGAGATGCAGGGCGGCACCTTCACGATCACCAATGGCGGCATCTACGGCTCCCTGATGTCGACGCCGATCCTGAACGCGCCGCAATCCGGCATCCTCGGGATGCATCGCATCGAGGAGCGCCCCGTGGTCAAGAATGGCCAGATCGTCGCGCGACCCATGATGTACCTCGCGCTCTCCTACGATCACCGGATCGTCGACGGCAAGGAGGCCGTGACCTTCCTGGTGCGCGTCAAGGAAGCCCTGGAAGATCCGGCGCGGCTCGTGCTCGATCTCTAGAGCGTTTTCGAGTGAGGTGGATCCGGCTCACGGGAAGACAACGTGGCCACTCAGAAACGAATCGTCGATCTGAGTGAGATGGATCCGGCTCACGTGAAGACAACGCGACCACCAAGAGACTCAGAGCTGATTCCACCTGAGGGGAAACAGCTTTAGAACCCAACACCGTCATGGCCGGCCCGGGCCGGCCATTCACGACTGCCCACGCCCCGTGAAGGCGTGGATGCCCGAGCCTTGCCCGGGCATGACGTTTGAGGAAGCGGAACATGTCCTACGATCTCGTCGTCATCGGAACCGGCCCTGGCGGCTACGTGTGCGCGATCCGCGCGGCGCAGCTCGGCCTCAAGACCGCCGTGGTGGAGAAGCGCAAGAGCCATGGCGGCACCTGCCTGAACGTGGGCTGCATCCCCTCGAAGGCGCTCCTCCACGCCTCGGAGGAGTTCGAGAGCGCGCGCACGCACTTCAAGGATCTCGGGATCGATGTCGGCACGCCCACCTTCGACCTCAAGAAGATGATGGCCTTCAAGCAGGAGGGCGTCGACGGCAACACCAAGGGCGTCGAGTTCCTCTTGAAGAAGAACAAGGTCGATACCTTCACGGGCACGGGCCGCATCGCGGCACCGGGTCAGGTCGAGGTGACCGCCGAGGACGGCTCGAAGCAGACGGTCGAGACCAAGAACATCGTGATCGCCACGGGCTCCGACGTGACGCGGCTGCCGGGTATCGAGATCGACGAGAAGACCGTGGTGTCCTCCACGGGTGCCCTCGATCTCGAGACCGTGCCGAAGCGTCTCGTGGTGATCGGCGCCGGCGTCATCGGCCTCGAACTCGGCTCCGTGTGGCGACGCCTCGGATCCGAGGTGATCGTGATCGAGTATCTCGACCGCATCCTCCCCGGCATGGACAACGAAGTCGCCAAGCAGTTCCAGCGGATTCTCGGCAAGCAGGGCATGCAGTTCAAGCTCGGCGCCAAGGTCACCAAGGTGGAGCCGTCGGGCAAGAGCGCGACGCTCACCGTGGAGCCCGCCGCCGGCGGCACGGCCGAAACGCTCGAAGCCGACGTGGTGCTCGTTGCCGTCGGCCGCGTCCCCTATACGGATGGCCTCGGGCTCGAAGAGGTGGGCGTCCAGAAGGACAATCGCGGCCGCGTTCTCACCGACAACCACTTCGCCACCAACGTGCCCGGTATCTACGCCATCGGCGACGTGATCGCCGGCCCCATGCTGGCCCACAAGGCCGAGGACGAGGGTGTGGCCGTGGCCGAAATCCTCGCCGGCAAGGCCGGTCACGTGAACTACGATGTGATTCCGGGCGTGGTCTACACCTATCCCGAAGTCGCGACGGTGGGTAAGACCGAGGAGGAATTGAAGGCGCAGGGCATCGCCTACAATGTCGGCAAGTTCCCCTTCACGGCGAACGGCCGTGCGAAGGTGAACCACACCACGGACGGCTTCGTGAAGATCGTCGCGGATGCCGCCACGGACCGGGTTCTCGGCGTCCACATCGTGGGCGCCGATGCCGGCAACCTGATCCACGAAGCCGCCGTCGCCATGGAGTTCGGTGCCTCGTCGGAGGACATCGCCCGCACCTGCCACGCGCATCCGACGCTCACTGAAGCCGTGAAGGAAGCCGCTCTCGCGGTGGAGAAGCGCGCCATCCACATGTGACCGGCCCTCGCGGCGGGGACGAGCAATCCCCAGACTCGCGGTTGAATCCAGCCCCCGACGAGCGAACGGCCCCGCGGATGCGGGGCCGTTTGTGGTGCGGGTGTCTGTTTGGCGGGTATTCTGGCCGGTGGGTGTTTTGGCTCACTCGCAGATCTGCACGCGGCGGATCACGATGCCGTAGGGGGTGTG